>Ga0209697_10001279_pt1 | contig 39255 bp, 28 predicted proteins | sample AliMusrvi5mmetaG_FD_184115 | JGI IMG/M metagenome (GOLD analysis project Ga0209697, IMG submission 184115) | Freshwater lake bacterial and archeal communities from Alinen Mustajarvi, Finland, to study Microbial Dark Matter (Phase II) - Alinen... | ecosystem: Environmental > Aquatic > Freshwater... | reverse complement strand
GCACCCATTCCGCCCGATTCTTTCCTGCAAGGCAAAAGAAACATTGTGCACCTGCATCGGCGGTGGAGCGTTCCGGTCTAAACCCATAAGAGTTCAGGTCAGCGGTTGTTTCGGCAATTGGTTCCAATGCAAGCAGATAAAGAGCCTGCATGGCCCGATCTTTCATTGTCGGAATACCGAGAGGTCGTGTTTTTCCATTCTTCTTCGGAATAAGAACTCTCCGAAGCGGGAGAGGCTGATAGCCCCTCTTTTGCAACGACACCATCGCGTTGGTCTTTGCTTCCAATGTATTCCAGATAATTCGATCTACACCGGAGGTCTTCCTTCCATCATTCTCAGTCACCCGTTTGACGGCTAATGCCTTGCCGCTGAACGAATGGGTTAGCAACCACTGCAAGGCTTTTACCTTGCCATGTTTGCCGTCCTGTGTTGCCTTCACAATACGCGCTTGCAGCTTTCTTACCTGACGCCTGACCGCCACCCACTTGATGGTTTGCCAGCCGAGGCCGGATGGTGCACATGCCATTGTTCCTGCATTCATTTGCTTTCCTTCCGTTAATAAAGTTCTGCCCGTTCTCTTGTGATGAAAGACCATAAGGAAGTCTGCTCGTTTTCACGTGGGGTGATGTTGCAACCCCTATCCGTCCGATTACAGGACGGCATTCGCTTTTTCCCCGTTCCTCTACCCGCACATCTATCGTTCCTTGCGGTTCGATTGCCCGATATTCCTGGCTGAGATACGGGCTTACCATGTTCCACGTATTGAATCTGCGGATGACTTAGGCTCTGTCTCTTCACCGGCGGGGATTCTTGTCAGTATGAGTCCACTGTAAAAGGAGCTCACCTACCCGCTTACCTTTTGGTTCGAGCCTGACAGTAACTTTGGCTCGTTGTCGTTCACGATGTTTATCAACAGTTCACATGAGTTAGCCATATCATCCTAGCCCTCGCCCCTCTCCGCTCGTTACTAGCAGATTCGGCATTCCTTCACAGGTTTGCCTACAGTTTCCTGCGGGTACTTTTCCGACAGCTTCACACAGGATAATTACTTTGCCTGCATGTGCCAGTGGGCTTCATTGACTGAACAATGAGTTCCTTTTAAAGAACAATTCAATTACGCGACGTCATGTCGCGCTTACAAGTTCGACGTATTCTTAAACTCTTTATGGAGGAGTCTTCCCAACGGGAAATCCATCGCAGTACGGGTATTCACCGCCTCACCCTCAAGAACTATCTGCATCGGTTCAAGAGCAGCGGGAAGACGTTTTCAGAGCTGTTTGAGCTCTCTGATTACGACCTGTCGCTTCTGGTTCATCCACCGCGTTCCAACAAGACCACTGACGAGCGGTATGCGGATCTCTATCCCCAGCTTCAACGCCTTTCTGAAGAACTTGGCAAAAAGCACTCTCACGTCACCAAGCAAGTGCTATGGGAAGAGTATCTGCAGGATCGCCCTACCGGGTATCAGTATTCCCAGTTTTGCTATCACGTTGAGCAATACATGCAGCAGCATGATGCCACCATGCCGCAACAGCACCAGCCAGGGTATCGGCTCCAGATTGACTTTGCCGGTGATCCACTCTGGATTATCGAACCGCTTACCAGAGAGCGTATCGTATGTCCCGTTCTGGTCTGCACCCTGCCTTGCAGCAGTTTTTTTTACGTTGAACCGCTTTCATCAGCCAAGCAGGAGCATCTGATTCCGGCACTCAACAGGGCGCTTACCTATCTTGGCGGTGTTCCAAAGAACATCCTGAGCGACAACATGAGGCAGGTGGTAACAAAAGCGTCACGCTATGAGCCAATTTTCAATGAGCTGATGGAGCAGTGGGCCTTGCACTACCAGACCAACATGCAGGCGACCAGGATCGTCAGACCCAAGGATAAGCCATCGGTGGAAGGCTCGGTGCACCATGCCTACCAGCAGATTTATGCTCGTTTGCGCAATGAGGAATTTACCAGTCTCAATGCCTTGAAGTATCGGGTTCTGCAGTTGCTTGATAACGCCAATGATCGGCTGATGACCGATTATGGCAAGAGTCGCAGACAGCGGTTTATAGAGCTTGAGCAAGAGCTGTTACATCCACTGCCGCTGACCGATTTTACCTACAAGCGTGAAACGACGGCCACAGTCAAGAAAAATTATCATGTCATTCTGGGTGAAGACCGTTGCCAGTACAGTGTTCCTCATGAGTATATCGGCAAGATCGTCAAGCTGATCTACGACGAATCGGTAGTCGAGGTCTTTCTGGATTTCCAGCGCATTGCCTTGCATCAGCGCATCGTAGGACGGCGGGGAGTCTACAGAACCGTTGAGGAGCACATGCCGGAATCCCATCGCCGGTACCATCAGCAACATGGGTGGACTGAGGAAGACTTTACCAGCAAAGCTGCGGCTGTCGGGCCTTGTACAGAAGAAGCCGTCCTTCGGATATTGAGTTCAAAAGCCTTTGTTCAGCAAAGCTTTGATGCCTGCCTTGGCATCATCCGGCTTCAGAAAAAGTATGGAACCAGCAGGCTCGAAGCTGCTTGTGGTATTGCTTTGCAAGTTCCCAGCGTCAGCTACCGACTGGTCCATAATATTCTCGAAAACAACCGGGATAAGGCCTCGGCAGCAGCAGAATACCATGCGCCCATGCTGCCGTTTCATGACAATATTCGCGGCAAAGAAGTCTACAATTAACCTCATCCACCACCATAACCATGAACACACAGCTTACTCTTGACCAGCTTCGCTCCATGAACCTTTACGGCATGGCACATGCCTATGAAGCAGCTATCATGCTCCCAGTTCACGAACAACCGGCAGCGGACACGCTGCTTGGCAAGCTGGTTGATGCCGAGCAGCTTTTTCGAAAAGAACAAAGCACCAAACGATACCTGCTGCAAAGCAAGATTCGTTATCCAGCCATACTCGAACAGGTTCACTGCAACGCTGCCCGAAACCTGAGCAGAGATCAACTCCTCAGCCTGTCCGACTGTGGTTTTATCCGGCGAGGGGAAAATATTCTTATTACCGGGGCTACAGGATGTGGTAAGAGCTACCTTGCCTGTGCATTGGGGCGGCAGGCCTGTTCACTCGGGTATCGTACACTGTACTTTGGTATGAACCGCTTTCTTGAGCGGATTGCCCAGACAAAACTCGATGGTACCTTTGTCCGGGTGCTTAACCAAATTGAACGAACTCATCTGATTATTCTTGATGATTTCGGCCTGCAACCTCTTGATGCAACAACACGTATTGCCCTGCTGCAGATCCTTGAAGATCGGTATGGAAAACAAGCGATAATGATCACTTCCCAATTGCCGGTCGCCCAGTGGCATGACGTAATTGGTGAGCCTACAATTGCCGACGGAATCATGGATCGGCTGGTCGGAAATGCTCACCGGCTTGAGCTGAAAGGTGACTCATTAAGAAGGAAGAAATTGGAAATTATTGTTTAAGTTCTAACAACAAATCTGGCCTGAAAAAAGTGGCACACTTTGCCACGGAATAGGTGGTACACTTTCGCCCGGAATACCTGGCACACTTTCCCCGGAATACTCAGCAAGAGAATGGTTCGGATAACCTCAAGCAGAAAAAGACATGACTGGGCTCGATTTCTTGAAGAGATCGCGAAGCAGTATAAGCATGCAGAACGGATCACGCTGGTGATGGACAATCTCAATACGCATGAGCCTGGCTCGTTATATCATGCATTCAACCCAAAGAAAGCAAAGGCATTATTGGACAGATTTGAATTTGTGTATACGCCGAAACATGGAAGCTGGCTGAATATGGCTGAGATAGAATTGAGAGTCTTGTCAACTCAATGTCTGAACCGCCGTATTGATACAATTACAGAAGTTAGGTCACAAGTTGCAGCATGGGAGAAGGAACGAAACAATAGCAATTCGGAGATAAATTGGCGTTTTACAACAGAAAAGGCAAGAATCAAGTTGTTACACCTTTATCCGACAATTGAGAAGTGACGTGACACTAGGTTGGCCTCCATGGTTAACCCGCTTAGTTGAGCGACCTGCAATGAGAAGAGACGCGGCATAAATCGTAGAGAAGGAAATGAACGCGATAATAGACCAGGTCTTTGCAAAAGCAACGATCGTCCGCGAACAAAACAGGCGTATGATTTCCCAAACGATAATGGCAAACCAGAGTATGATGGTGTAATCGCTCAAAGCAATGGCGAACTTACTTACAGAGAAACGTCGGTCACGCAGCCAAAAGTTCTTGTGACTGGAACCCTCTTCTGGCTGGGAAAACATCTCTCCTGTTACAGACGGTTCTATACGTTCGACCTTGATTTCCCAAGATTCTTGCCAGAACTTGCCACCGCGATTACCAAGTGACCATGCGACAGAACAGACAAAACCAAAGCCCGCAATGATGATTGATATGTCTGAGCTATACCTTCTGAGTGCAGAATAGGCAACAAACGCTGAGGCAATGAAACCCCAGAAAAACAAAGACCTACTCCAAAAAAGCTGAATTTCAAGTTTCCGAGTTTCGACTGCAGTTTCATAGGCCTTCATAAGCATTTAGAATTTACGGTCGTCAATCAGTTGAGCCTGTGGATCACCATAGCCACTTCCATCGTCAGTTAACCGGTCAAGTTCCTGCGAAATCGGAGTGCCAATCCTATTAATGGCGTCATTTAAATGGTGCTAAACATTTTTCTATACTGGTTCTGCTTATTCCATAAAAAGCAGACAACTACTACCTTGTAAAGTAATTTATTGCATTCATTTCTCAGCATTTCTGCGCAGAAATAATCGCACGAAATAGATCAGTATAACAGGAAGAATCAGTTCGCAGTATTCCATTAGATTTCTATTTTAATGCTGATAATGTATTTTATCATCATTAAACATCAGTACAAAGAACCAACGTTCAGACCCCATGACAGTCACTCTTCCGATCCTCGAAAAACGGGCACTTTCAGCGCCGGAGTTTCATGCTTTGAAGGACATGCCTCCGGAACTCGAATGGTATGCCAATATTCGGAGCGAAAAGACCCGACGGGCGTACCGTAACGACGTGAAAGAATTATCCCGATTTCTCGGCATCACGGAACCGGAAGAAATGCGCATAGTCACAAGGGCGCACCTGCTTGCCTGGCGAACCGATCTCGAACAGCGTAACCTTGCTGCTGCCACCATCCGGCGCAAGCTTGCTTCGATCTCTTCGCTTTTCGACTACCTCTGTGAACAGAATGCCGTGTTGCATAACCCGGTTCTCGGTGTGAAACGCCCCGCTGCCAACAACAACGAAGGTACGACGCCTGCCCTTGGTGACAGCCAGGCAAGAATGCTGCTCGATGCTCCGCCGGCGAATACCCTTAAAGGAAAACGGGACAGGGCAATTCTCGCTACCCTGCTCTACCACGGGTTACGCCGGGAAGAACTTTGTCGGCTGCAGGTTAAAGATTTACAGCAACGGAGCGGCGTGCAGCATTTGTGCATCCACGGTAAACGGGAAAAGATCAGGTTTTTGCCGATGCATCCGATGGCTCAGCGTTTAATTGATGAGTATCTTGAAGCTGCCGGTCACCGTGATGACCAGAAAGGCCCTCTATTCCGGCCGGTAAAAAATAATATCACCGGTACATTGCTCAAACCCCTGGATCCTCAGGCTGTCTATACCTGTATTATCAGGAAATACGGAAAAGAAACGGGCATCAACGCCAGCGTGAACGGGTTTTGTGTTCACTCGTTGCGGTCAACAGCAGCAACAAATGCACTGGAACATGGGGCTGATATCGGGAAGGTTCAAGAGTGGCTTGGTCATGCGAATGTTTCAACAACACGACTCTACGACCGAAGGAAAAGCAGGCCGGAAGAAAGCCCAACGTTCAGGGTGAAATATTGAAAAATTCGCATTTCTCGGGTTCCCTTATTATCGAACGAAGGATTCTGCCTCAATCTGGATAACGAATGTATCAATATCCTGCACTAAAGCATGATAATCCTCTGAGACCTGCTCCTGACTTTTCATTGCAAGACAAGCGATCCGAGAAGCAGCGCCTTTGATCAGACTGACAAGTCGTGAATCAATGTCAATGCTGTTTGCAATGATCCACCGGTCGATGGCCTGTCTAGACAGGCCGAAGAGTTCCTCTCTTCCATTAACTTTTCCATTGATGAGATTGACAATCTGTCTCTGAGCTGCCATGCGATTATTAAACTCGCTCATACTCTTTTACCCTCCTCATAAGGTTAGTCATCCATTGTTTCACTGCCGGCAACTCACCTACAGTGGACTGTATTTCTTTTTTAGTCGGTACAAGACCATAACCTCGTGTGCAAAGCACACGAGCTTGTTCAAGCACCGTATAAGCATGCTCCGACAGAGGCGCGCTGTCTCTACCCAGTTCTAAGGCGGATCGCCTTGAGAAAGTCGGTTGCTCGGTTATCCCGAGCGAGAAGCAGGTGGCCATATTGCGGATACTAAGAAAAACCATGGATAGGTCAAATACATTGCTCGATTTCTGTGAGAGTAGGAATCCATGCGCCTCGTCAAACAAGTGCATAAACTTCATACAGTCTTCAGCGCACTTCAGGTAAGGCTTCGGGCTCCCAAAGCTAGAAAGAAGGTCTATAGGCTCCGTCGAAAATAAAAGTCTTGCCTCAAGTGCGAGGTGCCAAGCAAAAGGATTCCCTTCATTCCACAATGCATGCATTCGTTCCGACGAATAGATAGAGAAAATCTCTGGATTGAACCGCTCATCGCGTCCATCTACAATCGCTAGCAGATCAACATCTGAGTTATGAAACACCTCTCCCCGACACACGGACCCAAATGCATAGATATGCGTACTCATCGTCGGCTGAGTCTCTTAATAATAATAGATGTAAAAAAACCAAGTGTGACGAGTCTAGCGAACACAATCACTGTCAGATAAGATGTTGGATACATTGTCGGTGTTAAGGTGCCAATAAATATCTGGGGAGCTTCAATCATTGCCCTGCCAAAATCTTGTAATGAGCAAGAGTTTCGGAAAACGACAACATCAATGAAGGCTATAACGACCAGCAGTAGAATGCCTGACCTTATGAGTTTCCATGCGTTCTCACTGTTGCCCCAGATGAAGTCAAGGGCTTTGAAACAGAGCCATTCAAGGAAATATCGAGCTCTCTTCAACCCAGCATATTTCTTCCTATAATAAGACTCATTCGAATGCCACGCCTTATAAAGGTGGGTCTCGTTAGCTTGGAGTTCCACGTTGATGGCCTTGTTGACGCCAATGGCATTACCGAGTTGTTGGTAGTTCATCCGCAGTGTTCGGGCGAATTCCATTTTCAGGTTCTCGTACGGCGGACACTCTGTATCAAGTATAGCAATATCAACAGGTGTACGTTCAAAGGTTGAGTAGTGAAACTTGCAGCCGGAAAAGGACGCCCCATTGAGGTTTGTCCTAAAAAATTGGCAACCTGTGAAATCGCATGTGTCAAATATGCAGTCTCGAAGATAGCACATATCAAAGATCGAATAACTGAAATCCACCTTTGTGAATCGCTTTCCCTTAGCAGCGAACCGAACGAATAGATGTCGCTGATACTTGACTTCATGCACGTCTACATCGCACCACTTATCAATAATGTGTACTCTGTCGCTATCTTTCATAATTCGGTACGGTTAACAATAAAAATTTGACTCAAGGGGTTTTATCACGTTACAGTAATATTTGGTTGTTAAAACATTATTTATTGCGCAGTCTTTTCAAGATTGTTATCTAGAAATAATAACTCCATTCATCGAAAGAAGCTATGTCAGAAAATTGTCCATGAACTATTCGTTCTTTGACATCTTCAGAGAAGATGCTGACATCCCAACTCCTCATATTTCCTTCTCCAAATCCAAGTAAATCAACTTTTCGAAAATATTCTTCAAGTTGTCGCATATCAGGAAAATTCCATGCAAATCTAGAAAATAGACCAGAAAGAAGTGCTCCAACGGGAGAAAAGTGAGCTCTCTGCATATTACCACCAATACAGCCACAAACGTATGAGGTATATGCATGTCCGTTTTGTTTCTCTATGCCATCATTATTACTATTACAAAAAGAACCAAGGTAGGGCGTTTTTGTTACGTGCCAAGACGCAAGATCAGCAACAGTAATAAAATCTATGCACTCCCTAGGATGTTGAACATGTGTTTCATCGGACTCCCATAACGCTTTCTCAATATTTTCAATAGGCCTCGAATTCCGTCCTTTCCAGCTATGAGAATGAGAAAGCAAACCATAAATAATTGCACTATAAAGCTCTTTATAAGGTGATCCTTCTCGCTTTGGCAATGCTCGCTTTAAATTTGCTGATGTCTTTACCGCATTTTTCACATGGGCCGAAGTTAAAGTCGTTTTACACTCAAATACGGCAATAACCCCTCCGCTCAAGTACAACTTTTTATCCAATAGAATCTGTGGATAGGATGGATGTAGAACAATCACATCAACTTGAGGACTGGTATATCCTGTTGCTGTGAGAATACGACCTTTAGTGACAATATGAAAGTAATTTGGAAGCCATTCTCGAAGGAGTGTTGCCCAGTTTTCTTCGCCTTGGTCACCTGCAGTTCCCGGATCTTCTGTTGCACGTTTTTGAATCCTCTCGTACTCTGCTTGCAAATCAGCCTGTGACTTGCTAATAAAGTCATGGATATCGTGATTCATCTTTCATGAGTAAATATATTACCAGGAAAATCCCACCAACGAGCTGTATGCTTGAAAACAGAATAATTCTTTCTTTATGCACTGCCTGTTGAAATGTCTATATACCGGTAATAGGACGCACGTGAAATCTTCAGCGTTGCACAGATCTCACCGATACTGATGCTCATGTTCTTGCTCATTTTTTTTGCCATCTGCACTCTCGGATCATCCTGCAAGATTTTCGGTCTTCCACCTTTTCTTCCTCTCGCCCGTGCTGCCGTCAGTCCTGCCTGGGTGCGTTCCTGAATCAGGAGGCGCTCAAACTGAGCCAGAGTGCCGAAGATATTGAATATCATCTCGCCGGATGCCGTAGTGGTATCAATGCCCCCATCATTGATAGAGCGGAATCCCACTCCCCTTTTCTGCAACTGTTCGACAATATCGATCAGGTTCCGCAGTGACCTGCCAAGCCGATCCAGCCGCCAGATGATGAGGGTGTCGCCTTTTTTCAGTTCTTTCAGGCACTCGGCAAGTCCCGGCCGTTCAGCCTTCGACCCGCTTATCTGGTCGGTAAAGATATGCTGCTTTTTACAGCCAGCATGTTTGAGAGCATCAAGCTGCAGGTTCAGCTCCTGAGCTGAAGTTGATACGCGGGCATAACCGATCAATCGTCCTTCCATCTGTTTCCTTGCTAATCTTAAAAAGAATCAATTTTAACGGATTTATGAAATATAGAAATACGAAATGGTTTTATAAGACAAAAAGAGCCCAAAAACAGAGGTCTTTCGGCCCCATTTTCAGTGTCTCATCAAACGACCGTTTTATAACACACGAAAATCGTTAGTTTTAGAGTTGCTTTCTGGATGATGTTAGCAGCACCGAAGGAACAATCCCATGGAGTGCCATTTTATCCATTTGTGAGCAGATTATTCAAGTAAAATTATTACACTGTAATTATTGATAAAAAATGCCTCTGCATCTCCGGATTAAGTTCTCTATATCTTTCGATAAGCCATTCAATTTTCAAGCCATTTAGTCGGTTTTCTATTTTGACAGTTAGTTTCTTAAGCTGAGCTTGATGACTTACATCTAATATCGGTGGAGGACAACTAGCCCGAGCATGCAAAACATTTGCCTCTGTCGCATTTAAGCCTTCAAGATTTGATGCGTCTCTTTCAAGACTCTTGATCCAGGCCAAACTTTTATCTTCCCGATCTTTTGCGATTATATTTCGAAAGTTCTCAATAGTTTCTTCAGGCTCCCATGGGGGCATATCATCTTTAAAAGCATCACTGGCCTCGACTTTCAAGTTTTTCGTCAGCAGTTCAATTTCTGTGGAGGAAAGGCGATCATTATTTAGTTGTTGATAGCCCTGCACATATATTCGCAATGCTTTTCGCAAGATTTGAAGATCACCTATATCATTCTGGCACCCCTCAAAAACAGAAATCATCTCTTCAACCTCATCCTGCAACTCTTCAGCATCACTAATGGTATCCAGTTTTACTTCCCACAACTTTGAAACACGCTTTTTAGCATCAGCTTGAGCCTGTTTAATTTCCTCAAGACGTTCGGTCAGTTGCATCCTTATTTCAGTAATTCCAGACATCCTAATCTCTTTTTCAATGCCCTGAAGTTTCTTGGCATAATCGGAACCAACTATTTGCAGTGCTCGCAGTTGAGCTATTCGAACAAAATGCGTGGCCTCAGCATTCGTTGTAAGCCAAAGACCGACCTCTCTCACCATTTGGTGTGCTGAAGCAATCAACTCGGCTTGTCGAATAACTGTGGCTGTGTACTGTAAAAGCTCTTGGTGCAATTCGGAGAGCTTCAGTTTCTGAAGATTTCCACCAATCAAGTTTACCATCTTATGCTTGAAATCACCAACAGCATCGGGCGTCCCTGCCTTTGGGGTTTGCCTTATAAGCCAATCGGGAAAGATTTGTATAATTGATTGCCGTGAGCGTTCCGCAAATGGCTTAATTATTTCGATCTCATGGTCAGACCATAAAGGTCTTTGTGCAGTCATACGCGCTATCAGGTCAACTAGTTCCGCCGCCCCCTTGGAAAGAGAAGCAACATCACTACGCTCCAGACCTCGTTCCATTTTTTCGATTCCCTGTTCTTGAGCCTCCTCAACTCTTTTTATCTCTCTAAAAGCAGACTTTCCTAAATCTTCTAAATGAAATTCCCTGTAAGCTTGAGACGATGGTACAGGAATTCTCTCTTTCAGCCCTTCAGCTTGAATGTAGCAATCGCGTCGAGAAGCATAGGTTTCCGCCCGTTCCCACTCATCAAGAAGTCGTTCCCATTCGGAAGACAATTCCCCGGAAAGCAATAACTCAACATCATACCAAGAAGCAATATCGACAAGGTTCCCACGAAATAATTCTTCATGCATCCATTCGGCAACAGAAAGAGTCTGACCAGACTTGAAAATGGAAAGCTTTTCTAATCGTGGCGCAATAAAAACTCCAAAAAATAGCCCTGCAGAGGCGACATTCGCGCCGTATGGTGGCGCACAAAGCTTTTTTATGGCCTCCTGCAGAAGTATTCTCTTATCGTTACTAGCAAGCATTTCATCCCACTTCTCTGTAAGACTTCTTACAACAGGATGTTCCGGCCGTGTACGTACAGTTCCATTTTTAGCAAACACCCCCCATGCGTCGCGAAGAACTGCTGTTGCCCGATTTTGATCCATTATAGGTTTAACCATGACAGAATTCCAGTCAAGACGCCCCTGTAAAAGATCAGTGATTAACCCCCTACATGTTGTCGCCGCATTTCCTTTTGCTGTAGTAAATCCATCAAAAGGAAAAGTCAATGGAGACTTATAAATTTTCGAAAAGATTTCTGAGCCAACTTTCCCTATACGAGTTGATTCCAACGGTTCTTTAAAAGCCGTTACATATCGACGACATTTAATCATTTCCTCCACACGTGACTGAATGTCGTCATGCATTTTTTGCTTATGCGCCTCAACAAGATTACCGAATTTAGCAATATCCTGTGCGCTTAATGACTCCTCTATAATCGAGAGTTCTGCCAATGATTGACCCAGTTTACCATCTTCATCAAAAAGCAGAACAACCAGTACAGGCTGAGCAGCAACCCCAATATCTTTTGCTATTTTTCTAAGGAGCAATGAAGTCTCTCTTTCAACGGCATCAATATCTCGACTCGGTTCCACATAGCAGTAAATTACCCCTCCCCTTGGCTCATCGATACCGGTAGCATTCATCCATCGATCTGAAGCCTGCTTCATGTGCAAAGGAAGAACCACTAAATTGGAGGTAACGGCTTGATAACGCCATTCTCGAGTGGTTATTCTGTTTTCTTCAGCAAAATCACATTCAAGATTAGCTAACAGATTACACCAGTCGCTCCCTTTATTAGCAAAAAGCGCGGCTTTGCCCATTTCATCATAGGTACTGGCAACTCGCTGCCTCACAAATGCAAGAAACTGAGTTCGAGGCACTGCGTCGCCAAGAATGTCAAACTGCTTGAATGCCTCGTCCCATTCTATGATATTTAACTCTTCACGTAAAAGCTTGATCCCATCGAGAACATCCCATGACGAAAGGCCCGATAATTCAGAAAGTGCCTCAAGCGCATCATCCTGACTGGTAGATTTCAACCCCAATTTTGACGAAAGCACTATGGATCGAAGTAGCTTAACCTGTTCAGCAGTGAGCTGTACCCCATGCCGGGCAATAACTGATGCATAAGAATGTGTAATAGCTCCTTGCTGCCCACCCTCTTCTGAGGTTATAAGCTCGTGCTGAAGCGATTCCGACCAAAAATCCACAGGATCGAGAATCCAGCTTTTACCTGCCTGTATTTTACTATCTTGATAACGTTCAAACACATCACCAAGCAAGGCAAGAACCGAGCGCTCTTGGAGGTGCTTACCACCGGCTGCGAGCTGAAAAAGCAGCCAAGTTGCATAGGGTGAGAGCGGCCAGCACCCTTTTCGGATAATATTGTGAAATTGAGCCGTATCCGTCCATATCCGATGCGTCCGTGAAACAGGAAACCATTTGGAAATATTTGCCACTATGGATTCTGACTCTTTTCTTGCGTCCTCATTATCCAGCAAATCAGACAAATAATCCTGACTTCTCTTTTCTATGAGATTTGCAATCAGCGTCTCAAGATTTATCGAGAGATAAACCTTATTTGCAGTCTGATATCTCGTTACATACCGCAAGATTTCATTTCGATGTTCAGGTGCAACACGTTGAACATAGGCATTCAGCTCAAACTGTATAAAGCCGACGAAACAGACCTTACCTGCATTTCCCTGAATCGCCTCGAACAGGTCCTGGAGCACACCACTACCTGCAACATGGCTTTTAACCGTTGCAAACTCAGTGTATCTGCCGAATTCATCAAAAAGAATAATGAGAGACTTAAAGGGCTTTCCGAAACCGCAATATTCACGAGATGCGACATCAATAACATCTCGCACAGATTCTCCTCCGAGGACGGAAATCTTTATATTTCTAGACGCAAGGATCTTATAAACCTCACCATATATGGCGTCGTCCTGCTGTTCTAACTTCCTCAGAACATCATCGACACTCTCGACATCGCAAGCAACAAGAAGTTCATTGATAAGATCATTGTTGCCTTCGGCCATGCGTATCAGACTCGATGCCTGAGCAAAGCGTGGACGCAATTCGTCGAGCAATCGAGTATCCAGGTCATTCTTTTTAATCTGGTGTGTTATTTGACGAAAAACTTCAGATGCCAAGTCAAAGCTTTGCATGCCATTCAACGCCACCACCAGACATGGTCGTTGAGTTTCAGCAATCATGGTTTTGATATCCTCAGCAATACCATGATCAGCAATTTCAATGCCGGAGAGAATCCTATCAGCCTGATGCCCGATAGGATCGGCGAGAATAGTCGCGAGTGTGAGGGCTATATGTGACTTTCCGGTACCATAGCCAGCTATTGCAAGGGTGAACGGCTGGTCCTCCAAGCCGTAGCAACGACGAAATATGGCGCGAGCAAAATTCGCAGTGTCCTGCAAATGATGGCCATGAGAAATACCAACATCCGTTTGGGAAACGCCATGATAAGCCGGCCCATGAAATACAAAAGCAGATGAAGCAGCAGAAGCCTTTAACTCGTCTGTTTCAAACCATCCGATATTTACTGCACCGTTAAAAAGCTTATCCGCACGAAAACTCACAATGTCGCGCAACAACTTTGACATATGGCCTCTCCGGTTAAATCACATCTTTGTAAATGCTCTTCCAAGATATTTCAAAATCAATCTTCGGATACAAAAGCCAGGGCTCCATATGACGATCAATTGTTAGTAAGCCTTTTCTTTCAACCAACTCCAAAACCCGCTGATGAACGCCTACTTCCCAACCAGGAATCGTCCTCCAACCTGCGACCGTATCAAGTTCCACTGTGGATATTTGACCACTTTTTGGAAAGTGATCATGGATGAGCTGTAACAACCAAGCCCCATAGCCATAACCAAAATCGTCACTTACCGGAGCAGGTTTTCGACGGATAATACCCCCCTCCTCTGATAAGGCTCCGCAGACCCGAAATGCCGCATCATCCTCGTACGTACCTATCAACGGGCCAATTGCCCCCGATTTATCGATGCTTAAAGCGACATTCAGGAATATTTCCAACTTTGACCGCTCGAAGCACATCCCCAGCGCCTGCTTGCCTGGAAAAAATGTTTGGTACCATACTTCCGAACCATGTAGCGGACTACAGAGATTCAGATGGGCAATCCACTGGGTGATATTCAGCTTCAAGAATGGATCCTCCAGTATAACAACGCGACCGAACGGAGTGAGCTCTGGCTTCCTGATTGCTGTACGACCAGCCCCATCCAGCCGTACAAGTCCCATACCACGACAGTAATCGATAATAGCAGGTACTTTGCCGCTAGAAGTTCCCATGGGAATACCTGTTTCAGAGGCTATTTCCCTATAGTCTCCTGATTTACCAGCAGCAGCAAAGCGGAGCATTGCATGTATATACTGGCGCTCTGGCTTGAAAGATTTATGAAAATTTCGAGGCAGACGTGAATGTTTACTCATCGAAGCCCCCGCTCCTCCAATGCCGTTATTCGTATTTTTATAGCTTTTGATACTAGTTTTTCCGCCGTAGTATCAAGCACAGGGCCTATCGAATAGCATTCGCCTTTCGACAGTGATGATAGCTTTCGTATCCATTCGTCCGGTTTTTGCCGTGTTGCCAAAGCCGCAATCTCGGCAAATGCCCTGAGTTCTGTATCAGCAGGTCGGAAGAAAAGTTTGTGCTCTGCATTGAACATGCGGTCGCGCTCATCCTTTTTCATATTACTCATGGTTTGCGTCGCAAGAATAAGTGAAAGACCGAATTTTCTTCCTTCACGCAAATATTTCGAAAGCGGACTTCCTTCACGGTGGTCCAGATTCTGAACCTCATCAAGTACTATTACTTTAGGATCTGTTTTATTCCCTTTGGCCTGAATATAACCGTACAAATCCCACATAATGAATTCAGTAATCAACCTTCCCGAATACATATCCATGCCAACAAGCTGAAAAATATTGCAGAGGGGATCTTTTTCAAGGAAGAGTTTATCCCAGTTGAATCCATCAGCGCCAGCAGAAAACGGTCGATTAAGGACAAATGGGCGTAACTTATTGGAAAGGGACTGCGCATATGCTTTATACTGCTTATCCTCGATCATAGATTCGATCAACGAGAGCATATGATCAAGATTCATCTCTCCTTTCATCTGCTCTACGCCTTCCATAACAGCACGATGTAAAACGCTATACTGTTGATTACCAAGCCCGTATACCGCATCAAATAAGCCAGCTATGCGCTGAGCAACGGTATTTGCATTTTCACGGATAACAATACCTCCACTATCAGACTCCTGGGGAATAAAGGGGTTGATCGGGAGTGGTTCTTGACGAACCACATGTTGCTTAGGTGCCAGAACTTCATTTGTGATCTTTTCCAAGTGTTTAGGCAAGAATCCATTCGTATAGTCAACAATCAGGCTGCTTTGCTCAAACCTGCTCATCTCACACAGCACCGCCTGTATAGCATAAGTCTTTCCCTGCCCGGACGACCCAAAAATGAGCATATGTCGGTTCGTAAGATTGGGATGCATGAACTCCCAATAGACCGGCTGACCATTGGAAACAGCCTGACCGAGCAGGATTCGCCCGAACGAGCTTGCCTCCCTGTCTATTTTTCCAACGGACAGTTGTTGTGCAATTCCACCTGAGATGTGTTCGTCCGGCAATCGGTGTGTTGCTCCCGGCGACTTGCCTGGGAACAACTCATTTTCAGGTACAGTCGATTCGGACTCCATATCGACTGAAGCCATAATCTCTTCAAGAGTTATTTCCGGTAAAGCTGGAACCGGTTCTGAAACTGCTGTAACACCCACATCATCGACGCCTTCATCGGATTCGTCCTCATTCCAACATGCGTCATCGTCATCGGTTTCATTCGAAATAAACTCCTCTTCTGACTGAACGATTTCATGACCCTGATCGACGAATGCGTCCCAATCAATGCTTTTTACCAAGGGGTCGACAAACAATCGACGGACAAAACCTCCACCAATGGTATATATATTCGCAATTACCGCATTAGATTCGCCACTGTTCCAGTATCCAACCCTTTTAATTTCAACATCACGATTAACCCAGAAAGCAAACACCGAGGCGGACCATGCTATGTCAAAATCACCTTCGGCAAGTCGCTCCAAAGCTGCAAGCGCGTCTGGATATCCACCACGTTCTACCTCTGCCTTGCTTGCAATCAAACGATGCAATTGCATCCACCAGTATCTCCTATCAGGACGTTGCCCCTTGAGTCCAGAATCGCCTTCAGGAGCAAAAGCAGAGCAAAGAATCTTTAATCCATTATTAATCTGGCTTTTTGCCTTATATACATGCTGATCAGATTGCTGGCCCAGTTTGCATTCGATCAGTTGAACCCTGATATGCAAACGTTTATCAGGCCCGATATCGACTCGCATCCACATAAGGTCTGGCCTGCTCATGTTTTCAGACAAATCAAACCAATGCCGATACGCATCCAGCGACACCAAGGATTCGCAAAGCAATACCACATCGGACTTCAGTATTTTCCTTGTCAAGGCATAGGCCATGAAATCCCGGATGTAATCGTCACCAACTCCCGTAGCTCGTACAAGAGACAATCCGGAAAGCGAAGTAGCTACATTCATGACCCCCTTAGCCACCACATCGCATTCGTCTAAACTCCACCCAGCTTCTGGTGCATATAACTGCTGGATGGAAGAACGCAAGCGAGTATGAATGTCTGCTAATGAAAACTGTTCAGTAGATATGGTGTAATTATCCTCTCCATGACTTCCAACACCCGAACCGAAGCCGATGATTTCCCGTGTTTTACTGTTTGTCTGGGTTGAGGACTTGATCAATCTCTCGTCCATGTTAGGATCGATACAGATTACCCACTCAGCCTTTTTGTGAAGGCAATCGACCAGACTAATCCATGGATGGAAATCACCCGATCCAACCACAATCGTACCCGTTTGACAAGACCCTGACTGCAACGAATGCAACAGGTTTGCATGCCATGTAGTCAATGCAAACTGCCTGTTGCTGATCACTCGTTTACGCCGATACTTCTCTGCAGGGTTCTTGACGCTACAAGATGCCTTTTCAAGAATAGGGAATTTTAGATCGCGACTCGTAATATCGAAAGGAGGAACATTTTCAAAGGCATTTACACCATTGCCTGCACCGATAAAGTCGTAGAACACTGCAATATCAGCCTCGAACTGCTCGTTGATCAACTTTTGGAACGGTCCCAGGTCGTTCTTTTTTTCAACAATCCGATGTGCAATGGAAAACCTACAACGTCGATAAAGCTCATATTTGCTTTCGGTTTCGGCCGCTTCCCAACGCTCCTTCCATTGTTGAACCCATGCATAGACGTCGGTTTCATCACTGGATTCCGTGAAAATAGTAACGCTCATAGCATAAGGGCGATCCCGATCTGGTCTCAGAACATAGCGCTTGTTCTGCTGCTGGATTGTCGGCTTTTTCGCCAATATTTTGAGGTAATCATGGACTGCTGCTATTACAGGCTGGATATCACTATTCCTGAAGACGGCAAGGCTTAGACCATCACAGGCATGGGGATGAAGGTCGAAATATTCCTGCATCAAACGTAGCAGTAGCCTCGACTCACTCGTTTGACGGAACATTTCGCTGTCGCTAAAAATGTTATCCTCATCTGGAGTTTCATTATAATGAAGAAGCAAACGAGTCGACAATGGTGTATCAAGCGAGTCCGACGAACCGATGCGATGAATCAGATCCTGCCCGCGCACATTAGCCGTAAGGTTTTTGTCTTCATTATATAGAAGCCCGGCCAAGGGCGATTGAATATCGGCTAGATCGACATAGCTTCTCCAGATATATGCCCGAAACGCGTCTTTATCCGGGCTACGCTCAAGTTCTTTGTTCGCCGCATAACTGAAGCACCGGGTTAGATAAATCACTTGAGCTTCGAGCATTTCAACAACCGCCGGATGAAGAATTGTAGCCACTCCAGAGGATTCATGCACATCCGCATACCAAGTTTCTCCCAGGTTAAGCGATCTTGATCTGACAATGAGAAAAGCACGAACCATCATCCCAACCATCGACGACTGCTTGATATCATCCAGAGCGGCAACTGCTTCAAAAGCGTTCATGTAAGCCTTTCTGAGATCTGCCCACGCAGACTCTTCACCGAAAATCGCAGCAAGAATACCTTGGGATGCGGCATTCTCAATGAAGGCGTCATACTTTTCGGCCATCACCTTCAGTTTTCCCGATAGCGGATCATTCTCCAGGGCCCAAGAGCCACCCAAAAGATTCGTCAGCACTTTTTTGTAGTCACGCTCGTCCCGAATAGAATGCAGCAAGACGCGCCGAATCTCCTCATCCGCCGTAACTTGAAGCAGTTCGTCATAGTATGAGACGTGAAAGACGGGAAGCTTGTGAATACCCGGGAGTCTTCCAATAGCATCCTTTGCTCTCATGAGAAGATCGACTGAAAGCCGATACATATGGTGTTCAGGAAGCCGCCAACCAAACCGACGTTTAAGTGCCCCGAGTGGTGTAGTTATTACAACATCAAACTCCAGTACAGGCTCGGCGCTCTTGCTGTAAGAGCATGTGATATTTGCGGCAAGAAGGTCACAATTAACCGTTATGTCCGAACCGTCGACATTGCTTAAATCGAGATGCCTGGAAATCATCGGGTCAAGCCCACCGATCAATCGCCTTAGATATGTAAGGGCCTGTTCAGCATTTTCTTGGGTATCGTCACCACTATCCATGTCATGTTTGAACCTAAAGGGACTGATCGAGATTTCATTGATTTTGAGCTCAGCCTCCCCTTTGTTTTCCATGAAACATTCATGCAAGGTCATCCATGTAGCCGTCAGCACTACCTCCACTGGACTCCCAGAGAGCTTGCGGATACTGTTCTTAGGTGCCGATGGTTCCTTGATTTTGAACTTAAGGATTTGATCCCATATCACGACGAAATCGCACTTCATCAATCGAGCAACTTCTCGTTCGTCATCGGTTTCGACATATCTCTTCAATGCTAAAAGGAACTCTTTTCCAGAACCATAAGGATCGCAAACATCTTCATCATCCAGCGGCAACCCGGTATTTTCCCCCGCCTCGATTAAGGCAAGTATCTTGTCTATGGCCTCGACCGCTTTATCACGCTGACGCGCTTCGAGAAACAATGTATAGTTATAAAATTCAATGGACTTAATAATATAGGGGCTGAGCTGTTTTCGCTTTTGCCGAAGTGGAAAGCGCGAAAGAACCGGAATACCGAAGGTTTGAAGATTAGCAAGCATGAACCTGAATATATCATCGACACCGTTAGCGTGATGAAAGTTCAACGCGTCAAGCCACTCGCTGATCTGCAACAAATCACCCCGCCCACAGCTCAGTAAAGGTTTGAGAATCCTGTCGAACGTTTCCAGGTCATCTTCCGTGAAGTCATAGATACCAGAAGAACGAAGCTTTTCTTGAACCCAGTCTTTAAAGCTTTCATGCATTTCGGCAGTCCATATCAAGTCGGGATCACAAGTATAGAAATCCGCGAGACCTGCCGCATCCGTTACCCTATCAGCACCGCAAAGCACCACTACAGTATATTTCTCCTCTGTTTCCTGCAAATTGCGATAATACGTAAGATTGCCGCGATTGTCCTGCCACCCTTTCTCCAGTACGATCTGTTGGCTTTGTGGTGTCCAGATGCCCGTAAGGTTTGCCGCAATCTTCAGGGTCAAGTGCAGCTCGTCATTCTTTAAACAATAGTTGGTCAGCGCTTCAGCTACAGACAACATAGCCAGCTCAGGCATGGCCGGTAGCATAAAAATCATTTTCCTGCTACCCGACGCTTCGGAACAGACACGATTGATCTGATACGCCAGATGGTCTCGCATTGTATTGGCGAAATAGCTCATTTGATCTCCTTTCCGGCATTTATCGGATTGTGAACCAAGGCACAAGAATCTGAGAGGTGAATCAGAAACCCTGCAGCTTCCAGCATCTCCTGCAGCCATTTATCAGTATCAGCTGATAAATATATTCCGTTGCCGCCTAGCCATTTGCTGGCTCGCTCCAAACCATTGGCGTCAAATACCAGCCCATGCCGATGTTCCAGCAAGTTTTTAAACGTTTCGAACGTCAAACGACCACCTAGCGGAACCGTGGTAACTACGAGTAGACGCAAGAGTCGCTCATTCAGAATGAAGCGAGCGCCACTTCCCCGCTTGGGGACCACAAGGCCTATGCGCTTAGATAAACCGACAAACAACTTACCGCCATAAGAACTGTCGGCCTGTTTGAGAATTTTGTCGCAATCAGTCTCGTCATCAGGCAACTTAATATTTGCGCCACGCAGGGACCGAAATATGTTTTTTTCAACCTCCTTGACCGAATGCTGCGACAAACGGCGAATAACCGAACTTTTCTCATCAGGGGCAGAGACAACCAATCGATAACCTGGACTGCCAATACCCCTATCGGCACCAGTTACGCGCAAGCTTTGCATGGCCAAAGTTCGGAGCACCTGCATAGCACAGGCCGCTTCCATCAAATAGATCCTATCGATCACATCGAGATCAGTCTTCAAGAGCCTCAAAAGATCAACCGCGAAAAGATAACCCTCCCTCCAACTGTCTGCATTGCACCAACCTGCCGACACAAACCTACGCTCGCCGTCTATTTCATCTGTTTTTCTTGGTGTTTCGGGATCAAGTCGGGAATCCACGAATTCTGCAAGATCAGTCAGGGTACTCGGACAATAGTTCATCATGCTCTCAAAAGTACAATTCAGTTCGTCATGAAGCCAAACCGGGTCCTGCTCTTGTGGACTCAACCCAACCTTGCCGTCTCTGCACCATTCGGCAATACAGTCTTGAGATTGGCTCAATGCGTTACAAACTTGGAGGTAAAGCAACTCCCCGCCTCTAGCAAAAAAAAGATGTTGGTTCGAATCGAAATAGGACGACCGAGTTTCGAGAAGATCATACCATTCATCTATTTGATTTTTCCTTGCCTTTGAATCCTTCCAGATTGATTCGCCAGCTAAAAATGCAGGTGACACAGGCAAGAAGCTTTGAGCACACCAAGTACGCCCACTACCTGCACCCTGAAAACCAAGGAACAGGTTTTCGATAGTTCGAATGACATCGTCCTTATCTCCCGAATCCGCAATATGTATACGCTCAAGTAACTGCTGCAGTAATGCTTCGTAATGAACCCGGTGAATCTGATGACGCGAGTCCAGCCGGGATGCCCCGAGGAATGAAAAAAGCTTCAGGTTCAAACGCGCCTGCGGTGCATATGCGAAATCGTTGCCGTTCGACCAAACCTTATCGAGTGACGGAAGGGCTCCATCATACATCCAATCCTTTCCAAACCGCTTCGGGGAAAAGACGACCAGCAAAAACTCAACCAGCAGTTCAGTTACGGTCTGGTCCGAAAAAAAGCGGTTTCCATAGAGTTGGATTGCAGGGTTTTTCATGGCCCTCGGATCGTCCGGACTGCAAGGGAAATAGTTAAAGGACATCGGTCACCTCCAAGCGATCGCCATTCACAGAAAAGTATTGCCTGCGGAACGTATGATCTGTTTTTAAGCGCACAAGCATGATCCGGTCGTCTTCAGCCGCGGAAGCTCGTGCGTGAACCTGTGCCTTGTAGCGATCAAGCCGTTCGATATAAGACGCCTCTAGAACTTCGCCCAACTCTCCAACATGACGCATCATGATGTAATCGAGAAATGGAACCGTAAGCACGAGATCAATCCCTTGAATACGATCATTTCCGCACAAAACAAGATCCTGACGCAACTCGCCAGTTGCACTGTTAGATTTTTGTAGCTTCAAGGCGATCGACGTACTCCAATCCACTTGGGCCAACACCACTTGAGCACTCTGTCGAACCGAGCTGCGTTGGCGGCTCAAGGTGATATACAATCTTCGGTCGCTACGCATCGAACCCTCAGGCAGTCGAACGCCCGTGAAATGCTCCTGAAGTACGTGATAAATCTTCTGGTCCAACGTAGTCTTTAAATTGAATGGCAGTTGAGCCCCTGGACTTTGCCAGGATAGCCAGTCAAGCAATGTTGGAGAGTTGAGATACTGGCTAAGATAATTGCGATCTTCCGTCTTGAAGTCATAAAGGAAAAAGAGCATCCGACGTACTTGATTGCGCAACTGTTCTGGAGTTATCCCTTCATACTTTTTCTCACGTGAACCGTACTGACGCATTTTTTCAAATTCATCATCAAGACCTTCGACACCCAGCGTAAGCGATTTGTTGGCATTCCGCAACCATAACTTGTGCTCCCACCCCGGATAAGGACGTTCTCCGAAACCTTGTTCATAAATCTCCTGGACTGCCTTCATTTCCTTGGCTGAAATATCCGGTTGGAGCCCATCGTCTCCAAAGAAGCGGTTAAAAAAGAGATATTCGGTAACCAACGGCGAAGAATTCCGCTGTTGCATCTCCCGAATGCCAGTCTCATCAAGCCCAGATGTAATGATGTATGCCAAATGCTCCGTAAACTGCCGCATTGTAAGACGGGTACCATATTCAGACATTCTCCGGTAAGCAAGAAAGATGCGATCCAATACCCGAGTCTGGTTGCGTTGCATCAAAGAAACATTGTGATGAATGGGGCAGGTCGTGTTGACCATACATCCCTCACAGGGGGCCCATCTTTGCGGAGCCAGCATTTTTTCGCAGATTTTTCGAGCAAGCCCCAAGTTATCCATGCGGGCCAAATTGAAGACACGGAACACCTGCGCTCCTACTGACAGCAGGCCCTCACCGTTATTTGTGCTGATGGCATCCAACACTTGACTCTCCAGATTAACCGAACCTTCATGGAACTGCTCAGGATAATGCTTGATCAAGTCAATTAATGTACCGGTGTTTGACACCAACAAGAACCGACGCTTATTACCCATAAGCTCGTCAACCAGCGATTTATCATTCTGCTTGTCACGCTCACTCAAGTCTTTGATTATCGAAATCACCCCAATATCCTCTCGCACTTGCAGTGGTGAAGCCAAAGGAGCATTGGAAGGCAAACTGCAAAAACGTTTATAGATCTCCAGGGCCAAGGTTGTCTTTCCATCTCCGGCATGTCCGGTCAATATCACATGACGTCCATCGGTATCCATCAACTCTTTCTCTATAACATCCGCCAATGGATGTATAACCTGAATCAAGGCGAACTGGGAATTACAGGCCTGTGATTCAGCCAAAGCATTCTCATTGCTTCCGCCAGATCGCTGAAGGGAGTTGAGATAATTCACAAAAGGATTGACTTGATTTTGTGAATGGATATTCTTTTCAAAAGAAGTAAAACTACCGCTAATATTTTCTAGCATAAGATTCCTATATTTTTCCAAGAGTATTTGTTTAACCTCCACCCTCTAAGATTAGTCTTTAACTAAAGAATGAATGCGTTCATCTAATTTCGCTTAGCTAAAAATACCTAATAGACGTTTCTTCGTAAAAAGTCTATTTTTCTTACGAACTATATCCATGATCAATCAATATGAAAACTTATTCACTCGATTAGGCTTTTTTTCATAGAGGTCAATAATCGCCATAAGTAAAGCAAATTTATGCGATTTTACGCACCCATTAGACTGGCAGAGATTAATTCTCCTCAGCAGCTTAATTGCTTTGGATTTCATTTCACACTCCTGATCTTATTTTTTTTAGAATTCTGAAGAACGCCCCAAAATCATCAGGGGAAGAATCCCGGCCAAATGAAACTCTGACAACCGATTCCTCAAGACAACTATTTTGAAGCACTTCACTTATCACATGAGATGCCCCGATTGCCCCATTGCATGCAGATGCTCTTGAAATACATATCTCCTGACAATGAGCTATTAATAAATCAGCAGGGATCCCGGGAAATATGATACTTAAAGTTCCCGGCAAGCTCGAATTGATTTCATTAATAATGATTACTTGTGGCTCAACAACTTTTAATTCGCGTATAAATTTTTCAGACAGTTGGTATAAATAGGCACTATTCTCTTTCAAAAAGTCATTTGCTAATCGACAAGCAGCCCCAAAACCAACTATGGCAGAAACATTGCTAGTTCCCGGACGTAGATCACTTTCCTGGCCACCGCCGAGGAAGGGATGTGCCCATGGCCAACGCCTCGGCCCACCTCGAACAAAAAGGGCACCAATCCCCTTGGGGCCATACATCTTGTGGGCACTAAATGATGCAAAATCGCAATTGACTGCTTGAACATCTAACGGCAACTTGCCAAACATTTGAGCTGCATCCGTATGGAAATAGGCTCCGTTTTCATGAGCGATTTCGGCCAAATCTGCTACTGGCTGAAGTGTACCTATCTCATTGTTGGCAGCTTGAACCGAAACTATAAGTGTTTCTGGTGTGATCAACTTTTTAGCAGCATCCACCTTCGTCTCCCCCCTTCGATCAACAGGAAGCTTAACGATCTCATAACCATATCCTTTGAGTAAATAAGCCGGCTCCAAAACTGACTTATGCTCGATGGATGAAACAACAATCCGTTTGCGTTCTGTGGATGGTGAGAGCAGAATTCCTAGAAAGAGTAAGTTATTGCTTTCGGTAGCACCAGAAGTAAAAACAATTTCTGGTGGGAAAACATTGGCAAGATCAGCCACTTGTTCACGTGCCCTTTGGATCGCAACCGCAGACCTATGGCCCATGATATGGCTGCTCGAGGGATTGCCAAATTCTTCGTTCCAGAATTCCCGCATCGCCTCTACAACTTCCGGAGCACATGGTGTAGTAGAATTATGGTCCCAATAGATCATTGAATTATTTTCTATAAATGGCAAATATTACAAGACAGCTCCTCTCCATCGTCAGAATCATATCCCCAAATATCTTTTAGCTTTTGATGTCCTTTAAAAGCATTCAATTCGCGTGTTTTCCTTTTTTCATGCTCATCCATGATTGTGTCTGCCCGTTGAGCAAGTTCATCAAGGCTTTCTCCTTCGTTCCAAGTATATCTCTCACCTGTTTCTGTAGCTATTTTTTCGAATGCTTTTGCTTTTTCAAAAAGCTCTGGATGAGCGTTCTTCAAACCAATCCATTCACGCTTTTGCTGAAAAAAACAAAAATAGCAACCAGATCGGGATCTCCACTGGTAATAGCGAGGAACACCTAAGCCCGATTCCATAAGAATCCGTTCCACGTCTTCAATACGAATATTATCCTCTACAAAAGGAAAGACTGGTTGAATGTTTTGTTTTGTTGAAATATACCCTTTTCTATGCGGCTCATCTGCTCGTATTCCGACATAGCTTATCACGGGATCATCGCCTATAAAATCCTCATAAGGCTTGAGCTTTAGCATTCTAGTACACCAACGAGTTCGTGCATCAGGCAAAACACCATTATAAAGATCCACATAGTATCTAAAATCTTTCTCTGATTTTAACCAAGTAATCTTTGCACAAAGAAAATCCTGTAGCTTACTTATATATTCATAGGTCTCATCCAACTCCTCACCCGTATCACAGAACACATATTCCATATTTTCGAATTTACCTCGCATATAGACAGCGAGGGCAGAACTATCCTTTCCTCCAGAAAGCGCCAAAATATGACGAACCTGCTTATCGGATTGCCTAGACGTTTGAATATCTGAATTCAATATTAACTCCATAAAATCTGTTTCTAATTCGACTCGATTTGGCTCAACAGTTCCCGTAAGGCAGCAGCAAGTACACGTGAATTGCCTTTATCACCTAATTTTTTAAGCTGGGGCTCCAGCGTTTTCCGAAAGGCCTCTTTTTGCTCAAGCTCTTGATCAGTCAAGATTACACCCGTATCCCCATAGTTACGCCACAGCTGTAGGAACAACTCACCGATGCCTTTTGCCAAACCATCAAAACCCTGCAAATCCATGTCGGTCCATTGCTCGAAAGGCCGATTGGCAATCAGCGATAGTGCGGGGCGCGCGTTGTGGTTGTCGGCAATGCCGTTGTTCACACAAGTGAGGAAGGGAGTCAACACCTCGTGTTTAATGCGCGGTGCGAGCCATGTCGCCCTTCGCTCGAGTTCGTGCCACCCAACCATATTTCCCTCTAGGCTACAGTGATGAAGTAAGAGATTCCTTTTATTCTGAAGTAACTTCGATGCGTGATCGCGTAATGTGGATAAGCTATTATTGAGTTGCTCGAAGAAATGATCCATATCCCTGTCTCGCTTTTGCCCCTGCATGAACGGCTCGATGCCGAAACAACGGGGCAGATCATCAAAAAGAAGTTGTTCAGGCGAAGCTGCTTGCAATAGGCAGTCCCGTACTTTCAACACCACTGCATTTCCGATCTGCATTGTTTTCTGAGTGACCGGCGGCAAAGTGTTCAACACACGGTATAATGCGCGCACGACCGATGCCGTCTTAGGAACCTGCTTCAATCCTTTTGCCAGACGCTCTACAACCGCCTTGCGAGTACCATCAAGCTTTGCTCCTGAAACTGAAAATAGGTCCGGCCTGCGTTGCAATAGTTCTAGGTGAGCCGATTGAACTTCAGGAATAAAGGTCCCTTCCCGGTAAAGAAATAGCTCATCCTGATAGTGAAGGTAAAAGGCCGTAAATAAAATAGGATGTACACCTTCAGGAAGACCATAAGGAACACTTGAAAGCCGATTGAACAGTTCAACGAGCTCGATACGCTGAATTTCTTTTGCAAATATGACTTCCTCAATCAAGTCCCAACATGGCCTTAGTTCACAGCTATTATCCTTAGGAGGCGGCTGAAAATCCCATTTCTGAGTCTCTTCGTCAAAGAAGTGAATTCCTGAGGCGCGAAGAACCGATTCATAAACGCTGCGTTCTGGAGGATAACCTTCTATGCCAAGGCGCTCTTCACTGCGCCTTTCCAGCATGTGTTCTAGTAAACAACGTCTTGCTGCCGCTGCGGCACTGGAAAGTTTTTTTCTTACGACCAGCTCGTTACGAACAATGGGCGACAATAAGTAGATCCGGTCACAGGCTTCTGATAACAGTTTCGCCACATCAACTGGCCTTTTCGGCTGTTTATCTTTCCCGGCCCATATCCATTGACAAGAATTGCCGACCGGCGCTGGACGCGGGTCAAGCAAAGCCTGGAGGTGCTGGGCTATATACTGCTCTCCCATGGCAAGCCTCAAGCTCAATTCTCGACGGGCAATACGGTCATCACGCAGTTCAACTGTATTTTGCTCAACCCAACGCAAACAGGCAACGTCTTCAACGACGCTTCGCAATGCGTCGATCTGGATTGGCATTGCGATAATGAGCCTTTTGTGAAATTCAGTTGCCTCAAGAGCCTGCACTTTAAGCTGTTCAATATTGGCTTGTGGGAGAACTACAATAATGGTACCTGCAGCCTCTCCGGAACACTCAGCAGCCTTGAGTGTGTTTTTGTTGAGGCTCTCCGAATACATTAGTTTGAAATACCGGTTGATGCCTGTTTTAAGACTGTGCCTCCGTGCAACCAGGATGCGAGATGGCATGTGATGGCAAAGAGATTCCAGAGGTGACACACTCTCAAGCTGAAGCTTTCGCCTTCCTTCATTGATCCGAGCTTCAATATCGACATCACTACCTTCCCAAACCCGATATGAATTATCAAGACGTCGGTATGTCACTACAGACTGCTGCCTCAAAAACTCCAACTCCTGCTCCACCGGTTCCGTATTAGCAACCGCAGACCTGATCATTTGGGGGGTAGCGCGAAGGGGGCAGATTTCCGATAGGACATTCAGAAGAGCTACTGTCCGCACAATTTCAAGCTGAACGTGAGTGAGGTGGTGTCGGCTGTTTATGATATCGTTGGCTTCAAGAAGGCGTTTGGCATGAGGCAAGCGTGCCAGGCCTGCTTCAAAATTGGCTAACAAATATGAATAGATATCCTGCAAACGAATATAGTTATCACCGTTGTCAACTGGCTCTTCAATATGGCTCTGGAAACCGAATGGCTCTTGGCTTGTCAGGTAGGAAAATATGGATCGTTCATTTTGAGCAAGTCTTCTGAAGAGGTAAGGCATCGCCAGCAAAAGACTCGGATGCAGCGGCCATGACTGACGAGCAATTTTTTCAAATTCGGCATAATCTAAGCCTAAGGGGAGCTGGATACCTCCTTTTTCAATTTCCGACAAAGCATCATCCATCTCAGCTAATGCTTTACCTGGTAGGTTGGTTGCCAACTGCAAAGCTGATGCTATGAGCTTTATCGTCGTTCCCGCTGACTCACTGAACTGTATATTCTGAAAACGTTCCTGAACCTTGTTCCACTCATTACGCAGAGTTCGGTCAGACAGTTCGACATAGTCATCAAACATTTGATGCAACGTAATAAGAAACAGCACAGGGGTACGCACCTGGCGGTTAGCGTATTCTGCCAGCTCCTGAAACACATATACATCTCCTCCCACTCTATCCTGAAGTGCGTATTCCAAGGTTTTCCCGGCCTCATCAACTAGTAAAAGAACACCCGCAAATGCCTGATTCTGCGCTTCTGCCTGAATATCACGTAAAAAACCAATGATAATAGATGTATCTCGCCATGACTTTTCCTGAAGTGCATCTTTTATTCGAATTTGGAGATCTCTTACCGATGCTATTTGCTCCATTACGCCAGTTGCCTCAAGCATTGCTTCCAATAACAATTGGGCAATAGGGCGGCGGCGTGCCGTAACCGGAATGAGCAAAAAGCCCTCCCCCTCAATTCCGGGATTTCGAATATGCTGCAACTCCCTGCTCAATTCAGCGTAATCGGAAACAAGCATGCTCGTGACCATTTTGGCCATATGAGCATCATGACTTAAAAGTTGGCAAAGAAAAACCGCAAATGCGGATTTACCTGTACCGTAAGGTCCAGTCAAAGCGAATGCACGTTGCCCTTTTTCAGACATCAATCCATCACGTAGCTGCTCCAGCGCTTGGGCAACATTTGGGGTAACAATGTAGCCGGAGGCACTATCGCCACTTTGCCAATCATGGTGAAGGTTGATGGAGCGTAAAAACCGGGGCGCAACAGCAACGAATTGCGATCTTTTCAGTTTTGTGCCCATGATGCTCCCCCTTGACGATAATAGACATTCAACAACTCTTCGGATTCCTCTGGATCAACATTACAATACACTTGAGCCAAGCCAGCCGATTCGGTAAAATCAAATCGGCGTCCCCATATCGGGTTTTCATGTAAATCCTGAACAGCCTCAATTAACGTGTTTTCATCCAACATAAATACCTGCCCTGGACTTCCTTCCCGATAGAGTATTTTCTGAATAGTCATTGCATTCTTTTTTTCTCGGCCAAAATACTCACAAATGGCATAACCTATAATTTCAGCCGGGAGCGAGACTTTCGAACCTATCGAAAAACGATAAAAATCGCCATCGCTCATTACCTGAATCAGGTTCAGTTCCTGAAAGGGGCATTCAAACGTATCCTCTCCAGCCTTTTTTTTCTCAAATCGACGGGGACCACAATAAGAGCGAATAAAGCAATCGACATCTCTCATAATAATGCTGTCAGCGGGAGCTTTCTTACCTTCATCAACCAAACGCAATGTAGCTTCAGCTAAGTCCTGTTTTGAAAATTCAGGTTTTCTGAGATATGAAAAAAGTGCGGTACCAGAGGTCTTATAATTCACGTGTGTGATTATTTTCCAATGCAGCAACCACCACGAAGCGAGGTCCTCCAAATATGGATCCCATCCTTTTTGTTCATCCAATAGCTGCTGGCCAAATCTGGATACCCTGTCCTCTTCGATAATCCCTGTCATTTCGGACCAGTACTTAATGCTATCAACCATATTTTTCCCTACACCCAGATCAACAATGGCTGATTCGTCAGAAAATCTTTTTCCTCTGGCTGTAAACTCATACCCCTTCTCCAGCCAACCATAACGAAGGGAAAACGTCTGATGCCCTGAGAATCTTATTCTCTGTTTATTCATGAAATGCCTTTACTCACTTATCGTTTTGAATATTTATTCTATCTGCAGCGCCACCAGTTTTCACCCATTTCTCAACCTACCCTGGAGCTATTGATTTAAAAAAAGCTGGCTTTCAATGGCGCTAACAACTGAAATAGTTAACTGCTAAATTCAAATGAACTTAAATATACTAATCTATTGCGTTCGTCTGAACGATTTCGTCTGATATTAAACAATCTGGCCTCACTACTTATAACAGCATTAATAAGGGGGAGATATATGTAAAATCAAAGGGGATTTAACGCCCATTTTTCCATTTTAACCAAAAGTAGCACGATTTTACAGCCTCAGATAACCTTCGTTTGATGAGCTATTTTAATCACATCTATGTAGTCAACTGAACAACTGATATGTTTTGCTACATACGATTGCAAATATTCAAACCGAACCCTGTTCATTCACTCAACCTGCTCAATACAGTTGCTGCCCTGATAACTGGCATTGTTGACCTGTGTTGATACCTGATACATTTCCAGAATGCCGTTATCTGCGGGAACCAGCATCTTCGAAAGATTTACCGGATCAGCTTCAAGCCACGTTTTCCAGTTTTCTGGTTCGAGAATTACGGGCATTCGATCATGTAGAGTTGCTATCTGCTCATTTGCCGCAGTGGTGATAATGGTGCATGTAGTGATTTCGGGCTCTTCAGTATTCTTTGGCTTCCAGGTGTCCCACAATCCGGCAAATGCCATGGGCAAGCCATCAGTCCGGTGGATGTAATATGGTTGCTTCTTTTTACCTTCGATGCGCTCCCACTCATAAAAGCCGCTCGCTGGAATCAGGCAGTGGTTCCGCCCAACCAGATGCCGGTAATATGGTTTCGAGACCAATGATTCAGCCCTTGCGTTTATTGGCCTGATTTTGGGAAGTTCCTTGGCCCAACGGGGAATCAACCCCCATCGTGCCGAGGTGAGCTTATAAGGTTCATGGTTGGCCTGAAGGGTTATAATATCGGTTTCCGGAGGGATGTTGTAACGATTCGTCTGATGGAAATCCTGATTCTCTTCAAACGGCAGCTCCAGTTGGCGAAGAAGATCAAGAAAGTACTTCAGTTCATAAAACCCGAATCGTCCGCACATATTTTCCCCTCTTATTTCCGTTTACAAATATTCATACTCATCACACTCTCTATGCAGTAATATAGAACTACGATGAGGTATCTGGAATGGCGGCCCCTCTTTTAACCAACTTCCCTTCTCCTCTTCAGAATGTATATTCCGGTAATGAAAACATGGAAAAACGATGAGACTCACCATAATACATGCTGGCCCGGTTCTGGACTTCTTCACACCGGACTTCACAACGCTGCTTGAGCTGCCGCTTGCTGGCACTGCTATTGCTGCAGGCTTCCCCTCGCCTGCTGAGGAGTATGTCGAGATCGCGCTTGACCTGAACAAGGAGCTGATCAAGCACCCGGCATCCACCTTTTATGCCAGGGTGAAAGGTGACTCCATGGTTGATGCCGGCATTCAGGATGGCGACTTGCTGGTTATCGACAAGGCCCTTGAGCCGAAAGAGGGGGCTATTGCTGTTTGTTATCTTGACGGCGAGTTTACGGTAAAGCGACTGACTGTGCAGGAAGAGGGCGTGTACCTCATGCCTGCCAATGCAGAATTCAAACCGATCCGAATCACTGAAGAAAATAATTTTCTGGTATGGGGACTTGTCGCTTATGTGATTCATAAACCACGGTAACCAAGGCTGGAGATCCACCCCATGTTTGCCCTTGTTGACTGCAATAACTTCTATGCTTCGTGTGAACGGGTGTTCAACCCCTCCCTGCGATTGCGCCCGGTCGTTGTGCTGTCGAACAACGATGGCTGCATCATCGCCCGATCTGAAGAGGCCAAGGCGCTTGGCATCCAGATGGGTATGCCGGAATTCAAATGTCGCCCGCTGCTGAAAGAGCATGAGGTAGCGGTCTTCTCCTCAAACTATGCCCTTTATGGCGATATGTCATCACGAGTGATGATGACGCTTGCCGCCCTTGCTCCAGAGATTGAAGTCTATTCCATTGATGAGGCCTTTCTTGATATGTCGAGCTTTGCGCGGTTTGACCTGACAGAGTACGGAAGGCTGATACGCAGGACGGTCAGGCAGCATACCGGAATTCCGGTCTGTGTCGGCATGGCACCGACCAAAACGCTGGCCAAGATTGCCAACCGGCTGGCAAAAAAGAATTCTCACTATCAGGGCGTCTGCGTGCTCGCAAGCCATTCCGAGATCCAGTCGGCACTTGAACGCACCAAGGTTGAAGATATCTGGGGCATCGGGCGGCAGTGGAGCAAGGTGCTTCAGGCAAAGAGGATTGAGAGCGCCTCTGATTTGGCGGCTGCGCCTGCTGCATGGGTGCGCAAGCACCTGCATATTGTCGGTGCCAGGATTCAGGCTGAGCTGCAGGGCAAATCCTGCCTGCCGATGGAGCTGGTTCGGCCTGCAAAGCAAAGCATCTGCACTTCACGATCATTTGGTCGCAGCGTTACCAACCTGGAGGAGTTGCAGCAGGCCGTGGCGACGTTTGCGGGCAAGTGCGCAGTGAAGCTGCGCAAAGAGCAGTCGCTCGCTTCGCTGCTTACTGTTTTTATTGCTACCAGCCCGTTTGATGATTCCAGCGAGCGCTACTGGGGAACCCGGACTGCTTCCCTGCCCTATCCGACAAGTGACTCTGTTGCGATTCTGCAGGCAGCGCAAACGATGCTTGAGGGCATCTTTCGTGCCGGGATGAGCTACAAGAAGGCTGGAGTAATTGTAAGTGGAATCGTACCGCAAGCAACATGCAGCACAACGCTTTCGCTCTTTGCGGAGGAAGCGCCTGCTGCTCCTGAGCGGGATGGCAGGATTATGCAGGTGATGGATGCGATCAACAAGCGCTATGGAAGCGGTGCCGTGCGACTTGCGGCGGAGAACTCAGATAGCTGGAAGCCTCATCAGGAGCGGCTTTCGGCAAGATACACGACACAGTGGGATGATATTATTGAGGTGAAGGTTTGACTGACACTTGGTAACGACCTTGCTGCACATTTTCCGATACTGAACAGCGAAAAAGCTATTTCTTCATTGACTGTTTACAGGCAAAATTCAACAAAGCTTCAGCTACTGACCCCGGGCGAATCCTTGAAGGAGAGCTTGAAGAGAGAGTTACGTTCCGAACAACAGAACCCCCCCTGTCTTTTTCGGAATAACTGGTAAACTCAAGATCTCTACTTGTCCGTTTGTAACAATCATATTCGATAAAAGATATATCAGATGAATACTTGTCGTTTTTATAATCTATAGCGAATATATCCGTTTGCGGCTCATTATAATTTGTACTCACCCAGCATTGAACTTTATTCCCTTCCCGGATAATAGAATCTGTGTCAATGAATGATTGACTATTATAGGATGCTCCCACCAATACCCAATTAGCTGCGAAAGCAGATGCGGATTGAAGCAAAAGAAAAGCAACAAGTAAAAGGTGTTTAGTAAATTTCATTTGGCAAGTATGTTTACTTGATCAAAACGATTCTTTTATGATGAGGAGTTAATAGCCCCTGCGAATGAGAAGCCTCCTCGCTGCGCAATACGCCACATTAACGCTGGATTATACGCTTTCCCATTATTTTGCAGCATAACCCACTGCTGCCGCTCGCCACCTGCAGCTAAACGATAAATCCTGCCTACAATTCGAGCTGGTTTGGCCTGCAAGATAGTCAACCAGCTACACCTGCACAATCTTTCACCGTACTGATTTTAAAGGCCATACAGACCGTTTCAATACCTGATATTACGGATCATTAATGCCGAAGATCGCGGGCGATATAACGTTGATACGATGTTGGTTTGTAATGACGAGGTTACTTCAGAAAACAAAGTGCAGGGGATTCCAAAAGAGATGGTGATCGAACTATCTCAAATATCCTATCCTTTCTGGCTCTCTCTTTTTTCCCTATAGCACCAACATATAATCCGGTCATGGAAATTATTTATACTGCATAAGTTTCATAAACCTGGCAGACAACCGAGGAGCAATTCATATGATGGCATCAACCAAGCACCTTTTTGTTACACTGTCGCTCCCCTTCCTGCTTGCACTTGCATCCCCATTCCCAGCCTATGCCAAAAAAAGCGAATGGGAACAGCTCAACAAACAATCAACTGCACTCTATGAGCAGGGTGATCTTGAAAAGGCGGAAGAGACCATCAAGAAGGCACTTGAGCTGGCAGAAAGAACCTATGGCCCGGAGCATCCAAACGTTGCGACAAGTCTCAACAATCTCGCAACGCTCTATCTCCGGCAAAAAAGGTTTCAGGAAGTATTGCCACTCATCCAGGGCGCTCTTGCCATCCGCGAAAAGCATTTTGGTTATGATCATCCCTCGGTTGCCGTCTCCCTCGGAAACCTTGCAGCCTACTACAGGGCAGGTGGCCTCACCTCTGTAGCAGAACCTCTTTTCCGTAAAGCTCTTTTGATGATCATCAAGGATGTCGGCCCGGAACACCCGATGACAGCCCAGGGCCTGAACAACCTTGCCTCTGTCCTGATGGATCAACAACGGTATCATGAGGCCGAACCCCTTTTTCGCAGGGCGCTGAAAATTCAGCAGAACACGCTGGGAGCCAATCACCCGATCACCAAAGAGACGCAGACAAATCTTGCACAGCTCATCTCGGCAAAGCAAGAACAATCAAAAAAATAAGCATCAGATTCTTTTTCCTCCTGCCCCATTGAAAGTCTACTCCCCTCTTGATGTTCAACGATACGATTGCCGGTAAAACGTTTTTGAGAGATACCTTGAAACACTCTCGATCATTTCCTGCACGCCTAAAAGCGGAATATCTTTTGCGCCGTGCTGGAAATGAAGATATTCGGATAGAAATAAATAATTCACTAAAAAATATCCCGTTCAGCTCCCCTCTCGGCATTTAACGATATTGGACTTGCAACAATAAAATGGACACCCTAAGAAGCCATAGCCATTGGTTGTTGTTTCAAACGCAAAAACTCAACAGGCGATTTATACCCTAAGGTTGAGTGCTTCCGTTTCCTGTTGTAAAATACTTCAATGTATTCAAACAGACTGTGTCGGGCCTCTTCTCGCGTTCGATAGTGTTCAGTATAGACCAATTCGGTTTTCAGGGTTTTGAAAAAGGTTTCTGTGACGGCATTATCATAACAGTTGCCTTTACCGCTCATACTCTGAATCAGGCCATATTTTTCAAGCTTTTTTCTAAAGGATACACTCGCATATTGGACACCTCGATCCGAATGAATAACCACTCCTGGATCTGGTCTCCTGTTCATCAATGCCATATCCAGAGCAGGATTTACCGTTGTTTCAGCCGTCATTCGCTTGCTGAATGAGTGGCCAATAATTTCACGGTTGTACAGATCCATAATGACTGTCAGATACAGCCAGCCACTGCCAGTCCAAACATATGTCAGATCACTTGTCCAGGCGTCATTGATAAAATCAGCCTCAAATACCTGATCCAGAAAATTATGAGCAATCGGGTTCTTATGAGTTGAGTTTGTCGTCACCTTGAATTTTTTAGCCACTTTAGACCGAATCCCCATAGAGCGCATCAATCGAGCTGTCCTTGGCCTACTGCACTGATAGCCCTGTTCTTGCAGGCAAATGGCAATTCGAGGGCTTCCATAGATTTCACGATTCTCCTTATGGATCTTTTCGATTGCTTCCTTCACTTGTCTGGTTTCTCTACTACGGTTACTTTCAGAGCGCTGTGTCCACTGGTAATATCCGCTGACAGAAACATCCAAAACACGACACATGGCTCTGACAGCAAAAAATTTCTTATAACCCTCAATAAAGCTATACTTTAAAAGGGTGTCCGTGAGAACACAGCGAGCGCTTTCCTAAGAAACTTCCACCGCGAGACCTGGTAATACCTTTTCCTGTAGAGTGAATCCAAACGCATCCGCTCGTCGACGCAAATTATTGAGCACTTTCTTTCGGTATTGATCCTCGTAGTAATCTGCTCCTTTATCGATATACTCCATGCCGTATTTGAGTGTATTGTAAAAGAGTGTCGCAATTTTTCTGGCTGTTGCCGTCACAGCTTTTGCTTTCCCTGATCGGGCAGCCAGCCTACGGTAAAAAGCACCAAGCGCAGTATCACTTTTTCCGATGGTTGTTGCTGCAAGTCTCAATAGGGCAGTTGCTCGACTTGCAGTACGCCTTGTCCTGGACGAGAGGACTTTTCCACCAGAAATTTTGTTGCCAGGCGCCAAGCATAACCATGAGGTAAAGTGCTTGGATGTCGGCCATCTCGACATGTCAGTGCCGCATTCTGCAACCAGTTTTAAAGCAAGATAAGAGCCAAGCCCATGAATTTGAGTCAGATCTTTACCGGTAAAATTGAATAGTGCTGTACGGACATCAAAACTCGGGGCATTTTTATTACACTCTTTATGCTTTGGTTTGGGTATCGATTTCTTTGGAACTACGGTCATTTTCTGTAACCGTTCGAGGACTGTTGCAATGATCCGGTCACAGTCGTCAACTTTTTCAGTGTAGATATCGAATAGTTCCAGTGCTTGTGTCAAGGCAAAAAGATGTTCAGCTTTATAATTGCCAGTAAGAGCGGCGGTCATAACATCAACCGAATTATGACAGCGAATATCCCGGAACTTGACCAAGGTTTTCGGATTATGTTGGCCTGCTACAATTGCCCGAATAATCTCCATTCCGGTTTTCCCGGTAATTGTTGATACCACATGATGCAATTGAATATTCATCTGCATCATGGCCTTCTGCATGTGTTGGATATGCGATGCTTTGTAGTCAAGAAGCCGTTCACGCTGCCGTAGATACGCTCTCAATTCAGCGATTTCTTTGGCTGGCTGAAAACTTGCCCGCAACAAACCGAACTGATGCAGTTTTTGTAACCATTGTGCATCATTGATATCTGTTTTACGGCCAGGAACATTTTTTGCTTCTCGTGCATTAACCAGAAAAACCTCAAATCCATAGCTTTCGAGTATTTCAAACGCAGGAATCCAATACACGCTCGTTGACTCCATGGCAATAGTTTCGATGCGACACGATTTCAACCACTTGGCCATAATGTGGAGTTCACCGGTAAAACTTTTGAATGTTTTAACTGGTTCATCAGTTCGGTCAAGCGGTACTGCTACAACGTGAAACTGAGAGCCAATGTCGATACCTGCCGCATTTGGATGAATAGCAGGCATTGATGATGATCGTTTCGATTGAGCCATAGTCCCTCCAATAAATAACGCTGAAGGGCGGGCCTGCGGTAAAATCACTTTCCTAAACGGGATCATCGCAACGATGTCACCACTGCTGAGTCCGCAATAGTACCCTGAACCATGTTTTTTAACGGGGTAAAACCACCAATAAGCACTCGGCTGCTCCCTTCAGCTTGTTCGTAAGGAATAAATCGGACGCACTGAAGTTTCTATATAACAGAGAGGGATAAAATCCTTTGTATGTTTTTTAAGATGTCTCGCTCCTCAGTAACTATTCGAAGTTCGCGTTCCATCTTGCGGAGCCGTTCTTCTTCTGGATCTTTCAGATGCCCGCTGCCGGGAAAAGGTGCTGCCTTGTTTGCTGAATATTCTTTTTTCCACCGGCGAAGTAAATCAGCCCTGATGCCTAAACTGGCGGCAGTCTCTATGATTGATTTATTACTTCGCATCATCAGTTCAACAGCATCAACCTTGAACTCTTTGCTGTACTGCCTGCGACTCCTGTTCTCTCTCTCTGTCATTTCTCATATCTCCTTTTGATTGAAGATATGACTTCTCACCCTGTCCAGGAAAATGTAGCAAGTTCATATGGTATTCAGCCGGAATGCGCCACGATGCGATGCCACTCCGGCAACGGTTCGCTTTCAGCCGGGTATCACGCAAAGAGGGTAAGAACTATGGCCTCCGCAAAGGTTTAAAAAAAAGATGCTGCAGTGGCTACCTTCTTTTTTCAAAAAAACATTGCTCTGGCTCAAAAACAAAGCGCCATGATCGGTGTACCGACAAGGCGCATGACAAGCGCTAAAAGCCGGTGTTGTCAGCTTTTTACCAAAGGTAAAGGGATGCATACCAAGCATGACCTTGGGACGCGCGTTGCTCGAGTTGCGTCATGAAATCATGGAGGCGGAAATACACTTCATCATTGGCATTGCGTAGCGAATCAGCTCATTATGTTGATTAATGTTCAATTATTTGCTATGTTCAAATTAAATGAACAAAAAATATATTGAACATAAATTACCCGGAGACAATGAAGAAATCCTTCGGCAGGCTATGGAAGCCTTGAAGAGGATCGCTCCAGTGGAATATGCGATTGAACCGGGTCACGTCCTTCATGACCAGGGATACGACTTCCTGATGAAGGGAAAAGTTTTCGGAAACGCATTCGTTTGGTGCGTAGAGGTAAAAAAATATCTTACCAAAACCGGCGAGCTCCAGGTTCTCGTAAACAGGAATAAGATGCCACATCCATTTGTGCTGGCGACAAGATACATTCCCCCTGAGACCGCAGTAAGATTGCGCGACGCCGGCATCCAGTTCATCGACACGGTCGGAAACGCCTTTCTCAATCAACCTCCACTGTTGATTTTCGTTCAAGGATATAAACCGGAAAAGGAAGAAATCGTCCTTCCCACAGCTCGTCTCTTCAGAGGAGTTGGTCTGAAAATCGTCTACCTCTTTTTGTGCCAACCGGAACTGGTCGAGAAAACGTATCGTGATCTGGCCTGGATGGCGAATGTCGCCTTGGGAACGGTGAAAAGCACCATGACCGAACTGATCCAGAAAGGCTTCATCTTCGACATGGGCAAAAAGGGGAAAAGGCTCCTGGATAAAAAGAAGCTCTTTGAGCGCTGGATTGCTGCGTATCCCGATTACTTAAAACCTAAACTGTTGATGGGACGATTCCGGGGTGATGGGGAGTGGTGGAAGGACATTCAACTGGATCCCGCCCTCGCGCAATGGGGCGGCGAGGTTGCTGCAGCGAAACTGACCGGATACCTGAAACCTGGCACGGTAACGCTGTATGCGGACAAGC
>Ga0209697_10001277_pt1 | contig 39303 bp, 37 predicted proteins | sample AliMusrvi5mmetaG_FD_184115 | JGI IMG/M metagenome (GOLD analysis project Ga0209697, IMG submission 184115) | Freshwater lake bacterial and archeal communities from Alinen Mustajarvi, Finland, to study Microbial Dark Matter (Phase II) - Alinen... | ecosystem: Environmental > Aquatic > Freshwater... | reverse complement strand
TCGTGGATGCTTTGAAGCTCAGTCGCTTCCTCTTCACCCCGGAACCGGACCAGGTCGGGGCCGAGGACGAGCTCCTGCGCCGGCGCGACAAGGTCCCCAACCTCGCCGGAGGCATGGCCTTGGGATTCGGGACCCGGATCAAGTCGCTGACCTGGGACGCTTTGGCGGGGGACATCGAGGCGGGGAAGGTCTGGGGGCTCTACGTGGTGGACCGGGATCCTCTGAAGGTCTGGGGGGAGGAAGGCCGGGGGCTCCTGGAGCGCTTGGACTTCCTGGTCTATCAGGGCCCCCGCAAAGGCCTGACCGGAGACCTTGCGCACTTCCGGCTTCCGGCCACGGCTTGGCTCGAAGAGGACGGACACTTCACCAATTTCCAGGGCCGCGTCCAAAGCTATCGGCAGGCCCTCGCGCCCTTGGGCGCGGCCAAGCCGGACTGGGCCATCTTCGCGGGGCTGGAAGCGTCATGGCGGAGCGGGGGCGGACTATGATGCTCCTGGCCTGGTCCGCGGTCAAGGTCGGCTACGCTTTGGGCTTCGGCCTCGGCCTGGCGGGCTTCTTGGGCTGGGTCGAGCGCAAGCAGAGCGCGGTGTTGCAGGACCGCATCGGCGCCAACCGGGCCGAGATCTTCGGCTGGCGGATCATCGGTCTCTTCCATCCGGTGGCCGACGGCATCAAGCTCATGACCAAGGAGGACTTCGTCCCCCAGCGCGTCCTGCGGCCCTTCCACGCCCTGGCCCCGGCCCTGTCCTTGGGCTGCTGCCTGCTCTGCCTTGCGGCCTTGCCTTTCGGAGGCGAGGTGGAGGCCTTCGGCCGGAACTGGAACCTGCAGCCGTTGGCAAGCCCCGTCGGGCTGGTCTATGTCCTGGCGCTCCTGGGCCTGGGCGTGCACGGGGTGGTCATGGCCGGCTACGCCTCCAACTCCAATTACGGGCTCTTGGGCGGGTTGCGCGGCGCGGCGCAGATGGTGGCCTACGAGGTCTGCATGGCCGCCATACTCGCCGGACCCATGTTCCTCTACGGGACCCTGGACCTGCAGGAGGCGGTGCGCTGGCAGGGGCGCCTCCTGGGAGGAATCCTTCCGGCCTGGGGCGTGTTCACCCAGCCCTTGGCTTTCCTGCTCTTCCTGGTCGCGGGGACCGCGGCCTCCAAGCGCATCCCCTTCGACCTGCCCGAGGGCGAGTCCGAGATCGTGGGCTACCACGTCGAGTATTCAGGCATGAAGTTCGGCATGTTCATGATTTCGGACTTCATCGAGAACATCGTGGTCTGCGGCCTGGGCGCGACCTTGTTCCTGGGCGGCTGGCAGGTCCCTTTCGTGGATCTGAGCGGTATCTGGGGCGCGATCGTCATGTTCGCCTCCTTCAGCCTGAAGACCTGCGCCCTGCTCTTCCTGCTCATGCAGGTGCGCTGGACGCTGCCCCGACTGCGCTTCGACCAGCTCCTCGACCTGGGCTGGAAGTCTCTGCTGCCCCTGTCGTTGGCCAATTTCCTCATCACGGTGTGGGGGTGCTACCTGTGGCGGTGAGGGTGCGCGCCGTGAGCCGGCCCGACCGGGGGCTGCGGGAGCAGGTCTACATCCTCGAGGTCCTGCGCGGCCTGGGCGTGACCTTCCGGCACTTCTTCGTCAACCTTTGGCGCCACGGTCTGAGGCTCCTGGGCCTGCGCGCCGAGCCCGGCGCGGTCACCATCCAGTACCCGGACGAGCCGGCCGTTCTGGGCCGGCGCGCCCGCACCCGTCATAGGCTGTTGCGCCGGGTCGACGGCTCGCCGCGCTGCACTGCGTGCCTGCTCTGCGAGACCATCTGCCCCGCCAAATGCATCCATATCACCGCGGAAGAGAGCCCGGACGCGGCCGTGGAGAAGCGCGCGCGCAGCTTCGACATCGACATCGGCATGTGCGTGTTCTGCGGGCACTGCGTCGAGGCTTGCCCGGTCGACGCCATCCATATGGACGCGGACCAGGTCGAATTGGCATCCTATACCAGGTCGGGCATGATCTGGGACATGAAGTCCTTGATGAAAGAGAACCCCTAGGCACGCAGATATGAACATGATGAATTTCCCCGTGCGGCCCGCGGACATGATGGACATGGCGGTCGTGGCCCTGCTCATCTACGGTCTGCTGGTCTGGTTCAAGCAGACCCGGACCGCCTTCGTAGTGAAGGGCCTGCTGATCCTCATGGGCGTCTACCTGCTGGCGCGCGTGATGGGCATGTATATGACCATTCTAATCTTCAAGGGCTTCGTCGCCATCTTCATCATCGCGGTGGTGGTCATCTTCCAGGAGGAGCTGCGCAGCATCTTCGAGCGCATCGCGGTCTGGAGCATCGTCCGGCCGCGCCAGCAGGCTGCTCCCCAGGAGCCCGACATCCTGGCGCGCGCCCTTTCGGACCTGGCTCGTGACAAGGTGGGGGCCCTTATCGTGATGCGCGGCCGCGACCCCCTGGACCGGCATCTGGAGGGAGGCTGGGACCTTCATGGCGAGCTCTCCGAGGCCTTGATCGAGAGCATCTTTGATTCTCATTCCCTGGGGCACGATGGGGCCATGATCGTCGAGGGAGGGCGCGTGACGCATTTCGGCGTGCACCTGCCCCTGTCCAAGGACTTCAGCAAGATCACGCACATGGGCCTGCGCCACACCGCCGCCCTGGGCCTCTGCGAGCGCACGGACGCTTTGTGCCTGGCGGTGAGCCAGGAGCGGGGCGTCATCTCCGTCGGGCGGCGGGGAGACCTCAAACAGATTGACAACCTTCAGGACCTGCATCGCCTGCTTGAGGACTTCCTGCGCGATATCGCCCCGCGCACGCCGCGGCAGAGCCTCCTCAGCTTCCTGACCCATAACACGCGGGAGAAGGCTCTGGCCGTGGGCATGTCGGCGCTCCTGTGGTGGTTCTTCATCGGCCACCGCTTCGTGCCTTGAGCGTATGAGCAACGGCTTCCACGCCCGCAAGCTCCTGCGCGAACTGGCCCGGCTGGGCCAGCGGATCAGCCCGCTCCTGATCCTCACCCACGACTACCCGGACCCGGACTCTCTGGCCAGCGCCTGGATGTTGGCTTATCTGGCGCATTCCCTGGCCAAAGTGCGCTGCCGCATCGCCTACGGAGGCATCATCGGCCGCCGCGAGAACCGCGTCATGGCCGACCGGCTCAACATCCCGGCCCGGCCCCTGCGCAAGGGCGAGATTGCCGCGGCCGAGCACGTGGCCTTGGTCGATACCCAACCGCCCTTCCGCAACAACCGCTTCCCGCCGCGGCGGCGGCCGCTTCTGATCATCGACCACCACGCCCGCCACCCCGACACTTCGGCCGAGGTGATGCTCATCGACGAGGGTGTCGGGGCGACGACCACGATCCTGGCTGAGGCGCTGATCCTGTCGGGCTTGAAGGTGCCGCGGCGTCTGGCCACGGCCGTGGTCTATGGCATCGGCTCGGAGACGCAGAACCTGGGCCGGGAATCCACCCTGCGGGACCTGACCGTCTATCAGGCCTTCTGGCCCAAGGCCAACGTCAAGACCCTTTGGAGCATCTCGTATCCCCGGCGGCCCGCCGGCTATTTCTCAGAGCTGGCGCGCGCCATTCGCAGGGCCTTCGTCTGCCACGGCATCGTGGGCACGCATCTGGGCCCGCTGGTCGCGCCGGAGCACGTGGCGCAGATCGCGGATTTCCTCATGACCTATGAGCGCGCGCACTGGGCCCTGGTGACGGGCCGCTATCAGGGCCGCCTGCACATCTCCCTGCGCACCGACGACCCCGGGGCGGACGCGGGCAAGCTTTTGAAACGCATCCTCTGGGGCGACAAGCGCGGCGGCGGGCACGCCATGATCGCGGGCGGCACCATCGGCGTGGGAGAGGAGGAGCCCGAGGTGAAGTGGCGTGAGGCCGAAGACCGGCTGGTCGCCGCCTTCGTCGAGAGCCAGGGATTCAAGGACGCGCCCGTCGTCAAGGCTTTCGGGGAAGAGTCGTTGTAAACCCCCTGACAGCGCGAAGCGCTGTCAGGCGCGCGCGCCCCTTCATAAAGGCCCTTATAAGTGCGCCGCGAGAGAGGAACAGTCCTCGAGGCGGAGTGCCGGCGCGTTGCGCCGGCACCGGAAGGACGGCAGGAGTCCGGCCTAGGCGGCTACGGGAACGCCCCGGCGCTTCTTGATCTCGGCCAAGACGAGCGGGATGAGCTCGAACATGTCCCCGGTCACGGAGATGGTCGCCTGCTGCATCATGGGGCACTCATGGTCCGTGTTGATGGCCACGATGTTGCCGGCATTGGACATCCCCGCCAGGTGCTGGATCTGGCCCGAGATGCCGCAAGCCACGTAGAGCTTGGGGCGCACGGTGCGGCCCGTGAGACCTACCTGATGCCGATAGGGGATCCAGCCCGAGTCCACGGCCGCGCGGCTGGCCGCGACCGCCGCGCCCATGGCGTGCGCCAGGTCGCGGATGAGCTTGAAGCCGTCGGGGCCGCCCACGCCGCGTCCGCCGGAGACGATGCGCTCGGCGCCGCCCAGGTCGATCTCGCCGGCTTCCTCGGCCTGAAAAGAGATGGATTCCATCCCCGCGGCGGCGGGCGTGAACGGGAGCTCCGCGACCTCGCCGGAGCGGCCGGCCTGGCGCGGCGCCTGAGGGAAGACCATGGCCTGCACGGTCACGACGCGGGCCTCGGATTTGAACTCCACGGTGGCCTGGAGGTTGCCGCTGTAGTGGCTGCGCTTGACGCTGCCGGAGGCCGGGTCTATCTCGCTGACGTCGGTGGCCAAGCCCGCGCCCAGCTTGACTGCGACGCGGCAGGCCAGGGACCGGCCGGCCACGCTGGCCGGCAGGAGCAGCCAGGAGGGCTTTTCCTGAGCGGCGGCGGCCAGGACGGCCTGGGTCTGGAGCTCGTCGTTGAACTCCTTGAGGGAGGCGTGGCCGGACCACAGGACGCGGTCCGCGCCGCGCTCCACCAGCTCCTTGGCTGCCTCGGCGCTGCCGCCGGGGAGGTAGGCCACCAAAGGCTGTTTCAGGGCGTTGGCCAGGATGCGGCCCGCGGTGAGCAGTTCCCAGGTCGCGGGGCTCACGGCCCCGCGCTGCATCAAGGCGACGACGAGTATCTTCTGTTGGTTCATTAGATCAGTTTCCTCTCGACGAGGGTGGCGACGAGTTTCTCCGCGGTCTGCGCGGCCGTGGCGCCGGCGATGCGGGTGCCGGCCGGCCGCGGGGGGGGTGCTGCGGAGCGCGCGACTTTGACGCGCGCTCCCTGGGCCCCGGCTTCCTCGGGCTTGAGGCCGAGGTCGGCCGCCGTCCAGGTGGGGATGGCGGCCTTCTTGGCCGCCATCTTGCCCTTGAGCGAGGGCACGCGCGGCTCATTGATCTCCTTGACCGTGCTCACGGCGGCGGGGAGCTTGACCTTGACCTTGTCCACGCCGTCTTCCATCATGCGCCAGAGCGTGGCCGAGGACTCGTCGATGGACTCGATCTTCTTGACCGAGAGCACGCCGGGCCAGTCCAGCCAGGCCGCGACCTGGCCGCCCACGGTGCCGGAGTTGTCGTCGTTGGTGTTCTTGCCGAAGAGGACCAGGTGCACGGGCTTCTGGCCGTTGAGTCTGCGGATGGCGGCGGCCAGGGCGCGGCTGATGGCGAAGGAATCGCCGCCCTGCAGCTCCGGGCCGGAGAGCAGGACGCCGGCATCGCAGCCGCGGGAGATGGCCTCGCGCAGCACGGCATGGTCCGTCTCCGGCCCGAGGGCGAGGGCGGTCACGGTGGTGCCGGGGGTGCGCTCCTTGATGCGCACGGCTTCCTCGACGGAGTACTCGTCGAAGGGGTTCATGGCGAAGACCAGGCCCGCCGTTTTAGGCAAGCCCGTCGCCGAATCCACTGGCACGGCCAATGTGGAGGGCGTGTTCTTGACGCAGACGACGATGTTGAGTGCCATGCTCACCTCACGTGAGAAAGTGGTGGTTGGGGCAGGATTCGAACCTGCGTAGGGCGTAGCCCGACGGTTTTACAGACCGTTGCTTTTGACCGCTCAGCCACCCAACCGTTACTGAATTCTGATTCTTTTTACGATGCAATTCGACAACTACATTTTTGGACCAAATTAATTACCCCGATTAAAGTGTGCACTTTTGTGTGCACTTTTGGCTTGGAAAGGGGGAATTCCCCTGACCATTCCCAACCGCGCTTTGAAGCGCACTTTTAACCGGCTGGCCGCTGAAATTACCTCCAGCGGCCAGATCGTCCAGTGGGAAATTCTAGCAAATGGCGCGCCAAACGCATAGATGATGATGATGATGCCCCGAGACAACTTTTCATACCCACATCGATGGCAATTTCCTACGATTACAAGTCTGGACGCTGCGCCCCGCGCAATGATGAACCTGGACGATGTCGGCAATCTCCTTGATAAGTGCTTCGTGCTCCTCATTGAGAAGAGGCCCGGTCGTACCATCGTCGACACTCCCGAGCTCTGCCAAGTCATTGATCCCGGCATGCCGAACACGGCAAGCAACGCGGTGTACCGTACCAATTTTGACGATCATAACGCTGAGGAGCGGATATCCGAGGCCATGGGCAAGTTCCGGTGCCTCGGATTGCCTTTCCGGTGGACCGTTAACTCCCTGAGCCGTCCGAAGGATTTGGCCGCCCGCTTGGCGGCTAGGAAACCAGACTCCATCCTGGAGAGCACCGGCTTCGCAGCCCCCTGCGAGCTTGTGCCTTGCCTGCCGGCACCCCATGTGACCGTCGAGGACCTGTCCGCTGGGAACCTCCAGGACTACATCCTGGCAGCCACGGAGTCCTTCGCAGAGATAGGGCAGGCGCCCATCGATGCGCTCAAGGACTTGGCGAAAGACGCGCTCGCGCGGCCTAACCCGGACTCCTTGTCATTCCTGGCGCGCTACAAGGGCCAGCCCGCAGGCATCGGGAGGCTGAAGATATTGCGGGATGGCAGCCAGGTCGCCGGGTACATCGGCGGAGGCGGGGTCCGCCCTTGCTTCAGGCATCGCGGGGTGGTGCGGATGGTCAGCCATTTCGCCCAGGAGCTGAAGAAGCGGGGGATTCCGCTGCTTCTGGCGCATGCTAACGAGAAGACCTCCGCACCGATCATGAGGAGGCTGGGGTTCCGCGAATATGGCAAAGAGTGGATCTTCGTCTTCTCAAAGCTGGGAGACACCGATGGACCCCATTGAATTCGGAGCTCGACAGGCCGTGGTCAATTGTGTGAAAGTCCAGAAGGGCGAACGGGTGGTCATGATCACCGACCGCGAGACTGAACGAATGGCTGACGCAATACTGGTCCACGCTAAAGCAGCCGGAGCTTCCGTTCAGAAATTCGTCATGGAGGATTTTGGACCGCGGTCGGTCGATGGGAAAAGTCCTTTGCCTTTTCCTAAAGATATCAACGACGCCATGTCCAGAGCCCAAGCCAGCTTCCTGGTCGCTGGCATAAGACCGGGGGAATATCAGAGCTTCCGTCAGCCCATGATCAATGCAGTGGAGAAGCACATGCTGCGCCATGCGCACATGGTCGGCTTTACCGAGGTCATGATGCACCAGGGCATGGCTGTCGATTACGCCGAAGTTCAGGAACTAAGCAGGAAGGTCCGCGACATCGTCAGCAAGGCGCACGAAATAAAAGTCTTCACGCCGGCCGGCACTGACCTGACTGTCTCCCCGGGTTCCAAGAGCGAGTGGCTTTGCTGCGACGGGAATATTCGCCCTGGCATGATAACCAACCTCCCTGGGGGGGAAGTGTATGTGGTGCCGTCCGACGCGAACGGCAAGGTGGTCATCGATGGCTGTTTGGGTGACAGCTTCAGGCAGTATGGGAAGTTGCAGGCCTCCCCAATCACATACGAACTCAAGGGTGGCCGCTGTGTTAGGGGCAGCGTGAGGTGCAGCCTGAAGCGCCTTCAAAAGGAATTCGCCAAATACACCTTCGAGACTGATGCCAACTCCAACCGCGTGGGAGAGTTCGCCATCGGAACCAATCTGGGGGTGAAGGAACTCATCGGTAACATGCTACAAGATGAGAAATTCCCAAGCGTCCACATTGCTATGGGGGACCCGGCGGATACGCGCAAAGTCAACTGGCGCAGCAAAGTCCACTTGGACGGCCTCATGCTCAACCCGACCATCGTCCTAGACGGCAGGACCACCATCATGAAGGACGGAAAGTTCGTGATTTGAGCCAACCGAGTCACATGTGTTCGAAGTGATCGTCCTGGGAGTTGGCGACTGTTTTTCCGCGCAGCACCACACGAGCGCGGTGCTGCTGAAAAGCGGCGGATTCTTCCTTGCCATCGATTGCCCGGACTCCTACCGCCGCGTCCTGAAGGACGCCGCCTCGCTCAGTGGAAGGGCGATCGACATCTCGGACGTCGATCACGTACTCATCACTCACCTCCACGGCGACCACATGAACGGCCTCGAAGGGCTCGCCCTCTACAAGCACTTTGTCGAGAAGAAGCGTCTGCGTCTGGCCGTGACGCCGGAGGTGCGGTCTGTGATTTGGGCGCAGCGCCTTCAAACAAGCTTGGGGTCCGTCTGGGACAAGGGGTGCTTCGTCCATAGGAAGTTCGAGGACTATTTTGATGTGCTTTCCCTCGAATGGGAAGGAGAGACCACAATAGGCCCCTTCCGCATCAGGATTAAGCGGACCATCCACCATATACCCACCACAGCCCTGCTGGTCGAGGCCGACGGTCGGTCTTTCGGCTATTCGAGCGATACGGCTTTCGACCGCCAGCTCATCGGTTTCCTTGAGCCAGCCGACCTCATCTTCCACGAGGCCAATCATGGGCCGCCACACACCTCTTATGAGGAACTCGCCGAGTTGCCGGAATCCCTGCGCCGGAAGATGCGGCTCATCCATTACCCCGACGGCTTCGAGCAGACCGCCAAAGCCATCGAGCCGCTTCATGAGGGGGCCATCCTGACCGTGTAGAGCGGTTGCGATACAGACTCGGATCATGCCCATCCTCAAGCCCGCTGAATATGAGAGCAAGTTAAGGGCCTTTTTCTCTGCGGGAAAGGATAGCGCGGCCCGCCGCCTGGCGGCCGTCTTTCTGAGGAATTACCCTGGTGATTTCCAGGCTCGGTACTGTTACGCGGTATCACTTTCCGAGAGTACTGCGGGCCTGTCCAGGGTCGAGGCGGATCGAAACCGAAGGCGGACCGTGGCGCTCCTCAAGAAGCTCCTCGCGCAGAGGGACAGGCTGCCCATCGAACAGGCCCTTGGAGTTGAGAACGAATACTATTGGTTCTCGGCTCAGCCGGAGAAGCAATACGAGTTGGGGCGACGGATGCTGCGCAGGCACCACCTGGCTCAGGCACACTATTGCTGCGGCGTCGGGGCAGCGATGGTGACGATCAAGGCTGCTCGGCGGGGAGACGCACCAGGGGTCCGCCTTTGGTCCAAGCGAGCACTGGGAGCTTGGAGGAGTTATCATCGAAGATTCGACGAGAGGCTGGGGAGCGTCATCTTTGAAGCCATCGCCTGGGGAGCCAGCGGTGATCCGAAGATGATGGAGAGGAAGCTGCGCAGATGCTGTGTGCTGGCCAAGGTCCCTGCGTGCAATCATTCCATCCTTTGGGCCAGGCGCGAGGTCCGCCGAGCCCTGGCGGCCACGGCAGGCAGCCGCGACTGCATGTCAGGCAAGTTGTGGCCGAGAGGAGCCCGATGACAGCGCTAAACCGAGAATGGTTTGATAACCTGTTTGACGAAGATACAGCGAAGGTCTGGCACGACGTTTTGAGCTTCCAATGCACCCTCTTTTCGCCGGGCGAGATCGCCATCCTCAAAGAGCTCGGTATGTCGAAGGAAAGCGGCCCGCTCCTGGACCTCGGCTGCGGCATCGGGATATATTCCAGGGAGTTGAAAAAGCACTTCCCCGGTCTGGAGATCGTCGCGGCGGACACGAATGCGGCGCTCCTTCGAAGGTTCGAAGCGGATATCAAGAGATTAAGACTCTGTGGGATCCGAGTGGCCAAGTGGAATGCCGGAAAAGAACCTCCGCCGCCGGAGGTCTCAAAATGCCGGTCGGCGTTGCTGAGCGTGGTCCTGCAGCACAACCAGGACCCGAAGAGCGTCCTGGTCGCTCTGAGAAAGTCTTTGCCTTCAAGAGCCTCGGTCTTCATCATCGACGAAGACGACGGTCTTGTGCTCTCTGACCCGTCATGCGCGGCTTTCAAGAAAGTGCTGGATGCTTTCAGCACATACCAGGCCGCCCATGGCGGCACTCGCACGTTTGGCCGCCAGATACCAAGACTGGCCAGACAGGCGGGCCTCATTGTAGACGATGCGAGGATATGTGCCCACGCCAGTGGCACTCTCGGCCTGGAGCCCCTTTTCAAGCTGTTCAAGCTGGCGCTTCCTCTGATCGTCGATGGAAGTCCCCACGGATTGAGAAGAGAGGCGGCTAAAGAGCTGGCTCGGGGTCTCGATCTGTACGTGGAGGCGCACGGCGACCATTGCTCAATAATCTTCCCAAAAGTGATTGTTCATGCCGTGGTGCCCTGAGCAAGCTTGATGGCATCTCATTCTGCGCCGGCCGCGCCCAGCCCGTGGTCCTGGGTCCCTTCCCTGTATTTTACGATGGGCCTGCGCCTAAGCGGGACTGCCGTTTCGACGGTATGGTATTTAATGCTACTCACATTAGATGTGAGTAGCCAAAAATAGCATGCAGCAAGGTCAGAACCGCCGCAGCGCACTTATGTCTTTCCGCGGATCACACATCTTCAGTTTGGACCTGTTTGGACTTAAAATAGTAAACCAAACTTATTATAATAACCTTGGTTCAGCTACGCCAAAACCAAAGTTATGAAAAGATCAGAACTGGCCGCCCCCCTTAAAGCCGCCTACGACAAACACCGCGGCTTCGGCGCGATCAAGGTTCCCGATGCTGGATACGAAAACATCTGGTTCGTCGTTCCTCCGCCTCCACCGCGCAAACTCATCTGCGACCTGCCCCTGCGCGCCTTAGCGAAAGCCCGCTCAGTCCTGGCGCGCCAGCCGGATTTCGCCTCCTTAACCTCCTTAGACAAACTGGTCAGCTACTACTTCGTGCGGCGCGAGGCGGTTGAGTCTTCCCGCTTGGAGGGCACATGGTCGACGATCGATCAAATCCTCACACCTGGCACTGTCGCGGACTCTCAAGGAGCCCCGGATGGCCGACAATCCGTCAGGGGCTACGCGCATGCGATTGAAAAGCATTTGGCTAGGGCTGCCGCGCTTAAGGAGCGCGTATTCACGCAAGAAACCGTGCGCCAGATCCACAAGGAAATCGTAGCCAAAGATCCGCGCTTTCGAGGCGTGCCCGGCGCCCTGCGCTCCCCGGGCAAGCCCGGCGCCCTGCGCTCCCCGGGCAAGCCCGGCGCCATCGTCCAGATCGGAGGATCGTTTCGCAAGGAGGAATCGACCTACAACCCGGCGCCGCCCGCCTTCGTTGCCTCAAGTCTCCAGGCCGTGCTGGACTGGCTTAGCGACGATAAATTGGCCCAGCGCGGCGATGCCGGCATAGGCGGCTTCACGCTGCCTGTGCGGCTGGCGCTGGGGCACGCCCACTTCGAGGCCGTGCACCCATTCTCCGATGGCAACGGCCGCGTCGGCCGGGCGCTCTGGCCGCTGCAAATGGTCTGCGCGGACCATATGCCCGTATATCTCTCGGGCTTCGTCGAGGCTTACCGCGGCGATTATGGCCGCGTCTTGCAGGCCGCGCAAAAAAAACTCGCCTACGGCGAGATCATTGAATTCATCTGTGAGGCCATCGTCCGGGGCCATGCTGAAGCCGCGGCCACGCGCGCCGCAATTGAAGGTATGCCCGCTCTCTGGATTAAGCGCGCCAGATTCCGCGAGGGCTCCGCCGCGCTGCGCGCCCTTGACGTGCTGCAACGCCAACCCATAGTGACGATAGCGCTTTTGCAAGGCGAGCTAAAGCTCACCAATGAAGCGGCCCGCTTGGCCCTGGACCAGCTCATAGAGCGAGGCATCGCGCGCAACCGTGGCCGATTTGGCCGCGAACTGGTCTTCGCCGCGGAAGAGATCATTGCCCTGCTCTCACGTTCCTTCGGCTCCGACGTCGTGCAAGCCCTCAAGGAAGGGCAGCGGGCGCTGAGAAAAAACGCTAAGCCCAGCAACAGCCGGTGAGCCTTGCTCCTGCCGTACCAGGCAGTATGATACTAATCGGTACGGCGGCCAGGCCCGCATCCTTGTCATAAATTCCCCTAAAAATGGATGTGCGGAAAAGTGTGCACTTTTTGACACTCATCGACAACGCGCCACACCACCCTCTCATCGAAAAATTGAGGCCCCGATGAGGGATTCCTGCCAACTCGGGAAAATGCGAAAGTGCAAGTCCTCCGGTTTAGCAAACCGTCGGAATCGGGCGCTTACCCATCATCCCATAGGATGAGATAGCGCCGTGCTCACCGTTTCTTTTTTTTGCCCCGAAGTTGCGATCACCGAGGTCTTTTAAATTTTCAGGCGGGTTTACAGACCGTTGCTTTTGACCGCTCAGCCACCCAACCGTGAACTGATTTTAAGTCCGGCTATTCTAGCAAATCCTTCAAGGCGGTGGGCTTTCAACCCGGGCTCCTCCGCTGGCAGACCAGGGCGTAATGGTAGCGGAAAAGCTGTTCGCGCAGCACATCTAATCCGAGAGCCTTAAGCCGGTCGCCGGCCTCGGCCGGTGTGTGCACATGATCGCGCGGCGGACCAACAGGCCGTTCGATAGCCGCGTTCCAATCGATGAAAACCACCTGTCCATCGGATGCCAGGAGAGCGGCCAACCGCCGGATCGCGTCATCGCCCATTTCATGCAGCACATTGAGGGCCAGTATCCGGGCTGCACGCGCCCGCAAGGCCGTCAAGCCCTGGGCGTCCGCCAGGCACGGCCTTACGTTCGGCGTGGGGCTGGCGGAGAGTTTCTTATTAACGAGGGCGAGCATCTGCGGCTGCTCGTCCAAAGCGATGACCGTGAGGTCCGGGCGAGCCTGCGCCCATTGCAGCGCATAGGTGCCCGTTCCGGTCCCGAAGTCGATCACGACGGCGCCTTGCGGTGCGTCCAGGAGGGCGAACAGCTCCTGGGGCGGGAGATAGTCGAATCTGGCCGGGTCGTCGAGCTGGGCGGATTTTTGTGGATCGAATCGCTCGGGCTGCTTGGCACCTTCGCGTCTATCTTTCATATGCTTCATTGTAGAAAATGGTCCGGCGACAGGACCTGAATCCTTTTGGGGCCGTCCGCATCTAAAAGGTGGAGGTTGTGAACATGCCTGCAGCCGCTATAAGGATTTTTTCCCTCATCCTGTCTTTGACCGCCTGGGCCTCGGCCCAATCCGGCGGAACCTCTTTGGGCGCAGCGGTGGACGCGGTTCTGCAGAGGGATCCCGGCGTGGCAGGAGCGAAATACCGGGTCCAGGAGGCTGACGCAACCCTGCGTGAGACGCAGATGAAGCGCCTGCCCAGCCTCACGGTCAACAGCTCTTTCACGCGCGGCGACAACCCGGTCTACGCTTTCGGGACCCTGATGAACCAGAAGTCCTTCACGCAGGCCGATTTCGCCATCGACAGCCTCAACAATCCCGGCCTCCTGAGCAACTTCAGGAACTCTTTCGAGCTGGGGGTCCCGCTCTTCACCGGCTTCGAGCTGCAGAGCTTCGAGCGCCTGGGACGGCTCGGACGCGACGCGGCGGCCAGCGGCCAGGAGCTCACCGTGCAGAACACGCGCTACTCGGTGGTGGAGTCGTTCCTCCAGGTCCTGCTCCGGCAGCAGCTCTCTCAGGCGCTGGCCGAACGCATCGAGGCTTCAGGCGCCGAGATCGAGAACGCCCGCAAGCTCAAGGAAAAGGGACTGGTGCTGGGGTCGGACTATTACGCGGCGCAGGCCACCCTGGGAGGGCTCAAGGCTTGGCGGGCTCAGGTCGAGGCGGGCCTGCAGGCCGCGAAGGCCGGGCTCGCGACGCTCATGGGCGTGGCGCCGCAGTCTTTGGCCGTCCGCGGCGCGCTTTCCCAGCGGGAGTATCCGCTCGAGGCGGAGGCCGAGCTCGTGGCGAGCGCCCTGCGCCAAAGGCCCGAACTCCGGCAGAACTCTCTGCGGCAGGACATGGCTTCGGTGCTGAGGCGCAAGGAAGGACTGAGCCTCCTGCCCAAAGTCGAGGCCTTCGGCACGCTGGAGACCGATACCAAGGACTTCAACGGCAATCCCTGGAACAAGATCTTCGGAGTCCGCGCGAGCCTCCCTTTAGGCGACCCCGCCTATCCTTCCCGAAGGTCGCGAGCCCAGGCTTCGCTTGAAGCCAGCCGGGCCGAGGCGGCGCGGGCGCAGGAGAACGTGCTCATCGAAGTCTCTCAAGTCTATGAGGGCTACAAAGGAGTGCGCGAAAGCCTGCCCATCGCCAAAGACACGGTGGACAAGGCCAGGCAGTCGCTGGAGCTCTTCCGGCCCCTCTACCGGGAGGGCCGGCAGAGCATCATGGAGGTGCTCAGAGCCGAGGAAGGCCTGGCCAAGGCCCAATCCGCCTACCTGGAGAGCCTCTATGACCTCCACGCGGGCCGGGCGCGGCTCCTCTTGGCCGCGGGCAGCCTTGACGGGCAGGCGGTCCGAGACCTCTCGCAGGGCGTGGAGGCGGGGGAATGAGCCAGGACACCAAGAGCGGGCAGCACCTGGGCGTCGCCGGAGGCCTGGCCAAAACCTTCATCCGCTCCAAGCTGACCGCCCTCATCGCCATCGGCGCGGTCGGGCTCGGCGTGCTGGGAGTGCTCAAGCTCCCGCGCGAGGAAGAGCCCCAGATCAACGTGCCCATGTTCGACGTTTTCGTGAGCCTGCCCGGCGCGAGCGCCAAGGAAGTGGAGGAGCGCATCGTCAACCTCGGCGAGCGCAAGCTCTGGGAGATCCCCGGCGTCGAGTACATCTACTCCACCTCGGAGCCGGGCGCCGCGCTCTTCATCGTGCGCTTCAAGGTCGGGACCAATCCCGACGAGGCCATGACCCGGATCTACACCAAGACCTTCGCCAACCTGGACTTCATGCCCCCGGGCGCGGCCCAGCCGCTCATCAAGCCGCGGTCCATCGACGACGTGCCCATCCTCGCTCTGACCTTGTCCGGCCAGGGCCTCGACGCGCTGGATCTGCGCCGGGCCGCGGCCGTGCTGCGCCAGGAGATCAGCGCCGTGCCGGACGTCTCCGACACCGAACTCATCGGCGGACACAAACGTCAGCTCCTTGTGCATCTCGACCCCGCGGCCCTGACCCGCCATCGCCTTACCCCCCTGGATGTCGCCGGAATCATCCAGACCTCCAACCAGAAGCTTCCGGCCGGGCACTACAACCAGCCCGGGGTCTCGGTCCAGGTCGAGACCGACGCCTTCATCCGCTCCGTCGCCGACCTTAAGAGCGTGGTGGTGGGCGTGTCCGGCGGCAGGCCTGTGCTTTTGAGCGACGTGGCCAAGATTTCCGACGGGAGAGACGAAGACGAGCGGGAGGTCTTCACGGCCCTGGCCGGCGCGGACGCCTCCGCGCGGCGGACCGCGGTGACTATCGCCGTGTCCAAGCGCAGGGGCGCCAACGCCACGCACGTGGCCGAGAACGTCCTGGCCCGGGTCGAAGAAGTGCGCAAGAGCCTGCTTGCCAAGGACCTGCAGGTCGCGGTCACGCGCAACTATGGGGAGACGGCCAAGGAGAAGTCCGACGAACTCCTGTATCACATGCTGTTGGCCACGGTCTCGGTCACGATCCTCATCGCGCTGGCTTTGGGTTGGAGAGAGGCCATCGTCGTCGCGATCGCCATCCCCGTGACCTTGGCCCTGACTTTGCTCATCTACTATCTGGCGGGCTATACCCTCAACCGCATCACCCTCTTCGCGCTGATATTCTCCATCGGGATTCTGGTGGACGATGCCATCGTCGTGGTGGAGAACATCCACCGCCACTTCATGATGCGGGACGGCCGCTCCCTTTGGCAGCTCTCGGTGGACGCCGTGGCCGAGGTGGGCAACCCCACGCTGCTGGCCACCTGGGCGGTGATCGCCGCCATCCTGCCCATGGCCTTCGTCAGCGGCCTCATGGGCCCTTACATGCGCCCCATCCCGGTGGGCGCGTCGGTCGCCATGCTCTTCTCGATCGCCATCGCCTTCATCATCTCGCCCTGGGCCTTCGCGCACATCCTGGAGAAGTTCCCGCCCAGGGCTCAAACAAGCCACGAGGAGTCGGGTTTGGACCGGTTCTATCGCCGCTTCATGACCACGATCCTGGAGAACAGCCGTGTGCGCTTCTGGTACTTCGCGGTCATGGCATCGCTCTTGGCGGGCTCCCTGAGCCTGGTCCTGTTCAAGGCGGTCACGGTCAAGATGCTGCCCTTCGACAACAAGAACGAGTTCCAGGTGGTCCTCAGCATGCCGGAGGGGACTGCGCTCTCCCGGACGCAGGAAGCGGCCGAGCTCATGTCCGACTATCTGCGCTCGGTCCCTGAGGTCAAGCGCGTCACGATCTATGCGGGGACCGCATCGCCTTACAATTTCAACGGTCTGGTGCGGCATTACTTCCTGAGACAGAGACCCTGCCAGGCCGACATCCTGGTGAGCCTCTCCCGCCGTCAGGAGCGCAAGCGGCAGAGCCATGACATCGCCAAAGGGGTCCGCGGCCCCATCCAGGACATCGCCCGAAGGTATGGCGCCCGGGTCCAGGTCGCGGAGATCCCGCCCGGCCCGCCGGTCCTCTCCACCTTGGTCTTTGAGCTCTATGGCCCGGATACTGCCAAGCGGACGGAATTGGCCCGCCGGCTCAAGGCCCTTTTGGAGCGCACGGAGGGCATCGTCGACGTGGACACCTACGTGCCTGACCCGCAGCCTCTGGACCGGCTCATGGTGGACCGGCAGAAGGCGACCTTGAACGCCATCCCCGCCTCCGCCATCGCTCAGACCGTGAGCATGGCTTTGGACGGCAGGACCGTGGACCTGGCGCATGTGGAAGATGAGAAGGAGTCGGTCGACATCCGCCTGCGGCTGTCTCCGGAGCAGCGCCGGGACCTTTCCGCGGTCAAGGCCATCACGCTGATGTCGCGCAACGGAACCCCCATCCCGGTCGGGGCGCTCACCGTTCCCCGGTCCCAGGAGCAGGACCAGCCGATATACCACAAGAACCTCCAGGCCGTGGCCTACGTCATCGCCGACGTCTCGGGCCGACAGGAAAGCCCGGTCTATGCCATCCTCAAGCTGCGCAGTCAGGTCCTGGACCTGGCCCGGTCCATGGGCATCGACCTTAAAGAATACTTCACCCGCCAGCCGGAGAGCTCTCAGGAGTGGGCGCTCAAATGGGATGGAGAATGGCACATCACCTACGAGGTCTTCCGAGACCTGGGTCTGGCCTTCGCCGTGGTCCTGCTCCTCATCTACATCCTGGTGGTGGGCTGGTTCAAGTCCTTCAGCGTGCCGTTGGTCATCATGGCGCCCATCCCGCTGACTCTGGTCGGGATACTCCCCGCGCATTGGGCCATGGGAGCCTTTTTCACCGCCACGTCCATGATCGGATTCATCGCCGGGGCCGGCATCGTGGTGCGCAACTCCATCATCCTGGTGGACTTCATCCATCTGCGCCTGAAGGAGGGGATGCCTCTGGAGCAGGCCGTAGTCGACGCGGGAACGGTGCGCTTCCGTCCCATGCTGCTCACGGCCGCGGCCGTGGTGGTGGGCGCGACGGTCATCCTCTTCGACCCGATTTTCCAGGGTCTGGCCGTTTCGCTCATGGCCGGAGAGGTCGCGTCGACCTTCCTGTCGCGGACGGCCGTGCCGGTCCTGTATTTCCTGCTGGCTCGGCGCCAGCATCTTGATGAGGAGGCGCGCGATGATTAGCCTGGTGGATGCAGCGGCGCTCACAGCGGCCGTGGTCGTCTTGGGGACCGTGGCCTGTTCGCGGCTGGCTGGGACCAAGCCGGCCGAAGCGGCGGAACTGGCCAAGCAGCCCGGGACCTTCATCCTGGATGTGCGCACCGAGGGGGAATACGCCCAGGGGCATCTGGAGCGGGCCGTCCTCATCCCGGTCCAGGATTTGCCGGGGAGGCTCTCCGAGCTGCCGCCGGACAAGAAGGTTCCTGTCCTGGTCTATTGCGCTGTGGGCGGGCGGTCGTCCATGGCCGCGGTCCTGCTCAAGGCCAAGGGCTACGCAAGCGTTCATGATCTGTCCGGAGGCATCGTGGCCTGGCAAGGCGCGGGGCTTCCGGTCGTGAGATAGGAGGCGTCCATGAGCATCGAGCATAAGGTCCGTCTCATCGCGGGAAGCTTCATCCTGATCAGCCTGGCGCTGGCGGTCTGGGTGAACCGGAACTTCCTGTGGTTCACCGCGTTCGTGGGCGCGAATCTTTTCCAGTCCGCGCTCACCAAATGGTGCCTGATGGAGGATATCCTCAAAAAGCTCGAGAAGAAGGACGGCGGGTGCTGCTGCTGCGGGGGGAAAGAACCGCATCATGATTCTTAGGCGGGTCCTTTTTGGCGGCAGGCCGGCAATATGATATAATTAGCATACGCCAATAATGCCTCGACCACCCAAATGCCGCGATATCGCCGGTGAGCCCCAGGCCTGCTACTTCAAACCGCGGGGCATCCCGATGACCGAGCTGGAAGAAGTCCGTCTGACGCTGGACGAGCTCGAGGCCATCCGCCTCGTGGACCTGCGCGGTCTGCAGCAAGCAGACGCCGCGCCGAGGATGAACGTGTCCCGGCAGACGGTGGGGCTCATCCTGGCTTCGGCTCACAGGAAGATCGCTGACGCTTTGGCCCACGGGAAGGCATTGCGGATAGAAGGGGGGCCAGTACGGCTCGCGGAACGGGGGCCTCAGGCTCCCCGATATCGGAAGACTCGCAAGGAGACCACAATGAGAATCTGCATACCGACCGGTACCAAGGACGGACTCAAGGCCGAGGTCTATGGGCATTTCGGAAGCGCGCCCTATTTCACGGTCTGCGACAGCAAGACGCTGAGATGCGAGATCATCGACAACGGGAACGTTGTCCACGAACACGGCATGTGCAATCCGCTCAAAGCCGTGGGCGAGTCCAGGCCGGACGCCGTGGCGGTGGGCGGCATAGGGATGGGCGCGATCCGCGGGCTTAACGCCGCGGGGATCAAGGTGTACATCAGCACCGAGCCCACAGTCGAAGCGACCGTTGCGGCCATCACCGCGGGAAAGCTCAAGGAAGCTGATGCATCGGCGGCTTGCGGGGGTCACGGCGCGCACGGGTGCCATTAGGGGACGTGGAGCACCTCAAGAGTCTCTCGCGGAAGGACCTGCTCTCTACGCCAAGAACTAGTTAGCCCACGATGGCTGCTGGTTTCTGGCCGCCGAGGAGAAGCTTGACATGGACGCGGCCATAGCGCTCGATACGTCTTCCTGGGCGCGCTTCTCCCCGGCTGAAGCCAAGCGGATCATGAAGGCCTTAGATATGCGAATCCTTGGCGTCATCTGCTCTGCCCGCCTGGGCCAGGAATAGATATGATATGGCCGTGGAGCCGGAAGCGGAGCTTATCGCCAGGAGCAAGAAGGGGGACGCCAAGGCGTTTTCTTCATTGGTCTCCCGCTATGAGGACAGGATATTCAACCTGGCCCACAAGGTCTGCGTCGGCATGCCGGCAGAGGCCGAGGACGTCTATCAAGAGACCTTCCTGACCGCGTTCAAGAAACTCTCGCGTTTTCGAGAGGATTCCAACCTGGGCACCTGGCTCTACCGCATCGCCTCGAACCTCTGCTGGATGCGCCTGCGCAAGCAGCGCTCTGAGCCAGTGGTCCCCATCCTGGACCATCCCCACCATCATGATGAAGAGCCGGACGCGGCCACCGGCGCACAGTTCCGGGATTGGTCAGACGGTCCCGAGGAGCTGGCGCGCAAGAAGGTGTTGCGCGAGGCGGTCGAGGCCGCCTTGGCGGACCTTCCTGTCGACTATCGCCTGGTCGTGGTCCTGCGCGACATCGAGGGTCTCTCCGCCGAGGAGACGGCCCAGGTGATGAAGCTCTCCGTGCCCGCGGTCAAATCCCGCCTGCACCGCGGGCGGCTGTTCCTGCGGGACCGGCTCGACCAGGCGGTGGCTCAATGAGGTGCCGGGAGATGCTCAAGCACCTCTCCGACTACCTCGATCGGGACCTGGACCCTTCCATCTGCCGGCACATCGACTCCCACATGAAGGGCTGCAAGCCCTGCGTGGCCTTCATCAATACGCTCCGAAAGACCGTAGGCGTGCTCAAGCGTCAGCCTCGCGCGGCGCTCTCCGCCAGCCTGCGCAGCCGGTTGCGCAGACGGCTCTCCCGTATCGGCTGAATCCTTTCGCGGCGGGCGGGAGGGCCCTCGGCTACGGACGGGCCTGCTTGTCGAGCATGATGCCCACGATGGCGGGGTCCACCGCCGCCATGCCCACGCTGGAGATGTGGCCGAGGTTCTTGATGGTCTCTTCCGCGCTGCGGCCTACGAAGCCCTCGCGCTCGGTGATGCCGTAATGATTGATGCCCATGTAGGCGGAGCGGATGGCGCAATCCGTGGAGCTGACCACTTTTAGGGCGCAGCCGCTCTTGGCGCCGTCGCAGAGCATCCCGCCCAGGTCGCTGATGACGTTGTTGACCGCCAGGGTCAGGCCCCGGATGTCGCGGCCGTTGCGCTGGTAGACGATGGCGGCGGCGGCGCCGACCCCGGCGGCGATGGCGCAGCCGCAGATCGGCGCCAAGCCTCCGGTGAAGAGTTTGACGTAGGCGTTCAGGAGATGGGAAAGGGCGATGGAGCGCAGAACGGTCCGCTCGGGCACCCGGAAGGCTTGCCCCACGTTCCAGGGCACGAGGATGGCCACGATGCCTTGATTGCCGCTCTCGCCGCTGGACATGACGGGCATGGCGCAGCCGTCCATGCGCAGGTCGGTCGCGCAGGCGGTGAGGATCTTCGATGACGAGAACACGTCGTCGAGAAGGTAGCCTTTGCGCATCAGATCCTGAAGATAGAAGCCGACTTTCTTGAGCTTCATGCCCTGGCGCGCGGCCGCCAGGTTCATCTCCACTCCGCGGCGGATCCAGGTTTCGTCCTTCGCATCCATGCTCTCGGCCAGGCGCACCAGGTCTTTGAGGGCGCAGCGCTTCAGGACCTTCTTGTAGCGGTCGGCGCCGTCCGCGGCTCCGGGGGGCGAATCAACGATCTTGCGGCCGTCTTTTTCCGCGAGAACGAGGTCCGTGTGGCTGCCTGCGATGACGCACACGGCGTTGTGCCGGCGTCCTTGGAGCCGCGCTTCGACCCGAAGGCCCTGGTGGCGGGGCAGGACGCTGATCTGGACGGCCCGGCTCTTGACCAGCCGCTGGGCTTGCCGCAGGACCGTCGGAGTGACGGCCCGGAATATCTCCATGTTCAGTTCGGGCTTGGAAAGGACGATCCCCAGCGCGGCCGCGAGGAGGTTGCCTTTCTGGCCGCCGGCATTGGGTAGGGTGACGCCCATGCCGTTCTTGTAGGTCCCGGAATCCAGGACGAAGAGCGCTTCGCGCGCGGGTTCTCCCAGGAGCTTCGCGGCGTGGGCTGCGCAGAGCGCCACCGTGACGGGCTCCGTGCAGCCCATGGCCGGATAGACCTGGCGCTTGAGGACCTCCTTGAGAAGATTCATGGCCTGTAGGATACCATTCTATTAGAGCAGAAGTTCCCCGGAACTTTTGGGCATCATGGAATCCCGGCGGTCACGAATTGAGCTATTATATTGAAGATGGGATTAGTCCTGATGCGGCAATCGGAATCAGCGGCCTTTTTGATGAGCCTGGGGAATCGGACCTGGATCATCCTTCTGGCGGCCGCGGCGCTGGCGCCGGCCGGCTGCCGCCGGAAAGCTCCGGAAGAGCCGATCTCAAGCCGGCTTTCGGCGCCGCAGCAAGTGTTCCCGTACCTCCCGGGGTCCGTCCCGCGGTCGGAGTCCGATTCGGCGCGCCAGGCATCCGCGCCGGCTGCGTCGGCTGCCGCCCAGCAGGGGCGCCTCGCGGCTGCGTCTGGCCGCGGCCTGCCGCCTGGATCGTGGACCGCCGGTCCTGGAACTCGGGAAGGTCCTTCGCCGCCACACCGGCCCGAAGCCGCCGGCTTCCGGAGGGAGGCTCCCCAGACCTGGGCGGATTCCAGGACCTCCGCCCAGATTCCCGGGTCGGGAAGCGCGGCAGCGTCGGCCGGCCGCCGGGAAACCGGGCCGGGCGATAACCCTGCACAGACCGGGTTTTCCCAGCGGCCCGGCCGATCCTCATCCGGACTCGCGTCCGGTCCCGCGGGGGGGGATTCAGTCGGGCCGGGCGCGGGCCCCGCATCCCAGGCATCCGCGCCCGCGGGCCAGGGCAATCCGAGAGGGCCAGACGCGCGGGGGCGGACAACGGCCGAGGAGTCCGGAGCCGGCATGGCGGCACAGGGGCAGACTCCGGCCGGCTCGCGCGAAGCTGCCGCCTCTCCGGAGAGAAGGGGCCTGACCACTGAGATGGGCGCAGGCAAGGCCGCTCCTCCCGCGGGACTGGCAGAAGGAGCGTCGTCCTCCGACCATTCTTTCCTCGCCAGCATCGCGTCCGTGGGACAGGCCGCGCGCCATTTGCAGATCTCCGGCGCCCCGGCCGGGATGGCTGGGATGGCTGGGATGGCCGGGATGCCGGCCAGCGGGGTCGCTGCCCCTCCGTCGGGACCAGGTGCCGACACGGGCGGGACCGAGTCTCCTCAGAAAACCATCGCCGCCTTGAACGGTGTCCCGGTGTCGAGCGCCGGCTCGGAGAAACAGCTCGACAAGTCTGTGGTCACATTCAGCAACCGCCCGATGGCCATCGATGCGGACGGGTCTGGCGATGCCTGGAAACATGATCCGACCGGCCAACCTACGACTTCGCTGCAGATCCATGGGCAGAGCCTTAATCCGACCGTGACCCCATATATCGTCATCCCGAATGGGTTCCCGAATGGGAAGCTCGGCGACTATGTGGCCGTAAGCTACAATGGGAAGACGACTTTCGCGATCATAGGAGATGTCGGACCGCGGCTGGGGGAAGGTTCGATCGCTCTGGCCAGATCCCTCGGCATCCCACCGAGCCCGACCAGCGGCGGAGTCCCCAACGGCGTCGCCTACACGATAATCCAGGACAGCCGGGATAAGGAGCCGCCCCAGGATCCGGACGTGATCCAGCAGCGTGGACAGGAGATCCTGCAGCAGAAAGGCATGGCGCTCGGGCCCGGGGCGCAGTAGAGCTAGTTTTCGGAGCTCGCCGTGAACTCGGCGTAGCGCTTCTTGCCGATCTGGTAGATCTCCTCGGTCGAGCGCCCCATCCCGTTGCCGGAGCCCCGGAAGATGATATAGGTCACGCCGTGATGGACCCCGTCTTTGTTGGGATTGATGTCATCGGGGGTCACCGACTCCTTGTCCCAAAGCTTCTTGCTGAGCGTCTCTTTGCGGGATTGCCGGTCCATCCTGTTGATGACAGCCGCGGCGACCGACAGGCTGGCCTCGCCGAGACGCTTGCCGCCCGTATCCGCCAGCTCCGCGTAAAAGACGCCGCCGTTGTACACGACAGCGCAGATGTCTCCGATGGCCAGCTTGTGTGAATTGAAGAAGGACCTCGTCACGGAGATGTAGGGGATCTTGGCGGAATCGACATAGGAACCGTTGGGATTGGTGAGGGACGTCGTCGGCGCGCCCTTGGAATCCCGGCGCCAGTGCCCGCCTGCCCCGTCCGTGTCCACGGCCAGCCCACCCTGGAAGTAGACCACCCCGCCTTTGTCGAAAGCTTTCTGGAGCTGCTTGGGGGTCAGTTCCTGTGCCTGCTCCGCGAGCAACGGGGCAGGCGCCGGCTTGGCCGGAGAATCCACGACCGGCTCCGACGGAGCAAGGCCCTTGATGGCATTCCAGGTGCTTTGATCCAGGATGCCGGGACGATAGTCCGGGGGCAGCAGGGGGGTGCCTGCGGCATCCTTTTTGTCCGCATAATATTTCTGGAAATCCTGGACCGCCTGCTGGGTCCGCTTTCCGTAATATCCGGTCTCGGGCAGCGCATTGAGGCCCCGGCTGCGGCGGTCCATGTTCAATTGCCGCTGCAGGTCCTTGACCGCGGGGTTCTTGTCTCCCGGCCTCAGAAGATCGTACTTGCCGGCGGGCTGAGCCGGAGCAGCGGGCTGCGCATCCTGCTGCGCGACGGCATTCTCCGGGGCCGGAGCCTCGAAGTCCGGTATATTTTGAAGAGCTTTATGGACGCGGTCCGCTGCCGAACCCACCTGTTGGCTCGATCCCGCCTGAGCCGCCGAGGCCTCCGCTCCAGGGGCGCCGGGCGCGGACTGGGCCGCGGATGCAGGAGCCTCACCCATCAGATCCCGGGCCTTTTGGATGACGTCGCCCAGCGGCTTGACCATGTCGGCGCTGCCCCTGCCGTCTTTTGGGATGATCTTTGTCAGCGCATCCACTCCATCCATGACATCGCGGCCCATCGCCGCCCGGCTGTCATCCTGGTTGGGCAAAGATTTCGCGAAAGCTTCGACATCTGCCCGGAACTTGTTGAGCATCTCCGCGTTGACCGGGCACTGGTCAGCCGCTTGGGCTGCCTGCATGGATTGGTAGGCCCCATTCAGAAGATCTAAGTCCTGCTGAATGGCTTGGGCAGGATCTTGGGCGGCAGAAGGAACTTCTGCCAAGGCAGGGACCTGGGACTGAAACAGTATCCCAAGGCAGCCTAATGCCGCAAGAAGGGGTAAGCGGGATAGGGGCATCTTGGACATAGTGTACCTGACTCGATCGGCTTGTCAAGGGCTTTTGGGCTCATTTACTAAATTTTAAGCCACATCCCCCATTCGTGCATTTTTTTTTGGGGGGGGACCTTCGGCTAACAGCTGGAGCAACAGGAATCCTGGGCCCTGGCGTCGCCTATTTAGGAGCAGACACGGCACATCCTAGGCCGCTACGGAAGCCTCTGCGTGTCCAAAAAATTCCCGCTAATCGACCGGCGCTTCGAGGCGGTAGCCTACTCCGGGTTCGGTCTTGATGTGGCGCGGCCTGACCGGATCGCTCTCGATCCTGTGCCGAAGCTGATGCACACAGATGCGCACGGATTCCGGGCTCGCGTCGCCCGCCTCGTGCCACACCGACTGGATGAGCTGTTTCTGGCCCACGACGCGGCCGGCGTTACGGACCAGGACCGCCAGGAGGTCGTATTGGAGGGGGGAAAGGTGCACTTCCTTCTTGCGGACCAACACGCGGCGCGCGGCGAGATCCACCTTCAGGCCCTCGTGCTCATAGACCGGCGGCTGGTCCTCTGGCCCACGCTCGGCGTGGCGGAAGGCCACGCGCATGCGCGCCAGGAGCTCCGCCACCCCGAAGGGCTTGGTCAGGTAGTCGTCCGCCCCGGCGTCGAGGCCCGCGATCTTGTCGCTCTCCTGCCCCCGGGCGGAGAGGATGATGACCGGAGCCGCGGTCCATTGGCGCAGGCGCTTTAAGACCTCGATGCCGTCCAGGTCCGGAAGCATGAGGTCGAGGAGGACCATGTCGGGCTTGCGCGAGGCCGCCAGATCGAGAGCGGCGCGTCCGTCGGAGGCCTCGATGACGCGGAATCCATTCTCCTGCAGCGACGAGCGCAGGAAGCGCAGGATCGGCATCTCATCTTCGACCACCAGGACGGTCCGTTCTCTTGCGGCCATGCGTTTCTCCTAGCGCGCGGTCGCGCGCTGGTACTGACCGTCCTCAGGCAATGCGTTGATGCTCATGTGCTAGCGGCAGAGTGAAGCGGAACACGGCCCCGCCTCCGGGGCGGTTCTCCGCCCAGATGCGCCCGCCGTGGGCTTCGACGACGGCTCGGCAGATGGCCAGGCCCAAGCCGGCCCCGGCCGAAGAGGACCTCGCGTGGTAGAACTTCTCGAAGACCCGTTCCAATTCGTCGGCGGCCAGTCCGGGGCCGCGATCCGCCACCTCCATAAGGAGCGCCTCCGATTCGAGCCTGGCTGAGAGCGCGATGGCCGTTCCGGCCGGGGTGTGCCGCGCGGCGTTCTCCAGCAGGTTGACGAAGACCTGCTCCAGGAGGACGCTGTCGAGCGGGACCAGCGGCAGGTCCTCGGGGATGCCCGTCGTCACCTCGCGTCCGGTCAGGAGCTTGTCCACCCGTTCCAAAGAGGAGCCCACCAGCTCTTCGATGGAGTGCGGCTCCTTGCGCAGCTGGACCGCGCCGGAGGTCAGGCGCGTGGTCTCGATGAGGTTGTGGACGAGGCGGGAGAGCCGTTCTCCTTCCTCCTGGATGTTCTCCAGGAGCTCGCGGTCCTTGCCGCTCGTCAGCGAGCCGCTCTGGAGCAGGCTGCTCGCCGAGCCGATGATGGCCGCCAGAGGCGTGCGCAGGTCGTGGGAGACCGAGCTCAAGAGCGAACTGCGCAGACGCTCCTTTTCGGCGTCCAACTGGGCCTGCTTGGCGTCGTCCTGCAGGCGATCGACCTCCAGCGCCAAGGCCAGCTGGTGCGCGAAGGACTCCAAGAGGAGCATCTGGTCCGGGATCATGAGACGCTCGCGCACCCGGGGCTGCACGCGCAGGACCCCCACCGAGCCTTCCGCGCCGAGGAGCGGGGCGTAGAGGGCGTCTACGACCGGCAGGGTCTGCGTGCCTAGGCCCGCAGACTGGCCTAGGTCGAAGACCCACTGCGCCACGCTGCGCTCCTTCTCATCCAAGTCCCGCTTGTCTCCCGACGCGGCCCGGACCTCCAGCCGGCCGTCCGGACCCGGCATCAGGGCGATGATGTCGCTGTCGAAGACCTGCGCCACGTGGCGCACGGCCACCTCCAGGATGGCGGCGAGGCCGCGGGTGCTGGCGAGCTGGCGGCTCAGGGCGTGCATCATGGCCGTGCGCATCTCGCTGAGACGGGCCGCCTCGGCCTGGATCCGCATGCGCACGGTCAGTTGGCTGATGATCAAGGCCGCGACGAACATGACCAGGAAGGTCAGGAGGTATTGGGTGTCCGAGACGTTGAAGCTGAACCGCGGCGGCACGAAGAAGAAGTCGAAGGTCAGGACGCCCAGCGCCGCGGAAAGGGTGGCTGGCCCGCGGTGCCCCCGCGCCGCGACCAGAAGGGTCCCGAGGAGATAGACCATGACGAGATTGGCCAGGGAGACGAAGGGGGACATCCCGAAACAGACCGCGGTGCAGGCCGCCACCGCGAAGGCGGCAAGGGCGTATTCCTTGGCGGGGGCGAGTCTGGGAGCCGGGACGTCCGGGGCGGGGGCCGCGGCTCCCGGCTCGCCGCGGATCACGTAGACGTCGATCTCTCCGCTGCGGCGTATCAAGTCGTCTACGATGCTTCCGGTGACGAGGTCGAGCCAGCGCGGTCGCCCGGTCTTGCCCACGATGATCTTCGTGACGTTGCGCTGCCGCGCCAGGTCCAAAGTCCCTTCCACCACGTCGCGAGAGGACAGGGTCAAGGTCTCCGCGCCCAGGCGCTCGGCCAGGCGCAGGTTCTCGATGGCGCCGGCGCGCGCGGCCGCGGAGAGCGCCTGCCGCTGGGATTCCACGAAGACCGCGAGCCACTGCGCGCGCAGGCCGGCGGCCATGCGCTTGGCCGCGCGCACGAGCTTCGCGGAATTGGGCCCGGGGCCCACGCAGACCAGCAGGCGTTCCGCCGTCGGCCAGATCGCCCCGGGCGCCTGCCGACGGCGATGCTCCTCGACCATCGCGCCGACTCCTTCGGCGGTCGCGCGCAGGGAGAGCTCGCGCAGGGCGTTGAGGTTGGAGAGCTTGAAGAAGCTCTCCACGGCGCGGGCGGCTTGTTCCGGGATGTAGACCTTGCCCTCGCGCAGGCGCTCCAGGAGCTCCTGCGGCGGCAGGTCCACCAGCTCCACGTCGGCGCGCTCCACCACGGAATCCGGGACCGTCTCCTGGACGGTCACGCCCGTGATCTGGGCGACCACGTCGTTGAGGCTCTCCAGGTGCTGGACGTTGAGGGTGCTGTAGACGTCGAAGCCTCGATCGAGCAGCTCCTCTACGTCCTGCCAGCGTTTGGCGTGGCGGCAGCCGGGAGCATTGGTGTGGGCCAATTCATCGATGAGCATGAGGGCGGGCTCGCGAGACAGCGCGCCGTCGATGTCGAATTCCGTGAGCTTGATGCCGCGATGCTCGACGGTCTTGCGGGGCAGGAGCTCCAGCTCCCGGAGCAAGGACTCGGTCTCCAAGCGGCCGTGGGTCTCCACTAGGCCGACCAGAACGTCGACGCCCTCGCTTTTCTTGGCCTGCGCGGCCTGGAGCATGGAGTAGGTCTTCCCGACCCCGGGCGCGGCGCCAAGGAACACCTTGAGGCGGCCTCTGCCGTGCCGGCCCTTGTCGTGTCTGGCTTCGGCCAGGAATGCTTCAGGGGAAGGGCGTCTTGGTTCCATGTCGGCTCAATTCAACTGCTTTTGCCGCGGTTATTCAAATCGAGATTCAATTCCAGGACGTTGACCGTCGGTTCGCCTAAGATGCCCAACGATCTGCCTTCGGTGTGCCGCTCGATCAGGCGCCGCATTTCCGGCTCGGGAATGCCGCGGCGAAGAGCCACCCGATGGGCCTGGTAATACGTGGCCGCCGGGCTGATGTGCGGGTCCAGGCCGCTGGCCGAGGCGGTGACCAAGTCGACTGGGATCGGCTCTGCGTTGCCGGGATCGGCGGCCTTGAGCGCTTGGATGCGCGCTTGGGCCGCTTTGAGCAGGGCAGCATTGAGCGGACCGAGGTCGGAGCCCGAGGAATTGGAGGCATTGTAGGGCGCGTCCGTGGCCGAGAGGCGGCCCCAGAAGAACTTCGGATCATCGAAGGGTTGGCCTATGAGTCGGGAGCCCACCGGCTTGCCCTCTTGCAGCAAGAAGCTCCCGCTGGCCTGCCGCGCCAAGCACAGCTGCGCCACGGCGGTGACGGCGAGTGGGTAGATGAGTCCGGTCAGTCCAGACAGGACGCTCAGGGCCAGGATCGCGGTCTTCAATTGTCTGATGAACATGATTCCCTCTAAATGAGATGCAGCGCGACCAGCAACATGTCGATGAGCTTGATGCCGATGAAGGGCGCGATGATGCCGCCCACGCCGTAGATCAGGATATGGTCCCGCAAGAGGCGGGCCGCGGGCACGGCGCGGTACCGGACCCCTTTGAGAGCTAGGGGAATGAGCAGGATGATGATGAGCGCGTTGAAGATGACGGCGGAGAGGATGGCGCTCTCCGGCGTGGCCAGCCGCATGATGTTGAGCACCTTGAGGGCCGGATAAGTGCCGGCGAATGCGGCCGGGATGATGGCGAAGTACTTGGAGACGTCGTTGGCCACGCTGAAAGTGGTGAGCGCCCCCCGCGTGATCAGGAGCTGCTTGCCGATCTCCACGATCTCGATGAGCTTGGTGGGGTTGGAGTCGAGGTCCACCATGTTGCCCGCTTCCTTGGCCGCCTGCGTGCCGGCGTTCATGGCCACGGCCACGTCCGCCTGCGCCAGGGCCGGGGCGTCGTTGGTCCCGTCTCCGGCCATGGCCACCAGGCGCCCGCCGCGCTGGGTCTCGCGGATGAGCTCGAGCTTGGCCTCGGGCGTGGCTTGCGCGAGGAAATCGTCCACGCCCGCCTCGGCCGCGATAGCCGCCGCGGTCATGGGATTGTCGCCCGTGATCATTATGGTCTTGATGCCCATGCGCCGCAGCTCGGCGAAGCGTTCCCGGATGCCGCCCTTGACGATGTCCTTGAGGTGGATGACTCCCAGGACCTGCTGGCGGTCAGCCACCACCAGCGGGGTCCCGCCGCTTTTGGCGATGTTCTCCACGCTGGCCCTGACCTCGGCCGGCATGCCGCCGCCCCGAGACTGGACGTAGGCGGCGATGGCGTCCGTCGCGCCTTTGCGGATCTGCCGTCCGTCGGAGATGTCCACCCCGCTCATCCGGGTCTGCGCCGAGAAAGGGATGAAGGTCGCGCCCAGGTCGTGGATGCGGCGCTCGCGGATACCGTACTTCTCTTTGGCCAGGACCACGATGCTGCGGCCTTCCGGCGTCTCATCGGACAACGAGGATATCTGCGCGGCATCGGCCAGCGCCTCGGTCGCCACGCCTTGCGCCGGCAGGAAAGCCACGGCCTGCCGGTTGCCCAGCGTGATGGTGCCGGTCTTGTCGAGCAGGAGCACGTCCACGTCTCCCGCCGCCTCCACGGCGCGGCCGGACATGGCGATGACGTTGGCCTGGATCATCCGGTCCATGCCCGCGATCCCGATGGCGGCCAACAGTCCTCCGATGGTGGTGGGGATCAGGCAGACCAGAAGCGCCACCAAGGCGGTCACGGTCACCGGGCTGCCCCGCCCGGCCGCGGCCACGCTGAAGAGCGAATAGGGCAGCAAGGTCGCGGTGGCCAGCAGGAAGATGATGGTCATGCCGGCCAGGAGGATGCTCAGGGCGATCTCGTTGGGGGTCTTCTGCCTCTTGGCGCCTTCCACCATGGCGATCATCTGGTCGAGGAAGGTCTCCCCGGGGTTGGCCGTGACGCGCACCACCAGCCAGTCCGAGAGCACCGTGGTCCCGCCGGTCACCGCGCTGCGGTCGCCGCCGCTCTCGCGGATGACCGGAGCGCTCTCGCCGGTGATGGCCGCCTCGTTGACCGAGGCCACGCCCTCGATGACCTCGCCGTCCATGGGGATGATGTCTCCGGCCTCGACCAAGACCACGTCGCCTTTGCGCAAGGTGCTGGCCGGGACGTTCTGGGGCGGCTGGCCGCGCTTGCCCGCCGTGAGCTTCTTGGCCGGCGTGTCGTGGCGGGCCTGGCGCAAGTTGGCGGCCTGGGCCTTGCCGCGGCCCTCGGCCATGGCCTCTGCGAAATTCGCGAACACCACCGTGAACCATAGCCAAACCGAGATGTTTAGGATGAAGCCGGCCGCGGCCTCCCCGCGGCCCAGCCAGGCTTGGAAGAAGAGACCCGTAGTCAGGAAGCTGCCCACTTCCACCACGAACATGACGGGGTTCTTGATCTGGTGGCGGGGGTCGAGCTTGCGGAAGGAATCGAGTGCCGCCGGCCCGAGGATGGCCGGGTCGAAGAGCTTGCGCGCTTTGGAGTGCTGGATCATAGCCCGCCCCCGGCCTGCATGAGATGTTCCGCGATCGGCCCCAAGGCCAGGGCCGGGAAGAAGGTGAGGGCGCCTACGAAGATCACGATGCCCACCAAGAAGCAGATGAAGAGCGGGGTGTGCGTGGGCAAGGTCCCGGCGCTGGCCGGGACATGCTTCTTGCGCGCTAGCGAGCCGGCGATGGCCAGCACCGGGAGCGCGATCCAGAAGCGGGCGAAGAACATGGCCAGGCCCAGGATGATGTTGTAGAAGGGGGTGTTGACGGAGAGGCCCGCGAAGGCGCTGCCGTTGTTGTTGCCTGCGGAAGAGAAGGCGTAGAGGATCTCGCTGAACCCGTGCGGGCCCGGGTTGGCGATGCCGGCCCGGCCCGCCGCGGTCGCCACCGCGATAGCGGTGCCGATGAGGATGACCGACGGGCTGATCAGGATGCCGATGGATGCCATCTTCATCTCGTAGGATTCGATCTTCTTGCCCAGGTATTCCGGCGTGCGGCCGACCATGAGCCCGGCCAGGAACACCGCGATGATGGCGTAGAGGATCATGCCGTAGAGACCGCAGCCCACTCCGCCATAGACCACCTCGCCCAGCTGGATCATGGCCATGGGGACCATGCCGCCTAAGGGGGTGAAGGAGTCGTGCATCGCGTTGACCGAGCCGTTGGAGGCCGCGGTGGTGGCGGTTGCCCAGATGGCCGAGTCCGCTATGCCGAACCGGGTCTCTTTGCCTTCCATGTTCCCACCGGACTGCAGGGCCGACGCGGCTTGGTCGACCCCCAGCTTGGTGAAGGCCGGATTGCCCCGCTGTTCCATGGCCGTGCAGAAGAGCAACAGAGGCACGAAGATGATGGTCATGGCGGCCAGGAGCGCCCAGCCCTGGCGTTGGTCTCCTATCATCCGGCCGAAGGTGAAGCAGAGGGCCGCTGCGATGAGCAGGATGGCCACCGTCTCCAGGAAATTGGATATGGGAGTCGGGTTCTCGAAGGGATGCGCCGAGTTGACGTTGAAGTACCCGCCGCCGTTGGTGCCCAGCATCTTGATGGCCTCTTGGGAGGCCACGGGCCCCAGCGCGATGACTTGCTCGGCCACGGGCTTGCCGCCCGAGTCTCTGGTCGCCTGCAACAGCGGGACCGTGACGCTGGGCTTGAGCGTCTGGGGCACGCCCTGCCAGACCAGCGCCAGCGCGAAGACCGCGGAGAAGGGCAGCAGGATGTAGAGCGTGCCGCGCATCAGGTCCGTCCAGAAATTGCCGATGGTCTGCGCCTGCTTGCGCGCGAATCCCCGGATGAGCGCGACCAGGATAGCCATGCCGGTGGCGGCGGAGACGAAGTTCTGCACCGTGAGCCCGAGCATCTGGGTCAGATAGCTCATGGTGGTCTCGCCGGCGTAGCCTTGCCAGTTGGTGTTGGTGATGAAGCTGACCGCGGTATTGAAGGAAGAGTCCGGGGAGACCGGGCCGAGGTGCATGGGGTTCAAAGGCAGATGGTTCTGGAGGCGCTGGAGGAGATAGACCGCGAAAAGCCCCGCGGCGTTGAAGAGCAGCATGGCCCAGGCATAGGTTTGCCACGGCATCTCCTCTTCGGGATCGATCCCGCAAAGGCGGTAAAGGGTCCGCTCCAGAGGGCCTAAGAGCCGCTCCAAAAGCGGGGCGCGGCCTTCATAGACCAGGGCCATGTAGGTCCCGAGAGGCTTGACCAGCGCGAGCAGCACCGCCATGTAGACGGCGCACTTCAGGAGATTCTCCGCGTTCATTCGAATATCTCCGGCTTGAGCAATGCGGCCAGAAGGTATAAGAACAGCAGGACGCTGACGATCCCTCCGATCCAATAGATGGCGTTCATGGCAAGCCTCCTAGAGCCGCTCCAGAAGCATGATGAGACCCAGGGATATTGCGACCAGCGCCGCGCTCAGACCGACGTATAGGATGTCCATAGGGTCACCGTTCAGATGGGATTGGGGGCAAGGAGATTGTAGAGTTCGTCGGGATAAACGGCCTTCTTGAGAAGCGGCAAGAGCTTCTTGTCCGACGCCAGCCGGCTCAGGGCGGCCAGGATCTTGAGATGGGAGGACGGAGCGCCATCCGGGACCGCCAGAAGGAAGACCAAGGATACGGGCTTGCCGTCCGCGGACTTGAAGTCGATGGGATTGCGGCTCAGCCCGGCCGCCAGCAACGGGGCGGATATCTTCGGTGAGCGAGCGTGAGGGATGGCCACGCCGTTGCCGATCCCGGTCGAGCCGGCCGCTTCGCGGGCCAGCAGCGCGGCTTGGAGCCCGGCGCGATCCGCGAGGCCTCCCGGGAGGGGGAGGACTTCGAGCAGTCGGGTCAGGGCGGTCTCTCGGTCCGCGGCGGGCAGCGGGACGAGGACGGAATCCGGGTGCAGCAGGTCTGCGAAGGTCATCATCCATAGGTTAGTCCATCCCTGCGTAAAGAATCCATTATCAGGGCGTTAGGGAAGCGTTAAGGAGGGGGTTGGCGGGGCGCAGGTCATTTTTGACTTGGTTCCGGCCCATTTAATATCCTAGCCGGATGCCCCTATCATTCGACCTGACCGAAGACCATAAGATGATCCGCGATACGGTGCGCGCCTTCGCGGAGAAGGAGATCCGTCCCAAGGCCCACGAGCTCGACCGGGGGGAGACCTTCTCCGCTGAGCTGACCAAGCGCATGGGCGAGATGGGCCTCTTCGGCATGACCATCGAGCCGGAGTACGGCGGTCAGGGGATGGACTATGTCTCCTACATCATCGCGGTGGAGGAGATGGCCCGGGTGGACGGCTCGCAGGCCGCGACCATGGCGGCGCACAACTCCCTGGGCGTAGGCCCGATCCACGACTACGGCAATGAGGAGCAGAAGAAGAAGTACCTGCCCAAGCTGACTTCGGGCGAGCATGTCTGGGCCTTCGCCTTGACCGAGCCGGAGGCGGGCTCGGACGCGGGCGGCACGCAGACCAAGGCCAAGAAGGTGGACGGGGGCTGGCAGATCACCGGGTCCAAGGTCTTCATCACCAACGCGACCGTGCCCTGCTCTTTGGGCGCGACCGTGCAGGCGGTCAGCGGCGTACGCAAGGACGGCAAGAAGGAGTACACTTGCTTCCTCCTTGAAAAGGGCACGCCGGGCTACTCCACCAAGCCTCTCAAGGACAAGCTTTTGTGGCGCGCTTCCGACACGGGCGAGCTGTACTTCGACAAGGTGTCCTTGCCCGACGCGCAGGTGCTGGGCAAGCAGGGCGAGGGCTTCAAGCAGATGCTGGGGACTCTGGACGCGGGGCGGCTTTCCATCGCGGCCATGGGCCTGGGCTGCGCGCAAGGGGCCTACGAGCTGGGCCTGCAGTACGCCAAGCAGCGCAAGCAGTTCGGCGCGGCCATCGCGACCTTCCAGGCCAACGCCTTCAAGCTGGCGGACATGGCGATGCAGATCGAACACGCGCGGCTCTTCCTCTACTACGCCTGCTGGCTCAAGGACCAGAAGCGCCCCTACGCCAAGGAGTCCGCCATGGCCAAGCTCTACTGCTCGGAGGTGGCGCGGCTGTGCGTGACGCACTCCCTGCAGCTCTTCGGCGGCTACGGCTTCATGGGCGAGTTCCAGATCGAGCGGTTCTTCCGCGACCAGAAGCTCCTGGAGGTCGGCGAAGGCACCTCTGAGATCCAGCGGCTGGTCATCGCCCGCTCCATCGGCTGCTACGAGTAGCGAGGTCCTGACGCGAAGCGTCAGGACCTAGAACAGCGGCAAGCGACCGGGCGAAAGTTTGGTAGAATCCAGCTGCCCCCATGGATAAACTCACCTCCCAGATCGACACCTCCAGCGCCCAATTCAAGGAGAACTCGGAGCACAACCGCGGCGTCATCGAGAAGTTCCGCGCCCTCTCCGAGGAGGCCAAGCTCGGCGGGCCCCAGGCCACCCGCGACCTGCACAAGTCCCGCAAGAAGCTCCTGGTCCGCGAGCGCCTCGAGCTCCTCCTCGACGCCGACACCCCTTTCCTGGAGCTCTCCGGCCTCGCCGCCCACGACGTCTACGGGCCCGACTCTCCTAAGGCCGCAGGTCTGGTCTCCGGCATCGGCGTGGTCAACGGCCGCCACGTCATGGTCATCGCCAACGACGCCACGGTCAAGGGCGGCACTTACTACCCCATCACGGTCAAGAAGCACCTGCGCGCCCAGGACATCGCCCTGCAGAACAACCTGCCCTGCGTCTACCTCGTGGACTCCGGCGGCGCCTTCCTGCCCCTGCAGGACCAGGTCTTCCCGGACCGCGACCACTTCGGCCGCATCTTCTACAACCAGGCCCAGCTCTCCTCCAAGAACATCCCGCAGATCTCCGTGGTGCTCGGCTCCTGCACCGCGGGCGGCGCCTACATCCCGGCCATGAGCGACGAGACCATCATGGTGCGCAAGCAGGCCACCATCTTCCTGGCCGGCCCGCCGCTGGTCAAGGCCGCCACGGGCGAGGACGTCAGCGCCGAGGACCTGGGCGGAGCCGACGTGCACTGCAAGATCTCGGGCGTGGCCGACCACTACGCCACCGACGAGGCGCACGCCCTGCGCATGGCGCGCAACGCCGTGGAGAACCTCGGCGCCCGGCCCCGGATCGACATCGGGGCCTGCGCCTCGGAGGAGCCCGCCTACGACCCGGAGGAACTCCTCGGCGTCATCCCCAAGGACATGCGCAAGCAGTTCGACATGCGCGAGGTCATCGCGCGCATCGTAGACGGCTCGCGCTTCCACGAGTTCAAGAAGCTCTACGGCGCCACCTTGGTCTGCGGCATGGCCCGCATCATGGGCTATCCCGTCGGGATCCTGGCCAACAACGGCATCCTCTTCTCGGAGAGCGCGGTCAAGGCCGCCCACTTCATCGAGCTCTGCTGCTTCCGCAAGATCCCGCTCCTGTTCTTCCAGAACGTCACCGGCTACATGGTCGGCAAGGAGTACGAGCGCGGCGGCATCGCCAAGGACGGGGCCAAGATGGTCACCGCGGTCTCCAACGCCAACGTGCCCAAGTTCACCGTCATCATGGGCGGCTCCTACGGGGCCGGCAACTACGGCATGTGCGGCCGCGCCTACGACCCGCGCCTGCTTTGGATGTGGCCCATGTCGCGCATCTCGGTCATGGGCGGCGAGCAGGCCGCCAACGTGCTCTGCACGGTCAAGGCCGCCCAGCAGGAGAAGGCCGGCAAGCCCATGTCCCAGGCGGCTCAGGACGAGTTCAAGCGCCCCATCCTGGAGAAATACGAGAAGGAGAGCCACTCCCTCTACAGCACGGCCCGGCTCTGGGACGACGGCATCCTCGACCCCGTGGACACCCGCACCGCCCTGGGACTCTCCATCGCCATGTCCTTGAACGCTCCCATCGCGGACTTCCAGCCCAGCCTCTACAGGATGTGATGAACACGAGCTACTCCACCCTCGAGCTCGAGCGCGAAGGCAAGACCTTGCTCTTGTGGCTCGCCCGGCCGGAGAAGCGCAACTCCTTCGACGCCCAGCTCCTCAAGGATCTGGCCCAGGCCTTCACCGAGATCGGCCAGGACCCGTCCGTGCGCGTGCTCGTGGTCAGCGGCCGGGGGCAGTCGTTCTGCGCCGGGGCGGACCTCTCCTGGATGCGCCAGGTCGTGGACTACACCTTCGCGGAGAACCGGCGCGACTCCCAGGCCATCGCCGACGCCTTCCAGGCCCTCTACTCCATGAAGAAGCCCACCATCGCGGCAGTCAACGGCGCGGCCATCGGCGGGGGCATGGGTTTCCTGGGCGCCTGCGACATCGTGGTGGCCTCCCAGGCCGCGGTCTTCAGCCTCAGCGAGGTGCGCCTGGGCCTGGTCCCCGCCTGCATATCCCCTTTCCTCCTGCGGCGCGCCCCGGCCGGGGCCCTGCGCCGCTACATGCTCAGCGGCGAGCGCTTCGACGCCGCCACGGCCCTGCGCCTGGGGCTGGTGGACGAGGTGGTGCCGGCCGAGGGGCTCATGGCCAAGGCCAAGAGCATCGCCGCGAGCCTGGCCGAGGCCGCGCCCGGAGCCCAGGCCGTGGTCAAGGAGCTCCTGGAGCGGGTCCCCGGGCAGAGCCTGGACCAGGCCCTCGATTACGCCGTAGACGCCATCGCCAAGCTGCGCGCCGGAGCCGAGGCGCAGAAGGGGATGCGTTCCTTCTTGGAGAAGAAGCCCTGTGCGTGGGATTAAGCCCATAAAGAAGGTCCTGGTCGCCAACCGCGGAGAGATCGCGGTGCGCATCATCCGGACCCTGCGCGAGATGGGCATTCGCTCCGTGGCGGTGTACTCGGAGGCCGACGCCGGCGCCTCTCACGTGGCCGCGGCCGACGAGGCCTGCCTCATCGGGCCCGCGCCGTCGGCCGAGAGCTACCTGCGCATCGACCGCATCCTGGAGGCCGCCGAAAAGACCGGCGCCGACGCCGTCCACCCCGGCTACGGCTTCCTCTCCGAGAACTCGGCCTTCTCCGCGGCGGTCTCCGGCGCGGGGATGACCTTCATCGGGCCCTGCCCCAAGGCCATCCAGGCGCTGGGCAACAAGCTCAACTCCCGGGAGCTGGCCCTCAAGCACGGCGTGCCCGTCATCCCGGCCGTGACCGAGGACAAGGACCGGGAGGCCTTCCGCAAGGCCGTGCGCAAGATGGGCTACCCCGTGCTCATCAAGGCCGCGGCCGGAGGCGGCGGCAAGGGCATGCGCGTGGTGCACAAGGACGAGGACCTCGAGCCGTTCCTGGAGATGGCCAAGCGCGAGTCCCAGAAGTCCTTCTCCAGCGACCAGGTCTTCGTGGAGAAGTACCTGGTGCGGCCCCGCCACATCGAGTTCCAGATCCTGGCCGACCACCACGGCAGCGTGATCCATCTCAACGAGCGCGAGTGCTCCATCCAGCGCCGGCACCAGAAGATCGTCGAGGAGACCCCGTCGCCCCTGATCACCCCGGAACTGCGCGAGGAGATGGGCGCCACCGCGGTGCGCCTGGCCTCGGCCGTGGGCTACGTCAACGCGGGCACCGTGGAGTTCATCGTCGACGAGGACGGCCACTACTATCTGCTGGAGATGAACACCCGCCTGCAGGTGGAGCACCCGGTCACCGAGCTGGTCCTGGGCCTGGACCTGGTGGCCGAGCAGATCCGCATCGCCGAAGGCCGGCCCCTGCGTTTTAAAAAATCGCCCGAGCCGCGCGGCCACGCCCTGGAGTGCCGGCTCTACGCCGAGGACCCGGCCAACGGATTCCTGCCCAGCCCGGGCCGCATCGCCTGGCTCCACGAGCCTTCCGGTCCCTGGGTGCGCAACGACTGCGGGGTGCGCTCCGGCTCGGAGGTGTCCTCCTTCTACGACCCCATGATCTCCAAGCTCATCGTCTGGGGCGAGGATCGGCCCGCGGCCGTGGCCCGCATGAAGCGGGCTTTGCGCGACTACGCCATCCTGGGCGTGACCACCAACCGCGACTATCTGCTCGACATCATCGGGCATGAGGCGTTCGCCAAGGGCGAGCTGCACACGGGCTTCGTGGAGCAGCATCTGCACGGCTGGAAGCCCGGCCAAGGCTCGTTGGAGGCGGCTTTGATCGCGGCCGCGGTCCTGCCCGCGAGCCGGCCCGGCCTGGAGGCCGCCTCGGGCGGCGCGGCACCGCGGCACGACCCTTGGCTGACCGTAGGGGATTGGGGGCGCTGATGGAGCATCGATTCTTCCGGGTCGCAGACGCCCTGCGCCAGACCTACGCCTCGCGCCAGGAAGGGCACCGCTTCCTGGTGCGCGTGGAGGGCAAGGAGGTCGAGGTCTCGGCCCTGCCCTTGGGAGAGCACCGCTTCCTGCTGCGCCTGCCCGACCGCCAGCTGGTGGTGGACTGGGCCCGCAAGGACAAGGAAGTCTTCCTTCAGCTCGACGGCCAAGGCTTCCGGCTCAAGGAGGAGGACGCGGCCCACTCGGTCTCCGACGGCGACCACGGCGACGAGAACGAGCCCGCCCTGAACTCGCCCTTGCCCGGCCGCGTGGTCAAGGTCCTGGTGGCGCCCGGCGAAGAGGTCAAGAAGGGCCAGCCCCTGGTCATCATCGACTCCATGAAGATCGAGTTCGAGTTCAAGGCCCCGCGGCCCGGGAAGGTGGAGCAGGTCCTGGCCGTGGAGGGCAAGCAGATCGACGTGGGGCAGTGCCTCGTCATCCTCAAGCAGTAAGGGCCGGGCCGAGGCCTAGCGCCGCGTCTCGCGGGACGCCAGCATGGTCTCATCTTTCATTGGACTCTCCCGCCGGCCCAGGCATGGCGAAACATGGTACTCTATGATAAGAGAGCCGGATCAGGGAGGCAAGAAGTGAATATCAGGGCAATATTGGTTTCGATGAT
>Ga0209697_10001276_pt1 | contig 39304 bp, 35 predicted proteins | sample AliMusrvi5mmetaG_FD_184115 | JGI IMG/M metagenome (GOLD analysis project Ga0209697, IMG submission 184115) | Freshwater lake bacterial and archeal communities from Alinen Mustajarvi, Finland, to study Microbial Dark Matter (Phase II) - Alinen... | ecosystem: Environmental > Aquatic > Freshwater... | reverse complement strand
ATATCTATTTAAGATTAATAATGTTGTAATATGATTGCTGATTATTTAAATAATAATCTTTTAGTCCTTATTGCTATCATGCGAATCTTTAAATTCGTTTTGAGTTTGTTGATGATGAAACTAAAAAACTTAATTATATGAAACCTCAATTACAAACGACTTTTACAATGAGGGCATTCAGGATTTGCAGTAAGCGTTGGGCTATATTTATAATATCTGAAGTTGCACTCGGGACATTTCCCGACATTTACATCAAATATCATTTCACTCATTAAACCTGAATGCTGAGGACAATACACATCACCATAAATCCAGTCTATTTGAGAGGGTTTATTTTTCAAATTATCAAAACAAATACAACAAAAATGTTTCATTAAATAAAATTTTCGCTAATATAAAAATATTCGTCAAACTCAAAAATAAACTTTAAACGTTTGAACTTGACTAAATTCAATATATTATATTAAAAATCAAATACTTATCAAAAAATAATGTGAATATTCTGAAAAACTCCAATGAGATAAAAATACCTTATTCGTATCTTAAGGCTTCAATCGGATTCAATTTGGCAGCTTTTCGTGCAGGATACCATCCAAAAAAAACACCAATTAAGGATGAAAAGAAAAAAGATAATAAAATGGCATTCATCGAGATTGTCACAGGCCAACCGGCAAGTGATGCTACGAGAAAAGCAATGGCACATCCGAGAATTATTCCAATAATCCCTCCTGAAGCGCTAAGCAGAATAGATTCAATTAAAAACTGAACCAAAATAACATTTTGTTTTGCACCTGTAGCCATTCTAATTCCTATTTCACGTGTACGTTCTGTAACAGAAACGAGCATAATATTCATGATACCGATTCCCCCAACTAACAAAGAGATTCCGGCAATGCAGGCAAGCAAAATACTCATAATAGCAGTAGTTGAATTCATGATAGATGCAAATTCGCTTTGTGTACGAATATTAAAATCATCTTCATCATTTTCGCGAATACGATGACGTTCACGTAAAATCTGTGACATTTCATCTGTTGCTTTGCTGATAGCTGGTTCGCTCACAGCTGATGCAAGTATTTGTTGAAGTGCATTAATTGTTGTACTGCCCGACATCATTCGTTTTTGAACTGTTGAAAAAGGTGCGACAATCAAATCATCCTGATCTTGTCCGAATGTATTTTGACCTTTTTTCTCAAGAACACCAATGATTCTATAAGGTATATTATTTAAACGAATGATTTGTCCTACAGGATTTGCTTTCACACCAAACACTTCATCTACTACGGTTTGACCAACAACGCATACTTTGCTGATGCCATGTTCATCGGTCATTGAGAAACTTTCACCATTTACAATTTTCACATTTCTGATTGAAAAATATTCAGGATATGTGCCATAAATAATAGTACGATGATTCAAAGAACCATTCACCGCCTGCGCTCTGGTCATTACGATAGGAGAAATATATTGAATCAACGAACAATTTTTTCTCAATGCTTCTTCATCTTGCAAAGTAAGTTTCTGTGAACTTCCAGATTCCATCCTAACACCGCCACGTGCTGAAGAACCTGGAAAAACGATGATTACATTTGTACCAAGTCCGGAAATGGTTTGTTGAATATTTTCTTTTGACCCGGAACCTATTGCAATCATTGAGATTACTGAAGAAACACCAATAATAATTCCCAGCGTTGTTAAAAATGTTCTAGTTTTATTTCTTGTCAGTTGCCTGAGAGCAACATAAAATAGATTAAAAAAATTCATATCTTATTTATTGGATTATTTAAATAATCACTTAACATTTCAGCTGGATTTTTGCGATTAACAACTTCCGCATCTTTGATAATTTTCCCATCTCTGAAAACAACATTTTTCTTTGTAAAAACAGCAATATCAGGCTCGTGAGTCACCATGATAATTGTCTTCCCATTTTCATTTAATTTGAAAAACAAATCCATAACCTCAAAACTCGTTCTTGTATCAAGGTTTCCTGTTGGCTCATCAGCAAGAATGATTTTTGGTGCATTGACCAAAGCGCGTGCAATAGCCACTCGCTGTTGTTGTCCGCCTGACAACTGATTCGGATAATGTTTCCAGCGATCTGACAAACCTACCATTTTCAAGGCTTCCATCGCATTCTCTCTTCTTTCTTTTGCTTTTATTTTTGAATTATACAATAAAGGTAATTCAACATTTTCAAGAGCTGTAGTGCGTGAAAGCAAATTAAAAGATTGAAAAACAAATCCTAATTTCTGATTACGAATTTCAGCCAGATGATTCTTATCCATTGCCTGAACATTAATTCCATCAATAAAATAATTACCAGATGTAGCTTGATCAAGACAGCCGATAATATTCAAAAAGGTTGATTTACCTGAACCACTGACACCCATGATCGCGATAAAATCACCTTCAAGTACTGTCAAACTCACGCCTGACAAAGCATGTACAGCAATCTCACCTGAATCATAAATTTTAAATAAATCTTTTGTTACAAGTATTTCCTTTGCCATTTTATTTCTTTTTCGGGAATTGAGGCATGAATGGATTGGTTGAATTTTTCTTTGGTTCAACAGCTGCACCTTGTTTCACTTCAGTAATAAGCTTATCACCTGGTTGAATATCGCCAGAAATTTCCCAATTACTTCCATCTGTAATCCCCAAAGTTATTTGAACAGGAATGATTGAATCTTTCTTTAATTTCCAAACAACAAGTTTGGCGCCTGCTGCAAGATGATTCTTTTGTAATGAATCTTTTAAAAAATTATTTCCTTTAGCTATTTTCATTTGTGTAGAAGCAATTAATTTTTCATCAAGATTAAATCGAATGGCAGGTTGTGCAACATGCAAAACATCTTTTTTCTGATTAACCACAATTGATAAATTGGCTGTCATTCCTGGCATAAGCTTAAAATCATCATTGGGAACTTCAACAACGACGGTGTATGTAACTACATTCTGCGTAGTAGTTGGTTCAAGACGAATCTGTTTAACAACACCTGAAAATTTAAGATCAGTATATGCATCCACCGTAAAAGAAACAAATTGACCAACCTGCACCTGACCAATATCTGCTTCATCAATATTTGCCAACACGCGCATTTTCGTCAAATCTTTTGCAATACTGAATAATGTGGGTGTGTTGAAACTTGCAGCAACAGTTTGACCTTCGTCAATCTTTCTTGAAAGAATAACACCATCAACTGGAGAAATGATTGTTGCATAGTTTAAATTAATTTTTGCTTTTTTAAGCATAGCTTCTGCTGATTTCTGATTTCCTAAAGCTGTCCGATAATCAAACCAAGACAAATCATAATCAACTTGTGAAACTGAACGCTGTTCAAGCAACACTTTATTTCTCTCCCAATCTTTTTTTGTCTTTTCCACTTGCACCTGACAACGAGCAAAATTAGCTTCTGCATCCATTACATTTGCTTCTAAAGTAATCTTATCAAGCTCCGCAATCACTTGTCCTTTCTTTACGTGATCATTATAATCAACATAAATTTTAGAAATGATTCCTGACACCTGTGTCCCAACATCCACTGTATTCAAAGCTTCCAACGTGCCACTGGCTGTAATTTCCTTTGAAACATCTCCTTTAACAATCTCAACTGTATCAAAAGAATAAACTGCCTTTTTATGTTTAAAAATAAAAAACAGACTAATGATAACAGCAACGGAGACAACGATAATGATTATTTTTTTCTTATTCATATTGATTTAAAATATATTTAATTAATTTTTATAAAACCGTTTTTATAATATTCAATCATCTTTGCAGCATACAGCATTTGATATTTCATTTGAAGAAAATCACTTTCTGCTTTCAGATAATTATTTTTTTCAACTTGCAATTCTGTAGGATTTACGATTCCCAATGTAAATCTTGTTTTAACAGACTCATAACTTTTTGCAGCATACGTCAATTGCTCATTGCCGGCAGCATATTGTTTTAATGCAGCTACATATTGCGTATAGGCTTGTTCAATGCTTTTGCGCAACGTATTTTCAGTTTGATGTTCATTCAACTTTGCTGATTTTAAAGCTAGTTGCTGAAGTTTTATTTTTGTTCGCACACTACTATTATTGAATATTGGAATTGACAAACCAATTGAAATATTTTTATAAAAATTATCAGCTATCTGATCTGACAATGGATAATTTTGTTGAGCACCCACTGGAGATAATGACATCACCTGCTGTGTTGGATCGCTCGCCAAATAACCGATTGGAAGATGTGCTGCCATTGGATCATAATACGTTTTCTTATATTGACTATAATAATTTGATGACAACCCTCCATTGATACTTAATTTAGGAAGAATATCTGCGCGAGCAGCTTTCAATGCCCATGAAGCATTTTCAATATTCAATCGACTGCTTTTTATTTCCGGCATAATACTTAAAGAATTTGAAAAAATATCTGCACGTGAAATCTTTTCTTCAGGATTGACCAGCATGATACAGCTGTCAATATTGATTTTACTAAAATTTTCATTATCAGCAACAGGAATTTCCATCAATTGATATAATGCTATTCTATTTAATTGTAAATTATTTTCAGCATTCACAAGCGAAAGCTTATCATTTGCATGTTGAGATTTTATTTGAAGCAAAGCAGTTTCTGCAATCTTTCCAACATTCAATAATCTTTCCGTCTGAACAACCTGCGCTTCCGAAGTTTTCACTTGTTCTTCGGCAATTGCAATTGCTTCATACGAATACAATACTTGCAAATAGCTGTTTATAACAGAAGTAATAATTGAATTTTTAATTACTTCAGCATCAAATTTTGAAGCTTGCCATGCTGAATTATTTTGACTTATTAAATAATTATTTTTAAATCCATTAAACAATACAATTGAACTGTTCAACCCAACATTTGATGAATAATTCGTGCTTGTTGACGAGTTCCCAAGATTAGTATTAAAATTCTTCCCATTGCTAATTCCTTCGCCCAAACTGCCATTCAGCGTAGGAATCCGATTCATTTTGTATTGTTTCAAATTCACTTCATTTTCATTTACTATAATCAATTGATTGTTATAGCTGATGTTGTTTTTCAATGCAGAGTCAATACAATTTTTTAAAGTATAAACGTGCTGTGCTTTTGCAATAAAAGCAGAAAAACAAATTAGTAGAATTAAACTTTTGCGAAACATATTTTCAAATTTCATTTTTTCTTTTTTAATTCCCATTTTTTAATAATGCCTGGCATTTCTTGTTGCATAAACGACATAAAGTCTATAATATTTTTCAATCCATCATTAAATTCTCTTGTTGTTTTTGTACGATTTTCAAGTACTTCTTTTAAAAATGTAGTAATCAGAAAAAATCTTTCCATATTTTTTTTATGGTCAAATTTCATTTGAATAAGACGCGTTTTAAAATAACGTTTTCTACTTCCAATTTTTATTGAATATTCTATTTTTTCTGCCTTTAACAAATAATTCAACGCATTGCTAGCAGCGCTTTTACTGATTCCAAGTGTTTGATAAATCTCATCAAACGTTAATTCAACATTATCAGAAACCAATAATAGTGCGGATATTCGAGCTTCCACCGACGAGTGACCGGATTGTTCATGAAAAGCGCCAAATCGCTCGATTAAATCTTTCTGCTTTGCTGTTAATTTTATTTTATTCATTAAATTTTAAATTCTTTGCAAAGTTATAGTTTTTTTAGTTCTGTAACGAAAGAACCAAAAAAATATTTTATTTTCATTAAATAAAATAAATCTTTTTAATCATTTTTCCCTTGAACAACAATCACAATCTCGCCTTTAATTGGGCTTCGACTGAAGTATTCAATCAATTCTGTGATTGTTCCCCGTTTATTTTCTTCGTAAATTTTTGTGAGTTCACGAGCAACAGAAGCAATTCTGTCCTGACCAAAATAAGTAGCAAACTGTTCGAGTGTTTTAATCAAACGATGAGGAGATTCATAAAAAATCATGGTCTTTGTTTCATTGGCAAAACTGGTAAGTTTAGTTTGTCTGCCTTTTTTATGCGGCAAAAAACCTTCAAAAACAAAGGATTCAGAGGGCAGCCCTGAATTAACAAGCGCTGGCACAAATGCCGTAGCGCCCGGAAGACATTCTACTTCAATACCAACCTTCAAACATTCACGAACCAATAAAAACCCAGGATCAGAAATTGAAGGTGTTCCAGCATCACTAACCACAGCTATTTTAATGCCTTGATTTATTTTTTCAATAATTAAAGCAATCGTTTTATGCTCATTAAACTGATGATGAGGAAATAATTTTGTTTGAATATCATACTTTTGAAACAAACGCAACGTATTCCGCGTATCTTCAGCCAAAACAAGATCAACTTCCTTTAAAATCCGGATGGCACGCAATGTAATATCTTCTAAATTGCCGATTGGAGTAGGGACAATAAATATTTTAAACATATCAATAGCTTTGAATAAAATCTTTAATTAACAAAAAAAGCGGATAGTAAACAGTCAAAGGCAAATCTTTTGGTTTATCATTCACTGTGTGATATTCTCCATATTCTTTACCTAATGTATAGATGAAAATTGCCGGAACATTTTTCTGTGTGAAAAAATAATGATCGCTGTCTGCCGCATTGCCTCTTGGTTTCACATCTGCAACATATTTTTTTTCATTATTAATTGCTTTAATTTTTTCAAATTCATTTTTATGATTCACACTATTTACAATCTGAATGCCTTCGCTGCCAGTACCTAAAATATCCAGATTGATTAAAAATTTTATTTTACCTAAAGGAAATAATGGATGAGTTGTGTAATACCAAGAACCTATCAATCCAGCTTCTTCGCAACAAAAAGCCATAAAAGCAATTGAGTATTTTTGCTTATGTTCCGGCATGTTAAAATACTTTGCCAAGTCAAGCATCATTGAAATTCCACTGGCATTATCATGCGCTCCGGGAAACATAGCATTTGCGCCCATTTTCCCAAGATGATCGTAATGCGCTGTAAAAACAATGAATGAATCAGGCTTCTCTCCTACTGAATAACCAATGATATTCTGAACAGGATATGTTTTGTAATATTTATTTTTAATATTAATTTTTATCCTTTTTGCAGATAAATCAATTTTATTTTTCTTAACATCAACCAGTAAAAAATCAAATGGTTGTAAGGCGCCGGAACAATCCCACGAAAGACTTTCAGCATCTGTAGTAAAAAAAACGGCTGCTACGTGAAATATATTTTCAGTTCTTAATTGCTGATAAAAATTAGCAATCGCAGTATCTTTAAGATTATTGGATAATTCTACAATTAAAACTTTATCAGTAAAATCTTTTCTTGCAAATTCTTTTATCTTATTCTCATCTTTTATCCATGCAGGATTCAGCCATTCAACGCCAAATTCTCCTTTAATACCTGTTGATGATGAAGAAACAAGAAAATCAATTCCGGGAACAAGTTCGTTTCCATCAATTTTTACAAGCATTTCAGAAGGGAAAGTATTAACATGAATATCAAAATTCTGCGTATAGTCTTTTGTAAATTTCTTTAATTGAATAGTTTCAAATTCATGATTGATATAGTCAGCAGCTCGGTGCATACCGTCATCCACATAACCTCTTCCGCCCATATATGGTGAACAAAGCGTATCAATCACTTTACGAGCATATTTAATATCCTGACTGAATATGCTTGTGGAAATTACCAAGAAAAAAATTGTGAATCTTCTGTTTTTATTCATTTGCTTTTGTTTTAAAAAAAATGACAAATGATTTTAAATCTTTCAAAATGAAATATTTTAAATTCCAAAAAACAGAATCAACTAAGACATGAATCTTCTTTCAATCAAATCATTTAGCTTGGAATAAGCTGGCATTTCTTCATTCCAGGGTTTATTCATTTTTAATTGATTCAGATAACTCATCGCATCATCAATAGAAGTAAAGGAATCTACTTTTGAAATGAATGCATTGTATTCGTGCATATTCCCATTAAAAAGTTCATTGATAAAAAGAAATTTTTCATTGATACCAATCGCTGATTTCAGCGTTGTGATAGGCTGTTTGTGCAATCTGTCTGCAATAATTTTTTCATTTTTATTTTCAGCCGCTTTTTCAAAAATTGATTTCTTTAATTCACGAGCAGGTCTTATTCTTTTTGGTGAATCATCAGAAAATAATTCAAGATCTGATGGCGTTTCAGATATTGTTTTTTCTTTCGTAGAAATTATTTCAGGTTTTGATTCAACAACTTCAGGAGCTTCAGTAACAATAGGTTTTTCAGGAATCTTTTGAGTAACAATCGGCTCAACTACTGGTTTTACTTCGGGTACTTCTTGCTTTTTTGCAGGTTCAACACTCATACGCAAAACAGGTTCTTGCTCAGGTATTTCAGTCTTTCCATGAGAAGCAAAAATTGATTCCAGTTCAGCAAGTGTTCCGTTTAGCTTTTCCAATTCTAAATATTTTTTATATAATTCCCGGATATATGACAAAGCAATATCAATTTCAATTTCGGGAATTTTCTCTTTATTTTTAAGTATTGTTTCAGTCTGTTCAATGATTGATTCAATCAGTTGAGAAATTTGTTCTCTGATAATTTGACTATTCATTTTTATTTTTTTATTTTACTGTAGAATTATTCAAATTTAAATGATTCAAATATTTTTTCAGTTTTGTCTTTTAGTAAAAAAAATTGTCCAATAAGTGAAGTTGTTGTCAATTTAAATATTTTATTATCCTTCTGAAAAATTATTGACCTCCACTCTAATGGCAATCCTTCTGCATTTGCAGTACAATGATATTCTATTGCTTTAAAATTCTTAAATATAATTTCATCTTTTGTTTTAATTTTAAAATCTTTAAAAACAGTATTATTCTTTAAATTATCCTCGTACTTTTTACAAAAAATTTTAATATCCTTTGTTTTATAATCAATCTGAATATCAAAAGTTGACATAATTGTCAGTTCTTTTTTAGCTGGTTCACTTATCAAAACAGTATAATCCTGAAAATTTTTTATTTCCCAATCATAAGGATATTCCAAATAAAATTTCTCAATATTATTTCTATAAAATTTAACATTCTGACTTATTGCAAATCCTGCAAATAAAGTAAAAAATCCTATTATAAATCCTTTTATCATTTATTGCAAAATTTATATTTGTGTATATTGAATCACAACTAACTTTATTTTAAACTGCAAAGTTTATTGAATGCAAATTAATTTTTCTCAATATTAGCGGAACCTTTATTAAATCCCCTGAGTTTGATGGCTGTGATGACTTGTTTTGTAGAAGCAGGAAATTCTGCTTTCATCATCCAATCAAAATATTGAGGTTCTTTCAGGAAAATTCTTTCTACTAATTCTCCTTTGTATTTTCCAAAATTAAAAACCTCTTCTTTTTTTTCATTATAAATAATATGTCCAACTAAATCAACATTATTGTGCATCGTAGAAAAATCGTGCAATGCCTGCAAATCATTCTTTACAGGATAAATCACTTGATTATTTTTATCAGTATATGGTGTTTTCTCGTATCTATCTAATTGCGCTTTCAATACTTCAAACGTGGCAATCGTATCGGCTTCAGCGCCATGTGCGCCTTCCAGTTCTTTGTTGCAGTAAAATTTAAAAGCAGCAGTCAACGTGCGTTGTTCCATTTTATGAAAAATATTTTTCACATCTATCAGCTTTCTGCCCTGAATACTAAACATGACGCCAGCTCTAGAAAATTCTTCAATGAGAATCGGAATATCAAATTTTAAACTATTATAGCCTGCAAGGTCTGAATTTCCTATAAAATTCAAAATGTCTTTCGCAACATCTGCAAACAAAGGACAATCCTTCACTTCTTCATTTGTAATGCCATGAATGTCAATAGCAGAAGCAGGAATCGTAATCGTCGGATTGACGCGATAAATCTTTGTTTCCGTTGTTTCATCCGGATGAACTTTTAATGTGCAAATCTCAACAATTCTATCGGTAACAATGTTTACACCGGTTGTTTCAATATCAAAAAATACGAGTGGTCGCGTTAAATTTAGTTTCATTCAGTTAGTTTAATTTTATGCTAAAATATAAAATATTTATAGAGGAATCTATAAGTATTCATTAAAAAAATGATGATAAATAAAAATTATATTCTGCCAAGATGTTTAAATCCTTTAATGATAATATTTAAATCATTAAAAATTTTGTAATCTTTTGCGTAAAGCATATTAATTCTGTCAACAAGTGTTTCATCAATATTCACAGCATTCACAGGCGAAGGAGTGAAAACATCTGCCAATGAAAGTACACCTTTTTTAATTAAATATTTTGAAGTATCATTCGACGGATTGAAAAAACCAACCCATGATTTACAACCTATAAAAACACTAAAAATATTTTTAAAAAATCCAATCGGTTTTTTAACTATAAAAATTGCAACCGGAGAAATTATAAAAAAAATTATTGAAGCAAAAACATCAAGAATACGTTTATTTCTTTTGTTATTTATTTTCGTAACTGAATTGACACCAACAAGCTCAAAGCGAATGTCTGCAGGCGAATCAAGCGTATGTTCACCAACAAAATAAAAACTTTCGGGCAATGAAATTTTAAAATCAACATTCACAAATTGCAGTTCAGTCATTTTATCAATCATACTATGAGCGGGAACATCTTTAGCGCAAAAAATTATTTCGTGAATTTTATGAATTTCAATAATATCTTTCAATTGATTGATAGAACCAATAAAACCAACATGTTCAGCAATATCTTCTTTCAAACTGACAAGACCGATAAATGAATTTTTCAAAGGCAAATGGGATAATAATCCGGCTACTCGCTCTGCCTCGTCTTTATTGCCGATTATTGCAAAATTCAAATTTTCTTTTTTGCCAATTCTGAATTTTTTATTATCAATATAATATAAAATCACCCGAATCAATGTCATGCTGAAAAAAGCCCACAAGGCGCCAAGCAAGATCAATGCGCGTGAATAACGATGTTCTTCGCTGAGCAATCCATAAACAACCAAAATCATTATCGTTCCAATACCTAACCCTTGAATCAGTTTAATGATGCGAAAAGGTTTATCATATCCAGCGCTGAGAAAGGTTGTGTATAACCAAATTAAAATATAAATCGGAACAACGATAGAAATAAATTCTTTGGGATAATGTATCGGTGAATTATTAATATTATGAAATTGCCAGTAATCTTTCAACCAATAAATTCCTACGAAAATTATAACAGAATCAAGCAGTGGAAGAAATATTTTTTCAAAGAAACGGCTGAATATCGCAATGGACGCCCGAATGTAAATAGCTAAATTGATTAAAATTGAAAAAGCAAGTGCATTGTTTTTTGAAAAATGTTTTTGCGCAAAAAGAATCATCGCACGATAAAACAACAAAACATAATTTACGCTACGTTTGCGCGTAGATGCGCCTTTGTAATGTATGATGCGCGTTTCTGGAAAATAAAAATTCTTGTATCCGCCTTTCAACAAACGATAAGACAAATCAATATCTTCACCATACATAAAAAATGATTCATCCAACATGCCCACCTTGTCCAGAGCGGTTTTCCGAAGAAACATAAATGCACCCGATAAAATTTCTATCTCATGAATTTTATCTTTATCCAAATAACCTACATGATATTTACCGAAAATCTTTGAAGATGAAAACAATGTGGATAACCCAAAAATCTTATAAAAAGCCACTAATGGCGTAGGAATACTGCGTTTTGATTCAGGAAGAAACCGACCGGCGCCATTCACCATCTTCACTCCCAACCCACCGGCTTCAGGATGTTGATCCATGAAATGAATGATCTTGGAAAATGTAGTATCTTCAACGACTGTATCAGGATTTAGCAATAAAATATATTCGCCGGTTGAAAGTTTTATTGCTTGGTTGTTTGCTTTGGAAAATCCTGTGTTTTCTTTATTTTCAATTAATTTAACATCAGGAAACTTATCTCTGATCATGCGTGCAGAGCCGTCCACTGAATTATTGTCAACAACAAAAACTTCCGTTTCAATCCCTTTGCTTGCGTTAAACACAGAGTAAAGCGATTGTTCGAGAAAATGTTTTACATTATAATTGACAATAATGATTGATAACTTCACGCAAAAAAATAATTAATTCTGAATTGTTAGTTTTTAATTTTCGCCCATGAATCCTTCAATCCAACGGTTTTATTAAAAACAAGTTTACCTTCAACAGAATCTTTATCTACACAAAAATATCCTTGTCGTTCAAACTGAAATTTTTCTAAAACCTTACTATTCTTAATACATGGTTCAGCTTTGGCATTTATAATTTTCAAAGAATCAGGATTTAGATTTGATTTAAAATCTTTTCCTTCTTCAGCAATATCAGGGTTTTCATTATTGAACAACCGATCATATAATCGAACTTCAATATCTACAGCATGTTTAGCAGACACCCAATGAATCGTGCCTTTCACCTTTCGTCCATCAGGCGATTTTCCACCTTTAGACAATGGATCATACGTGCAATGAAGTTCAGTAATTTCGCCGGTGCTATCTTTAATTACTTCATTACATGTAATAAAATATCCATATCTCAAACGCACCTCTTTACCTAGCGCCAAACGGAAATAATTCTTTGGCGGTTCTTCCATAAAATCATCTCGCTCAATATAAATCGTATTTGAAAACGGAACTTTTCGCGTTCCCATTGTTTCATCTTCAGGATTATTGACGGCATCCAAATCTTCTTCAAATTGATCTGATAAATTGGTAATTACTACTTTCAACGGATTTGTCACAACCAAAACTCTTGCAACACTTTTATTCAAATCATCACGAAGACAATGTTCAAGCAAAGAAACATCAATAATATTTTCGCGCTTTGCAACACCAATCACTTCAGCAAAGCGTCGAATGGATTCAGGTGTAAAACCTCTGCGCCGCAAACCACAAATGGTGGGCATTCGCGGATCATCCCAACCAGACACATAATCTTCATTGACAAGCTGCAACAACTTGCGTTTGCTCATCACCGTGTAAGTTAAATTCAATCGGGCAAACTCAATTTGTCTTGAAGGAAAAATTTCAAGCTCTTTGATAAACCATTCGTATAATGGGCGATGCACTTCAAACTCAAGTGTACAAATGGAATGCGTAATATTTTCAATCGAATCGGATTGTCCATGCGCAAAATCATACATTGGATAAATGCACCATTTGCTGCCAGTTCGGTGATGGTCTATATGAATTATCCTGTAAAGAATTGGATCGCGCATGTGCATATTTGGCGAAGACATATCAATCTTGGCTCTCAACACTTTTTCACCATCTTTGAATTCGCCATTTCGCATTTTTTCAAAGAGATTCAAATTTTCTTCCACTGAAAGATTCCTGTAAGGACTTTCTTTGCCTGGCTGTTGCGGCGTTCCACGTGATGCTGAAATTTCTTCGGAACTCATTGAGCAAACATATGCTTTTCCTTTTTTAATTAATTGAACAGCATATTCATAAATTTTTTCAAAATAATCAGAAGCGTAATATTCACGATCTTGCCAGTCGAAACCCAACCATTTAATATCTTCTTTTATGGCATCAATATATTCAATTTCTTCAGTCACCGGATTGGTATCATCCAAACGGAGATTGCATTTGCCATTGTATTTTGCAGCAAGTCCGAAATTTAAACAAATTGATTTCGCATGACCAATATGCAGATAACCGTTGGGTTCAGGGGGAAAGCGTGTGTGAATCTCTTTGTGTTTGCCGCTTTTCAGATCCTCTTCAATAAAAGTTTCTATAAAATTCAGTGATGGTCTGTTGATTTCAGAACTATTTTCTTCAGGTGAATTCATTTCAATTGCAATAAATGTTTATGTCAGACAAAAGTAAATAATTTATAAATTGCAGGACGATTAAATATTCAAAAAATGTCATTAATATCATTAGAAGGAATGGAATTTTTCGCCTATCACGGTTGTTTTGAAGAAGAACAAATGACAGGTACACAATTTATTGTTGATTTTCATTTTGAATCAGATACGTCGGAAGCAGAAAAGACAGACGATTTAGAGCTAACCATCAATTACCAATCGGTTTATACCATCATCAAAAAAGAAATGGAGCAAAACTCCAAACTGCTTGAACATGTGGCACGACGCATACTTCAAAAGGTGAAAGAAAGATATCCTGCCATTGAAGATGCAGAAATAAAAATTTCAAAAATGAATCCACCACTAGGAGGCAAATTAAAGAAAGTCAGCATCAATCTCAGTTTGAGTGAAATTGAAAATTAAAAATTTATCGGTTGTATATAAATAATTTTTTATTATTTTTGCAACCTTAAAATGGTTTCGTGGCCGAGTGGCTAGGCAGAGGTCTGCAAAACCTTCCACAGCGGTTCGAATCCGCTCGAAACCTCAAAGTTAAAATAAAACTCCCTGTAAATATTTTGCAGGGATTTTTTGTTTTCATTGATTTGGATTATCTAATTGAATAATCCAATCTTTAACAATTTGTGGAATTCTTTCAATAATTTCTTTTCCAAATAGAGCTTCTGTTAAAAGCCCCATATGTAGCATATCACAAATACGACATAAATAAGATCGTCCGAGTACCCACCAAGTATAATAATCATCGACCATTAAATAATGATTAATATTTCTTCCAAGCTGTTTACGAACTTCTTCGAGTTCATATCCATCAAGTAATGTTTCATAAACTCCATCAGCCACTCTGCTTCCAAATGTTGTTGTATAATAATATTCTTTAATTTCCCAAATAGCAACAGGATTAATAACATTAGGAAATGCTCCATCTATTCTTCTAGACAAACTACGAATTGGAAAATCATTCTTTGTAAAAGCAGTTAATTCTTTTGGATCATAATCACATTTATATCCTTTTGAATTTCCTTCTATAAGCATATTAATAATACATGTAAAATATGCAGGTGCTTTTTTCAAACCCTTCTGTTTATTCATCGGTTGAAGACAAGAAGGTTTTAATTCTTTTTTAAATTGATTATAAAGCTTTTTAACTTTATCTTTATTGAGTAAATTTGGCTCTACATAATTTGTTAAAAAATCAGCTCGATGCTGAAAATATTCAATAAGAAGTCGACCAAATACTGTAAAATCATTAGATATAATTATTTTACTAGAATCAAGTCCTGAATTATTATATGCAGATTGAATTTCTACTATAGTAGGAACCTTAATTCCAGAAGTCTTTCGTTCAGTGTATCCAACCTTCTGACTAATAAACTTAACATTAGCCCAAAACTCAAGGGGTTGATTTAAAAATTTACTTTTTGCTTGCATTCGTTCTTTTTTCAAATTCAGAAACAAATTCTTTAATATCTGTATTAAAACATTTTAATATTGCTTTTAATTCAATTATATCAACTCTACGTTCTCCACTTTCAATTTTGCTAACAAAAGATTGTGGAACATTTAAAATTTTAGCAAGGTCTGATTGACGAAGATTAGAAGTAACTCTAAGCTGATAAAGCATTTCTAAAAAAATTTTATGTTCCTTGCTATTTAAAGATTTTTTCATTGTTCAAAAATATATCCCAAATTAGAATATCCCAAATTAGGATATTAGCATGAAAGTATTATATTTGTAGCGTTAAAATAAATTCTTATGCAATTAACAATAGATAATAAATACAGCACCTATTATCCACCAAAATCGCAATTACTAAAATGGGTTGGTAATAAACAAAAGTTTGCGGTTGAAATCACAAAATATTTTCCTTCAAATTACGAAAAATATTTTGAACCATTTCTTGGAAGCGGAGCAATTCTTGCTACTGTTGCTCCTCGTAACGGACTTGGATCAGATACATTTAAGCCTTTGATAGAAATTTGGAAAATGCTTAAAAAAAATCCAACAGAATTAATAAATTGGTATGCAGAAAGAAGAAATTTAATTGGAGCAAAATCGAAAGAAGAAGTTTATTTAAAAGTTTTAACTTCATATAATACCAAACCTAATGGCGCCGATTTTCTTTTTCTTACACGTTCATGTTACGGAGGAATTGTTCGGTTTAGAAAATCAGATGGATATATGTCAACACCTTGTGGTGTTCATGAACCAATTTCAAGTGAAAGTTTTTCGAAACGAGTAATTGAATGGAAAAATAGATTAAAATATGTTGATTTCGTGCATTGTGATTACAAAGATATTTTTAGTCAAGCCAAAAAGAATGATCTTATTTATTGTGATCCTCCATATTCTCATAGTCAATCAATATTATATGGCGCTCAAGATTTTCGTTTAGAAGAATTATTTATACAAATTGAACAAGCTAAAATTAAAGGTGTCAAAATTGCTTTAAGTATTGACGGGCATAAAAAATCAGGTAATTATCTTTGTGATCTTCCTATTCCAAAAGGCTTATTTGAAAGTGAATTATATGTAAACTGCGGTCGCTCTATGTTAAGACGATTTCAATTAGAAGGAAAAACATTAGAAGATGAGAATGTATCTGACCGACTTTTGCTTACCTACTCTATCTAGAAAAATCAATTGATTTTTCTAACTCTCTTCAAAACCAACAAATTCATAGGATTGATGCCAATTCCTTCAACATTTTTCTGGACGAAGCGAAGCACTTTGTCATAATAGAGAGGCACAACAGCCGCATTATTCATGATGATTTGATCCATCTTTTCATAATATCTACTACGAATGGAATCATTCAATTCATTCAAAGATAAATCATAATATTTATCAAATTCTTTATCTGAAAAATGTGTGTAGTTTGGACCAAACGGACAAAAATTTGCACTATAAAACATAGACAAATAATTTTCAGCATCCGGATAATCGGCAATCCATGAACCTCTGAAAAAATCTGATTTTGATTTGGCAATCATTTCGCGCAACGTGGCTGGTGGATTGACATCTATCTTAATCTTGAACCCAATTTCATTCAATTGTTGCTGAATATATTTGCAAAGGTCAAGATAGGAAGCATTCGTAGCGATTGTAATTTCAGGCAATCCTTCTCCATCAGGAAAACCGGCTTCTGCAAGCAATTGCTTTGCTTTTTCAGGGTTATAATCATAACCTTCAATTTTCGATTGATCGAACGAAGGCAAACCAAGCGGCACAATTCCTTTATTTGCAGGGATTCCAATGTTATTCCGCAAATATCGTATCATTTTTTTTCGGTCAAATCCATAATTAATTGCTTGCCTGATTTTAATATTTTTCAATGGATTATTTCGATTTTTATTTAATGTTTCATCAAGCATAAAACCTAAATATTCAGTATTTAAATAAGGTTGTGAAATCATTTTAAACCGATTGGTATATTTCAAATTCAATGTTCCTTGTTTGGTGAGCAATTCATTGATATATGCAGCATCCACGCCTGAAAGAAAATCAAAATTTCCTTTTACAAATTCAAGAAATGCAGTTTCTTTATCAACGATGAAAGAAACAGAAATCGCATCTATGTAAGGCAAGCGAGCACCGTTTTCAAATTCAAAATAATCTTTATTTTTAGTTAAAATTAGTTTCTGCGATTCATTCCACATCTTAAATTGAAACGGCCCGGTTCCAATTGGATGTTTTCTAAATTCTTTTCCATAAAAATTAACAACCTTTTCGGAAACCACAGAACAATATTTCATGGTGAGAATACCTAAAAATGGCGGATAGGTATCTTTCAAACGAATGACCAATGTCGTATCATTTACAGCAGTGAAAGCATAGGAACCATTGGCATTTTGAAGTACATACTTAAAAATCCATGCGCCGGGAGATACAGTTTTTTCATCAACAATTCGGTTGAAACTAAAGACAAAATCCTTTGCTCGCACAATTCTTTCAGCATTTGATTTAAATAATTCTGAAGAATGAAATAAAACATCATAGCGCAAATGAAAAGTATAAGTTTTTCCATTATCAGTTATTTCCCATGATTTGGCAATGCACGGCTTGATGTGCAAGCTATCATCTAACTGAATGAGCCCATTATAAAGCTGATTGCAAATCCAGATATTCGCTTGATCTTTTGCAAATGCAGGATCCAGTGAAGTGATACCTGCAGTTTCATTATACCTAAAAACATGTAGTTTATTTTTATCTTTTCTTTTATTTTGACAAGAAATTATTGTTGCTAAAAAAAATACTAGTAAAATTTTTATAGATAAAATAAATTTTATACGTGAAACATAAAAAAAATCTGAACGCATTATTTAATATTTTTATAAAAATAGTTTGTTAGATTTTTTATGCAAAAAAATAATGATAAATATTTTATTTTTTTGAAGTATAATCATCCAAAATCTTTCTCATCAGCGGCATATAGAACTTCCAGAAAAATTTATTTCTCTCATTTAGATTGCTTTTATTGTAAAATAAAAAATCAAAATTTTCTATCCCTTGAAAATAGCAAGTATAGTAAAACACAGGATTATCAGCGAAATCACCAGTAAAATAATAATATGGCGAATCTCCGGTATGCTGTATAACTGCAGGGAATGTGGCTGGTAGTCCGAAATGCTTAAGTATTGAATCACCTTTTTCATTCGGATCAATATGGAAATAAGCAATTACTTTGTTAGAATCAGAAGTGTTGTAAGTAACATCATACCAAAATGGATAATGAACTTTATCCGGCAATCCATATTCTTTTCTGGCTTCTTTAACAGTATAAATATAAGGCACACTGCTATGCAAATGAGTAATCATTTCCAACACAAATATAGTTCCGTCTTCATGCACATAAGCTATACCTGAACGTTTGAAAGGCCATTCTCCATTATGTTGTTCTTTATAGCCTTTGACAAGCCAGTGAGGAAGTTCAGGATTTCTGATAGTGTCAAAAGAATGGAAAAAACGTGCAGTCCAGCTACTCCATCTGATATGAAAAAGTTTTTCAACACTTATTCTTACATTAGAAGGCGTTGGAGAGCCAATGGTATTAAATTCATGGAGAACCAATTTTTTTCTTTGGTGCATTTTCTCCATCAACAAATACTCTTTATGTGTCATACCACCGTAAACCTTTTGCGAATGCTCAGTTTGCAATGTATCAAGATACCATTCATTTCTGTAAATTCCGTAAGTATCAGTATAATAAATAGCATCTAAATTATTTGCCAAACTATCAAGTTGAGCATCATCAAAACGTTCAAGGTCCCTGACAATGAATTTTTTATTTTCTAAAGGGAAAAAACCAAAATAATCAGGTGTTATACGATACAACTTATCATTTGCTTTTGTATATTTATAATGCGTCAAAAGCCAGTTGAGAGAACGGTGTTCCTGACACCGTTGAGTCAAAACAGTTTTGTCTAAAATAAGTATTTTCAGTTGTTTTGATGAATGAAAATACCACATAACAAAACTTACAATGGGTAATAAAATTATTATCCAAATCAGAATTATCAAAACTATTCGGACACCTCTGTCTTTTCTTGGCATATGATTTTAATTTTAAAATTTTAAATTTAAACTATTGGAGAAATCCATTTCACCAAATTAAAATCCATTCTATTTGGCACATGCTCATTCTTTGGTGAAATTCTAAAGATATAACTATAAACTCCCGGAAAACTAATTTTTAAATTACAACCATACGTAATCACGCTTCCATTAACTTGCTTGATTTGTAAATCATCTTTAAAAATAATCTTTTCATGTTCCAAAGGTAATTCTGGCGTAGTTTTTACAAATAACACTTCCAAACGTATATCGTCTTTGTGAATATTATTTAAATTCAATTCGATTTCCGCATCAAATTCATCGCCTAAAAATAAAGGATTGCTGGCAATATCATTTGTTTGAATTTTTAGCACCTGAATATCATTCCAATTACGCATCATTCTTCTTTTCCATAATGAAATCTCTTTGGAAAGCTCATAATCATTGGCACAAAGCTTCTTGTGACGTTTTGCTAAACTTACATAAAATTGTTTGTAATAATCTTCAATCATTCGCTTAGTATTGAAATCAGGGGCAATCAGCGCAATTGAATTTTTAATATATTTCACCCATTCGTGTGGAACGCTTTTTTTATCACGTTTATAAAAGTCTGGAATAATTTTATTTTCCAACAAACTATAAATTGTTTCAGCATCCAATTCGTCTTGCAAACGATTATCTTCATACGTTTTTTCTTCTTTCAAATACCAACCTGCATCCGGCTTATAACCTTCACACCACCATCCGTCAAGTACACTGAAATTAAGTCCTCCATTCACAATAACTTTTTCACCACTTGTACCGGAAGCTTCCAATGGGCGTGTTGGCGTGTTCAACCAAATATCAACTCCCTGAACAAGTTTCTTTGCAAGTTCCATTTCATAACCTTCAAGGAAAATAATTTTACCAAGAAATTCCTTGCGTTTTGAAATTTCCATAATCATTTTTATCAGGTTCTGCCCTTCTACATCATTCGGATGGGCTTTTCCTGCAAATAAAAATTGTACCGGTTTTTTAGTATTGTTCACTAAATCAGACAAACGATTTAAATTTTTGAAAAGTAAATAAGCACGCTTGTACGTGGCGAATCGTCTGGCAAAGCCAATAGTCAAGGCATCAGGATTGAGATTTTCAATAACATCAAAAATCTTTTTCGGATCTTCTTGTTTATTTGTCCAATCAGCTTCAATGGATCGTTTAACAAATGTTACAAGTTCTTTGCGTTGATTCTGACGAATGTCCCAAATAGTTTCATCAGGCACATCATAAATTTTCTTCCAATAATCATGATTGGCTGAATTCTCAACCATTTCTTTTCCCAAATGTTCTTCATAAAGTTTTCTCCATCGCTTTGCAGCCCAAGTAGGATAATGCACACCGTTGGTTACATAACTCAAATGAAGTTCATCAAACAAATATCCGGGCCACAGCGGTTTGAACATATTTCTTGAAACTTTACCATGCAAACGACTCACACCATTCACTTCAGAACACAGATGAATAGCCAGATTGCTCATGGAAAAATTCTCAACTGTATCATTTGGCAATGTTTTGCCAAGATTCATTAATTCACTCCACGAAATTCTAAGTCTATCTGCATAATGCGGAATGTATGTTCTGAGTAAGTCTTCACTAAAACGATCATGTCCGGCTGGAACTGGTGTGTGTGTAGTAAACAATGTTGAATTTCTAACAATCTCGCTGGCTTCGCTGAATGTAAGCTTACGACCTTGAATATATCGAGTCAATCTTTCAAGGGTTAAAAATGCAGCATGACCTTCATTGATATGATAAACATCCGGTTTCAAGCCAAGTTCAAATATCGCTCTAACACCGCCAATACCAAGCAGTAACTCTTGTTTCAAACGATTTTCATTGTTACCGCCATAAAGTTGATTGGTAATCAATTTATCTTCTTCAGAGTTTTCATCAGTTTCAGTATCTAACAAATACAATGAAACCTTGCCAACTTTAACTTCCCAAATTTTTGCATAAACTGTTCTACCTGGAAAATTTATTGATATCTTTCTCCAATTTCCATTTTCATCTCTTACCGGATGAATTGGTAATAATGAAAATGCTTGACGTTCTTTTAATGATTCCTGTTGTCCGCTTAAAGAAATTCGTTGTGTAAAATATCCAATTCTATACAACAAACCTATGCCAATCATATTATAATTTGAATCGCTGGCTTGCTTTAGATAATCACCGGCTAAAATTCCAAGTCCACCGGAATAAATTTTAAGCGAAGCATGCAACCCAAATTCCATTGAAAAATAAGCCACTTTTATAGCATCAGCAGCCGGTTTATTATTGATATATTCCTGAAAACGTTTATACGCTGATTTCATCTTTGTGATGAATTCCTTATCTTTTTCAAGCTTGTGAAGCTGTTCAATGGTTAAACAATTAAGAAGAATAATCGGATTATAATTTACTTCTTTCCAATGCTGCGGATCAATAGATTCAAACAATTCAGTTGCTTCAACATCCCATGACCACCAGAGATTGGTTGTCATTTCAAATAATTCTTTTAATAATGTTGGTGTTGTTGACTTAATTAAAATCTTTTTCCAATTGGGTTGTTCGGTTGGAATACTCTGTGGTGCATGAATCACTTCATGGTGAACTTCTTCTTTTGCAAAAGAATATTTTTCACCAACTTTTTCAAGCGCCATCTGATACGCTTCTCTATAAAATTTAATTAAACTTTTCCAAAGAAGTGTTTTTGATATATTTGAAGCATTTTGACGATACTTTTCTTTTTCATCATCCGTCAAACCTGTATATTTTGCAATGTATTCAGAAATCCCATCCACCACATCATTTGCATTATCATCATCACGTTCAATGACTGAAATACATTCGTTTTTTTCATTATGTTCTTTGATCCATAATCCAAAACCAGCTAAAGACGTTGTTACTGTAGGCACATGGAACGCTATACTTTCAAGCGGCGTATATCCCCATGGCTCGTAATATGATGGAAACACAGTAATATCAACACCTATCAGCACATCATAATAAGGAATATTCAGCACGCCATCATCACCATTCAAATAAGACGGAATAAAAATAATCTTCACTTTATCTGTTGGAAGATTCAATAGTTGATTTTCAAAAACACTTTTTAAAATCGGATCACCTTCGCTGTTATGCAATTCATGCGTCACACAGGTGTGTGTGTAAGCATTTTCATATTCTCTGTGTTCTAATTTCTGAAGAACATCTTTTTTCGGACCATAATGTCCTGAAGGAACAAGAATAAAAGCAAGTACTTCATTTTTCAAATCAGCTGATTTATTTAGCTTGCCAAGCGCATTGATATACACATCAATTCCTTTATTTCTAAATTCATAACGACCGCTGGTTGCAACAATCACGCTGTTTTCATTCAATCGCTGATTTAAAACAGATTCGGCAACTGCAAATAATTTCTTTCTTGCATCTGCTCTTTTTGTATCAAAATCAGTTTCATCAGGAACGAAACTATCTTCAAATCCATTTGGTGTTACAATGTCAACATCAACGTTCAAAAATTGTGTGCATTCATTGGCTGTAATCTCACTGACTGTAGTGAAACAATCAGCAGTATTTGCAGAAATTTCTTCTATGGATTGTTTAGCAACCACATTAAAATTCTTTGCAATCTCTTTTCTGTCATATGTTTCCAGTTGTCCGTACAGGGGAAGTCCATTGCCGGCAATGCAACGTCCGGCAACAGTTGCATGTGTTGTAAACACTGTGCCAATCTTTGGCAGTTTATCTTTTAAATATAAAATACCCGAACCGGTCATCCATTCATGGAACTGGGCAATGATGTTATCTCTGAACAATAAATAATAATTGTAATAGCTTTCAATGACTTTAGCTGCAGCATATCCAAACAACACCGGTTCAACATAATCCCATTGACCGGATAAAGAATCCAATTTGTATTTTTCCCAAAACTCAGAGAAAATCTTATCTTTCAAAGGAATCAATGTAGAGAAATCAACAAGAATAACTACAGGATTGCCATTGATTTTCCAACGACCAACTTTGAAACGCAACCCTTCTTTTGAAGCCGAATCACGCCAAGATTTGAACAACGTATGATCCTCAATAAATTCAGGATGTTGCTCGCTGTCTTTCCACACATCGGGGCCAATCAGAATGAGTTTGTCTTTGTATTCATGCACTAAAGTCAATGCTTTAGTTGAAACGACTGTATGTATTCCGCCCACTTTGTTACATACTTCCCAGCTTACTTCAAAAATATAATCAGGATGAAATTTTATTGACATTTTAATATTTATTTAATTTTTAATTATTTATAACAAAGATAAATTGTTTAAACTATAAAATATTCAAACAATTCACTTTTTTTTAACAACTTTTTGTATAAAAAAATCACAAGAAAATTATTGGAATTTAAATTATTTAGACTATTAAAACTTCTTCATTAATAGATTTAACCATTTCTGAATATAAAACCTGTAAGAACTATTTTTTCTATATAACATATGATACGATTACAAACAACCATTTAAAAAAATAATTTATTTTTGTTTTAAATATTGACAAATGAAAATCCCACCAACTTTAAAACTCGGAGATAAAATCGGAATCATTGCAACCGCCCGCAAAATATCAGAAGCAGAACTATTGCCCGCCATTAAGAAATTTAATGAATGGGGTTTGAAAGTTGTTCTTGGAAAAAATTTATACAAAAGCGACAACCAATATTCAGGCTCAGATGATGAAAGAACTGCTGATTTACAAACCATGCTTAACAATCCTGAAATCAAAGCCATCATATGTGCGCGAGGCGGATATGGAACTGTAAGAATTATTGATGAAATTGATTTTACAAATTTAGTAAAACATCCAAAATGGATCATTGGATACAGTGATGTAACTGTTCTGCACTCACATATTCATCAGCAATTCGGCATAGCGACATTGCATGCAACGATGCCTTTTAATTTTCCTACCGCTGGTTATGATAATACTGCAATCACAACATTGAAAAATATTTTGTTTGGAAAAAATCCAGAACCAATCATTATTCCTTCATCACCGCTAAATCGTTCAGAAAAAGCAAAGGGAATACTCACAGGCGGCAACCTATCTATTCTTTATAGTTTAATTGGCACCAAATCGGACATTGACACAAAAAATAAAATATTATTTCTTGAAGATTTGGATGAATACCTATATCACATTGACCGCATGATGATGAATTTGAAACGAGCAGGAAAACTTGAAAACCTTGCAGGACTTATCATTGGCGGCATGACAGAAATGAAAGACAACACTGTGCCTTTTGGTAAAACAGCTGAAGAGATCATTGCAGAAACTGTTGCAGAATATAATTATCCGGTTTGTTTTAATTTTCCTGCCGGACATATAAAAAACAATACAGCATTGATTTTCGGTGAAAAATATGAATTAACTGTGGAAGACATAGTCACTGTAAAATCTCAAAACTTGTAACTTGAAACTAACATCTTGTAACTATTCATCATGGCTGATCACAATGAACTGGGCAAAAAAGGCGAAGAACATGCCCGAAAATACTTATTAGACAAAGGATACAAAATATTGCAGAATAACTGGCGTTTCGGAAAAGACGAGATTGACATTATTTTTATTGATAAAGAAAAAAATCAATTAGTGATTGCAGAAGTGAAAACGCGCATGTCGAATGCTTTTGGAGAGCCTGAAATTGCTGTTACAACATCAAAACAAAAATTTCTTATCCGCGCAGCGCAGGTATTTATTGAGCAAAACAATATTGATCTCGAAGCACGTTTTGATATTATTGCAATTACTGTGGTTTCAGGGAAATTCAGATTGAATCATATTGAAAATGCCTTCTACCCTACTTTGTAGAATCCATTTTCTTTAAATAATCAAGAAATAATTTTAACCCTTTCCGCTTGGCATCATCCAGTTCATAACTAATGTATTTCTCAACATATTCATTGACGTCCGTATTATAAGTATTTGCAAGCTCTTCAACTGCTTTGAATTTATTGGTAACACCAAAAGCAATCGCCTGATTGAACGAATCTAAATCTTCATCAGATATTTTTTTTATTGAAACCCAGCAAGCAAAAACAAAAGGCAATGAAGAAAATTTATTCCATTCTTCACCTAAATCATAAATATAAGAAAATTCATTCATCAGGTCAAACGTCTTGTCACCAATGGCAACCATCGTTTCAGGAAATTTTTCATTATCATTAAATGTATATTCTTTCCACGTTGGATTTATTTTCCAATGTTGTTTACAAAGAATTTTTATCAAAGCTACAGACGTTCGAGAATCTGTATCTAAACAAATTTCAGTAATTTCATGTATTGGTTTCTTGCTGAAAAGCAAAACAGAAGCAACCTTGCCGGTAGCGCCAATACAGTAATCCGTCAAGATGTGATATTCTTTCAGTTCATTTAAAATAGCAACCGGAACTATTCCAATATCAACTTGTCCGGTGATCAGTTTTTTGGCACAAACAGAAGGCACATCTTTTTCAAGAATAAAATCTTTTAGAATGCCAGATTTTTCAATACCATACACAAAAGGAATCGAATTCAAATACGAAACAGTGGAAATCCTTAATCTCATTGTTAAAAAATAAGTGTAAAAGTATCAAAACTTTTTTTCTACAGCATAGATTCATGATTAATTTATATTTAATTTTACCATCAAATAAATAAGATTCGGTCTTTTCACTATGTCATCTAACAATAAAAATATCTCTTATCTCTTCATTGGTATATTCACAGGACTCGTCTTAGGTGCTACGTTTGGATGGCTTTTAAAACCTGTTCAAACTTTTGAAAAAAAAATATTGACGTTCAGACCTGATTCAATTTTTCAGTTTAAACATCATGGTGATAAAGACGAATTGACTAAGCAAAAGCTCAATGAGCTTGAAAAAGCACAAAACGAAAAACCAAGTAAGAACAACGAATTCTATTCAAAAAATTACGATAGTTCGAAAGATAAATTTCTTGATTCTCTTGATAATATTGTTCAGAAGAATCGTCCTGATTCTGTTTCAGGCAAACATTCAAACGAAGATAATATTGTAATCAGAACGGATAAATTATTATTTGTAAAAGAATCAAACATCGTTAAAACTAAAAATCAAAAATTGGATTCTTTACTCACTGATGCTACATCAGGAACACAAAAGACGACTGTTAAAATTGAATTTTGGCTTTCACCAGTCAATTACCAAGGATATAAAATGACTGAAGACAAACTGATTATTTTTGGCATTAATGATTATTCTGAAACAAATTTGATCGTTTACAATAATATTTACTACCTGAAAAATCATGCAACTTATTACCCTGTCGAAAATACAATATCCTTCAAACCATTACTGCGCCTGACAAATTCAAATCTCATTTCTCAACTTAACAGCTATTGCAGCAGATGATTATATCATTCAACAAATACCACGGAACGGGCAATGATTTTATTTTAATTGACAACAGAAATAAAACATTTAACGGTGACCAAAAACTCATCCAACATCTTTGCCACAGACGCTTTGGCATTGGCGCTGACGGATTGATGCTTCTGCAAAATAAATCAGGTTATGATTTTGAAATGATTTATTACAATGCCGATGGCGGTGAAGGAACCATGTGCGGAAATGGCGGACGTTCTATTGTTGCCTTTGCCAAACACCTTGGTATTGTTGCTAATCAAGCGAAGTTTATTGCTGCTGATGGCGAACATTTTGCCGAAGTCATCAGCAACAATTCAACTGAAAAAACGGAGATCATTCGATTGCACATGGCTGATGTTTCTAAAACAGAAATTATCAATAACAATTATTTTATCAATACCGGATCACCTCATTATATCTTGTTTGTAAAAGATATTGAAAACTTTGATGTTTTTTCTGAAGGCAAAAAACTCAGGTATGACGAAGCTTTCAAGCCGGGTGGAACAAATGTAAATTTTGTTGAAGAAAAAAAAGATTATCTATTTGTCAGAACTTACGAACGTGGTGTTGAAGATGAAACATATTCATGTGGTACCGGAGTTACCGCGTCAACACTGGCTTTTGCGCTAAAAAATAACACCTCGCTCAATCAAGTAAACATTAAAACCAAAGGCGGCGATTTAAAAGTTTATTTTAAAAAAGAAAAAAATACATTCACACAAATCCGTTTGGAAGGTCCGGCAACATTTGTTTACAGCGGAATATTTGAAATCAGATGATAACCGGAGAAAATATAATTCTACGCGCACCCGAACCATCTGATATTGATTTGCTTTATCAATGGGAAAATGTGCAATCGCTTTGGCATTTTAGCAATAACAATACTCCTTTCTCAAAATTTTCAATCGAACAATTTATTTTAAATGCTGGTCAGGATATTTATACTTTAAAACAAATCCGTTTGATGATAGAGCTGAAAGACGCGACAGTTGCCGGATGCATTGATTTGTTTGATTTTGATCCACAGCATTCCAGAGCAGGAATTGGGTTGCTCGTCTTTGAACCTTATCGTAAAAAAGGATATGCAACAGAAGCCATTGGATTAATTAAAAAATACGCCTTCGATATTTTACATCTTCATCAATTATATTGCAATATCCTTGCAAATAACGAAGCCAGCATGAAGCTGTTTCAAAAATTAAACTTCAAAATTGCCGGTATTAAAAAAGAATGGGTAAAATACAATTATCAATGGCAGGATGAAATTATTCTTCAATTGATCAATCCGACAACCATTCCTCATTAATTTATTTTCAAATATATTTTCTTTTAGTTTATATGAAAAAAACAAAATCGAAAAAAATATTCATAGGATTTTTCTTTCTGATACTTTTTCTTGGTATCATTTTTTATACATTAATTTTTGCAAACAACTCTGCAGTTACTGGGAATAAAAGCATTTCAATAAAAATTCCAACACATTCAAATTATCAAAATGTTTTTGATATTATTAAAAAATCAGGCGCTATCAATGATTTAAAAACCTTTGATTTGCTTGCCAGTTGCGTAAATTACTCACAACGCATTCATCCCGGACTTTATAGTATAAAAAAAGGAATGAGTAATTTCAGAATCATTCGGATGTTGTATGCCGGCAGACAAACGCCCGTGAATGTTACGTTTAACAATGTTCGTCTAAAGACTGAACTTGCAGGAAAAATTTCAAAACTGATTGAAGCTGATTCAACTGCTTTGCTAAATTTATTAAACAATGCTGAATATCTGAAATCAATTGGCATGACACCTGAAACATCGCTCCTGCTGTGCCTTCCAAACACATACGAATTTTGGTGGAATACAACGGCTGAACAATTTATCCAGCGAATGGCAAAAGAATATAATGAATTTTGGAATCAGGAGAAAATTGAAAAAGCAAAACAAATCGGGCTAACGCCTATTCAGATTGGCATTCTGGCTTCTATCGTCGAACAGGAAACGAATAATAAAAATGAAATGTCAAGGATTGCAGGAGTTTATATAAACCGCTACAAAAGCGGAATGAAGCTGCAAGCTGATCCTACAGTAAAATTTGCTCTTCAGGATTTTACTATCAAACGAATTTTGTTTGTTTACACACAAGTTGAATCACCTTATAACACCTATAAATACGAAGGTTTTCCACCAGGACCAATTTGTCTGCCTTCAACAAGTACGATAGAAAAAGTATTGAATTATGAAAAACATGATTACTTGTTTTTCTGTGCAAAAGATGATTTCAGCGGACAACATATATTTGCAAAGACTTACGCCGAGCATAAACAAAATGCTAAAAAATATCAACAAGCTCTTTCAAATTAAATATTTAAAAATAAATTTGCGCCTCGAAAATTAAATTAATACTTAATTAAACCCCAAGTTAAAAAATGAAGAAATTATTTTATGTTGTGATCGTTCTATGTCTTTTCAATAGTGCATTTGCTCTCAATCCTTCTCGAGATTATTCCGTAAAACCTGATGAATACGGAATGAATTACAAAACAATAAAAATCCCTACTGACGATGGTTTGCAGCTAAATGCTTGGTATTTCCCTTCTCCACAAACATCATACAAAATCATTGTTCTCAGTGGCGATGGCAACGGCAACATGTCTGATTTAATTGAATTGGCAGGTTATTTTATTTCTCTTGATTATTCTGTCATCACCTATGATTACAGAGGATATGGTGAAAGCAGCGATTTCAATATCAACAAAAACTTTTATGTTTACGCTCAGTTTTCTAAAGATTTGCAGGCAGTTTTAAATTTTATAAAAACAAATTATGCAAATCTTCCTAAAGTTAATCTTTACGGAAAAGGCATTGGTGCAAGCATTTCATTGTGTGCTGGCAGCAGCAGAAAAATTGATTACATCATTGCAGATTCACCATATTCTACATTTGAAGGTATTCAACAAAAAATAAAAGAAAAACAAGATGTAGATGTCAAATTACCTTTAGGTTACAACAAAATGGATATGGAACCTCAATACGCTCTCGCTGAAAAAGCCAACAGTTCTTTGAAAGGAATACTTTACATTGCAGGTGGAAAAGATGTTTTATATACTGAAAAAGACATGAAAGAATTGATGAAAATCAGAAAAGAAATTTCAAAATTGTACATTGCTGAAAATGCAACTTCGTCGAATACAATGTCGAGTAATAAAACAAAATACTTCGCAGCAATAAAAGATTTGTTGAAGCAAGATAAATAGTTTGTCTTTTTAAATTATCACACCATCTTTGATTGTCAGTTTTCTGTCTGACATAGCTGCCAATTCAGGATTATGCGTAGCAATGATAAACGTTTGATTGAATTGTTCACGCAAAGAAAAAAACAGTTCATGCAGTTCTTTTGCATGCACTGAATCAAGATTTCCTGACGGTTCATCAGCGAGAATAACTGCAGGATTATTCATCAAAGCACGTGCAACAGCCACTCGTTGCTGCTCTCCACCGGAAAGTTCAGAAGGTTTATGATGTGAACGTTCGCTCAAACCAAGCAATTGCAACAATTCCTTTGCCTTTGTTTCAGCTTGATTTTTCTTTATTCCGGCAATCAAAGCAGGAATAAAAACATTCTCAATCGCTGTAAATTCGGGCAATAGATGATGAAACTGAAAAACAAAACCAATTTCTTTATTCCGAAAAGATGAAATATTTTTTTCGTTCAATGTATGAACTTTAACATTATTTATTTCAATTGAGCCTTCATCCGGTTTGTCAAGCGTCCCAATGATTTGAAGCAAAGTAGTTTTGCCAGCGCCAGACGCACCAACAAGAGAGATGATCTCACCTTTCTGCACTTCAAATTCAATTCCTTTCAAAACCTGAAGACCACCATACGATTTTTTTATATTTTTAATTTGAATCATTCTTGTTAATTTTATTTTTTAACAAAACATATTTTTGCGCTTTCTCTTGCATGATAACCTTTACAGGTCTTTTCTGAATTTTGCTTTCAAGCCACGAAATAATATCAAAATAAATAAACGCACGTTTTTCATACGGATCATTTGTCAGCGGCAGCAATTGATCATATAATTCCTTGAAAGCACCTGGCAATTCTGTGCGAGAAATATAACCAAGTCGTCGTAAAAATTTAATGATATATTTCTGAAACAAATGAAAATCCTGCTTCTTCATCAGAAAACGAAAAGTAGATTTTATATAATAATCCACCAAATCCATATTCTCAAGTTCATAATGACAAATAAGATTCAAAATACGCGCAAAGCTAATAATATCAGCACGAAGATCGATATCCTTTGCATTTATAATTTTGTTCAACCAATAACTTGCTTTCTGATATTCATCACAACCAAAATACAAACAAGCAAACTTATAATAGAAAATAAGTATGCTATGAAAATCCATTTTATTTGCAAATTTCTCCAGTTCTTTTGCCATTGGAGGAATGATCTTCACACCTTCATCAAAATCACCAAGCATGAAATATTGATTGATTTTATTAAACGAATAATATTTAAATAAAACCAATTTAATATTATAGCTTACATATACGTTTTTTAATTTTTTAAAATCATCAAAACGTTTCAATGTTTCAACAAATTCATTGTACTTATAAAGCTTATTCTGGGCTTTTAGCAAGCTGTTCACCGCTTTCAAATACATTTCAGTTCGAGAAACAATTGATTCATGTTTATTATCAAAAAGTTCAATCCATTTTTCAGAATATTCTAATGCTCTGTTGAAATCCTGAATAAAAAAATGATAACTTGTCAGCGAATGATACAAATGAATTTTTTCTTCAAAAGACAAAGCATCTTCTTTGAAAATCGGCAGCGATGAATAAAGAAAACTATTTGCAATACCAAAATCTTTTTGATCTCTGATATAGCCAATCTTCAAGTAGAATGCATACAAATTCAAAGACAAGTTTGTAAACGTATTTATATTTTTAAGCTTATTCAGCGTCTGTTCGCCTTCTACCGTAAGTTCTGTAACTTTTTCCTGAATATTTACTTTAATGAAATTTCCGACTAAATTCTTCTCAAACTCAATAATATCAAACAATACAGCTGGTCGTTCATATTTTTCAGCCATATTCCTTGTTTTTTCAATCATCTTAAAACACTGATCATACAAGCATTTATTGTAAAGTATTTTCGAATAATCAAGCTGTTCTCTGATTGACATATTCAAATCTTCGGAAGCAATATTATTCCGAAGGCTCTTCAATATTTGCTTGTAAAGATTGGCTTTGAGGTTAGATAATTGAGAAGGTTTAATTTTTTTTTCTTTTGACAAAATTAATTTTTCATCAAATTCTTTTTGTTTATCAATAAGGTCAAAGAGTTTAAGATATTTTGCATCTTTGCCAGTTTTTAATCTTAAAACATATATTTTAAAATATCGCTTTTCTGCTTTAGAAAGAGACTTTATCAGCTGAAAAAGTTGGTCAGAATTTAAGTTGGGCATTGGACATCAATTTTAAGAATATTCAAATAAGAATTTCAATGGTTTCAATGGTTTCACAAATATACAAAAAAGATAATATCTATCTGGATATTGTAATTAAAATCAATTTTTGTTTTAAATTTTACATACATTCTTTACTTTTGCAAAATACTTTTTGTAAAGTAAAATTATAATTTATTTTTTATGAAAGATCAAAACAGAGTGTTTTTATTTGACACTACGCTGCGCGATGGCGAGCAAGTGCCCGGTTGCCAATTGAACATGAATGAAAAAATTGAAGTGGCTCTGGCTCTTGAAGCATTAGGCGTTGATGTTATTGAAGCAGGATTTCCAATTTCAAGTCCGGGAGATTTTGAGTCAGTAGTTGCCATTACCAAAGCAATTAAAAAACCTGTGATTTGCGCCCTTACACGCGCTGTACAAAAAGACATTGAATGTGCTGCACTCGCATTGAAACATGCTAAAAGAGGACGAATCCATACTGGAATTGGTTCTTCTGATATGCACATCAAATACAAATTTCGTTCAACACGCGAAAAAGTGATTGAACAAGGCGTTGCTGCTGTTAAACTTGCTCGCAAACTCATCAATGATGTTGAATTTTTCTGCGAAGATGCAGGAAGAGCGAATAATGAATTTTTGGCTCACATGGTTGAATCAATGATTAAAGCTGGCGCTACAGTCGTTAATATTCCTGATACAACAGGCTATTGCACACCATGGGAATTCGGAGAGAAAATAAAATATCTGATGAACAACGTGAGTAATGTTGACAAAGCTATTATTGCTGTTCATTGTCATAATGATCTTGGACTTGCTACAGCCAACAGCATTTCAGGCGTTATGAATGGCGCACGTCAGGTGGAATGTACAATCAACGGTATTGGTGAAAGAGCCGGAAATACTTCACTTGAAGAAATTGCAATGATTATTAAATGTAGAAAAGACATTGACCTTTATACAAATGTTGACACAAAAAAAATATATCCAACCAGTCGTCTTGTTTCTCGCTTGATGCGTATGCCGGTTCAGGCAAACAAAGCGATTGTAGGGAGAAATGCGTTTGCACATTCTTCAGGAATACATCAGGATGGTGTGCTGAAAAATAGAGAAACATATGAAATCATTAATCCTCGTGATGTTGGTATCAGAGAATCATCTATTATTCTTACTGCTCGAAGCGGTAGAGCAGCATTAAAACATAGATTAGATAAACTTGGATTTGAGTTAAGCCAGAAAAAGCTTGATAATATTTACGAAAAATTTCTTCGTTTAGCTGACAGAAAAAAAGATATTAATGATGATGATTTGCTTATCCTTGTTGGTGGTGAAACAAAAGAAGAAAAAGGAATTAAACTGGAATTACTTGAAGTACTTTGTGGAAAAACAGTTCATCCGATGGCAACAGTTAGATTGAGCGTCAATGGCGAAACTTTCATAGAAACCGCTACCGGTGATGGTCCTGTTGACGCCAGTTTTAGCGCAATTAAAAAAATAATTAAGAAAAAAGTTCGACTTGAAGAATTCCTTATTCAGGCAATCACGCGTGGAACCAGCGACATGGGCAAAGTGCATGTTCAGGTTGAATACAAAGGAATAATCTATTACGGATTCGGCGTGGATACTGATATTGTTACCGCTTCCGTTGAATCATTTATTGATGCATTAAATAAAATAATTTAAAAAATACAAACGAATATAAAATGGGAAAAACTATTATTGATAAAATCTGGGATAAACACATTGTTACTAAAATCCCAAATGGACCAGACGTTTTATATATTGACCGTCAATACATCCATGAAGTAACCAGTCCGCAAGCATTTGAAAGTCTTGAAAAAAGAGGCATTACCGTTTTCCGTCCAGAAAAAACGACTGCCACTCCTGATCATAATATTCCAACTTTAAATCAACATCTTCCAATCAAAGAAGCTTTATCAAAATTTCAAGTTGAAAAATTGATGGCAAATTGTGAAAAGCACAACATTACTGTTTATGGATTGAATCACCCGAACAACGGCATCATTCATGTTATTGGGCCGGAATTAGGAATCACTCAGCCGGGCATGACAATCACTTGCGGTGACAGCCATACAGCCACACACGGCGCATTAGGATGTATTGCATTTGGCGTAGGAACCAGTGAGATTGAAATGGTACTTGCTTCTCAATGTATTATGCAACCAAAACCTAAAAATATGCGAATAACCGTCAATGGCGCATTAGGTAAAGGTGTTACATCAAAAGATGTGATACTTTATATTATTTCAAAATTGACTACAAGCGGTGGAACTGGCTATTTTGTTGAGTTTGCAGGTTCTACGTTTAGAAATATGACAATGGAAGCACGTATGACAGTTTGCAATATGGCAATAGAAATGGGTGCTCGCGGTGGATTGATTGCAGCAGATGAAATTACTTTTAATTATTTAAAAGGTAAAAAATTTGCTCCCCAAGGAAAAGATTTTGACAAAGCCGTAGAAGAATGGAAAACATTGACAACTGACGCAGATGCTGTATTTGAAAAAGAATATACTTTTGATTCATCTGATATTGAACCAATGCTTACTTACGGAACAAATCCTGGCATGGGCATGAAAATTAATGATACTATTCCAACTGGCGCAGACCTTGATAATACTAAAAAAGAATCTTTTGAAAAATCATTGAAATACATGAACTTTTCAAAAGGTGAAAAATTAACTGATCATCTTGTAGATTATGTATTTCTGGGCAGTTGCACAAATGGCAGAATTGAAGATTTTAGATTATTTACAGAATTTGTAAAAGGGAAAAAGAAAGCTGATAACATTACAGCATGGCTGGTTCCGGGTTCATGGTTGGTTGAAAAACAAATCCGTGAAGAAGGTCTTGATAAAATTCTGACAGAAGCCGGTTTTGAATTACGTCAACCGGGCTGTTCAGCTTGTTTGGCAATGAATGAAGACAAAGTTCCTGAAGGAAAATATTCAGTTTCTACTTCAAACAGAAATTTTGAAGGTCGTCAAGGACCGGGAGCACGAACAATTTTAGCAAGTCCGCTGACAGCTGCTGCTGCTGCAATTACAGGAAAAATAACTGATCCACGTAATTTTTTATAATCTGTTTTCAAAATAACATTTAAAAAAGAAAAAAAATGGCAAGAGAAAAATTTATAACAATGGAATCAACTTTTATTCCATTACCTATTGAAAATATTGACACAGATCAAATCTGTCCGGCGCGTTTTCTGAAAGCAACCAGCCGTGATGAAGGTTTTGGTGAAAAATTATTCAGAGATTGGCGATTTGATAAAAGCAATGAACTCATCAGTAGTTTTGTTTTAAATCAAAAAAAATATTCAGGAAAAATACTTGTTGCAGGAAAAAATTTCGGCTCCGGTTCAAGCCGCGAACATGCTGCATGGGCAATTTACGATTATGGCTTTAGAGTAGTTGTTTCAAGCTTCTTTGCAGATATATTTAAAAATAATGCATTGAATAATGGCATTCTTCCGGTGCAGGTTTCTGAAAATTTCTTAGCTGAAATTTTTAAAAATTCAGAAAAAAATCCTAATAGCAAACTTCAGATTGATTTGGAAAATCAAAAAATCACAATTTTAGATTCAGGATTAAACGAAAGTTTTGACATTAACAAATACAAAAAAGAATGTATGATGAATGGATATGATGATATCGATTATCTATTGTCCATTAAAGAAAAAATCATAGCATTTGAAAAAGCTTAAATTTTTCAAGATCATTCATTAAATATTTCTCTGAATGATTTAATTTTGAAGTGATACAATTTAGTAGAAAAGGAGCATATATGAAAATAGCAATAATGGATACCACACTCCGCGACGGAGAACAAACATCCGGTGTATCTTTTAATGATGCCGAAAAACTCAATATTGCCAAATTATTGCTTGAAGAACTTAAGATTGACAGAATTGAAATTGCTTCAGCAAGGGTTTCGCAAGGCGAGTTTCAAGCTGTAAAAAAAATTTCCGAATGGGCTACAAAGACTAATTTTATTGATAAAATTGAAGTACTCGGTTTTGTTGATGGAAAAGTTTCCATTGACTGGATTGACCAAGCCGGATGTCGAGTGATTAACTTACTCACAAAAGGTTCTCTTAAACATCTTGAAGGACAATTAAAAAAAACTCCTGACCAACATGTAAAGGATATTAAAAAAAGCATAAGCTATGCTCATTCCAAAAACATCAATGTCAATATTTATTTAGAAGACTGGTCGAATGGAATGAAAAACTCTCCTGAATATGTCTTTTATCTATTGGATTCATTGAAGGATGAAAAGATCATGAATTTTATGTTGCCGGATACTTTAGGCATTTTAAATCCTGATCAAACGTATGATTTTTGCAAACAAATATTGACAAAATATCCAAAATTAAATTTTGATTTTCACGCACACAATGATTATGATCTGGCTGTTGCCAATACATTAGCCGCTGTAAAAGCCGGTATAACCGGAATTCACACGACTGTCAATGGATTAGGAGAAAGAACCGGTAATGCATGTGTTTCAAGTATGATCGCCTGTTTGAATGATCATGTGAAGTGTGAAATAAATATTGATGAATCAAAAATCACTAAGGTTAGCAAGCTCGTGGAAACATTTTCAGGTATTAGAATACCAGAAAATAAACCAATCATCGGAGAAAATGTTTTTACTCAAACCAGCGGTGTTCATGCGGATGGCGACAATAAAAATAATTTATATCAAAGCGATTTACTTCCTGAACGCTTTGGAAGAGTAAGAAGTTACGCACTTGGTAAAACTTCCGGTAAAGCAAATATCCTGAATAATCTGAAAGAAATGGACATTGAGCTTGATGCTGAATCAATGAAAAAAGTAACAGACAGAATCATTGAACTCGGCGACAAAAAAGAAAATGTGACCAAAGAAGATCTTCCTTACATCATTGCAGATGTTCTCCGCAGTGAAAAAATCAATAATAAAATTGAATTGGTAAATTATGCTTTCACTGTTGCCAAAGGCTTAAAGCCTGTAGCAGTTATCAGCATTAAGATTGAAGATAAAGTATACGAAGAAACGTCATCAGGTGATGGGCAATATGATGCATTTGCAAAAGCATTACGTAATATATACAAACAATTCAACCGAAAACTTCCTATGCTGATTGACTACAGCGTCACAATTCCTCCGGGAGGCAGAACAGACGCGTTAGTTGAAACAGTGATTACCTGGCGTACAAAAGACAAAAAAGAACGAGAATTCAAAACCAGAGGATTAGATTCAGACCAAACAGTTGCTGCAATAAAGGCAACCACCAAAATGCTTAATATTATTGAAAATTTTTAAATAGTTAATTACAAATTCCTTTTTTATGAAAAATTACAAAATTGCAGTTTTACCAGGAGATGGTATTGGCCCTGAAATTATTGAACAAGCGCTGAAAGTGGTTAAAGCCATTGGTAAACGCATGGATATACAATTTTCTTTTGAAAGCGCTCTTGTTGGCGCTTGTGCTATTGATAAAACCGGAAATCCATTACCTGAAGAAACGTTAAACCTTATGTTTAACTCAGACGCTGTGCTGTTTGGCGCAATTGGCGATCCAAAATATGACAATGATCCAACAGCTAAAGTTAGACCGGAACAAGGATTATTAAAAATGCGCAAAGAACTCGGGTTGTTTGCAAACCTTCGACCAGTGCAGACTTTCAAAACATTGGTTGACAAAGCACCTATTAAAAAAGAAATTGTTGACGGAGTAAATTTTCTAGTATTCCGTGAATTAACCGGTGGTATTTACTTTGGTAAAAAAGGCAGAAGTGAAGAAAACGGCGTTGTATCAGCATATGATACGATGCTTTATACAAAAGATGAAATCATTCGTATTACAAAACTTGCTTTTGAAAGCGCTGCTGCCAGAAAGAAAAAAGTAACAATGGTTGACAAAGCCAATGTTCTTGAATCATCACGTTTGTGGCGTGAAACCGTGCAGGAATACAGCAAAAACTTTCCTGATATTCAAGTAGAATATATGTTCGTTGATAACGCAGCTATGCAGATTATTCTTAATCCAAAACAGTTTGATGTTATCTTAACAGAAAATATGTTTGGTGATATTATTACAGATGAAGCCAGCGTCATTTCAGGTTCTTTAGGGATGTTGCCTTCTGCTTCTATCGGAATTCACACATCAGTATTTGAACCAATACATGGCTCCTATCCGCAAGCAGCAGGAAAAAATATTGCAAATCCAATTGGAACAATACTTTCAACAGCCATGATGTTTGAATATGCTTTCAACTTGCCATCAGCAGGTGAATTGATTCGCAAAGCAGTAAATCAATCACTCGAAAACGAAATTGTAACTGTGGACATCACTAAAGGAAAAGCCTATTCTACTTCAGAAGTTGGCGATTGGATTGCAAATTTTATTTTAACTGATAAATAAAACAAATCCATTTCGGATATTTTATTTATTGTGAATATTGTTAAATTTGCAAAAGATTGTCCTGTAGTGTAATTGGCAACACGTCTGATTCTGGATCAGAAGAGTTCAGGTTCGACCCCTGACAGGACAACACTTAAAACTCGTAAGTAATTAATTTTTTTAAAAATCTTACGAGTTTTTTATTTAGAATAGTTGATAAAGTTTTCAATGTTTCTGCATTTCAACAAGTAACTCTTCCAATTGATCAATGCTGAATGGTTTTCCTAATACATACTTCACGCCATGTTTAGTTTTCTTTGCTTCATCAATTTCTGAACCCCAGCCTGAAATAACTGCAACTTTCATTTTGCCATTGAATTTTTCTTTGATTTTATCTGCCAATTCCCATCCGCTCATTCCCGACATACCAATATCTGTAAAGACAACATCATATGATTTTTTCTCAAGATACTCTAAAGCGTCTTTTCCGCAGTTGGCTGTATCTCCATTGTGACCAAGCATTTCCAAAGTTAATGCAGCATTTTTCCTGATTATTTCATCATCTTC
>Ga0209697_10001265_pt1 | contig 39509 bp, 67 predicted proteins | sample AliMusrvi5mmetaG_FD_184115 | JGI IMG/M metagenome (GOLD analysis project Ga0209697, IMG submission 184115) | Freshwater lake bacterial and archeal communities from Alinen Mustajarvi, Finland, to study Microbial Dark Matter (Phase II) - Alinen... | ecosystem: Environmental > Aquatic > Freshwater... | reverse complement strand
TGGCTCTGGCGATGGCTCTGGCTATGGCTATGGCTCTGGCGATGGCTCTGGCTCTGGCTCTGACTCTGGCTCTGGCTCTGGCTATGGCTCTGGCTATGGCTCTGGCTCTGGCTCTGGCTCTGGCTCTGGCTCTGGCTCTGGCGATGGCTCTGGCGAATAACTAACAATCAAAACAACACGGAAATGAGGAGCGAAATTGTAAAAGTGACTCCAGAGCTTGCTGCGGAGTGGATAAGTAAAAATTCGAGAAATCGCACAGTAAAGAAAGCGGTCGTTGAAGCATACGCGGCAGATATGCTGTCTGGGAACTGGACGGAGACCCATCAGGGGATTGCATTTTTTGAAGACAAAACCCTTGCAGACGGTCAACACAGATTACAAGCCGTGATAAAATCCGGGGTAAGTGTTGATATGCTCGTGACAATCGGTCTCAAAGATTCGTCAAGCATGGCGATTGATACGCACAAAAAAAGAAGCGTAGAGGATAATCTGACTTTATCTGGACACAGCGAGGTAACGAGAGAGATAATTGCGACGATTAACTGGATTTTCAAAATGTTTCAGAACAAAAACGTCAAATGGGGTCGTAGCGGAACCCCGTCACAAGTCTTGTCGTTTTTTGATGCGCATAAAAAAGACGTACTGACTTGCAACGAGATCACGGGAACTGGGCGCGGACTTCCCGCTCCGGCGCGCGCGGCCATCTTGTCCGCGATAATGTGCGAAAAGGATGTTGATAAGCTGGAGCGGTTCTCTTTGATAGCAAGGGGTGCTATGCCATCCGGAGATGCAGAAAACGCACCTTATCGGTTACGTGAGTATATGCTCAGAAACCCGTCAGGAGGAGTTACGCAGCGAATAGAGTTGTATAAGCTTACCGAAAACGCGATAAGCAAATTCTGCAAAAGCGAACCCGTTGGTCATTTGAGAGTAAAAGACTCACTCATCTACATCAAAAAGCTCGACATGAGTTTGTATGGATTTTGAATCGAAACCATTTAATCCCAACTTTGCGAGAGTCGGGATTTCAGAGCAACATCTAAACAATCAAATCTAAAGTAAAAATGGAACAAACGCAAAAAACAACACTCAATGAAATCGTGAATCGGTTTCACAAGGCGGAAGAGCTGATGTTTGCAACCGGCGGAGAGCTTACGCCTGAGATCATGGAACTGCTGGCTGATAACACAGAAACGCTCAATGAAAAGCTGGATAATTACGCGGAATGGATTGGTTACTGCAAGGGTCAGCAAGAGTATGCGAAAGGGCAGGCTGATGAATGGATGAAACGAGCGAAAACTCTATCTAACGCAGTAGAAACGGCCAGAGAGCGCATGACATTTGCGATGGTAGATATTGATGAAACGAGTATAAAAACAACGAGGCACACGTATAGTGTGCGGAAAACAGAGAGCTGGAAGGTGAAGGATGATATCAGCAACCTGACGCAAAAATATCTGGTCGCTAATAAATTGGCAGAGTTTGTTTTCAAACCGTCGATCAGCTCGATAAAGGAGTTCAATAAAGGATTTGATTTGCCAGAATACATCGAAGTGACTTCAAAAAATTCATTGACGATCCGATGAGCAGCTACGATCGGATGCTCAACCAACAAATGAGCACGTCTTTCTGGGGTGCAAGCAGCTTCCAACAGCGGTTTAAATCTCATATGGAAGACCAGAACAAGACAAGAGAGCAGGCTGACGATATCGAAACAACCAAACAAGGGCAAAACGATGGCACTGATAACGAGTGAGGCGACAAATGAGCTTTTCACTGCTATATCAAAAGCTCAGTCATTGATGAATAACGCAAAAAAGGCGAGTGACAATCCTTTCTTCAAGTCAAAATACGCGGATCTGTCGGATGTATGGGACGTAGCGCAAGGGCCTTTAACGGCAAACGGGCTTTGCGTAATACAGGGAGCGGAATCTGAAGGTGATTCCGTAATCGTTTCTTGCCGTGTTTGCCACTCGTCAGGGCAGTGGATAGAGAGTTCTTTACGGCTCGTCCCGACAAAACGCGACCCTCAAGGGATTGGTTCCGCGATTACGTACGGCCGGAGATACCTTCTCGCTTCCATGACGGGAGTAGTTACCGATGATGATGACGGCAATGCTGCTTCTGGAAACAAAGAGGGTGGCGCGAAAAAATCCAATGGAACGAATCCATCAACTCACGCAACTGGTCAAATCTGCACAGAAAAGCAGGTGGAATTAATCCGAAAGGTTTACAAGAGTCACGTTGTAACCCAGATTGAGAGAGATCGAATTGAAGCGAAGATAGCCGATGGTTCAGCAGATGGTTCGGCGATAATCAAATGGCTGGAAAATGAAACGGCATCTCGAAAAGAAGTCGAAAGACAACAGTCCGAAGATGCAGCAAAAGAAAATCTTAAATCGGATGGTGTAATATGACGATAGCGGAATATATGGAAGATGCGAGGAAGACAATGAATTTTCTCGGCTATTCCGAAGACGACATTAGAGCATTACAAATCTTGATTCCGATGCTCGATGAAGAGCAAAATGAAAGATTAAGACGATTTATCAATTCCTTGTCGATGGTAAAGAGAGAAAGAGTTGCTGAAATCCATTCAAAAACATTAGACATTTTTTAATATGAGCAATGAAAACGCAGTAGGAAAAGTATATCGGCAGTTTACTCCACTCCAGGACATACATTATGATTGCAAAGCAAACGCCAATCCAGTAACCGTTATAATCACTGATGGGAAAGGATTTATGCCTCAAGATGATATTGATGAGATGTATCGTCTACTTGGATTTCCCGCTCCCGCAAAAGCAAAGACTGATGTATCGATATATAACTTCAATGAATTCCAACCTAACAAGATGCGATTTAAGCAGGGACGAAAACTGAAGACTATGGAAACATTCCTTGGTGAGGTTGAGAGATTCCCTTTACCTGATGACGAAATATCTTACGAAGACATCACGCACCGCGAATGCACGGTAAGCGGTCGGAACAGACTGACCTTCAATAGAAAATGCCAAGCTCTTTACTATCCAGGCAGTTATTTCCTTGAAGATATAAGGGGTGAAAAAGAGAAAATTGCGGCGATACTAAACAATGAAATACGTAGGCGAAATGCGTCAAAATGATTCCGGGCAGTGGCGACACCAGGCAGCCATCATCTACGTGAGCGCAGGTACTGGATGTACGGAAGATGACCGCCGGGTTGGGTGGGCTGGCGGTCATGAAGAGGCCGAGAAGATATGTGTGGCGCACAATCAAGAGATTGAAAAACTAAAAACAAAACAATGAAAAAGCGCATAAACGCAAAGGACAAGCGCATAAGGGAACTTGAAGAAAAGATTCAAGTCGCGCAGGATTTTATCAGCTGCCGTGACGCATGGGCGGGTGAAGATGATAGTGAAGATTTTCCATTCAACGAAATGAACTACAAAAACCATGCATTGCCCGAGGATTTTCACGTTTCAAAGGCAGTTCAAGAAGCTAATTTTTTATGTGAAACACTCGTCATACATGTGGAGTTTTTGGAAGTAAAGCGCATGACGAAACACATCACAAAAGAGACCGGAATCTATAAAGTAACGGTGGAGAAGTTATGAGCGACATACACGAAACTGCGATATCAATTCTCGGCCCCTCAGAAGCTATTGAAAAGCTACAAGAAGAGACAGGTGAATTACACTTTGCAGTGCAGCGATATGCGCAGGGAAAAGGGGATGCTTTATCAGTGATTAAGGAGCTGGAGGACGTGTTATTTGTCTATCAGCGAGTACAAAAGATATGGCTTTTTGAGAGAGATATTCAAGGCTTTGACGCTTCTGAACACAGAAAACAGGCTGGAATTAAGCTTGCAAAAACGATAAACGATAAGATTAAGATGGAGGAAAAGAATGATTGAAATCCCTACTCGGATTTACTGGATCGTTGTTCCAATCAGCGGATTTTATCATCGGATTTTCTACAGCTATTACCTCGTCCCGATGCAGGACGGTTTATACGTATTTAACACTCTAAACTAAGATCATGATTCACTTTATTTTGCTTCCAATTTATAGCTCTGAGTGGAGTTTCGAGCGCAGGAAACACCGCTATCATACGGTTTATTCGTGGTGGCGGTTTTGCGTAATTGTCGATAAATCGAGGCGCATATCATGACTGTATCAATGATGACAGTACAGCGGAAGAAATCCCTGTTCGATACTACCGTGCAGGAAAAGCGGTCACAAACAGCAAAGATCAACCGAGCGCACGGCAAGCAAGCCGAAGAAATCGCCATGGACGCACTGCGAAAAATTGGCTTTAAATGTGTCGAAAAGATTGAAACCGGATTCACGGTGATCAGGTCAGGCAAGAAGATTACAGGCGCGTTCCCGGTGCGAAGAGTCACCGGGGACATTCGCGCTATCGGACACGGTGGACAGGCGATTTATTGCGAGTGCAAGTTTCGGGAGGACAAGCTGAAGTGGTCAGACATGGAAACGCACCAACTGAAAGCTATGGAAGATGTCACAGAGGCCGGTGGCGCCGCTTTTCTGGTATGGGTGGCATGTTTGAGCCCTGAACGCGTTTATTTGCTTCAGTGGCCGTTTAACGTGCTGAAAAAGGGCCGGGCAATCACAGAACAAGAAGCCGCTGATCTTGAGTCGTCGGAGTATTTCGGATTTGTTGAGGGATGTAAAGGATAATTTTGTACATTAAGGAAACGGAAGGCCAGTTCCGATTTAAAAATTTTGCCCTTTTGTGAAAGACAACCCTGGCCGGTTGTCGAGTAATGGAAGGGCTTTTTTATTTGTGGGGTAAATATGGATTACGAATCATTTTTAAGGGGTAAAATACGAAGGCATACGAAATCAGGGTTTGATGTTGCTGATGACACCCTGAATGGCATGCTGAAGGATTTTCAAAAGCACATAGTGAAGCGGGCTATTTTATCAGGTCGCCATGCTTTATTTACCGACACAGGAACCGGAAAAACTTTTATGCAACTTGAATGGGGGCGGATTGTTGCTAAAAGCCAAAACGGGCCCGTTCTTTTGCTTGCTCCGTTGGCTGTCACGGGTCAGACGATTGATGAGGCTAATAAATGGGGCATAGTTGCTGAAGAATGGTCAACTGCAAAGCAAAACGTTATCCACGTAGCAAATTATGAGCAGCTTGATAACATTGATTGTTCAAAATATGTGGGCGTCATTTTGGATGAATCGAGCATTTTGAAGAATTTTGAGGGGGCAACAAGGAACCGTATTATTGATACATTCCAACATACTCCATACAAGCTTGCTTGCACAGCGACACCAGCACCAAACGACTATATGGAGCTTGGCAACCATTGCGAATTTTTAAACGTCATGAGCCGGGCGCAAATGCTTGCAATGTATTTTGTCCATGATGGTGGGGACACTGCGAAATGGCGCGTAAAGCGGCACGCTGTTAAAGGGTTTTGGGCTTGGGTAAACTCATGGGCAACCATGATGATGAAACCGTCTGATTTGGGTTTTTCTGATGAGGGGTATGACTTGCCGCCACTCACAATAAAAGAGCATATCGTATCAACAGCAAAGCGGGATAATGGGCGCTTATTCAACGATGATGCGGTAAGCGCTACAACGTTTAACCATGAACTACGAGAGACCGCAAAAGAGCGCATAGAGTTGGCTGCAGAAATTGCAAATAGCACAGATGATCAAGTCATCGTTTGGGTTAAGCACAACGCCGAATCTGATATGGCTTGCAGGTTGATACGCGGTGCGGTCAGTGTATCGGGAAGCGAAGAGCCTGAAGTCAAAAAAAGAAAATTACTCGGATTTGGGAAAAAAGATTTTCGGGTACTTGTCACAAAACTGAAAATAGCATCTCAAGGCATGAATTATCAATCGTGCCATATCGAGGTTGTAGCAAGCCCTGATTTTAGCTTTGAGGGATTGTACCAAGGAATAAGAAGATGTTACCGCTACGGGCAGGAATCAGCCGTAACTATCCATATAATATCTGCCGACACAATGGGAAATATTATGAAGGCACTCAATCAAAAAGAAACGGAGTTCAAAGCTATGCAAAAAGAGATGAGAGTTGCGGGGGCGTTTTCTGGAAGTTCGATACTTAATCAGTCAGAATGTGCTGAAGTAATTGATAGTGATGACTACAAAATAATGCGCGGGGATTGCGTGAAGATGATTGAAAATGTTCCTGATGCAAGTGTTGGTTTTTCGGTATTCAGTCCTCCATTTGCTGATCTTTACACATACTCAGATCATATTGAGGATATGGGAAATAGCCTGAACTATGATGAGTTTGTGCGCCATTTCTGGTACCTTGTCAAAGAACTGAAGCGGGTAATTATTCCAGGCAGAAACATTGCCGTGCATTGCATGGACTTGCCAATTCAGAAGGGAAAAGAAGGATATATTGGGTTGCGTGATTTCTCAGGAACTATATTAAAAGCGTTTACTGAAGCAGGGTTTATTTACCATTGCCGGGTGACAATATGGAAGAACCCTGTGACAGAAATGCAACGAACAAAGGCGCTTGGACTCCTGCATAAGCAGCTTAAAAAGGACAGTACAATGAGCCGTGTCGGGAGCGCTGATTATCTTTTGGTTTTCCGTGATGACCGTGAAAGCGTAAAGCCGATAAAACAAGATATCCCTGTTGATTTGTGGCAGGAATATGCCTCTCCGGTATGGATGGATATTTGCCAGTCAGATACATTGCAGCGAGAATCCGCGCGGGCTGAAAACGACGAGAAACACATTTGCCCGTTACAACTACCAGTAATTGAAAGATCAATAGCATTATGGAGCAATGAAGGCGATACGGTATTCACCCCGTTCATGGGTATTGGTTCTGAAGTGTATCAGGCAGTCAAAATGGGCCGGTATGGAATTGGAATTGAGTTGAAAGAAAGTTATTTCGATCAAGCTGCAAAGAACTGCGACAACGCTGCAAAATCAAAAAACCAGATCATTTTATTCTAAAAATAACAACTCAGTTATGCTAACATATGATCAAGCATCAAGAGAACACGGGTTTACAGAGCGGCACAGGGTGGCAGAATGAGTGACATTCAATCATGGCAAAGTGCCGTCAAAACCGCGGAACAACGCGTGGCCGGGCAAAGTGGGCGCTATATCGGCCATGTACCAGGTTTACGCTCTCGATGACCACAAGAAGCACATGCCGGTATTTATGGGTTTGATTATCGTAAAATCGGTGATAATTTTAAATTAAATCCTTTACAGTAATCGGCAGGAATGTTATATTGAGAGAATAGGTGTCGCAACCTAAGAACCAACACTAACCAATTATGAACGCACTTTATACCGGAATGAGTTTCTACCAGCTCCCGCTGGAATGGTTCACTCTTTGCGACCTGGTATAGGTGCGTTCTTTTTTTTGGAGACCAAAATCATGAATACAGATCACAAAAGCATTTTTGATTACCTTGTAAGCTGCCCTGATTTCGCTGGGTTTACGATGATCGGCTTTTACAATATATCGGAGGCGTCCATAAGAAAAGCTTATGCCATATACAAAGATACAGGACATGACGCCCTTCAAGAGCACTCCGCAATAACTTACCTTCTTTGGGATTTGCCGGGAGTCGGACTTCCTGGAAAGAAATCTGTAAAAGATTTTTTTGCAAATCATCAACCATCACTTGTAGATGCGATACTGCAAAGGGAAACGCATTGGCCGGAGCTTATTGACGAGTCCGCCAAAGATCGTCTTGAAGCCTTAGTGGTAAGTGCGAGATACAGTGGACGCCTTAATCGCAAAAAAACCACAAGGAAACGGTAATGGCAAGGCCAACGAAGCAAGGGATTGATTATTTCCCTATGAATTGTCACATGTCGGACAAGATAGAAGCGGTCGAATCTGTTCATGGTAACGATGGTTTTACTGTGATTATCAAGGCGTGGCAGGTTCTTTATCAGTCTAATGATGGTATGCTTGATTGTTCGGGAGTTCTACGGCGAAAAACTCTTGCAAAAAGGTCAAATATCACTGAAGAACTATGGGTAAAAATAATTGAAACTTGCATTGATGCTGAATTGTTTGATCGTGATTTATGGAAATCAGGTATGGTTTTGCGGTCGAATGGTGTTGTTAATCGTATGGAAAAGATACTTGACGAGCGCAGAAAAGGTCGTGAGAGGGCTGCAAAACGATGGGATAGTAGTTCTACGCCGAATAACTATACAGAAAACGATGAGATAAATGATGCAAAGGGAAAGGGAAAGGGAAAGGGAAAGGAAAATGAAAGTAAAGAATCTTTAAGAGAAGAGTGTCCAGAGATAAAAAAATCACAACTACCGAATGCCTTTCACTCTTCTCCTCATAAAGATGAGGCTGTTAATTTTGCGAAATGGTTTCGTGATAACCTGGCTCCTCAAAGTATCACCGTTACCGACAAAATTCTTGACGATTGGGCTTATCAGTGGTATCTCCTCAGGGAAGTTGATAATAGGTCAGACGTGAAAGAGGTTTGTGCAGCCATACAATGGGCAAGAGGTGACTCGTTTTGGAGTAACAATTTTTTGACACCGATGAAGCTCCGGACAAAAGACAAAAACGGTGTGATGTTCATCGACAGGTTTATAGCTGAAAAAAACAAAATCAAGCACAATGGAAAGCAACCAGAAGATTACTCATGGCTCATGCAGTGGATTGCAGATAACCCGAATCTCAAGTGATGGAGAATTAAGCTTGTATGCTGGCGCTCTATTGACGCGTCAAGAGTCAGCAAAGATAGCTGGGAGGCTTGCTATTGCATTTGGTGGAGATAAAGGTATGTCTCAGCAAAAGATTGCTTTGCTTCTTGAGATGATGATTGATGACGGCTTTACGGTAGATCGGGCAAATGATGCGGTTAAGCATGTTATAAAATCACATACGGCATGGGGTTGTGAACCGCCTATCGGGGCGTTTATGTCTTTTGATCGGCGCGTTAAGCTACTTTCAAATGGAGAGATTGGAGGGTATAACCAACCAGACTGGCCAGATGTCCATATGGTAAGAATTGAAGGCATAAGCGCCTGCAGATCGGCACAAGGGAAAGTTTTCTTTGCAAGGAAATCAGATATCGCAAAATACGGCTTAACCGTGGCAGAGCCTAAGCAACTCGGGCAAGATTGGAAAGATTGAATCACTAAAATAACGATTATGAAAAACTTTGAAATCAACCCAGACCATTACAAGCGCGGCTCCATCGAGTGCATCGACGCAATAAAGGCCAGTATGACGGCAGAGCAATTCGAGGGATATCTGAAAGGCAGCGCAATGAAATACCTTTGGCGCTTAGGATTGAAGGGAGAGAAGGATATCGAGAAGGCGCAGTGGTATGTCGATAGGCTTGAAAGTGAAACAGCAAAAAGGGCAACGAAATGAGTAAATCAACCAAGGCAGATCACGCGGTCAGAGCATTACGAGGGGCAGGTCTTGAGGTTACAGGTGATGCGGTGCGCTTCAAGTTTGCTGATGGCTCTATCATGGGTATGCTGATAGAGGAGGGAGATAGGATCCTCACAGGCATCGAGCATTTTGAGAAGGCTATGCGGCTTTGCGAATGGCTGACGAAGCACGATATAATGACGGATAGTGAGTTTAAGAGGATTGATGATAGAATAATGAGACTTTCAACAAAAAAATGAAAGTAAAAATGAGCACAACACAACAAGAAAAGCCATATAGGCTGATTCCGTACTTTGATGTAACTTGCCAGTGCGGAGCAAGGATTACAAGCAACAAACAAATTAATGAATGTTCTCACTGCAAAAGTGAGATTGAGTGGAATGATCTTATCGAAACTCACAACGCCGACATAGCCAATCGCATAGTTCAACTAAAATTGATGCTCCATGCCGCAGACGAAGCAAATGAATGCTTAAGGCACGACATTCTTGTTCGTGACGCTCTGATCGCAAGATTTCGAGCTCAACTTGCACAGCGCAGCGGATTAGTGCCTGCAGATAAGGCTGTGAGATAGCGCAGGACGCACAGGAAGGTGGACAGGCTTTAAAAACAGGCATGTAGGCGTACAAATAGACGTTTTAAGAAAAGTGTAGCTTAAAACGCGCTTAAGGCGCATAAACCGCATAAACCGCATAAACCGCGCATAAACAAGATCATAATGGCAAAAGGCGTTAATAAAGTAATTCTTCTCGGCAGACTCGGTGGGGATCCCGAAAGCCGTCAGGCGGGTTCGACAACTGTCGCAAACTTCACCATCGCAACAAGCGAGAAGTTCAAAAACCAGCAGGGAGAATTGCAGGAAAAAACGGAATGGCACAGAATCGTGGCCTGGGGAAGGCTGGCTGAGGTTTGCGCTCAGTATCTGCACAAGGGATCACAGGTCTACGTCGAGGGTAAGCTGCAGACACGAAGCTGGGAAAAGGAGGGAGTGAAGCAGTACACAACAGAGATTGTGATTAGCGAGATGCAGATGCTTGATAGTAAAGCGGGAGTACTGTATTCTCCTCTCGTTCCTAAAGAGGCGACAGGCGCAACTTATGAGAGCGATGACGATATACCTTTTTAAAGTGGGTAGAGAGTGCGTAGAAGAGAAAATACAGGTATAGGCGTATACTTTAACCTTTTCACAAATCAAGGGGCTAACGTGGGAGTTATGGAGGAAAAAAAGAAAAAGAGTTATGATGCGTTGCAGCGAGAGAATTGGCGGCTCGTAAAACGAAACACGCTGCAGGCGACTGTTATCAAGCAGAAAGACGGAGTAATTAAGTACCTACAGACTGATATCGTAGTGCAGATATCCAGGAGGCTGTTGTCGATGCTTAAGGCAAACGGGATGGTGATGTATCTTGACATTGACAAGGAATCAAAGTGATTCTCAAGCCGTGCCGGCACCCTGGTTGCATAGCGCTAACGGATAGGCGCGATAGTCTTTGTGTGAAGCACGTCCGGCAGAAGTGGCGAGAGCAGTCAGCGAAGTTGCCAACGTCGCACGCTCGTGGATATGATGGGCAGTGGCGCAAGGTAAGGGCAAGGAAGCTGGCGATGAACCCGATGTGCGAGCGATGCGAGAAGGACGGCAGGGTAACGCTTGCGTATCTTGTGCATCATATCGACAGGCACACGAACAACAATCGTGATGATAACTTGATGGCGTTATGCACTCATTGCCACACGCAAGAGCATAAGGGAGAGGGGTTCGGGAGAAGGGAATGGAAGGGAGGCAATCAAACGGAGATAGATGAATGATTAATGTGGAAATATTAAAAAATGGTATGCTTGTTGTTTATCCGTCAAATGAAACAGATGCATACGCTTTGAGGAAATGGAAAGATGAATACAGAGATAGAAGAGTTGGTCTACTTATAAGTGCTGAAAAAGATTTTATGGGATTTTGTTCGATGGACGAGATACAATACTCAAGCAAAGAAGGGACAGAAGAATGAGCGTAGATGATTACTCCTATATGATGGGGTAGTTATTACGAAGGGGAGGGGCCGGTCGAGAATATTTGAAAGTATCGTTAAAAAATATGCTCAGGGGGGTTAATTTTTTGTGCGGCAAAATAAGCGTTTTTCGGGTTTTTAGTATAATCGGACATTTCCAACAAAGCATCACGAAACAACATGAAAATAACAGATATACATGCGAATCCATGCAATCCTCGGACGATCACGGCAGACAAGCTGGATAAGCTCGGTAAATCGCTGGCAGAGTTCCCGCAAATGATGGCATTGAGGCCGATTGTTATTGATGAAGCCGGTATGATTATTGGCGGGAACATGCGCTATCAAGCATTATTGAAATCAGGGTTAAAAGAGATCCCTGACGAATGGGTGAAGCGCGCCGAGGATTTGACGGCAGAACAGAAGCGGGAGTTTGTCATTAAAGATAATGTCTCTGGCGGGTCATGGAACTACGACGATCTTGCGAATAGTTGGGATGATTTACCACTCTCAGACTGGGGTATAGAAATAAGCGATAACCTCGTCTTTAGTAATAAATCAGTTTCGCGCGAGACAAAAGAGTTGAGGCCATACGAAAAAGTTCATGTTCTATTGTCATTTGACCCAGAGCATATAAACCAAGTAATGGAGGTTATAAAAACTATTACCTGTGAATATGAAATAGAACAAACTGCGAATTGAAATGAAAACTGATAACTCACATTTTGAGGAAAAAGTATTGCTCAGGGTCGAGTCAATAAAAGATATAGAAAAACCTGTCATACTGGAGTTATATGCAGGGAAATCTACACTATGGGAGGAAGTCAAAAAAAAGGACAGGAAAAAATATTGAAATCACACGGGTAGAAAAAATAAAAAACAAGTGCCCGTTTCCGCACCTTCAGGGAGATAATTTAAAGTTTTTGGTTGGAATGGATATCAGCAAGTACAATATCATAGATATGGATGCATACGGGGTTCCTGCAGAGTTAATAGAAGCACTATGGATGAAAAGTTACTACGGTGTTGTGGTCATCACTGCGATAAGGTCGGTAATGGGAAGAATGCCGGATATTATTCTTGCTGCGAATGGATACACCGAGCCGATGATTAAAAAAGCCCCGATACTATTAAGCTCGAACGGTCTTGAAAAATTCCTTAACTTTTTGTATATTAAAGGGATACGTAAAGTATCAGGTTTCTTTTTTGATAGGAAGTATTACATAACTTGTAAAATGGAGGCGTGAATTATGCCAGTTATTTATGAACCAACCGGAAAAGCTCGCGAATACTCAGAGCTTGCATTAAACCTGTATTCAGGTTGCTCCCACAAATGCCTTTACTGTTATTGCCCGTCAATCATGCGCAAGTCGCTTGACGATTGGTCTGCTATGCCAAAAGCAAGAACGAATATCATTCGTCAAGTCGAGAAGGAATCGGAGAAGATGGCTGGATGTGATAAGGAGCTTATACTTTCCTTTATGTCTGACCCGTATCAGGATGAGGAGGCCGCATTTCTTACACGTCAAACGTTGTTGATCCTTGAAAAGAACCGGTTTCAAAAGGTACAGATCCTGACAAAAGCAGGGTTCCGTGCGGTAAGGGATTTTGATATCATCGGCAGGAATCCTGGATGGAAATTCGGTTCGACTATAATGGTAAGAACCGAAGAACTTAGGTCACACTGGGAGCCAGGGGCACCATCAATTCAATCGAGATACGAGGCAGTAAAGATTGCGCATAAAGCTGGATTATTTACATGGGTGAGTATTGAGCCCGTTGTTGATCACGAAGAAGCGTTAAAGGTAATTCGTGATCTGCTTCCTTATGTTTCTTTCTGGAAGGTAGGGAAGATTAATCATAATAAGTCAATAGAAGAATCGATAAACTGGAAGTCATTTTATTATGACGTTAAAGAGGTTCTTGGTGATCAGCCGCACATGATTAAAAAAGATTTACAAGCCTTCGCGTGAAAACTTTTACCGTATGTGTTTCTAATGGATGTTCCGAGTTGACAGCAAGGAAAAACCGATTATGCGATCAACACAATAAAGATGAGAAAAGAATTACCATGAAAAAGTATATCAGTTGCGATAAACGGGGGTATACTTTTTCATGGAGAAAAATTAGGGCTGAAAAATTAATCAGAAATCCTCTTTGCGAGGTTTGTTTTGAAAAAGCAACATTAGTGCATCATAACGATAGGGATGTTAAAAATAATAATCCAGAAAATCACAAGTCACTTTGTTTTAAGTGTCACTACGCAGAACATAAAAACGAACTAAATTATGGCATCAAAGCGAGCACCAGGCGGAGGGCGTAAGCCTTTGCCAACGGAAAAGAAGATAGTACAAGGTACATTTAACAGGCACCGGCACAAAGATAATACAGCAGTATTTGAGACCGTCGAAAGTCTTGTTCCTCCGGTCTACCTTTCAAAGGAAGGGCGACGGCAGTACATGAAAACAGGCAAGAAGCTGCAAAAGATAGGCGTGCTGAAGGATACGGATTTGCAGTTCTTCAGCCATTACGCAGCTATTGAGGGTTTATTGGTGGAATGCTTGGAAGGTATGGAGGCGTGGGAGATCAGCATCGACGAATCAGCAGCGGCGCAAGGGGTGAAACGCCCGGGAAGGTACATGACGCGCATGAAAAACGGTCAGGTGGCTATCAATCCTTTTATCAAGGAGTACAATCGGCTGTTGAACCTACAGGTCAGGATAGCGCCTGAGTTCGGGCTTACTCCAAGCAGCAGAACAAGAATTGAGGTACCGAAGATGGAAGAAGTAAGCATTTTCGCAAAATTCGGGTAACTGATGGCTATTAATCCCCACATAAAAGACATAAACCGGTATGTCCGAGGCGTTCTATCGGGTAAAATACCGGCATGTCAGCATGTGATGGATGCGGCAAACAGGCATAAAAGCAACCTTGCGCGACAAAAGGATGCTAATTATCCGTACTATTTCGACCAATCCGCGTGCGTGAATTTCGTCGAGTTCTGTGAAATTCAGGTACACGTGAAGGGGAAGTGGGTTGATCAGCCTATAAAGCTGGAACCGTGGCAGAAATTTACGTTCGGGATCCCGTTCGGATGGAAAAGGAAGTCAGACGGGAAGCGCAGGTTCCGAGAAATCTTTGTTGAAGTGTGCCGGAAGAATGGAAAAAGCCAGATGGGCGCAATGATCGGGCTTTACATGCTGATTGCAGACAAGGAGGGCGCTCCAGAAGTTTATTCTGGCGCGACAACGGAACGACAGGCGCATGAGACTTTCGATCCTGCTTGGAAAATGATCAACAAGAACTCGAAACTCAAGGCGTGGTACAACATTAATCTGACCGGAACAGAAAAGAACCCTACCGGAATTTTCTGCATGAAGAACGGCGGGAAGTTCATTCCTGTTATCGGAAATCCCGGAGACGGTCCATCACCATCATGCTCGATAACAGACGAATACCATGAGCACACCACCAGTTCACAGCTCGATAGCATGAAGACTGGTATGGGAGCGCGAGAACAGCCACTCAGGTTGATAATTACGACCGCAGGGGAAAACATATCATATCCATGCTTTGAGATGCTCAGCGACGCTATCAAGATCAACCAGGGTGTTTTGATAAACGAAGAGGTTTGGGCTGTTATTTATACCATAGACAGTAAAGCCGAGGGGGATAAGACCGGAGACGACTGGAAAGATTTCTCTTGCTGGTATAAAGCGAATCCGAACCTTGGCGTTTCTGTTTATGAGGACTTTCTTCGTGCTCGGCATCACGAGGCTATGACGAAAGCGGAGAAGCAGAGTATAACGCTTTGCAAGCACCTCAATATCTGGAGTTCAGGCGGACAGACGTGGATAAATCAAGCGAAGTGGGCGGATTGCGCAGACAAGACGCTTGCAATAGATGATTTTGAGGGCGAAGAGTGCGCCTTGGCCCTTGATTTGGCAAGCAAAATAGACATTGCTGCCTATGCAAGGGTATTTTTCCGTAATGGGGTTTACTATCCATTCCTGAAATACTATCTGCCAGAGGACACTGTGAACCTGATCGAGAACCAGCATTACCAAAAATGGGTGCTTGATGGGTTGATAACAGCGACACCAGGGGCGCGTACTGATTTCGATTACATTCTTGATGATGTAAAAGCCGATGCAGCTCGGTACAGTATCCGCGGTCTTGGTTACGACCCGTACGAGTCAGGAATGTTGATAAACCAAATCATCAAGGAGGCCCCGGCAATACAGTGTATAGAGGTTAATCAATCGCCAGTGCATATTTCCGCGCCGATGAAGGATTTTGAAAGCCTTGTATATGACAAGAAGATTTGCTTTGATGGAGATCCAGTTTTAACTTGGATGGTGAGCAATGTTGTACAAAAGCAAGCCAGAAACAAGAAATATTTCCCGACCCGGCAGAGTCCAAAGAACAAAATCGACGGATTGATGACAATTCTTTTCGGGCTTATAGTCTGGGCGAAGGAAGTGCCGAAAACTGAAAGTGTTTATGAAACCAGAGGGATAAGGCACCTTTAAACCTTCCAATATTACACTTCTTTTATCAAAAATAATTCACGAAATGAAAATATATTGCTTTTTATTATCTTTCTTGTTGCAAGATAAATATTTTTAATGTAAATTACTCTTAATGAGAAAGGGATAAGAGGTAAACAACAAAACGGAGATTTGAGATGTTAGCACCAAAAACAGTTAGAGCAGCACAAGCACAGATCAGCCCAGAGATTCAGGCTGAAAAGGATGCCATGACACAGCTTTTTTTCAAGACCGAAGGAAAGGGAGGCGTAGGTGTCGCAGAGTACAATAAAGCAGCGGAGGCTTTTAATGGGCAAGTTGCCGATTTAGGTCTCAGCGGCTTGCGGATGGTGCTTCTTGATGAAAATGGAAAAGTAAAATTTTAACTAACCAACGCGGGGCGCAAGCCCCGCATAACTAAACAAAGGAATATCATGGTAAATAAAAAAAGCGCAAATCTTGTAACTGTTTCTGACGAAAACGGAAAAATTATGTTTGACGGTATGCCTTTTAACTCTGTGAAGGAGTTACTTCAATTCTGCGATGAAAAAGGCGCTGTGATAAAAACAGTAGAGCGTGATAAATCTAAAGACTGGAGCGATGAGTTGAATATGCTTGAATTTGATGTTCGAGTAGGATCTTCAACTCTGCCGTGGATAGCAAAAAAACTTATTGCGCAGCGGGATGATTTTTGGAATAACCCATCATTCTACAAATGAAAGCTCTTCTAAAAATAGAGGCAATCGGAGAAAATACCTTCCAAAGCATCGACAGGTACCGATGCTTTGGCGCGATGGCAGATATTTTCTCAGTGCCAAAGTCCTATTGGGTAGCGAAGATAATTGGCTTTTGTATCGAGTATGACGGGTTAAAGAGAGAGTTTGTTAAGGGTAATCGAGACTATGCGAAAGCAAATAGTAAGGGTACGAGGGGGATCTATGTTAGCTACTTTCTTGACCCGGGGTACTATGAGGTAAAGCATAAAACATCATGGAAGCATACTGAGAAATATTTTTGCATCGTCACCGAGGCCGGTGAGATCATAAAGATGGACAAACTGGACGTTGAAAGATGCCTACTAAAAAAGGGTTAGGGAAGAATGTTTTTGTCGCTGCAATGGACAGGGTGAATTACATCTTCGACAACTTCCCAAAGATTTATGTGAGCTTTTCGGGCGGGAAAGACAGCTCAGTAATGACGCATATCGTTGCTTCAGAAGCAAGATCAAGGGGGAGAAAAATAGGATTGCTTTGCGTGGATCTGGAGGCGCAATACAAGCTCACAATGGATCATGTCGCAGAAATGTACGAGATGTACGCCGATGTTATTGAGCCTTACTGGGTGGCTCTTCCGTTAAATCTGCGTAATGCGGTGTCTCAGTATATGCCACAGTGGAAATGTTGGGATGTTGATAAAATTGATTCATGGGTACGCAAACCTCCAGCAATAGCGATAACGGAAACTTATAAATTCCCTTTTTTCCATGATGGCATGGAGTTTGAAGAGTTCGTTCCAGCATTCGGTAAGTGGTACTCAGAGGGAAAGCCGTGAGCCTGCTTTGTCGGTATACGATCAGACGAAAGCCTTAACCGATGGCGCACTATATCGGGCGGACGCAAACAGACGATTGACGGGCATAAGTGGACAACCTGGATAGGAGACAGCGTATTTAATGCGTACCCGATTTACGACTGGAAAACAGAAGATTTGTGGGTGTTCAGCGGAAAAACCGGTTTACCGTACAACAAGCTTTATGACCGCATGTATCAGGCAGGCCTTACTCTGCATCAAATGCGGATATGTCAGCCGTATGGAGATGATCAGCGAAAGGGATTGTGGTTATTTCACATCATTGAGCCGGAAACCTGGGGAAAAGTCATTGCAAGGGTAAATGGCGCAAATCAGGGGGCATTATATGCTCAGGACAGCGGAAACATTCTTGGTAACAGGATTATCAATAAGCCGGATAATCACACATGGCAAAGTTTTTCGATGATGCTGCTTGAATCAATGCCGGATAAAGCGGGAGATCATTACAAAGACAAAATAGCAGTTTTTCTGAAATGGTATCAAGACCGAGGATATCCAAAAGGTATTCCCGATGATGGGCCGCTTGACAAATCAGCACCAAGCTGGAAGCGAGTGTGTAAATCGTTACTCAGAAATGATTACTGGTGCAAAGGACTAAGCTTTGGGCAGCACAAAAGCGCAGCATACGAGAAGTACAAAAAACTTATGAAAAAACGGAGGTCAGAATGGAACTTGATTTAAACTGGACAAAAAAACACCCCGTATCGGCAGTGCAATGGGTGCCGATTGAAAAAGTGCACGCCAACGATTACAACCCGAATAGCGTTGCTCCTCCGGAAATGAAGTTATTGAAGTTGAGTATTGAGAATGATGGGTACACTCAGCCGATTGTGGTTTGGGAAGTTGACGGTGAGTATGAGGTTATTGACGGCTTTCACCGGCACAAGGTTGGGCACGAATTAGGGTTTACTCATTTACCAATTGTTATTGTCAACACAGACAGGCAAGAGCGAAGCGACCGGATAGCTTCAACGATCAGACACAACAGGGCGCGGGGAAAACATCAGGTCGGCGCAATGAGCGAGATTGTTCAAGAGCTTTCCCGCCGAAATTGGAGTGATGCAAAAGTAGCAAAAGAACTTGGTATGGAGCCGGATGAGGTATTGAGATTAAAGCAAGTTTCCGGTCTTGCTGAGCTGTTTGCGGATAAAGAATTTTCTGAAGCATGGGAGGTTGAGTGGTGAACTTTGAACTCACCGAGGCGGAGGTTGTCCGCCTCACAGGTTACAGCCGGGAAACATTGCGAGTCCTCAGAAATGGGGGCTCGCAGGTAAAAAAGGACGTAGAATATAAAACTGATCCGGTACTGATAAAAGGTAAGGATTATGAGCGATACGGGAATCGGGCAGTATTTTACAGCGAGCAGACGGTCGAGAAACTTAAACAGAGGAAAGGAAATGGAAATAAAGTGCGGGAATTGCGAGTTTGGGCATAAGTTAAAACATCCGAATCATGCCGATTATGTCGCTTGCCATTTGCATATAAAAGAAAAGTTCCCGCCAAAAACGCATGGGGGAGCGAACGCTATTCGCAAGAAAACAGATTCTTGTGGCAAGTTCAAACCAAAATCAAAAGGCGGTAAATAATGGAAGAGCTTAAAAAGGAAATGATGGCAGTGATAGCCAAGTACAACGGAATCCGCAAGGCTGGACGGTGGATATTCCCGGCAGCGGTAGCAGGTGCAGCGATGTGTGAGCTTTCGGAAATCATGGATAAAATCATCAATCATGGCTGATTACGGACTTTTCGACATGCCGGAGTTTGATATGCCGGAAATTGACTTGAATTTCGATACGGAGTTTATTGATGCGCATGGAAACCGGTACATCAACCCGCACACAAGAGGAAGTCTTCACATCCATGACCGGTGCGTAAAGTACAACAACGCAGAGCAGCTTGCCAAGGATATTGAAATGAGTACGGGCAGTCGAAGCCATGCGCTTTTAAGCGGAAACTTTATTGCAGGGGATTTCATCGAAGCCCTTTTTGTCGAAAAGAATATCCACACAAAATGTCTTTCCGTTTCAACATTGAGCTTATCCGACAACAACGTGGACAGCTTCAGAAACCTGATCGACGGCGGATATATCGACAGCCTTGATTTCATCGTGAGCGATTACTTTCACGGGCATGAAAAGCATAAATTCGGGCTTGTGCCGTACATGCTTCAGCAGCTCGACGTTGACAATAAATTTCAGTTGGCGGTTGCGCAGTCACATACAAAAATTTGTATATTTGAGACGGATGGAGGGAAAAAGTTTGTAATTCACGGCAGCGCGAATTTGCGGTCGAGCGCATGTGTGGAACAGATAGTGATAGAAGAAAACCCTGTCCTTTATGATTTTTACAAGGCATACCACGACGCGATTATTAAAGAGTATGCCATTATCAACAAATCCTTACTGAGGAACCGGTTATGGCAAGCAATTCAGGATCAGGGAAATGGGCGCAAAAAAACCAGTACGGCAAGTCCGGCGGTAAAAAGCGCAACGGAAAAAACACCTACAAAAAGCCAACTTTCAAACCAGGTGAAGCACCATTTTAAACCAGCATGATCGAGCGCGTAGAAATCAACTGGAAGCAGGTTGAGCAGTACCTGAAAGCCCAATGCACGGCTGAAGAAATAGCGGCCGTGGTTGGGTGCGATATTCGGCAGCTTGAAAATGAATGCGAAAAAGCAACAGGTATGACATTTTCCGCACTCACACAGCGACACACTGAGGCGGGGAAGGCGATGCTGAAGTTATGGCAGTTCAAAGCGGCTTCAGAGGGCGATTCAGGCGTTATCAAGACGATGACGGAAAAGTATATAGGATTCGAGAGGCAGGACAAACCGGTAAGATGGGGCGGTAAAGCAAAAAAGTAAGCACAGCGAGAAGGTTATCGAGGGATAGAACAAATACCATGCGCAATACCCACCTAAGACGTGGGTTTTTTGTTGCCCAAAACCACCAAATCGGAATAAAACACTTCTACAGTAGAACATTCAATTCTCGTCTATTTCACGCAATAAATCCTTTTCATAACGTGCAGAAAATAACTGTGTGCTATGAACAAACTGAGCCTCAATGACTGGTTTTTCATCGCAGGAATCCTAAGCCTTGCGTCCGGTGTCTATATGACACTTGGAGCGGGGCTTTGCCTTGTTATAGTCGGAATATTGTTCCTTGTCATTGCTGTTTTACCGCATTTAAAGGGCGTGAAGCGTGATTCTTAACAGACTGTTTGCGGACGCTGTTCCGAATCGGGACTTTATCGCATCCAAGGGAGATCAGGGCGGAGCGTGGATGAATACGGCGGCGGGCGAGCGCGTGGATGAAATAACGGCTCTCAATCTGTCTGGAGTCTGGCGGTGTTGCACGGTCATAACGAACGATGTGAAGAAATTGCCGTGGCATGTGTTCGAGAAGGTTGGGGCGACAAGGGTTTTACAGGTTGACCATGATTTGAATTACATCATATCGGTCGAGCCAAACCCTGAAATGGATTCATGCACTTTCAGGGAGGTTTTACAGATTCACGCACTGCTATCGGGTAACGGATACGCAGAGATTGAGCGCAACTATTACGGCGACGTTGTCGCATTGTGGCCTATCAACTCTTTCAACGTCACTCCCAAGCGCAGAACATCAGGCCAGTTGTACTATGAGGTCAGAAATGCAGGTGGAGGCGCGAAAGAGTTGCCTCCTGAAAACATTTTTCATCTCAAGGGTCTTGGTTTGGATGGAATATCAGGGATCGGAGTGATAAGCAATGCCCGGGAAACAATCGGCGGCGGGTTCGCTCTCCAAAAGGCCGGAAACAGCTTTTTCCGTAATGGGTTCAGGCCGTCAGGAGTTTTGGAGCACCCCGGAACGCTTTCAGATACCGCTTTTGAGCACTTGAGATCAAGCTTTACGCGGATGTACGCCGGGGCAGGAAACACCGGAAAGCCGATTATTGCTGAAGAGGGGATGAAGTGGACGCAACTTTCGATGAATCTGGCAGATGCTCAGTTCCTCGGTTCCCACGAGTTCAATTTACAGGAAATTGCTCGATGGTTTGGTGTCAAAAGCTACAAGTTGGGCATCATGGTAAGGGAAACCCACTCAAATATCTTTCAGAACGCTCAGGAACATATAGACGAAACCATCCTCCCTTGGATCCTGAAATGGGAGATGGAGGCAAGGCGTAAGTTTTTCGGCCCTACAAAAAAGACGTTTTACACAAAGTTCGATTTCCGCGGGATGCTCAGGGGGGATCCGGCAGCTAGGGGAGCTTTTTATAAGGATATGGCAACGCTTGGAGCATACAGTATCAACGAGATCAGAGCCAACGAAGATGAAGATCCGATTGACCCAAAACTCGGTAACGCTCGGATCGTGCCGATGAACATGATGACGCTGGAACAGATGGTAGAGGGGAAATCACTGTCGCAACCGAAAACAGCATCTGCAGCGAAAATTATTGAGAGTGTATTTGCGCGATCATTGAGGAAGGAAGAAAAGGCGATAAGCAGGAAGGGCGGAAAACAAAATACTCCTGAATGGGCGGATTTGTTTTACTCCGAAATAGCGAGTGAACTTAGAGATAATCTGGAAGAGGTAGCGGAGCCAGCCTTAAAGATGGCAGGGATGCAGTATAAAACAGAAAAAGCAGATGGTTTTATAAATCGGTACGTCTCGGAAGGCAGTCAAAGCGCGATTGCGGGGATTGATTTACATACGGATTTCCCAAGCGAGACAGCAAGAAAATTTATAGAGGCGATGATATGAAACGTTACATGTGGTCGATAACGGAAACGGCATACCAGTGGATGCACAATATTCTTGTGTTTGGTCAGAAGCCAGAGAGTAAGGATATGCTTGCCGGATTGACGCTATCAGCCGCAGCACCGGCACCGGTTATCAGGAAGGAGGGTGGCATTGCGTTTATCGACATTACCGGCATGATGATGCAGAATCCCGGATTTATCGAGCGGGTATATATGGGTGCAACTGACACCATCGCGATAGGTCAGGCAATTAAGGACGCTGGATCTGATGCGTCAATTCAAAGGATCGCTCTTTTAATCGATTCACCCGGAGGGACGGTATCGGGCACGGCAGAACTTGGCGATATCGTTTCTCAAGTTGGTTCGGTGAAACCAGTATCGGCTTATGTGTCTGATGTTTGCGCATCGGCGGCATATTGGGTAGCGAGTCAGGCAAGTACCATAACCGCTAATAAAACGGCAGTGGTGGGTAGTATTGGGGTAAGGATGGCGATGTATGATTATTCAGCGGCTTATGAGCAGGCGGGCGTGAAAGTCATTCCGATTGATACCGGAAAATTCAAAAGCGCAGGACTTCTCGGTACTGAGGTAACAGCCGATCAGATACAGATGTACCAGGATATTATAGATGAGCATTTTGGAAGGTTTTCCGATGCAGTGATGACAGGGCGCGGGATGACCGACAAGCAGTTTGGCGCGGTAAAGGATGCACAGATTTTCAGCGCAACGCAAGCAGTCGGAAAGAATTTGGTTGACGGGGTGAACACTCTTCAAGGCTTTGTTGATGGTCTTGTAGCATCATGCGCGCCAAAAGGAAGGAATACTAAAACCAGTCGGGCAAGGCTGGCATTACTTGAAATTTAATCTGCCGAGTCAGAGAAATACAATCTCATAAAAAACGTAAAACAGGTAACGACATGAAAGAGAAATTGAAAAAACTGATGGCATCGGCACAAGAGCTATTGAACATCGCTGATACAAATCAGGGCGGGATTATGACCGCAGAGCAGGAGGCTGAATTTTCGGGCTATGAAACGCAAATGAAAAGCATTAAAGCGCAGATTGATCGAACATCAAGCTTGGTCGCGCTCAGCGAAGGATTTGAAAGCGGGATCAGGATCACAAGACCTGAATCCATTATTATCGGAAAGGATCGTCTTGAGGATGACAGGAAGGGCGGTTATGCGTGCCTCGGTGAGTACGCTCTTGATGTGATGAGCGCAGTTATCCCTGGTAGCACAGGGCTGAGCGACAGACTGAAAATCCTCGCAGCTCCATCAGGTCAAGCAACTTCCCGCGGCGGGGATGAATCGTTTCAAGTCCCTGTTGATTTCAGAGAGGCAATTTGGCAGAACGTCTATGGTACAGAAACCTCATTCGACATTTTCAGCCTCTTCAACCCTACGCCAACAAACAGAAGCACGGTTCAGATCCCGAAAGATGAGTCTACTCCATGGGGAACAACCGGTGTGCAGGCGTATTGGGGTAGTGAGAGCGGACAGATGACGGGATCAAATCCTGCCACAAAAATGGATTTGGTTCCTGTAGACTTCCTTTATGCTTTTGTTCTTGCCACAGAAGACTTGCTGGCAGATTTGCCGATGTTCAACAACAGGATCACTCAGAAATCAGGCGACGCGATTAGATTCAAAGCCAGCAACGCGATTGTTTCCGGTGACGGTATTGGAAAGCCAAAGGGATTTATGAACGGAGGGTCATTGGTCACTGTAGCTAAAGAAACCTCTCAGTCAACAGCTTCAATCGTCGCGCAGAATATCGCAAACATGTATTCACGGCTTATCAGCCCTCAGCGCGGTTTTTGGCTTGTGTCACCTGACGCTTTCCCGCAGTTGATAACAATGACGCTGAATAATAACCCTATCTGGATCCCTGAAGATGGCGGTTTTACCCAGAAACCGAATGGCCTGCTTCTTGGTCAGCCCATGTACTTGACTGAGCACAACAGCACTCTTGGAACCGTTGGTGATATCGTGTTTGTCAACCCTGATGGCTACCTGTTACTTCAGCGCTCAAGCGCTCCTGAGTATGCTGAATCCATTCACTTATACTTTGACTATAACATCAGAGCATTCAGGTGGATTTTCCGCATGGGTGGGCAGCCTTATTCTAATGCCGCAGTGTCAACATTTAAGACCAGTACCACTAGGTCTCACTTTGTGACACTGGCAACCAGACCGTAACACGCCCATTGAAAAGGGGAGGTTGTTCCTCCCCGACATTTTTAAACACTGAAACCAATTTGAGTTATGAGCAATACGCAACTTAAGCCAACTGATATCACCGCCATTATCGGTGTGATTAATCCGGTATCGACAGCGACGACTGTTAACAGCGGATGGATTGATATTTCAAACTTCCACAGCATCGAAGCCCTTGTCACAGCCGGAGTCCTTGGCACTTCAGCAACCGTTGACGCAAAGATTCAGCAGGCTTCTTCAAGCTCCGGCACTGGCGCAAAAGACGTGACGGGTAAGAGCATTACGCAGCTTGTCAAGGCCACTGACGACAACAAACTCGGACAGATCAATCTGTTTGCATCAGAACTGGACCTTAATAACGGGTTCCGATGGGTTCAGCTTTCGATCACGGTTGGAACGGCAGCATCCCTTGTTTCGGGTCACGTTATCGGATTCTCAGTACGTTATGACCCGGCCAGTGACTTAAATATTTCTGGTGTGAAGTCGATTACCTGAGGAAGTAAGGCGGGGTGTGCTGATTCCCTGCCCGAAACCGGCAGATAGCTCAATTGGTAGAGCTTTGGTCTCCAGAACCAAAGGTTCAAGGTTCGAATCCTTGTCTGACCGGCTAAAAAAAGAAAAATTATGATCGCTCTACGCAGAATAACAGAACCCGTAAACCAGCCAGTCACGCTATCGGACGTGAAAATGGCTGGTCGCATCTCAACATCAGCGCACGACTCGATGTTGGCGGGGCTGATTCTTTCTGCTGTTGATGTGGTCGAGAATCACACGCACAGAGCAATCATCACGCAGACATGGAAGAAAACGGTAAGCGATTACGGCATTAATAACCGGAAACTTCCAAGGCCTCCGCTTCAGTCGATCACGTCCGTGAAGTATATGGATATGGCCGTTACGCAGCAGACAGTAAGCTCATCGATTTATCAGGTCGACACCGCTTCAGAACCAGGTAGTTTCAGCCGGTTGCCTGGTCAGATTTGGCCGCAAATCGCACCAGGGTATAAAAACCCTATTGAGATCACGTTTGTGGTTGGTTATGGAGATGATGCAACCGCAGTACCGGCAATGCTCAAGCAGGCCATTATTGCTCTTGTCGCTCATTGGTACTCATTCGGTGTCGGAGAAGTCATACCCGATGGAGTAAAAAGGGCTCTTGATAACTTTGTTGTCCGGTACGAACTGGAAGAGCAAGACGAATTTGCATCGAACACGAAAAACCAAGGTTATGGCGTATACCTATAAGCCTTGCAATCCGGCAGAGTATGACCGGTGCATACAGATACAGAGCAAAGTCAAGGCGCAGGATGCATACGGGGCTGAGACGGTTACTTTATCGCCATTTGTAACGGATGGTTGGGCAAAGCGAAAAGATGGAGCTACAAGAGAGTTCTATGCGGGGACATTGAAGCAGGGGCTTGAAGGCAGTAAAATTGCAGTCGCCTTGGTCATGTATACGATGAGGTACGTCGAAGGGTTAAGTCAAGACATGGTAATCATTGAGGACGGGATTGTGTACGACATTGTCGACACAGCGGAACTTGGGCGGAAAATGGAACATCAGGTAATCTGTAAAACAAACGCAGTATAAATTTATAACGCAATGGCATATACGCAGGGACAGTTAGCACAAATCAAACGAGTTTCTGACGCTATCAATAGTGCAGTTCAGATTTCTATTTCATCCGAATCAGTGCTGGAAAAGGTCGCAGCAATCAATCAGAATGCGCAGGACGTAATCCGAGAATCAAATGAGGCATTAGCCGGGCTTTTGTCAATACAAGCCGCGCTGCAAAATGACCAAGCAGATGAAACCCATTTGCAACCAGTTCTTGACCAGGCTGCGCTAAACGAAAGTAACGTGTTGTCACTTGTTGCCGCATTAAGCGCAGCTCTTGCCCCTGCCGAATAATGGAATACGTCGTCTTAAATGGAGTTGCTGAAGCAGCTGATATGCTTTCACAGTTATCCGACAAGCTCGGAAAACAGGTTTGTCGTTCAGCTGCACAAGCTGGAGCGACAACAATGAAAAAAGAGGTAATTGCACGCGCTCCAGTAAGCAATGTTGACCGCGTAAAAGTGTACGGTTCAAACGGAAATAAGTTCAGCAAATACGACTATACGCGGCGACATCTGAGAAATCAGATCACCACAAAATCAGTAAAGTCTAATAATGCTGATGTAAAGATACTGATTAATACCGGCGACGCATTTTGGGGGTTATTCACGGAGAAAGGTACAAAAAAAGGAATCAGTGCTCAGAAGTGGTTTAAGGGTGCTTTTGAGTCTTGCGAAAACCCTGTATTGGACGCAATCGAAACAAAGTTTACGGATGCTGTGATGAAAAATATATCAGCGTAATGAGTGTAATAGATGCACCTTCAGCTGTGAATTATCGGCTACAAAACTTTGCTGAATTGGTAGCGTTGACCGGAACTCGGTGGTTTCCGGACATGATTCCGCAGAACACAGCAAAACCTTGCGGGTATTATGAGCAGACGGATTCGACAGACGAAACTGACGCGATGGGGACGAGCGAAGGGGTTGAATCAACAAACTTTGAATTAACGATTGTTGGCGACACGAAAGCAAGTTGTCAGTCGGTCATGGCGAAAGTTAAAAAGGCGTTTCGGCGATGGTCAGCAACTCAAGACGGCTTTGTGGTGATGGATTGCTTTCTGGAGGGAACTGATACCGGATACTCGAATGATTCTTTAGAGTTTATTGGCGCGGTCAGGATAAAATTAATGCACCAAACGACATAAAAAATGGCAAAAGAAATACTTAAGAATCAGCGGATATTTCTTGGCGGGTACGAGTTTACGACCATCAGTAATAGTGTCAAAATGTCGTTTACCCGTGAAACACCAGACGCTACGACATTCGGATCAAGCGCAAAAAAGAGGATACCAGGTCTTAAAGATGCGTCTATTGGGATTGGCGGTTTTGTCGATTATGGCATAACTGGGTCGTTGCTTGGGCATGATCAGTCTCTTTATGATGGGCTTGTCAGCGCATATGGCGATTTGCTTATGTCTATTATCCCGCAGAGTCCTATTGCCGGAGGTACTGCGTTTTTTGTAAACGCTCAGTATTCAAGCCTTGATCAGCTAGGCAAAGTCGGTGAAGTACAGCCGTTTTCTTTGGCAGGCGCCGGTGACGGTGGCGCGTACCGTGGAAAGATGATGGTCATACCGACAACTGATATTACGGCAACCGGTTCCAGCGCGGTCTATAACGACACAACTGCGGCTGCCGGAAAAAAGATCAGGATAGCACTGCATGTTACATCCATTACGGGGACTACACCTACCATTGCATTCGTGCTCAATTCCAGTGCTGTAGTTGGAATGACTTCACCAACGGTATTAGCGACGTTTACAAGCATGAACGCTATCGGCACTCAATACTTTGAGGTGACTCTTGCAAACACAAACGCATACTTCCAGTTGGCTTATACGGTAACAGGAACATTACCACACATTACAGCACTTGCAACTTTCTCAATTCTTTAAGGGATAAAAAATGGCAAAAACGACAATTACCAACGCATACGTTCAGATCGTAAACAACGACGCATCAGGGAACACGTTTGATTTATCGGATCACGTCCAGAGTGTAACGCTCAAGTACAGCCGGGAAACCCCTGAAAGCACGTCAATGGGCGCATCAGCTAAAGGGCGGTTGACCGGGTTGCAGGACTGCACGGTCAACCTTAATCTTTATCAGGACTACGCAGCGGGAAAGGTTGATGCTGCTTTATGGGAGCTTTTTAACGCAGCAAGTTCAAGCACCATCACGATTAAGCCCGCAAACGCAGCAATAAGCGCAACAAACCCGAGATACTACGGAAACGTGATTGTAAGCAACTATGAACCATCAAGCGGCAAGGTGGGAGATATTGCGATGCAAAACATCTCTTTACCAGCCGACGGCGCAATTCTTAGAGCGATAACTTAATCATAAATCATTAAATCAGCACTTATGAAGAAGGTTGTAAGATCCGAGAAAGAATCTCTTTTGTCTCAAGATTGGTTTCGGACTGTCGATGTTGTTGTTCCTACTAAAAAAGGTACGGCGACATTATGGATAAAAGAGTTGAATGGAGAGCAGCATGCAGTCATTCGATCACGGATGGTTCAGCATCGAGACCGTCTTGGTTTGACGGATAGCGATCATTTGACCGTTGAATTGTTTCAGCACTTGTGTGACGAGTGGTCGATCAGGTCATTGATAGATAGCGACGGGGAGTTTATGTTTGCGACAGATGAGGAGGTTGATTCTGCCGCAAAGACATTGCCGCCAACAGTCAGGAAAATTGTCTGGGATGCTGTGGATGAGCTGAATGTCATAACGATAACAAAAGTTGATGAACTCAAAAAAAAATTGAACGGGACGGTAGAGACTGGTTTATCTACCACACAAAACTTAGCCGTGAGTTAGGATTTCCGAGCAGACGGCGTATGCTCCGTGAGTTGACAAGTGCTGAGCTCGCGGAGCATAATATTTTTGATCAGATGACGAATGACGACGCGATTGAAAAAGCACTTGATGAGGAAGAAGAAGGGTTAGCGGAAAAAGCATTGACAAAGGCAAGAGAGTATAAACGTCGGTAACAATGGCAGCAAGTAAAAGCATCGGTAATTTATACGCCAGTCTTGGCTTGTCAACAGGCCCTTTCACAAAATCCGTTGAGGACGCAAAAAAAGGGTTCAGGGATTTAAGCGATTCTGCAGCATCGAGTGGTACGGGAATGGGGACTCTTCAAGGAGGGGTAACTAATCTTGCCGGCGGCTTTACATCACTTGTCCCTGCTATTGCTGGCGTAACCGCGGTGTTGGGTGGAGGAGCTGCTTTTGCTGGTTCGGTTAGTGCTTTTCTTGATCTTGCATCTGGCGTTAAGCAGCTTGAGACTCGTTTCGGTATGTCCGCTGAAGCTGCATCACAAATGTCCACACAGCTTAAGCTTGTCGGAATATCCACGGATGATTATACGTCGATGGCGTTTAAATTGGACAAGCAGGTCAAAAGCAATGAGGCTGGGTTAAATGCGATGGGTGTCGCTACACGAGATTCAAACGGACATTTACTTGATCAAAAAACGTTAATGGAAAACGCTACAACGTCAATGATGAGTTATGCTGCCGGAACTGATCGGAACGAAGCAGCAATGCGATTATTTGGCAAGTCCGGCGATGATGCTATGAGCTTGATGAAATTAAATGAAGCGACATTACAGCGCGCAGCAGTTTTAACGGACGCTTACGGACTTGCTCTTAATGATGTTTCATTGCAAAAAGCCAAAGATTACAAGATCGCAATGAATGAGGTGAAGCTTGCCGGTGAATCTGTCGCATCGCATATTGGAGAAGCGATGGTACCGACATTGACGACGCTTGCTCAAACGTTTACCGATATCGCTGTCGATGTTGTCCCAAGCCTTAACAATGGGTTCGATCTCGCAGGGACGGTATTCTCTGGAGTCGCTGATATCTTTAAATACGGTGTCGATGCGGTCCATCAAATCTTTAATTCGCTATCAGGTATCGTCAGTAGTGCATTCGGATCCGACATGCCCGCAGATTTTTTCACCTGGTCAACGGCGATGAATGTGGCCGGTACGGCTGTAACCGTTATCGTGTCAGGAATGAAGGTGGCTATTGATACGCTCGTCTTCGCTGTGCAATCGGCAGGGATAGGGATAAGTGTGCTCAGTTCTGCGGCTGGTGCAGCTATTTCAGGCGATTGGGATAAAGTGACATCGATTGTTCAGAAGGGGTTTTCCGATGTACAGGCATTCCAAAGTACTTACTCCGCAAAGATGGCGGCAAATGCGATAAGTGTCGAGGCATCGTTAACTAAGATATGGATGTCCAACGATAAGGTATCTGAGTCAAACAAAAATCACGGAAAAACGCTTGATGATTTATCGGGGAAACAAAAAGCGGCGACGGGTGCAACCGACGACGGCACTGCAGCGTATAATAGGCAAGTCGATGCCTTTAATGCGCTCATCGACGAAAACATAAAGGTAGATGCAGCAATGGCGAAGGTGTCAGCGTCAACTCTTACAGTGCAGCAAGCGACGGACAACTTGACTGCGGCAGATAAAGCGCTGGCGGAGGTAAGGGCACAATCACACACGTTAATCATGCAGGGGGTGCAAGATGGAGTTGATTACGTCGCGATTAAAAAACAAGAAGAAGCCGCTGAAAAACTTGATCATCAGGCGAAATCAGACTTAAATAAAGTAAAAGAAGCATCTATAAAGTTTGAAGAAGACCTAAACAAAGCCATTGCCGCCAACATCATACAGAGCGGGATATTGGTACCGAATATCATGAGCGTGAAAGATGCTCAAGCGGCTTATAATGCGACACTGCAAGCGGGCCATGAACTCGCTGTAAGCGGGCTCGCTGACGGGGTATCAGAAAAAGCGAATAAAGAGCAGCAAGTCATAGCTGCGAATAATCTCAAAGCGGCTCAAGATAACCTTAAGCTCTCAACTCAAAACGTATCGACAGCGGTAACCGACGTTCAAGCTGCATACGTAGCATGGGGCGGGACTGCAAATCCAGCGGTTACTGCTCTTGCTACCGACATCGGGAAGATGAACGGATCGCTCGGGAGTACGCTCACGGTTTTGGGCGATGTAGCCAAGGCTTTTGGTGGCGCGTTTGGTGATACAGTATCAAAGATCATCTCTGTTTTAAACGCGCTCAACTCGGTTAATAATGCTCTCGGTAGCATGTCAACGCTTGCAAATTCCGTAGGGCAAGCACTTGGGCTTATAAGTGGAAGCGGGTCAAGTTCTGGCGGAGTTGGTGGATTGATAAGTGCAGGATCAACATTGAGCACGGTCGGGAGCGTTACAGGAATAAGCAGTGCTCTTGGCCTAACGGGAAGCGCTGCAGCTGCCGGTGGGGCTATTGCAGAAGCCGGTGGATATGGCGCCAGTATAGTTGCATCATCGTTGGCGGAAGGTTCGGCAGCTATTGCTGAAGGGTCTGCACTTGCTGAAGGGTCTGCACTTGCAGCGGGTACGGCGACGGAAGGGGCAAGTATTTTGGGAACTCTCGGCAGCGTTGCATCTGTCGCTCTTCCCCTCCTTCTTGCCGGCGGCGTAATCTATGGTGTATCGTCACTGCTTGGAGGCGGCCACAGCGATGAGCTGACCGCAAACCTCGACAGACGGACGCAGAATGAATACAACAAGATCGTAGAAATGGCCAATGCGGGAAATTCTGAGGCTTTGGCGGTTTTACAGGCGACGGGCGGAACGTACTCAGGCTGGAGAAATGCTACAGGATCGTCGCTATCCGGCATCGTGCCGGATTCGGTTGTCGGTAGTGGCAGCATCTCGGATACCGATTGGACTGGAGATATGGGCTTAAAGCTTGTTAACTACATCGCATCTCATGACACGGTGGCAAGTGCGATGAGTGGGCAAGCGACTGGGCCGGAACTTTCAGGGTTTACCGGATTTGCAGCGGGTGGGGCTTTTGGTGGCGGGTTGCGATTAGTTGGCGAGCATGGCCCGGAACTTGAAGTGACCGGCCCGTCCAGAATCTACAGTAACAGCGACACGACAGCAATGTTGGATAACTCGAAAATTGTTACAGCCTTACAAGATTTGAAGGAAATATTATGGACTCTAATTAATCTTGAGGGCGATCAAAAAGTTGTTGGCGATAAGATGTATAACATCCTCGACAGAGTGACACAGGGCGGAACTCGATTAAGAATTTACGCAGCATGAGGATCATAAATCTTAAAGATACTAACTCCGACACCGTTATAGCGTCGGATATTGATTGGAATTATTATTTAGGCACAGGTACGGTTTGGACTGCATGGAGTTCTGATACCAGTTATGCGGTAGGAGTTATTGCTTTCGCTTATGAGTACGCAGAGTATGTTAGTGAATCAACAAGCGGGGAACCGCACGCTGTATTTAAGGCTTTAGCTGTAATAGATGGATCCGCGACTGATAATAAAAACCCGTGGGTAGATTCTTCAAGATGGGAGCATATTGGAACGTCTGATAAATGGGCGGCTTATGATGACCTCTTATCAACATACAGCCAGAGAGTGACCAGTCACACTGTCACTATAGATAGCGCGGGGTGTAACTACGCTATCTTGACCGGTCTCGATGCAAATAGCGTAACATTTACACTCCGAAGCACATATTTGGGCACGATCAAAAAAACTGAAACGATCAATCTCACTTATCCCCAGACTTCATCTACCTGGTGGGCATACTTCTTTGAACCAAAAAAAAGAATACGTCAGCTGGTCTGGGAGTTTCCGACTTATTCGGGTTCGGCTTTGACTGCGGTTTTCACTACAGATACTGGCGAAATGGTAAAAGTTGGAAGTTTTAAGGTTGGATGTGCTTCAGATAGAATTTTTGGTGCACAGAAAGGTCTTACCTCTAAATTACGAGATTATACTACAAAAGGTACGTTTTACGCGATCAGTGCAGGGCCCAATGCGCGGGACATTGACTTTACGTGCTATTTGACAAAAGACAATGTCGATCAAATTGAAGATCTTTTTTCCGCGCAAATCGGACGGATCGCAGCATATGACTGTAATGATGAGCAAGAATCCCGCACAGGAAGCCTTGCTGTCTTGGCAATTATTAACAACTTTACGAGAATTTTCGAGTATAAGGACATTATAAAATGCAACGTATCACTGACAGGAGTTACTTAACATGGCAATAACAGCTTTATCGACATACTCGGGGGTAACTCCAAACAAAGATACTCAAACTCCAACGATTTTTTCGGGAGCGTGCGATACATCGTTTTCTTGGATAATGACAACGCTATTCACAAGCATTAACAATTTCATTAGCCAGATCAACACGCAGCTTATACCTACATCCCCAACAACCGTTACATCGGCGACTTACACGGTCGTCGATGCTGATGACGCCATTATTTTTAATCCCACAGCCACGTGCACTCTCACGTTGCCCGCTGCTGGAGGGTATGCGGGAAGGGTCATTAATGTCAAGACGATTGCGGCTTACGCGGTCAACTCGGCAAGTTCTAATATCAAACCGATAGGCTCAAATACGGCTGGGACTGTGATTTTAACAAACTCAGTCGGAAAGTGGGCAAGTTTACAAAGTGACGGAACAAACTGGATTACAATGATGAATAACTGAGTATTATGAGCACGACACAAGACAGTTCAAGAGCTTTGTCAACGATCCAGATTGACATGATAAGGGGTGATGATTTCATAGAGACATTTTCGTTTCCTTCATCAGTACCACTTTCTGGTCTTTCGACAGCAAGAATAAACTTTTTCGCATCAGACGGCAGTTTGTTGCGCGCAGTGAATTTGGGAAATGGACTTACAGTTTCAGGGCAAGATATGACATTGACTTTTTCAGCAAGCACAACACAATCGTTCCCTATAGGAACTATTGCAAGAGACCTTGAAATGGTTATCAGCGGATTTAAGCGGACATACCTGCTGATTAAATTAAACATTGCAGCGGATATAACGATATGAGCGATCCAATTATCGTACAAGTATCAGTGCCTGAGATAGTCGTCGTTGATGTCTCAACGCCATCCTCTGTTGATGTAATTGTGAATGGGCAAGGTCTACCAGGCATTAGTATGCCACCCGCAACAGCAACAGCTGATGGATACCTGCTTCATACAGACTGGACGACGTTCAACGGAAAGCAGCCGGCTGGTTCTTACGTAACTTCAGGCGGTGCTCTTGGAACTCCTGCCAGTGGTAATCTGACGAATTGCACATTCCCAACGCTCAACCAGAACACTGCAGGAACAGCAGCATCTGCAACAACAGCAACCAATGTATCAGGCGGAACGGTATCCGCTACAACAGGTTCGTTTTCTGGTATCATGTCACCTATAGGGATCGGAATTGCACCAGGGACGCCAAAACTGACAATTGCCTCATCAGCAAATACTCAAGCATCAATGATTGAGGCAAAAGACACTAACGGTGGCGGGACATATACCTCTTTCAAGTTAGAGTCTGATCAGAACGGATCAGGTATCTGGTCACAGTACATACTTGGGGTAAGAAAATTCTACTTCTCCCCGTGGTTCGGATCCCCATCGTACATTCTGGTAAACATGGGATTCGGCACAACAAATGCTGGAGCGGTAGTAGATATCAAGGGTGCAGGTACAACAACAGGACTTGCGTTAAGAACTCAAGATTCTGGAGGTAACGATAAGTTCTCTGTGATTGACGCTGGGCACGTCAAGATATCAAGCATGACCACAACAGTACGAGATAGCGTAACAGCATCCAACGGGATGATCTGTTATAACACAACAACGAATAAATTTCAGGGCTATGAAGGTGGCGCCTGGGTAAACATAATCTAAAAGGAATTATCATGGCTTTGTTTCACGAAAAAACCCTGGAAACAGGGGTAACCGTCAACTACTGGCGGATTGGTAATATCAAATGGAAACATGGAGCAGAAAAAAGAATCAATCATGTTTTTCTCGAGCCATTTGTAAATAAGGAAGCTGCCAAAGCGGGGAAGCTTCCAATTGGTGAGGGTATTATTGAAATACCTGTTGACATCCGTGCGGAATCAGAGGTATTAATCGCTGACATATATGCGGCGATTACAGCAAGCAAGTTGGAGAGAAAAGAGATTCCTGCGGTGATGGATGGAGAGAACATTGTTACGCCAGCGGGGGCGGAATTTATTGAAAAGAATGAATTTGTTAATGCAATGCAGGTTTGATATAAAAAAATAAAATGGAAGCAATACCTTCATGGGCGGAACATTTGGACGTAGTTCAAGCGGTTCTGGTTCTTCTGCTTGGACTGATCTCGTGGTTCGCTATACAATCTTTTAACGGTATCCTGCACCAGCTAAACGTGCATGATGCCGACATAAAAGATTTAAGAAAAGATCATATTGAACTGAGGTCTGAGGTGTATGAGTTAAAAGGAGCCCACGACGCTAATCATCAAAACAATTACGGGAGATGGATATGATGCAACCGACACGATGGGTCATAGATACGATTAAAGAACATGAAGGATGTCAACTGAAGTCTTATCTCGATGCAGGTGGTTTACCGACGATAGGGTATGGCCACACGAAGCGTGTGTACCACCCGGGAATGTTTATAACACAAGAACAGGCTGATGATCTGCTTCGTGCAGATATACTCGATGCATCATTAGTGGTAACCCACTGGACTGGTGGCATGAAGCTAACGCAGGGGCAATTTGACGCATGTGTCGACTTCGTATACAACCTCGGATCCGCGGCATTCGCGGGGTCAACACTTCTAAAGAAGATCAAGTCCATGGACTATGCTGGAGCATCAACACAGTTTGAACTGTGGAACCACTGCAAAGGCAGGGTTCTTGTAGGTTTGACAAAACGTAGACAAGACGAAAAAGAAAGATTTTTATCGTAACGATTATGATCCCAATTATCGACGGAGTTGTAAGCCTGGCAACAGGTTGGATAAACGGAAAGCAGGAGAAGCAAAAGCTTGATCTTCAGCTTTCGTTAGAGCAGATGCGATTTGATGCGAAAAAGGAAACTGCGCCTGATGACTACGATATGGAAGCGATGAAGAACCAAGAGCACAGCTGGAAGGATGAGTACCTGTTATGGGTGTTCACGATTCCGTTTGTTTTGTCGTTTATACCACAGACACAAGATGCAGTTGTAAAAGGGTGGAATTATATCGCGCAGGCGCCATGGTGGTATCCGTCTATTCTTATCGGCATCACTGCTTCAGTCTATGGTCTGAGATGGTATTTCGGAAACAAAAAGATCGATTACTTTACAGCAAAAAATCTACCAACAACGACGGAAACCGGAGATGAAAAATGAAGAAATTATGGATTATTTGCGCGATTGCTGGGCTTTTATGCCTGTCAGGATGCGGAACAACTTTGAACCAGCAGTTTGCCACAGGATACGGTTTGAATACTGTCACACGCAACATGACAACAGCGGCAATCAATGCGAACAAGCTGTCTTATGCTGACGGAAAAAAGATTTACGTCATCCAGAACGATACTCGGTCGGCACTCGATGCCGCTTGGAACATCCGCACTGTTTACGCTGATAGTTCAAAGGCACAAGTTTCCAAAGTGAACTCAGCGTTGACTATCATCCTCAATCAACTTGAAAAACTTGGAGTAAAATAATTATGACCGGACTTGAAATCATTGCAGCAGTAAAAGCCGCAGAAGAAGCGTACAGTATAGCAAAACCAGCTTTGGACTCATTAGGTGTTTTGATTGCAAGGTTACGCTCAGAGGTCACTGTAGCTGATATAATCCAAATGCAAGCTGCAGACGATCAAGCGAAATACGAGGAAGAGGGCGCACTTGAGAAGGAAAAAGCAAGGGAAAGTGAGAAACAGGTCGCCACAACAAAAAGGTTTGGGATTTCTTGAAGGGTGCGTATATTGTGGCTGTGACTCATCAGTCTGATTTGTCCTCCCTTGATCTTTAAACCCTGCATTTAGCCGATGCAGGGTTTTGCTTTTTTCTCTCAGGTTAAACCTCCCCGTTTATTTCGCCACCCTCAAGCCAAGCCTGAAACTTATCAATAGGAAATAAAAGCCTGCCTGACGAATGGCGGACAACAGGTATTTTCCCTTTACTGGCTAACCGGTAAAAGCTGGCTTTTGATAAATCGAAATCCGCAAAATCTTTAGCGAACTTCAAAGCACTATTCAGGGAAAAATACTTTTGTTCTGGCTGGCTGAATGGTGTTGCAGTGGTATCGCTCATAGCTATTTGTGTTTAATTCCAGAGCGTTTCTTTATCGCTCTACTAATAACATAAGCCTATGGTTCATTATTTATTGGGAAGGCAACTATGAATGTTCTACTGTAGAAGCATTTTATTGGGGAGGGAACAAAAAAAGCCAGGTATTACTCCGGCTCCGCTCTTTTTTTATGTTCATCAATAAAAAGCGCCATCGACCTAATGACCAATGGCGCGCTTAATTACAGTACCTTACCTTCAGAATCACACACATACCAAGTTCCTTCGCCGATCTGGTCATCATCAAAACTTTCAAAATCTCTGATAGCCTCATCAATAGCCATGGGAATACCCAAATCACCGTCTCCATAAGTAACGAACTCTGCGCCTTCCAGAGCCTTCCCGCGTATCGCTTCAGCGATATTTTCCCCTCTTGTCATCTCAATCTCCGTTATAATTATCCTTTCCTGTGATTACCAGATAAACCAGGTATTGGCCTATACAGTCATCATCAATAATATTGAACTCATCCGAACCTTCCCACCTGACGGATATTTTCCCCTCATCCGTTTTCATGATCTCCGCGACTTTATTTTTCGACATCCCCGATCTCCGGTTTATGGTTATTCATCCCTTGATACTGCAATTGCAAGCTCTTTTACAGAGTACTCTCTACCGTCGAATATGTACCGTCCTGCCGGGTTCTTTTTCAGTTTCAAGGCTTTTGCAATAGCTTCCCCTTCGGCTCCCAGTGCTGCGGCAATGCTTCCCGCTTTTGGTGCAATAACCGGCTCAGGCTGCAATATTTGTTCTGGCTTTGATACAATCATCAATGGGGATAATGCGACCGCCTGCGGCTCTTGTGTTGAGAATACTGGCAACCGGTTAACTGCTGCGATTCGCTTCTCATCGACCAATCGGCAATATGTTTGTGTAGTGCCGATATCCCTATGGCCTAATTGTTTGCTGACTTCGTAAATGTCGGAACCGCTTGATAACATCATGGTAGCCATCGTATGGCGTGAGGCATGGAAATGCAAGTTCCATGTCAACCCTGCCTTTGCTCCCCATAAATGAAGAACTTGAGTTATCAACGACCTGTTTGGCAAGATGAAAACCCTTTCATCCCCATCTGGCGCAAAGGCAGGATGTAACTTTTTGACCTCCATGAGAATTTTAACAGCTTGTTCAGGGATAGGACAATCCTCCCACTTTCCAGTCTTTTTCTGTTGAAACTTTATAAATGGCGCACCATTGACCAATGATATTTTTTCCCATGTCAATAATTCCACGTCGGACAACCTCAACCCTGAAAAACACCCAAATAGAAATGCCTGCTTAACCATTTCGTTTTTACATGGCGCACTATAAAGTGCCTCAACACCCTCAGATGCAAGAAAATGATGTTGAATGTCCTCTTTTTCAATACTGTCTACTTTCCCCACAAAGTTTTCTTTGATGAACCCTTTTTTCCATGCCCACTTAATCGCATAGCGCACAACGCCAAAATAAAGATGTGCTGTGTTCTGACTGATAGCACCATCATTTAACAGGAAATCCTTGAACTCTTCTAACCAGTCTTTATCGAGCTCACCGAACGAAACGAAGCCGCCTGAAAACGCTGTGATTTTTTTCAAAGTGTTTAGCTGCGTGGGATAGTTTGTTTTTTCTATCAACTCTCTCAAGAACTCGATAAAGTTAGCTGTTGACATCGCCTTTCTCTCAAACAATCCTTTTGGGTCTGCCTGCCAATCCTTTTCATACCCACGTCGGTTATCTTCAGCTTCAGCCTTGACCGTGTTGAACGCCTTCCGGTTTTTGGGATTCCCTTGTATTCCTGTCTTTACGGAAAACCGCCCATACTTGCCATGATAAACATCAATGTAGAAGGCAACCTCACCACTTGCCAATTTCCTTTCTCTGATCTTTACGCCCATATCTCACCACCTTGTAACTTGATTCTGTAACTGTTCCAAACAAGCTACAAAACATGCAGTAACAAAACAAAAGCAATAACAAGTAATGATAACGAATACAGTAAGAAAGCGATTGAATGATAAGCAGTTATGGAATGATCCGGCAACTTATGTAATACGTCAACATACGCTATTCATAAGTGGATGATATTCGTGTACAATGAATATGAGATTGCCGCTTATGCAAATGGCCCAACTGAAATCCTCATTCCCTGGAGTCAACTGCATCCATTACTCAAAGAAGATTTTAAAGCACAGTACGCGGCAGC
>Ga0209697_10001263_pt1 | contig 39566 bp, 30 predicted proteins | sample AliMusrvi5mmetaG_FD_184115 | JGI IMG/M metagenome (GOLD analysis project Ga0209697, IMG submission 184115) | Freshwater lake bacterial and archeal communities from Alinen Mustajarvi, Finland, to study Microbial Dark Matter (Phase II) - Alinen... | ecosystem: Environmental > Aquatic > Freshwater... | reverse complement strand
TTTTATTAAGCTATAAATTTTTGGGCCCTATAGTTCAAGGGATAGAACGGAAGTTTCCTAAACTTTAAATTCAGGTTCGAGTCCTGGTGGGGCTACTTATTAAAACTCATAAGTTATTGTTTTTCAATTTCTTATGAGTTTTTTTTATTATAAATGATAAACAAAATGATAAACATTTTTGAAAAAATTTTGAATTGTGAAAATATTTTTTTTACTTAGTATCACTTGACTTTTTAAAAAAACAGAAAAAACTGACTAAAAAGATTTAATATATATTGTATGATCCACAAAAAATAATGAATTATACAATGAACTATTTAAAAGATTTCAAAAATTTTAATGAATTTATAAGAAAGAAAGTTTTTATTGATTTTGAAAATAAAAACAAATTTCCGGAACCTGAAGATATTGAAAATACTGATGATTATGAAGAACCGGAAGATGAATATTTAAAAGACATTTATTCTTTGATTAATGAATATGAAAAATTAATTGAAAAACAGAGTCAAAAGAAAAAACAGAAAAGAGATAAAAAATTAGAAAATTTTATGAAAGAAAAAGAGAAAGAAAAACAAGACATAGATGAGTTAGAAAATAAAATTGATAAAGAATATGAAAGACAGAATAATTGTAAAATATATTATCAGTAATGAAAATTATTATGATTGTAGTATGATACAGGAACGACTGAATATAAATCGGTCTGTATTACAAAATTTAATAAACCAGTATCATTTTAATAGTAATGATTTTGTAGTATATAAAAACAGATTTCTTTATAGTGAGAGTAGTTTGGTAAATTTTATAGAACATATACTCAAAAGAAAATCTAAAAAACTATCTAAATTAAATGAACCCAATTAAAGTTAAATTAATTCAACAATCATTAAGTAATAACAGAAAAAAACTGATACAACAAAAAGATTTAAGACAAAAAGAATTACTCAAACTCCGTATAAAGATTGATGAATTAAAATTAAAAATGGAAAAATTAAAATAAATTTTGGGGGGTGATTCAAATGAATTTCAAAAAAATTGGGGAAATATATAGTATTATATATATATATCATGATCTTGCAGCTTTTTCTATATACTTAGGTAGTCAAGTGTTTCCAAGACATAAAAAAATGAACTTTAAAAATTTTATCAAATCTTTTCTTTTGTTAGATAGACAATGCTTTTAAAGAATATCTCACCAAAGTTATTTTTATCGTTTTGGGACAACTTGAGATAAGAGCCGATACTTTTATTGTTTAAAATAAAATAACCTTCCAAATTGTCTTAAAATTGCAAATAAACTATATTGGAAGATTATTTTAGAACTGAAATTACCCAAAGTTGGAAAAGTATATTAAAACTACTTCTCTTTATTATTTATCTTTGGGTTTAAGTTTAATTTTAACTTTATGATAAAATTGACCTGCTTTCGTGTTTTGATTTGTTACAACTAAAATTTTGTCAACTCCAGTATTTGTAGATTGTGTTTCAGTTTTCATAACATATATTTCAAATTCTAAATCTACAATCAAATAATTTTTTTTATGTCGACATTGATTAGGAAGATCAGATAACTGTTCTAATGCTTCGTTAATAAATTCATTTATATCCATTTTTTATTTCTTTATTGTAAAACAATCTTTTTATTTTCAATGATATTTTGATTACCATCAATCAGTTGAATGATGTAAATTCCTTTACCAGTCCAAGTTTTCAGGTTAATAGTTGATATTTGTTTATTTACAAGTGATGTATAAACCGTTTGACTTAAACTGTTTAGAATTTTAATTGTATAACCGTTCAAAGTGTTGTAATTACTACCACAGTCAATAGTAATTTGACTAAACGTTGGATTGGGATAAATTTTAATATTGTTTTGATATGTTATAGGATTAAATCCAGTGAGATTTGCATTGATAACTAATGTGTCTGTTACTGTAACAGAACATTTCGTTATATTTTCATTGTAAAGTGCAGTAATTTCTGTTGGAGTTAATACTCTATTATATATTCTAAAATCATCTAACATTCCTTTATACCAATAAGGAGAATTTGCATAACAATGACCTAAATAAATTTTATTATTTGATAATGATAATGTGATTGGAGAGGATTTTGTTGCATTTAAAACACCGTCAATATAAAAATTTGAAGCACCAGAATAATTACATTCAATATAAATATGATGCCATTGATTATAAGAAGGTACATAAGTTGAAGCAAGACCATAACCAACATATATTTCATCATTAAAAGGTGCATAGTGTGCAAAATGAAAATAAAAATTAGAAGTATTAGGAACAGAACCGTAACCCATAACTTCATCATACATATTTGTATGACTAGTAGAGTGGTTTATCCAAATTGAAATTGAAAATGTAGTATTTAACCCAACTGATCCAATATCCATATAAATATCATTATTTGTTCCATTAAAACTATAAGCAGAATTTACATTTCCAAACCTATCAGTAGTAAGAGTTGCACCAGTAACTGTTCCATTATGTCCATTTCCACTTTCATCATTTGCATTTCCATTAAATGGCCAATAACCAATTAGTCCATTTGTAGAAACTTGTCCAAAACTCAATCCGATAAAGACGGAGAGTAAAATTAAAATTGTAAATAATTTTTTCATTTTGTTTAGGTTTTAATTTTCGTCCAGTCCTAAACGATAATTAATAAATAAAAAAGACGTGGGACTAATAACCTTATTTGTTACAGAGGTTCTCGCAACCTACACTACAAACAAGGAAAGCCCACGCCTTTGGCGTGAGCGTTTCACTTATTATTCTTGTAGTGTTATAAAATTTGCGAGATTTCTGTAACAAGAACAAAAGCTACACGCTTTTTATGTTTTTTAAATCTATATTATCAAATAAATAATTTTTAAGTCCTCCTTTCTTTAAAACAAAGTTAAACAAGTTTTTTAAACTTACTATTTCCCCAATTTTTCTAATTGTTCTTTTAATTCTTTTAAATAAGTTTCTTTGTTTTGATTTTTTTTATCTCCTTTAGCCTTTTTTACTAACTCTTTACCTTCTTTTGAAAGATGAACTGCGTTAGGAAAACCATCTTTTGTAAGTGGAATGTCTTTTCCGTTGATTTTAATGGTTTTTTTTGGTTCTTTTGTGTTTGTCTTTGCCATTTTAAAATAATTTTAATTAATTAATCGTAAATAATTAAAAACAAATATAATGTAAAATGAATAAACTTAATTGAATTTAATTAATCTTAATTAAGATTGATTGAACTTAATTGAAATTGATTGAAAAACTATCTTTATATAACTTATAAATTAAAAAAAATATATTATCAGAAAATAAGCCAGACAATGCGTCATTTCTGGCGTCCAATAAGTATCATTATGTTAAATGATAAATGTTAAATGGCGTAAAAGCCTTGACATATATAGTTTTCAGCCTCCCTCCCCTCCGACTGAATTTCCAAAAGTATAAGTAAAAAAATATTTTCTATCTGATTTAGTCAGAAATTTTAAGTATTACAGAATTTTTATTTTCTTCAACCATTTTTTTACTACTGATATTCATAATTTCAAAGTATTTTTTGTTTTCATCATCTACTCTTGTATCATCATCAAAAGTTTTAATATATTTTTGAGTCATTGATAAATCACCGTGAGCTAAAGATTGAGAAATTATATTAACATCAGCACCTAAAAATCTTTGAATAGATGTATAGGTGTGCCTTGCTAAATGTGATGTTATATTAGTTTTGATTTGTAAATGTTTATTAATTAATTTTAATTGTTTGTTATACATCGCAACATTTGACTGGATTAAATTATATTCTTTCTTAAATCTCAAATTTCTTTCTTCTTTTTCTAATTTCAATCTTTTTTCTTTTGATATAAAAGGAAAAATATAATCATCTTTAAATTCTTGATTTTTACTGATAGCATCATACATTTCTAACAAGTATTTAAAATCTAAATTTTCAATATGATATAATTTTTTATAAAAATTTTCAATCTCTTTATCACTTGTTTTTTTACCTTTTTTATCAAAAAATTCTTTTATAATTTTCTTTTCTTGGTCGAATAATGATAAATACATTTCAATATCAAATTCTAATCTATTATTTTTTAGATGTTCGTAATATCGTTTCTTATATTTGAAAGGAACATAAAACCGAAGTAAAAAAATCATTTGTTCTATAATATCAAATCTAACGGAAACCTTTGTTTTTCTCATTTGATATTCTATTTTGTTATTGTTTATTTTATCCCATTTTAAAGTAATCAAATCAGCAACTCTCATTCCTCTGGCAAAAATTTGAAAACAAAAAAAGTTTTTTACATCAAATAAATTTTTAATATCTGTCTCACTAATCTTTTCATTTTTTTCATCTGAATATTCCAGATAAAGTTTTTGATTTTTATGAAAATTTAAAAATTCATCATTCAAATCTATTCCCTCATTTCTAAAATATAAATTATATGAGTTAAAAGTATGTACTTTGGTAAACTCTAACATAGTAAGAGATTTATTAGATACAATGATTTTATCATATTTGAATGTTTCAAAAGGATTTTTAATTGGTATGAAATAATCTTCACCACTAGCTTGATAATATAATTTTCTTATTTTTTTAAAATAACTTCTATATGTATTAGGTTTTGTTGGTATTTTAATAAAAAATAATCTTAGGTCATTTAAAAATTGTTTATCAATATCTAAAAATTTAATATCATTATTATTTTTAAACTTAAATAAATAATTTTTTACTACAATATGTTTTTTCATATCAGCAATCCTGTTAGATTCTGATAAATAATCAATATAGTGATTTAGATATTCCGAAAAAGATGATTTATTTTTTTCCGGTTTGATTTTTAATTCTTTCTCTTTTTTTATTTCTTCAATCTTATCATTAATCAATCTGTTTATTTTTTCATAGTCCGGACAACTAATTCTTAATTCATTTTTATTTTCATTCCAATGACTTCTAGCAATAGAATAACCTATTGTTTTAAAATTTGTTTTTCTATTTTCGGTGATTCTAATTTGAATAGGAAATTTATTATTTTTGTCTGGTAATAATCTCAAATAAGGAGTTATTGTTAAACCATTGGTTATTTTCATAATTTTATTTTTTAATCTTTACACAAAAATAAAGTAAAAAATAATAAAATGATAAACAAATGATAAACATTTTTGATTTGAATATGGTTATATAAAGATTATTAATATTTTTAATATAATGATAATTAATAAGTTATATTTTTTTAAAAAGATTATTGTATAACTGGTGGGGCTACTTAACGGAATTCATCTATATTAACGAATACTTAAAAGTCTTGAATAGTAATATATTCAGGATTTTTTTGTTTTCTTCCCTTGAGAGAATAATTAAAAAAAGTCCCTATTTAACCCTATATATATTCACTTCTGAAAATAGCTTTAAACAGAGAAAGTATGTATTCAATTAAACACATATAACATTATAAAAGATGATAAAATAATGTTATAATAAAATCAGGTGGGTTTTGTATTGAACGAAGAATCTAGAACTAAAACAGAATCAATTATTTTTCCATCTATACTTAACCCTTTAACTTTTAATGATTTTCCTTTTTGAATCAAGGTGTAGATCTGTTTGTCGTTAAGTACTTTTCCATATTGTTCAAACATAATTTTGAATGAACATCCATTCTTATATTCGCTGCATCCAAATGCCGTTTTCCCTTTGAGTATATGGCCTTTTTTACATTTTGGACAAGTAATTACGCCTAAATCAACAGTCTTTTTATTCGCAGGTTTCTTCGTTTCTGATGATTTTTGTTTTTCTATTTTTTTTGCTTTCTGTTCTTCATGTTTTGCATCGTGCTCAATAACAATCGTTTTTTTTGTTTCACGCTTCACTTCAACGACCAACTGAGCAACCATTTCTTTCATTTCGTTCAGAAAGTTTTTTGGATCGTATTCGCCTTTTTCAATCTGACGAAGTTTTTTCTCCCACATTCCAGTCAACTCGGCTGATTTTAATAATTCATTTTGAATCGTATTTATCAATTGAATTCCGGTTTGAGTGGGTACAAGGTTTTTCTTTTCGCGGGTTACGAATTTACGTTTGAACAAGGTTTCTATAATATTGGCACGAGTTGAAGGGCGTCCTATTCCATTTTCTTTCATTAATTCACGAAGTTCATCATCTTCGACCTGCTTGCCCGCTGTTTCCATTGCCCTAAGCAATGTCGCTTCGGTAAGCATTTTGGGTGGTTGTGTTTGTTTCTCGAGCAAATCAGGAGTATGTTCGCCTTTTTCACCTTTTTCGAAATGAGGCATAATTTGTTCCTCGTCGGCTTCGTTTTCAGTATCCTTTTCGTCCTCTTTTTTTGGATATAATATGCGCCATCCCTCTTCCAGAATAACTTTGCCTGTAGCTTTAAATTCGTGAGTGCAAACCTTTCCTATCACGGTAGTGTTTGACACAATACAATCGGGATAGAACACTGCAATAAATCTACGAGCGATTAAATCGTAAACTCGTTTTTCCTCCAATATCAAGCCCGAAGGCTTTGTGCCTGTAGGAATGATGGCGTGGTGATCGGTGATTTTAGCATCATCAAAAACCTTTTTGCTTTTCTTGATTGGCTTGCCGAGCAATGGAGTAGTGAAGTTGGCATAAGGTTCCATGTTTTTTAAAATGCCTTTTATCTTGGGATACATGTCGTTAGGCAAAAATGTAGTATCAACGCGAGGGTAGGTTACCATTTTTTTTTCGTAAAGACTTTGGATATATTTCAACGTATCATCAGCTGTGAAACTGAATTTTTTATTACACTCAACTTGTAATGCTGTTAAATCAAACAATTTAGGAGGGGCTTCATTTCCCTTTTTCTGTTCGAAAGATACAACCTCGAAAAGATTTGTTTTTATCTCTTCAATGATTCTGGAAGCATCGTCAATTGTATCGAATCGACCATTTGTAGAATTGAATATCACATTTCGATAGTTTGTTTTTATTTCCCAAAATGGTTTAGAAATGAATTTTTGAATTTCTTCAAATCGACGAACAATCAAAGCTAGGGTAGGGGTTTGAACTCTTCCTATTGATAAAACACCTTTTCCATCGGCATATTTCAAAGTATATAAACGGCTGGCATTCATACCCAGTAGCCAATCGCCAATGGCACGGGCATTTCCAGCTGAATACAAACGGTCGAAATCTTTTCCATCTTTTAATTTTTCAAAACCTTCTTTTATCGCTTCATCTGTCATTGACGATATCCATAAACGTTTTAATGGTTTTGAACATTCAGCTTTTGTTAATACCCATCGTTGAATGAGTTCTCCTTCAATTCCTGCATCACCGCAGTTTATGACTTCGTCGCATTCGGCAAAAAGTTTTTTAATAGTATTAAATTGCTTTTTGACTCCGTCGTTTTCTATGAGTTTTATACCAAATCGATTAGGAATCATTGGTAAGGCATATATTTTCCACTGTTTCCAATCAGGCGTGTAATCTTCAGGATTTTTGAGTGTACATAAGTGTCCAAATGTCCATGTAACCTGATAACCATTTCCTTCAAAATAACCGTCTTTACGATTATTGGCTTGCAATATTCGGGCTATTTCTTTTGCTACACTTGGTTTCTCGGCTATACAAACTTTCACTTTTGGAATATTTTTTTAATCACCAAATTTAGGAAAAACAAGGAAGATTTATATTCAAATGTTGAAACAAAAAAGAAATATTTTTATTTTCTAAAGATAACAACAGAAAATAAAAAATATTGAAAAAAGATTTGTATTACCCTTGGGGATTACTTGTCTTTTCTAATTACTAAAGGAATTTAAAAGAATCTTTATTTGACTACTGCAAATTTTCCATTGTATGTTAATCCATTGGATAAACTTTTCAAAGAATATAAATAAAGTCCAGATTCAATATCTGTTGTGTTTATTTGTGTTTTGTCGCCGGTTAATTCCTTCTGTTTGACTGTTTTTCCATTTATATCAGTAATTATTAAAGTATAAGTATCAACTTGTGGGAATACAAATGTTGTTTCAATTATTGCAGGATTAGGATAGTTGAAAATGCTTCCATTGTTATTTATTAATATTGGATTATTTATTCCAGTTGCTCCGTCTTCAAATTTTGATATACCGCCGCCTTTAGTTCCGAACCATTTATTTCCTTGAGCATCTATTTTAATGGCGGTTACAGTATCATTGATTAATCCTTTTGTTTTAGTGAATGTAGTCCAGTTGGTGCCATCAAATTTTGATACACCGCTTCCTTTAGTTCCGAACCATTTATTTCCTTGAGAATCTTTTGTAATAGTACAAACAGTATCGTTTGCTAATCCGTTCGTTTTAGTGAATGTAGTCCAGTTGGTACCACCAAATTTTGATACACCGCCATAAGTTCCAAACCATTTATTGTTTTGATCATCTATAACAATGGAAAGGACTTCATTGTTAACCAATCCATTGGCTTTTTGTGAGTAATTTATCCACCGCGTATCATCAAATTTTGATACACCGTTGTTTGTTGCAAACCATTTATTCCCTAGCCCATCAATGGTGATAGCATTAACACCATTTTCAGCTAAGCCATCAGTGGTTGTATAAGTAGTCCACTGCGTATCATCAAATTTTGATACGCCAACTTTTTCAGACCAATTATTATAATTATTAAAAGAACCAGATGCATTACCAAATCCAAACCATTTATTTCCTTGAGGATCTATGGCAATACTTGTTACATTATTACTTGCTAAACCATCAGAAGTAGAATATTTTTTCCAATTGGTGCCATCAAATTTTGATACGCCATTTGCCGTTCCAAACCATTTATTTCCTTGAGCATCTATGGCGATGGCATTCACATTATTGTCAACTAAACCATCTAAAGTAGTATAAATAGTCCAATGAGTGCCATCAAATTTTGATACACCACCACCTACATAATTAACAATAAGTTGTCCGCGAGGAACTGTGGCACCTGCAAACCATTTATTCCCTTGAGCATCTATGGCTATTGCATTGACACTATTACTTGCTAATCCATTAGAAGTATAAGTAGTAAATGTGCCATCAAACTTCGTAACACCGGCGCCTGCATCAGACCCATTGTAATCCATTGACCATGAATCGCGGTTGTCATATCCAAACCATTTATTTCCTTGTTTATCAATGATAATAGAATAAATGTTATTATCAGCCAACCCATCATTTGTAGTGTAGTTAATCCAATTTGTACCATCAAATTTTGATACGCCTCCCCAAACAGTTCCAAACCATTTATTTCCTTGAGCATCTATAGCTATTGATGATACATTGTTATTTGCTAAACCATCAGTGGTTGTGTAAGTAGTCCAAAGTGCGCCATCAAATTTTGATACGCCATTTCCTGTTGCAAACCATTTATTCCCTTGAGCGTCTATGGTTATTGTATTCACATAATCATATACTAAACCATTAGAATTATCGTAAGTTTTCCAATGTGTACCATCAAATTTAGATACACCACCTCCTCTGGTTCCAAACCATTTATTTCCTTGAGCATCTATGGCAATTGATGATACATTGTCATCAGCCAAACCGTTCGTTGATGAATAAATAGTCCATTTGGTTCCATCATATTTTGTAACACCCATATCGGTTGCAAACCATTTGTTTCCTTGAGCATCTATGGCAATAGCATTTACAAAATCACCAGACAAACTATCATTTGAAGTATATGTTGTCCATTTGACACCATCAAATTTTGTAACACCGCCACCCCAGGTTCCAAACCATTTATTCCCTTGAGCATCCACTGCAATTGATATGATATAATTATTTGCAATTGTATAATTTGTCCAATGAGTGCCATCAAATTTTGTAACGCCATTTACAGTTCCAAACCAGATAGATCCGTCAAGATCAACAGCCATAGCGAATACATTATTATTGGATAATTGTGTTGATGTGTTGGACATGTTATAAGTAGTCCATTTTTGTGCCATTGTTGTTAATGAAAATACAATGGTGAAAAGAAGAATTAATTTTTTTTTCATAAGGTGTTTTATTATTGAATAATTAATAATTATCAAATATATATTTTTTACAATCAGCAAAATAAAGATTTTAAAACCCTTTATTAAAAGAAAATTGTTGATATCCAAGCTTTTTTTCTTAATGATCAACCATAGTTAAGGAAAACTTTTTTAGTTGAATCTAACGGAAGCCCCGTCAAACAATAATGATAGAGAATATGAATTGAAAAAAACAGAGATTGTCAGTATGCTGAACTCCTTGTTTTGAAAGGAAATTAATAATAATCACAAATATTGTATTTAAGGGAAAACATGCAATAATATTATTAAGAAATTACAGTTGGTTCTTTTTTTTATGATGCTGTGAATTTCCCCATTCCCCATAGCTGATGGTGTCTCCAGCCAATTGCACTCTCATTTCAAGGCATTTTATACATTCTTCGGCATCTTCATCCACGCAGGGTTTGTCTTCGTATAACAAATAATTTTTTCTGTATTTTTGAGGTGTAATGTTTGGCATGATAATATTTGCGCCTGCTTTCAAAGCTTTTTCACGACCAATCGGATCAATAGATTGCAGGGCTGTGGTAGCTGCAATATTTATATCCTTCATCATGATGCGCAAAATGGCAATCATTTTTAATGTTAGGTCGAATCTTTCTTTCTTTGGCAAAAGCTGATCGCTGTAGTGATATAGCGGAGTATCCTTATGTTCAATGTAAGGTCCCATGCCCACCATGTCAACATCTATTTCTCTGAAAAAAAGTAAATCATCCGCCAAATGTTCCAATGTCTGAAACGGAAGACCAATCATAACGCCTGTTCCGGCTTGGTATCCGCACTTTTGAATCAACCGCAACGCAATTATTCTATTTTCAAAACTATGTGTTTTATTGTTCGGATGAATTTTATGATAGAGCTCAATATTTGAAGATTCAATGCGCATCAGGTATCGTTGTGCGCCACTCTCAAACCATTGTTTGTAGGTATTTTCAGATTGTTCTCCACAAGAAAGTGTAATTCCGATTTCCTTATTTGTTGTTCGTTTTATTTCTTGCAAAAGATGATTTATTCTGTTTGTGAATTTTTTATTACTTAATTCACCTGATTGCAGAACGACTGAACCAAAATTGCTTTTCCACGCAAACTGAACTCTTTCCAGCACTTCTTCATCACTTAAAGTATATCGTTGAATTTTTTTATTGCCTCTTCGAATGCCGCAATACAAGCAGTTTTTAGAGCATATATTTGAAAATTCAATCAGTCCGCGCAAATGAACTTTGTTGCCAATATACTTTAATTTTGTAGCATATGCTTTTTCAAAAATCTTTAATTTTTCATCCTTATCTTTTGTAGCAAGTAGAATCAGAATATCTTCTTTCGTAAGATTTTTTTTGTTTAAAATATGTTCAATTTTTTCTATCATCATCATTAGCTTCAAGCTATAAGCCTTAAGCTGCAAGCTTTTTATTGAATTTTCTTTTTACTTTATGAACTTTTCACTTTCAACTTGACAAACTTTTCACTAAATATAATCAATCCCTTTTTCATCAGCTTTTACAAAAGGCGCAATTGCTCTGTTGTAGATGCCTTGCACGAAAGCGATGGTCATTCCGTAATTTGTAACAGGCACACCAGCGTCAATGGCGGGTTTCAGGCGATTCAAAATTTGTTTGCGCGTTAAAACACAACCGCCGCATTGTATCACTAACGCGTAATCAGTAATAGGATAGGGCGTTTCAGACAATCCGGCAACAACATCAAACTCAATTTTTTTTCCTGTATAATTGGTCAACCATCGTGGAATTTTCACACGCCCAATATCATCGCAAGACACATGATGCGTACATCCTTCAAGCAACAACACACGGTCGCCATCTTTTAAACTATTTATTTTTGGAGTTCCTTGCAGATAATGTTCAAAATCACCTTTGTATCTTGCAAGCAACACGCTGAAACCCGTCAATGGTACATCTTTTGGAATAGAAGCATCCGCTTTTAAAAATATCTGGCTGTCGGTAACCGCCAGCTTTGGCTTGATTTGAGTTTGTTTTAAGAATGTATCTACTTCGCGTTCTTTAAGTACAATGGCAACGCAATCATTATCGAGAATATCTCTGATAGCCTGAACCTGCGGCAGAATAAGCCGTCCTTCAGGCGCTTCAATATCAATCGGTGTAATCAATAAAACAATATCGCCATATTTCAGCAAGTCTCCAAGCATTGAGACCTGTTTATAGGCATTTTCAGGGATTTTGTTTTCAATAATTTTTATCAGTGGAGCAAGAGAATCTTTCTGTTTTATAGAAAAACTAATAACCGGCGCTTTATATTTATCGCTTATTTCCCTTTTAAAATCAGCGTTTATCGAGTGAATGTCTTCTTTGTTGTGAACTATAATAAACGGAATATCAAATTGGATAAATTCTTTGACAAGCTTTTTTTCAAATTTTTCAAACGTATTATTTGTAATCAATAATAACGCAAGGTCAACAGATTTAATGATCTGTAACGTTTTTTTTATTCGAAGTTCGCCCACGTCACCAATATCATCAATACCGGCAGTATCAATCATTACAACCGGACCAATGCCCGGAATCTCAATGGATTTCTTGACCGGATCAGTCGTAGTGCCGGGCATATCGCTCACAATAGACGTATCTTGCCCTGAAAGCATATTGATTAGAGAACTTTTGCCATTGTTTCTTCTGCCAAAAATTCCAAGATGAGGTTTTATTTCTTTTCCTTTAGGCATAATTTACAAAATATCATTCACATTGAATCCTTCTTTTAGCAGGTTCTGTGGCTCAAGTATTGTTTCTAATTTTTTAGTATCAAGAAATCCAAGTTCTGCATTCGCTTCTAGAATGGATTGTCCTTTCAATTTCATTTGCTTCGCCAATTCGCTTGCTTTGTTGTATCCGATGTAAGGCAATAAAGCCGTGGTAATCGCAGGACTAAACATTAATTTTTTAAATGATAGTTCAGTATTTACAATCAATCCGTTGAATAAATTATTTTTCAGCGTGGTGTTCATGCCAATCAATAATTTCAAACTTTCAAGCAATGCATGACCAATTGTAGGAAGATATGCATTAAGTTCCAAACAGCCTTGAGCAGCGAGATTGCTGATAAGTTGATCGTTTGCATATATCTTATGTGCTGCGCTGATTATATATTCTGGAATGACAGGATTTATTTTTCCTGGCATGATGCTGCTTCCAACCTGTATTTGTGGTAACACTAATTCATTCTGATGCAAGTCAGATGCGAGTAGGCGAATATCTCCAACCATTTTTTCAAGATTCACGGCATGTGCTTTTAAAATGGCATGCACCTCAACCAATGAATCGAGGTTGCTGGTTGCATCAGACATATTTTCACTCCGGGTGATTGATAGATTTGTAAGCTGTTTAAGATTTTGAACAACTTCAAGAATAAAATATTTGGGAACTGAAATGCCTGTGCCAATAGCACTTCCGCCAAGGTTTACCACTTTTATCCGTTCATTGCATTTTGAAACACGCCACCAATCGCGCCCGAGCGCTTCATTATACGTGCTGAACAATCGTCCGAATGAACTGGGAACAGCTTCCTGCATTTGCGTGTAGGCGATACGAAGATCATTGCGGTGATTTTTTTCGTATGTTTCAACAACAAATTTTAAATCATTTATTTTTGATTCCAATTCTGTCAGAAGCTTCATTGCCGCTAATTTCAGTGAAGTTGGAATGACATCATTTGTGGATTGATAAATGTTTGCATCTTCAATCGGATCAATTTCTTTGTAATCTCCAGGTATAAATCCTGATTTTACTAATGCCACATTTGCGATGATTTCATTCACATTCATATTTATGCTTGTACCGGCGCCGCCACAAATAGCAGGAACAATAAAATGTTCAAAATGCTTGCCCTTGCTGACTTCTAGCGCAGCATCTTTTAAGGCATCTGATTTTTTTTGATCAATAAATTTAAAAGGAACGGTTTTATATTTTTCTTTTATTGCTTTGATAAAACCATCGTAGGTTTTGTAACAGGCCAGTTTGACAAGTCCTATCGCCTGATACCATTCTAAATGAAAAGGTGTTTGATCCGGAAAATTTTCTTTTGCACGAAGAGCATGAATTCCGAAAAACGCATCGTTGGGTATTTCTTTTTGTCCGATATAATCTTTTTCGATTCGCATGATTAAATCTGAAGTTATTATTGTAGAAAATAAAATTATCTTGTACTTATTTTAGTCATTGGAAAGTCACAAGCTCAAGCTATTTGCTTCAAACTTTTTCTAAATTCTAATAACTCAATACTCATAACTATTTAAAAGTACAAATCTCTTTCCCCATTTTTAATGCGTTCCAATCGTTTTTTTATTTCTTCAACATCTTGAAATTCTTTGATGTCGTCGAGGTTTTTATTTATCAATGCCCAGCCTTTTTCAGCTGTGTCTTTCGGAGCATAATCCATGATGTATTCAGCCAAAGTAAGCACAGCATTAGGTGTACAGAATCTTTTTATGAAACCGGGCACGGAAAATTCCATGAAATGTTCACCTGTTCTGTTGAGCCTGTAGCAAGCTGTACAGAAAGAAGGCACATAATCATTTTCAATAAGTTCATCCATCACTTCATTCAACGAGCGGCTATCATTGATCATGAATTGTTCTTTGTTGATATCCTTTTCATGAACTTCTTCAGCATAAGCGCCAATCTTGATTTTTGTACCTGCATCAATTTGTGAGCAACCGAATTGTAATACTTTTCTTCTTATTTCTACCGATTCTCTTGCAGTTAATATCATACCGGTGTAAGGCACTGCCAAGCGAAGAATAGCAACGAGTTTCACGAAATCATCATCACTGACAATATATTTATTATCAATATTTAAATCTGAAGCATATTGTAAACGTGGAAATGAAATTGTGTGTGGACCTACATTGTAGCAGGCTTCCAGATGATTGGTGTGACGCACCAATCCCATGACTTCAAAACGCCAATCGTATAATCCAAACAAAGCGCCTATGCCAACATCGTCCAATCCTGCTTCCTGCGCTCTATCCAGAGAAGTCAAGCGGTAATCATAATCTGATTTTGGTCCACGTTGATGATATTTTTTATATGTTTCCTGATGATATGTTTCTTGAAAAACCTGAAAAGTGCCAATACCGGCTTCTTTCATAATTCTGAAACCTTCAATTTCCATCGGCGCTGCATTGATGTTTACGCGACGAATTTCTCCATTATCTTTTTTAACAGAATAAACAGTTCGAACATTATCAGCGATAAATTCAGGGTCATATTTTTTATGTTCGCCATAAACCAAAATCAATCTCTTTTGACCTTGTTCTTCAAGAGCTGTAACATCTGCTATCAATTCTTTTGTAGTCAGTGTTTTTCTTTTAGAAAGAGTATTGGATAATTTGAACCCGCAGTATTTGCAGTCATTCATGCAATAGTTGCCAACATAAAGAGGAGCGAAAAGAACGATACGATTTCCATACACCAGTTCTTTTAGCTTCTTGGCGCCTTCTTTGATTTCTTCAATCAATTCAGGATCTTTCGCATTGATAAGAATGGCAACATCTTCTAAAGTCAAACGGTTTTTATCGAGTGATTTTGCTATAACTTTACGAACAGATTCTTTTGTAGAATTAGCATTATTAAGTATTTGCCAAATTTCATCTGCATCGATAAAAGGTTTCATCGGTTCATCGGCAATGGCATATTTTTGCGGAATGAATTTCATGATATATTGAGTTTAAATGGCGCACTTATCATAAGGGAAAATAATTTTAAATGTACTTCCTTCATCAGGAATACTGGTAACTTCAATCTTGCCACTATACATTTCAACCAGTTTTTTAAGAATTGACAGTCCTAATCCACTACCGGAAATATTTTTGGTTTTAATGTTTTTTATTCGAACAAATTCTTGAAAAAGTTTTCCGATTTCTTCTTGTGTCATACCAATACCGGTATCTCTGACAGTGACAATAATTTCATCTTCAATTCGATCAACAGTAATAAATACTTCTCCGTTTTCACTATTGTATTTAATTGCATTTGAAATGAGATTATTGAAAATGATTTCCATTTCATCTGAATCAGCATAGAAAATAACATCTTTTTCAGAATTAAAATGAACAGTAACATTTCGTTGAATAGCATATGGTTCCATGGAATCAACGGCAACACGAGCAGTTTCACAAAGATTTAATTGTTTAAACTCGCGTAGTTTTTTCCCTGATTCGATTTTTGTTAAATCAAGTAAATCCATAATAAGAGTACGCATTCCACTGATACGTTCAAGTGAGCGACTAATCATTTTTTCGTAATCATCAATGTTTTCGCCCATTTGTTTATCTTGCATCATACGCAGATAACCTTCAATAGCATTCAACGGTGATTTCAGTTCGTGAGATAATACAGACAAAAACATGAACCGGACTTGTTTCCCGACAGTATTCATTTTTTTTGTCATTCTTTTCAAGAAAAGTCGTTTTGTAATTTGTTCGACTGCACCTCTGAGTTCCTGCGGCGTGAAAGGTTTTGGAATAAAACTATACGCTCCATTGTTGGTTGCTTTAACAGCTAATTCAAGCGATGCAAACGAAGTGATCATCATGACCATGGTGTCAATTTCTTTATCCTTGATTTGTTCAAGAACTTCAACGCCTTCAATGCCGGGCAATTTATTATCGAGTAAGATAATATCCGGATGATGTTGATCAATCAGAACAAGCGCTTCTTCTCCACTACCAGCTTCAATAATATTAAATTGAAAATCGTCTTCCATAAATGGAAAACCTACGCTAAAATTTTGTAGTGATCTGATAACTCCAGTTCTGATGCCGGGTTCATCATCAACAACTAAAAGATTTAATTTTTCCATAAATAATATTATTAGTAAAAGAAAACATATATAGAAATTATAAATTTAATAGTTTAGTTATTTCGCGATGCAATTGGTCAGGACGAATACCTTTTGTTAAATAAGCATCTGCTTTAATCCAGCTTTGTTCTTCGGCTGTATTCAGCTCAAACATCATTCCCGTTTCAGCAGTTACAGCTGTTGCAAGTATTACAGGCACGTCAGGATATTTCTTTTTAATTTTATAGCAAAGAATAAAGCCGCTATCACGGTTTTCCATCATAAGGTCGCAAATGACTAAATCCGGTTTAGTTTTTTCTAAAGTTTGTTCTCCTTCTTTTTGGCTGTTGGCTGTTATCACATTAAATCCGAGTTTTTCAACAAGTAATTTTAATTGAAATAAATAATCAACATCGTCATCAATAATAAGAATTGTTTTGTTCATCTTGGTTTCCATAATATTAAAATATTAAAAAATTAGAGATTAAATGGTATTTCTATTTTAAACATTGTGCCTGTTGGGCCTTTTGTTTGATCTGCATTTGAATTGATATGTATTTGTCCTTTGTGCATTTTTACTATGCCATAGGTTGTTGCTAAGCCTAAACCTGTGCCTTTGCCTATTTCTTTTGTTGTGAAGAATGGATTGAAAATTTTTTCCATATCTTCTTTTTTGATTCCTGTACCTGTATCACTGATAGTAAAGAACAAACTATCCGCATTATTTTCAATTTGAAAAATTAAAGTTCCTTTTGTTGGCATAGCCTCAATGCCGTTCTTAATTAGGTTTGATAAGGCTTGTGTCATTTGTTCCTTGTCCAGTTGGATTGTTTCTTTTGTGAAGTTTCTGTTTACATTAAAGGTAATGTGTTCAGGAATAATTATAGATGAAATGCTGAGATCAATTAATTCATTCACATCAACTTCTTCATAATTAACTTTATTTTTTCTTGCAAAGTTAAGTAATCCGCTAACAATAACTTTACAACGTTCTGCTTGTTGAACAACCAGCTCAATGTCCTTTCTTTGTTGACTATCAGCAGGACAATCTTCTAAAAGCAAGTTTGCATACATGATAATTACACCCAGCGGATTATTTAATTCATGTGCAATGCCTGCTGATAATTGCCCCATGTGAGCGAGTTTCTCATTATGTTTCAATGCTTGCTGAACAGTTGCTAATTTTTGATTTGAAACAGCAAGATCAATGATAGAATTATGTAATTTGTCAATAGTATATGGTAAGCACATTTCAACCTCGGCTAGTCCGTTAATGATAGCAATGGCGTGCTCTTTGCAAGTATCATAACCGCAAGCTCCGCAATTCAGTTGTTGCGCTTCGTTAAACTTGCCCATTTGTTGAAGTACTTTTTCTAAATCTTTATGTTCAGGTAAATCAACTCTTGCATCTGAAATTCTAAATGATCTGGAAAAATCAATATGTAAAAAATTTGAAATATTTTGTTCGTGTAATTCTTGATTGAGATTGGTAAGCTTTTCTTGTACGTAATTTTTCACCAATGCTTTTTTTAAGTAAGGATTTCCGTGAGTTGTCATTCCAACTCCCATGATACATCCTTCACAACAAAGTAGTTCAAGGTGCTGATTTTTTAGTAATCCATTTTCAAATTCTTTTATAGCTTCTTGAAAATTTATTCTACCATCAGCAACAATAACGTTGTTCTCAAGATTTTGGTCAGTGATATTAATGGTTTGCAAAAGTCCTCTGCTTATAGGAAACATTGCGCCTTTGCCACCATAAGGTGGATCAAAATTAACAGGTGTTGTATTTTCTTTTGAAATATTTTTTTCCTCAAAAAGCATGCGAAGTTCTCGAAAGGTAATCGCTGCATCCACTTCAGTTGATTCTTCTTTTTTCGCAATACAAGGACCGATAAAAACAATTTTTAGTTTATCGTTGTATTTTTTTCGAAGAATGCGAGTAAGCGCAACCATAGGAGAAACAATAGGAACAAGGTATTGCACTAAATTAGGATGATATTTTTCGACATACTTAACAATAGCAGGGCAATCTGATGAGATGCAAAACTTGTTGTTTGTATCTTTCATCAGCTCGCTGTATTTTAATGCAACAATATCAGCGCCAAATGCCACTTCATTAACATAGGTGAATCCAAGCGCTTTAATCATTCCAACTAAAACTTTTGTGTCAGGATATTCAGAAAACTCTGCCGCAAAACTTGGTGCAATGCAAGCTGCAATTGGTTGTTTGCTTTCGAGTAACTGTTTTACTTCATCTGTTGATTCGCGATAAACTTTTGCTTCCTGACTACAAACTTTAACACAATTTCCACAAGCAATGCATCTGCTACTAATGACTTCCGCTTGACCATTCGATATTTTTATAGCTTTTGCAGGGCATTCACGAACACATGTGTAGCATACGCGGCATCTTTCTGGTTGCGTGTATACTAAACATGTGTCTTTATCTTTCGGAATGCGATTGCTCATTTTATTGTTTTTACTTGACTTTTAATAGATCAAGATTCTGAAGTTTTGTTTTGAAACGTGATAGTTTAAACAAAAATTAAGCACTTTTTAAGTTTGCAATTTTTATTTAAATACATCTCGTTTGCAATAATGTGTATGCAAGAGTTCATGGCTCTTATGTCCTAAAGGTTCAATTAAGAATTTATCATAAAGCTCAACAATATCAGGGTTTTTATGACAAACTTTTAATGTTTCTTGTGCATCAATATTATAAAGTGATTTAGCTCTGGCGCGCAAAGCTTCTTCGCTTGCACCAATAGGTTGACCACCTCCACACAAACATCCGCCAGGACAAGCCATCACTTCAATAAAATGTAATTGACGTTTATTTTCTTTTACATCTTTAATTAATCTGGCGGCATTTCCAAGACCGTTCACAACTGCAACACCAACGTTCAAATCACCAATTTCAAGGTGAGCTTCTTTAATGCCATCTAAACCTCGAACAGCATTTACGTTATAGTCATCCATTTCTTTGCCTGTTAGTTTGAAGTAAGCTGTACGAATAGCTGCTTCCATCACACCACCGCTGGCTGCAAATAATTTACCTGCTGAACTGCGGCTACCCAAAGGAGAGTCAGCTGCCTGAGGTTCCATATTGTTTAAATCAATACCATAAAGATGAATGAATTTAGCTAATTCACGTGTGGTAAGACCAATATCAATATCAGCAACACCATGATTAATCATCTCTTCGCGTGATGCTTCAAATTTCTTCGCAGTACATGGCATAATAGCTACAACAACAATTTTTGAAGGATCAATTCCTTCTTTTTCTGCAAAGTAACTTTTAATCATTGCGCCCATCATTTGTTGTGGCGATTTACAAGAAGAAATGTGTGGAATTAATTCAGGATAAAATTGTTCAACATATTTCACCCATCCTGGGCAACAGCTTGTAAACATTGGTAATACGCCGTTATTCACCACGCGATCAATAAGTTCAGCGCTTTCTTCCATAATAGTTAAATCGGCAGTGAATGTGGTGTCAAAAACTTTTTTAAATCCAATGCGTCGTAAAGCAGCGTTCATAACTCCACTTACGTCTGTGCCAGGCGCCATGTTGAATTCTTCACCTAATGCTAATGAAATAGAAGGAGCATATGTGGCAACTACAAATTTATCTTTGTCATTCAAAGCAGCAGTTACACGGTCGAGATAACCCCTTTCGTTTAATGCGCCAGTAGGGCAGACTATAATACATTGTCCGCAGTTGATACAACTTGAGGTGTTAAGACCATCATTAAATGTTGTACCAATAACAGTTTTGCTTCCTCTGTTTATAAAGTCGATAGCTGAAACGCCAATTATTTCTTCGCACATACGCACACAACGTCCGCAAAGAATACATTTTGAAGGATCGCGTTCAATACTCATACTTGATAAGTCTTTGTGAAGATCGCTTTTTTTGCCGCTAATTCTACGTTCGCGAACATTGTATTCTATTGATAAATGTTGCAGTTCGCAATTACCGCTTCTAACGCAGTAAAGACAATCATCAGGATGATCAGAAAGTAAAAGCTCGATAATCATTTTACGTGATTCGATGACTCTTCTTGAATGTGTTTTTAATTTCATTCCATCAGCAACAGGAAATGAACAAGATGGAATAAGTCTTCCACTTTGTTCGTCTTCTACAACACAAATACGACATGCACCGCTTGGCAGTAAGCCTTTCATGTGGCACAACGTTGGAACTGAAAGATTCTCGCGTTTTAAAGCTGATAAAATAGTTTCGCCCTCTTTGGCTTCAATTATTTGATTATTTACTTCAATCTTTATCATAATATTTTTTTTACAAGTGACTATACTTTCTAACTACGATTAATAATAGGTTACAGCATCAAATTTACATGCTTCATCGCAAGCACCACAACCAATACATTTTGATTCTACTACAAAATGAGGTGTTTTCTTTGCACCAACAATTGCGCCTGTTGGACATTTTTTTGAACAAACAGTACATCCGGTACATTTATCAACATCAATTTTGTATGTTCTTAAATCTGTGCAAACACCCGATGGACAAATACGATCAAAAATATGTGCTTCATATTCGTGACGGAACCAGCGAATGGTGCTAAGTACAGGGTTTGGCGCTGATTGTCCTAAACCACAAAGTGAAGTTTCTTTAATCACCCGACCAAGTTTTTCAAGTGTTACAACACCTTTAAAACGTTCAAGCGCTTGGTTGTTCTGTGAATTTGGTTTTTTTGTAATGCTTTCCAATATTTCCAACATACGTCTGGTGCCTTCTCTGCAAGGAATACATTTTCCGCAGCTTTCACGTTGTATAAAATCCATGAAGAATTTTGCAACGTCAACCATACACGTATCTTCATCCATAACCACTAATCCACCTGAACCCATCATAGCTCCAACTTTGATTAATGAATCATAGTCAATTTGTATATCTAAATTTTGTTCAGTGATACAACCACCTGATGGTCCACCAATCTGAACGCTTTTGAATTTTTTATCATTTTTAATTCCACCACCAATTTTGAAGATGATGTCACGAATAGGAGTTCCCATAGGAACTTCAACTAAACCTGTCAATTTAATTTTCCCTGAAAGAGCAAATACTTTAGTTCCTTTACTTGCAAGTGTTCCAGTTGAACTGAACCATTTAGCGCCTTTTTCAAGGATGCTAGGAATATTTGAAAGTGTTTCAACATTATTAATAACAGTTGGTTTGCCAAATAAACCCTGTGTAGATGGGAATGGTGGGCGAGGACGTGGCATACCACGTTTTCCTTCAATACTATTGATGAGGGCTGTTTCTTCACCGCAAACAAATGCACCTGCGCCCATTTTAATAATAATATCAAAATCGAAACCACTGTTAAATATATTTTTTCCTAAAAATCCATTTTCTTTAGCCTGAATAAGAGCAATTTTTAAACGTTCAATTGCTAATGGATATTCTGCACGAATGTAAATATAGCCTTTTGAAGCACCAATTGCAAAAGCGCCAATTGCCATGCCTTCAATTAAACGATGAGGATCGCCTTCAATTACGGCTCTATCCATAAATGCGCCTGGGTCGCCTTCATCAGCATTGCAAATGAGATATTTTTGATCTCCAACAGAAGCATTTGCCATTTTCCATTTTCTTCCTGTAGGGAAACCACCGCCGCCACGACCGCGTAAGCCGCTTTGTTCAACGATATTGCAAACATCAATTGGTTTGTAATTGGCAAGCGTTTTTGCTAAACCAACGTATCCGCCACGTGCAACATAGTCTTCAATGCTTACAGGATCAATGATTCCGCAATTTTGAAGTACAAGTCTTTTTTGTGGTGCGAAAAATGGATGTTCATGAATATAAGGAACACCTTTCCATGCAGTTGCTTTGCTGTTATCAAATTGACAAAGAACATCTAATCCTTTAATGGTATCATTGAAAACTCCATTTAAGATTTTTTCAACTTTGTCAGAAGTGGCTTGTGTAAATGAAATACGTTTCTTGCCTGGAACCTGAATATCCATCAGTGGTTCTTCTGCACACAAACCAATACATCCAACTTCAATAATGTCGGCATCAATTTTTTTGTCTGTTAGATAAGTTTTAACTGCACTAATTGTTTTTTCAGCTCCAGCGCCTAAACCACAAGTACCAGCACCAATGAAGATAACTGTTTTTGTAACGTCATCACGCAAATATTTAGTTAAGCTTGCTTCAATTTTTGCATCTTTAATTTCTTTTACAGTATTAAGCACATGGGCATTTAATACAGTAGTTTCTTTAGTAGTTTCTGTCATGTTCATGTTTAATTATTGCTTTTGTTACGATAATCTTCAATGATTTGCTTTAATGAGTCTGCGGTTACTTTTGCATGGAATTCGCCGTTAATACAAACAACAGGAGCTAATCCACAAGCTCCGATACATGCAACCACTTCAATGCTGAATAAGCCATCTGGAGTAGTTTTTCCGGCTTTAATTTTAAGATGTTTTTCCAATTCATTTAATACCGTAGAAGAACCAAGCACATGGCAAGCAGTTCCTCTGCATACTTGCACGTTATATTTGCCTTGCGGTTCAAATCGGAATTGATTATAAAAAGTGGCAACTCCATAAATTTTACTTGTAGGTAATTTAAGGTATTCACCAACTTTAATAATTGAATCTTTTGAAATAAATCCTTCTGAATCTTGTATAGATTGCAGCATAGGAATCAACTGATCGCGTTTTGCTACCGGAAATTGAGTTATGATCTCTTCAACACTTGTTTTCATTTATATTTAAATTATAGTTAATTGCCAAGAATTTTATTTACTGCAGGAATAATTTTTTTTGCTTCTACTGGTTTGCTGATGAATCCATCAACAGGGAACCATACAGTACGTCCGTCATCTGTCAGATAGTCTATGCCTGCTTTTTCAGTTACAATGTCTTTTACAAGTAATACCTGCAATTCTTTATACCCGGGATTTCTTCTGAATTCACGTGCCATAGCCTGAACATCAGGTTTAGTAGTGATCAGCACATCAATTGATGTGAGGATAAGAAAAGGAATATTTTTCAATTCAGGATCATTTCTTAATTCTTCACCCATTTCAAAGCCTTCATACGGTGTGGTCATCATCACATCTAAAATGGCAAGATCGGGTTTTTCATTTCTAATCAGTTTCATTCCTTCTTCTTTGTTAGCAGCAGCAATCACTTGGTAATTCTCCTTTTGAAGAATGGCTTGTAAAATGGTAATAACGTCTATGTCATCATCCACTATTAAAATTTTTTTCTGTTCCATTGTGTTTTGCTTTTTAGGTTTAAGATTCTGAAAATTAGATTACAAATTTAGTTTTTTTTCTATTCAATATTACAAGCTATATTTACTGTTTTTATATGAATAATCAGGTAATATTTGGTTTAGAAAACCAGTAATTTAATGAAGTGTTATTGCCGAAAATTACTGGTTTTGTGTTTTGATAAAATCAAAATTATTAATTAATTTTGAATGCCTTTAGAAAAATGCATGTTTTTATAAAAAACAATTCGTAATGAAAATGTTAAAATAATTGTATGTTGAAGCTTACTAGTTTAATCATATGGAAATTAAAATTTCTTATATACAAATGAATTTTTATATAAGAAAACATTGGATACTTGTATAATATAGAAAAATAAATTCAAAATTTATTTTAATAATAATTCAAAAAAAATGTAATTTTGATTCTTTGTTTTTATTGAAAATATTATTAAGAGATTATTTTTAATGTCGAAATTAATTAATAAGAAAGAAATATATACAACAATAATTATTTTAATTTCATTGTTGTTTTTTAATCGTTTTTCTTTCGCTCAGACTGCTCCAAAGGCTCTATTTACTGTGGATAGAACAACAGGTTGTGGCGTGATGGTTGTACAGTTTACAGATTTATCACAAAATAGTCCTAAAAGTTGGGCATGGGAAATATATCAGTCTGGGTCTAAAGATATAATCAAATCAAATCTTCAGAATCCTATTTTTACATTAAGGACTACTGGTGTTTATAATGTTAGTTTGACTGTAACTAATTCATTTGGAGTAAATACATTAATTAAAAATTCTTTATTAAATTTATATAAACTTCCTGAAAGTAAATTTTCTTCAGATGTAACCACTGGATGTAATCCACTAACTGTAAATTTTACTGATTTATCAGTTGCTGGAGGTTCTATTATAAATAATTGGTATTGGAATTTTGGTGATGGATTTTATTCTACTGATAAGAATCCTAAACATATATATAAAACATCAGGGCAGTTTCATGTTGCACTTGAAGTGAGCGACAAGAATAATTGTGAAAGTGGATCTGACAGTTATACAATTACAGTGCTTGATAATCCAAAATCTTTATTTTCATTTACTCAAGACAGACAATGCTCTTTGCCTATTACAGCTACGTTTACAAATAATTCTACTGGTGATATTTCAGGATATAATTGGACAACCGACGGTACTCCTAACACTTCAACACAAACAAATCCTTCTTTTATATACAATTCAAGCGTGTCACAAAGTGTTATGCTTGTTACCACAGGAACAAATGGATGTCGAGACACAATGAAAAAAGTAAATTTTCTTAGTTCTGGCAATCTGAATGCAAATTTTAATGTGTCATCACAAAAGGGATGTATGCCTCTTGCTGTTACTTTTATAAATACTTCAACAGGTAATGCAAATTCTTGGTTGTGGAATTTTGGTGATGGTGGTTCGTCAACACAACAAAATCCTACTTATACTTATAAAAAATCAGGGATTTTCACTGTAATACTTACTATTAAAAATTCTGATGGATGTTCAAGCATTAAAACAAAAACTAATTTTATTACAGTAAATCCAAATCCTGTTGCACAGTTTAGCAGTATTAGTGATACATTTAGTTGTACTGTTCCTTTTCAGGTCCAGTTTAATAGTACTACACCCAATATAGTTGCATGGTCATGGGGGTTTGGTGATGGAACACCAAATGATATTGTTAAAAAACCAACTCATATATATACTTCAAATAATAAGTTTTCAGTATCACTTAAAGTGACAGATAATTTGGGTTGCAGTAATACGCTTGTTAAATCAAATTATATAAACACTTTGCGAGGGAAAGGCGCGATTTCAGCAACTTTAAAATCTGGATGTGCGCCGTTGACTACAACGTTTAAAGATGTTGGAAATTCCTTAGTTCCGATTACAAAAAGAATTTGGTCTTTTGGAGATGGAGGTTCTTCCATCGTAGCTTCACCGACATATATTTATAATGATACAGGTAAGTTTTGTGTAACTCTTATTGCTATTGATACAAATAATTGTAGTGATACATCTAAAATTTGTCCATATATAATGGTTGGTGCTCCGCCTGTTACTAATTTTACTGCAACTAAATTATCTGCATGTCATCCTTTTAACGCCAGTTTTCAGGCAACTGCAAAAAATGCAGATAAATTTGTTTGGAACTTTGGTGATGGGAAAATTGTAACTGCTAGTTCGAAAATAACACATGTTTATATTGATACTTCCGGATATATGTCTGTTACACTTATTGCATCTCAGAATGGCTGTCCTGATACTGTAAAAAAAAATAATTATATTAATGTGTATCCACCCGTTCCAAGATTTAATATGATTAATCCAATAAATTGTGATACGCCACATACTGTTACATTTATTAACAAATCTATATCTGCTAATATTTCTGTATGGAATTTTGGTGATGGATCACCACTTTTAACTTCAAGTAAAGACACAATAAAACATACTTATCTTACACCTGGTTATCACAATGTTATTCTGAAAGCAACAAATAATAGTACAAAATGTTCAAGTCAAATAACCCAAAAAGTTTCAACCTCTCATATTAAAATAAATTTCATACAGGATACTGCAGTTGCATGTAAATATAATTATATTAATTTTCAAGATAAATCAAGTTCTTCCATTCCGATAAAAAATTATTTTTGGGATTTTGGAGATAACCAGACTTCAACGAATCCTTTCAGTGGTAATGTTATGCATCGGTATGATGCAACTGGTTTATTTACTGTTAAGTTTGTTATTACAGATGCGTCAAATTGTGAAGATAGTATTATTAAAATAAACGATGTTAAAATATTAAAATTACCAAATGTTGATTTTTATGCTGATACATTCCGCGGTTGTGATAATCTTGCAGTGAAATTTCACGATTTAAGTACAAGCGATAATCAATCTTCATTAGTTAAGTGGAATTGGAATTTTGGTGACAATTCGAATTCAAATTTAAAAAATCCAACCCATTCTTATGATTCTGTTGGGAATTTCACTGTGGTTTTAAAAGTAACAGATTCATTAGGTTGTTTGAATTCTTCAGCCAAAGTTAATTATGTTAGATTAACAAAACAAATAACACCTTCATTTACATTAGATACTTTAATTAATGTTTTTTCAAAAATAATTTGTTATTCTGATTCTGCGCATTTTTTGAATCTTACACAAGGGTATCAATTAAAATATTTATGGGATTTTGGAGATGGAAGTACGTTAGATACTAACAAAAATCCGATTCATCGTTTTAAAAATATTGATACAACAAAAAATGTAAAAATTATTTTAACGGCAATTGATACTAACACCTGTAGAAGTCCGTTTATAGGACACTTAACAATTTCTCATCCTAAAGCATGGTTTGGTAGTGATTCAACAAGTTCTGAATGTATGTATCCACTGAAAATTTTTAATTTTAAAGATTCATCTTCTACAGATGTAAATAATTGGCAATGGAATTTTGGTGATCCGGCAAGTAGTATGAATAATTTTTCAGGATTACAGAACCCTGCTCATAGTTTTAGAAATACAGGGAAATATGATGTGACACTAATTGTACAAAATAATTATAGTTGTATTGACACATTAGATCGGAAACAGTATATTTCTATAAATGGGCCAGGTGGAACATTTGATTTTTCTCCTAAGACTGGTTGTATGTGCTTATCTGTTGCTTTTAAAGCACAAACAGTTCATACAGATAGATTCAAATGGATTTTTGGTGATGGAAATAGTTTAACAACTTTTTCTGATTCAATTTTATATGTTTATTGTGTAGATTCTGATGCAGTTTTTAAGCCTTCTCTTTTACTTGAAACTAAACTTGATGCAGATGCTGTTTGTCGAGTGTTGTTAAATGTAAATGATTCAATTGTTTCTTTTTCGTCGCCAGATGTTTATGCTGGCTTGGATACTACTATTTGTTCGAAAGACATAGCCACTTTAAATGCTGATAAGAATGTTAATTGGAGCTATTTGTGGAGTAATAATAAAACAACATCAAGCATAACTGTTAATCCTACTTCAACAACTACTTATTATGTTACAGCTACAAATCTGCACCATTGCACAGATGTTGATACAGTCGTTGTTAATGTAAATCCATTACCTTCAATTGTAATTAATAACGATACTTCAGTTTGTAGAGGAGTGAAATTAAATATTTCTGCAAGTGGAGGGCTTCATTATCAATGGAAAAACATTGTAGGTGATACTTCGCAGATAACAGTTACGCCTTTTGTTTTAACTACTTATACAGTTACAGCAACGAATGGATTTACATGTTCAGCAAAAGATTCAGTTGTTGTTTCAATTTCTGATTCTTTACATCCTGCTATTTTAGGCAATAAACTACTATGCAGTGGTGATTCAACAGAGCTGAAAGTTATTGGTGGTGGTACAAAATATTTATGGGAAAGTAATAGTGTTACTCTTTCTTCATTGGATAGTATTAATACTCATGCTTTGACAATTAAAACAACATATCAAGTTCAAATATCCGATACACTTGGATGTTCAGGTAGAACGCAAACAATAGTCAATGTAAATAAACTTCCAATTGCCAATGCTAAAGCAGGATTAGTTGATTCAGTATGCGAAGGGCATATAATATCACTATTTGCAGGAGGAGGAGGAAATTATTCATATTCTTGGAGTACTATAGATATTAATAATAAAAAGCAAAAAATATTTGTAAAACCAATTGCTAATCTAACAACATATACGGTTACTGTAAAAGACGAAGATGTTAATTGTACTGCAAAAGATTCTATTGTAGTTAAAATGAATCCCAATCCAGTTGTGCAGGCAGGTAAAGATACAGCGATATGCGAAGGAGTTATGACAACACTCACAGCCACTGGTGGCGCGGATACAATCTTTCGATGGATTCCCACTGGTGATCATACTCCGAAGATTTCTGTTTCACCAAATCAAACAACTGTTTATAATGTTATTTTATATAACAAATATATGTGTTCTGATACTTCTTCCAATATTAAAATAACTGTGCATCCTGCGCCATTACCACCTTCTATTAGCAAAGTATATATCTGTTCAAATGAGGCAATAAAAGATGCTACGCTTGAAATAAAAGGTTCTCATACAACATATAATTACACATGGTTTAAATCAGAATCGGATACTGATTCTATTCACAAAGGAACAAGTATTACTGTCAATAATGTGTCAAACGATTTAAATTATTACGTTGAAACTCAAGATTCGATTGGTTGCAAATCATTAACCAGAGGTTTGGGTTCTATTAAGATGCTTAATCCTCCTAAACCTGATTTTTCTTGGAATCCGCAAAAGATTTGGGAGCAGATGGAGGTTCAGTTTAATAATAATTCTGTATCAGTGAACTCAACTGCTTTAAGTTATCAGTGGGATTTTGGTTTAGGAAAAAAAGAAGGTGTTTCAATGTTAGAAAATCCAATGCATATTTATACTGATAGTAGTATCTATCATGTTCAATTGATAGCTACTGATACTTATAGTTGCAAAGATACTATCGTTCAAATCCTAATTGTAATCCCATTGATCAAGGTTTGGGTACCTACAGCTTTTACACCAAATAATGATGGTCCAAATGATTTACTTAAAGTACGAGGACCTATGAGTAAAATGAATTTTGAAGTTTTTAATCAATGGGGAAAGTGTGTATATACATATAGTTCAGAAAGTCAAAAGACATATGATCCAAATGCAGGATGGGATGGGAAATATAAAGGCGTTGAACAACCTGAAGGTAATTATGTATGGCGACTGTCAGGCACTTCAATTGATGGAAGAGATGTGCAAATGCAAGGTGTGACCTTACTAATCAGATAGAAATTTTTTTTAATTATTCAATGCTTCATTAACAAGTGTAATGAATGAATTGTAATCAAACGGTTTTGATAAAAAGCCAAAAGGCTTAATTGTCTTTGCTTTTGTGAATGTTGCCGTATCTGTATTCGCCGTTAGAAAAATAATTGGGATATCTTTTTTTTCTTTAATTCTTCTTGCAATTTCAACGCCATCAATATCTCCAGACAAATAGATATCCATTAAAATTAAATCAATTTCAATAGATTCAAAGTTGTTTAATACGTCTTCAGCTTTTGAATATGAGCCAACAACAATATAACCCATCTTTTCAAGATAGTTCTTGGTAAGTAATGCAATGATTGCTTCATCTTCAACAATCAATATCCTTTTCTTATTCATTGATTTTTATGGATTTTGATTATTTTAAAATTAAAGTTTTAAAATAAAAAGTAAAACAAAAGTATAAAAAAATAGACCATTTAAAACTAGACCAAATTAAATCTTTTAAGGATAGAATATTTAATGTTTGCATAGAGTTATTAAATATTCTTTTTTAATAATTTTTCAACTATAGTTTAATTTTGTAAATATTATTATTGAGATTTGTAAGATAGAATATTAAATAATAACTTTAAATAATTATTATTCCAAGATAAAGTCTATATAAATAATAACTGATTAGTTATGGCAACAAATTTAATTTTTATAGTTGAAGATGATAAATGGTATGGCGAGATGCTTGAATATCATCTGAAATTAAATCCTGAATATGAGATTGTTCGATTTACAAATGGAAAGGATTGTCTAGCAAACCTACATAGAAAGCCTTTTGTGGTTACATTAGATTATACATTGCCTGATATGACTGGTGGTGATATACTTAAAAAAATTAAGCAATATAATCAGGATATTCCTGTCGTAATAATTTCAGCACAGGAAGATATCTCTACTGCTGTCGGACTTTTACGAGAAGGCGCATATGATTATTTTTTGAAGGACAATGACACCAAGGACAGGCTTTGGAATAGTATTCTCAAGATAAAAGAAAATGTAGAATTGAAAGGTGAAATTGAACAACTGCGTGAAGAGGTTGTAAAAAAATATGATGTTTCAAAATTGATTGTTGGAAAATGTAATCCAATTGAGAAAATATTTTCAATGATTGAAAAGGCTGCAAAAACGAATATCATCGTATCTGTTACAGGTGAAACTGGCACGGGAAAAGAATTAGTTGCAAAGGCCATTCATTATTCCTCGGATAGAAGGAAGAAACCTTTTATTGCTGTGAATATGGCTGCTATTCCAAAAGATCTTCTCGAAAGTGAATTATTTGGTTATGAAAAAGGTGCTTTTACAGGAGCCAATGCCAGAAAGCCCGGTAAATTTGAAGAAGCGAACAATGGAACGATTTTTCTTGATGAAATTGCAGAAATGGATTTGAGTCTTCAACCAAAATTATTAAGGGTTTTACAGGAAAGAGAATTAACCAGAGTTGGTGGCAATGATCTTGTGAAGCTTGATGTGAGAGTGATTACGGCTACTAACAGAGATTTGTCTGAAGAAATTCATAAAAATACATTTCGTGAAGATTTATATTATAGACTGCTTGGATTGCCTATTAATCTGCCACCTTTACGAGATAGGGGAAATGATATACTTATTCTTGCTAAACATTTTGCAGATGAATTTTGCAAAGAAAATAAATTAAACAAATTTAATTTTAGTGAAGAAGCAAAATTAAAGTTAATGAATTATAAATATCCAGGGAATGTGAGAGAACTAAAGGCTGTTATTGAATTGGCCGTTGTAATGTCTTCAGGAAATCAATTGGAAGAAAATGATATTACATTTAATACAGGAGCTAAAGTGACTGATTTTCTTTCACGCGAAATGACAATGGAAGAATATAACCGATTGATAATAAAATCATATCTTGAAAAATATGATAACAACATATTGTTGGTGGCACAAAAGTTAGATATTGGCAAATCTACTTTATATAGAATGCGACAGAATAATGAAATATGATAAAAATCATATTGAGATAAATCATTTTGTTTTTCTTTTTTCTATATTTGTAGAACAATTACATTGATTCATGAATCAAGATCCTTTGTTTGACTTGTCAAAGTTGGTAGAATTATCTATGGGTGATCAAGAGTTTGTAAAAAGAATGATAGATATTTTTATTACTCAAACCCGCGATAATCTTGCAATTTTTGAAACAAGCCTGAATGAAAAGGATTATAAACGCATTCATTATATTGCTCATCAAATGAAGCCTACAGTAAATATTTTAAGGATTCATGACGTGAAAGATGACTTGCTGAAATTGGAAGAAAATGCTGATCAATTAAAAAATATCCACGAAATTCCTGAACAGATAAAGAAAATAACTATTGTGCTAAATGAAGTTATTGATCAATTAACTAAAATGGAGAAGTAGTCTAATTGACAATTTTTCCATATAAATCAAAATCATCCGCACTTTCAATTTGGATTTTATAAAAATTACCAATTTTTAATTTCTGTTCATCAACATTTATCAATACTTCATTATCAACCTCTGGAGAATCAAATTCAGTGCGGCCTACGTAATATTCGCCTTCTTGTCTGTCAATAATAGTTTTTAACGTTTTGTTTATTTTCAAGGTGTTTAATTCGCCTGAAATACGCTGTTGAATTTGCATCAGTTCATCCATTCGTTCTTGTTTTTTCTTTTCAGATATATTGTCCTTTAGACTAAAAGCTTCAGTGCCTTCTTCATGTGAATATTTAAAAACACCGAGTCGATCAAATCGAATGGTTTTTATAAACGAGATCAATTCATTAAATTCTTTTTCTGTTTCTCCCGGATAACCGACTATTAGTGATGTTCGTAATGCTATTCCCGGAATTTTTTCACGAATTTTTTCAATGAAATCATAAGATTCTTTTTGCGAAAATCTTCTTTTCATTGATTTTAAAATTCTATCGCTCACATGCTGAAAAGATATATCGAGATATTTACATATATTTGGTGAATGCTTCATAACATCCAGCAAATCCATTGGAAAATCACTAGGATAAGCATATTGCAACCGAATCCATTTAATTTTTTTTACTTTTAATAATTCTTCTACAAGCCTTGTAATGCTTCGTTTTTTATAATTATCAATTCCGTAATAAGTTAAATCCTGCGCTATCAAAATAATTTCTTTAACGCCTTTATCAGCAAGGTAATTAGCCTCTTTGACAATATCTTCTATTGAACGTGAAATGTGTTTTCCTCTGATGATTGGAATGGCACAGAATGAACATTTATTATTGCAACCATCCGCAATTTTCAAATAGGCATAATGAGAAGGTGTAGTAATGATACGCTCTCCAGTCAATAAACTATGATCTTTTGATTTTAGAATTTTAAGAATTTCTTCAGTCTTATTGATTCCAAGAAAGTAATCTGCTTCAGGAATCTCTTTTTTCAATTCTTCTTTATAACGTTCTGTTAAGCATCCTACAACGAAAATTTTTTTAATTAGTCCTTGTTTTTTTGCTTTTGCAAATTGAAGAATTGTTTGAATGGATTCTTCCTTTGCATCACCAATAAAACCGCAGGTATTGATAATTACTGTATCATAATTATTTTCGTTTGATTCATGCAATACCTCAAATCCATGGGTTTTTAACTGACCTAATAATCCTTCCGAATCAACCAGATTCTTATAACAGCCGAGCGTGATGATATTTATTCTGTTTTTTTTCATAAAAAAAAGAACCTTCATAAAAGTTATGAAGGTTCTTTGCAAAGTTAACTTATTATTAATTATTCTGCTTCTTTTTCAATTCTCATTTTGTAGAATGAACGCCATACAAAAATAAGAGCAACTGCAAAGAATGCTAAACCTACGTAAGGAGCAACATCTCTGAATCTTTCAGAAATTGCAATTTCCATAGCTAATAATCCAAACAATGTAGTAAACTTGATGATTGGGTTCAAAGCAACTGATGAAGTGTCTTTGAATGGATCACCAACTGTGTCGCCTATAACAGTAGCATCGTGTAGAGGAGTTCCTTTCATTTTTAAATCAACTTCAACTACTTTTTTAGCATTATCCCATGCACCACCTGCATTAGCCATAAATACAGCCTGAAATAAACCAAATACAGCGATTGCAATTAAGTAGCTGACAAATAATGCTACAGGACTTGTTGCATTATTATCGCCACCTATTCCTGAAGGAGAAGAGAAACATGCAAAAGCTAATGCAAAGAAGAATATAGCTATAAAGATATTGAACATACCTTTTTGTGCATATTGTGTACATATTTTTACCACTTCAGTTGAAGCTTTCGCGTCTGCTTTTTTAGGAGCATTTGGGTCAAGGTTGATATGTCTTTTGATATATTCAACAGCTCTGAAAGCACCTGTAGAAACAGCTTGTGTTGAAGCACCGGTAAACCAATAAACCACAGCACCACCTAAAAGAAAACCTAAGATAGTATAAGGATTTAATAAGTTTAAAATTTCTGATGGATTAACATTTAAAGTTTTTTGAATCATCAAAATAAGAGAGAAAATCATTGTAGTAGCACCTACAACAGCAGTGCCAATTAACACTGGTTTAGCAGTAGCTTTAAATGTATTTCCTGCACCATCGTTTGATTCTAAATAAAATTTAGATTTTTCCCAATCTGGTTTAAAACCAAAATCTTTTTCAATTTCTGCATCAACATTAGGAACTTCTTCAATTAATGATAATTCATAAACTGATTGTGCATTATCAGTTACAGGACCATAGCTGTCAACAGCAATTGTAACTGGGCCCATACCTAATAAGCCAAATGCAACTAACCCAAATGCAAAGATGGAAGGATAAATCATAATTTCAGAAAGTCCCATTGAACTAAATAGAAATGCAATAAACATTAATGCAAAGAAAACAAGACCCATCCAGAATGCGCTGAAGTTACCGGAAACAAAGCCTGAAAGTATAACAAGTGATGCACCACCTTCTTTACCTGATTTTACAACTTCTTGTACATGACCAGATTTTGGAGAAGTGAATATCTTTGTTATTTCAGGAATTAAAGCACCACCTAAAGTACCACAACTAATAATTGATGCAAGTATCCACCACATATTTGTATTACCATTTAAGTCTGGAATCATTACATAACTTGCTGCAAAAGTTACTAAAATTGAAAGAATAGAAGTAATCCAAACTAAATTTGTTAAAGGAGCTTCAAAATCAATATCTTCTTTACCGCCAAATTTGGCTTTGCTGATAATACCATTAATCCAGAAGGCAACAATTGAAGTAATAATCATTAATATACGCATAACGAATATCCATACCAATAATTTAACTTTAAGTTCACTTGTAATAGCATCAGTTAAACCTAAAGCAGTTCCACCAACAGCTAAAAGAATAAAAGAAACAAGAGCAACACCAGTTACACCGTAAGTTTCAAAACCATCTGCCGTTGGACCAACTGAATCACCTGCATTGTCACCACAACAGTCAGCAATAACACCAGGGTTACGTGGATCATCTTCACCAATTTTGAAAACTACTTTCATTAAGTCAGAACCAATATCAGCAATTTTTGTAAAGATACCACCTGCAATACGTAATGCAGAAGCGCCTAATGATTCACCTATAGCGAAACCAATGAAACAAGCACCTCCTAAATTACCAGGCATTAATAATAAAATAATAAGCATCATGATCAACTCAACGCAAACCAAAACAACACCGATACTCATACCTGCATTTAAAGGGATATTTAATAAATGTAATGGATTCTTTTTTAAAGATGCAAACGCCATACGTGCATTTGCTAAAGTATTCATACGAATACCAAATGCCGCTACTGAATATGAACCAAGTATACCTATTACAGTCCACATGATAATTAAAAATACGCTGCCAACTTGTTGTCCGACAGTTTCACCAATAGGTGCAAGGAATCCAAAATATCCGGCTACAGCTGCACCAATAAAGATAAAAAGAATAGCTAAAAATTTACCTTGTTGTTTTAAATAAGCTTGACAGGTTTTGTAGATTACATCAGCAACATCAAGCATAGCTTTGTGAGCAGGAAGAGCTTTAACGCGTTTGTATTGATATAAACCAAAGAGTAGACCTAAAGCAGTAATTAAAAAGCCCCAATATAAAATGTGAGCATTTTGAATCTCTTGTGGAATTTTTAAGTCTGCTTCACTGGCAAACGTTAGCGCAGGAAGAAGCAGCGCAGATAAGAAAACAGCAATTTTTTTCATAAAGTTTATTAATTAAGTTAAATGGTTTTTTAAATCGGGTGCAAATTTATAATAAGTATTTATAATTCAACAATAAAATTTATAAATAATATGTATTTTTTTAAACATGAAAATTGTTAATAGAAATAAATAACACTGATTATTAACTGTATAGCAATGATATATGTCATTTTTTAAATAGAAACTTAATATTTTTTGAATTTGAGTATAAAGAAAAAGAGTAATTTTATCGCCTTTTATTAAAATGATGAAAAATCTAACAGAAGGTTCACCTGGGAAATTAATATTCAAATTCGTATTGCCTATGCTCATTGGGAATGTGTTTCAGCAAGGAAGCCTTCTCATTGATCGTATGTTTGTTGGGCATTATGTTGGTAAAACTGCACTTGCAGCGACTGGTGCAGCAATGCCGGTTATCTTTTTACTAATTGCACTAATCATTGGAATTACTATTGGTGGAACGATTGTTACATCTCAATATTTTGGAGCAAAAGACAAAGAACAACTGAAAAAGACTGTTGATACGATGTTGATATTTCTATTTTTTGCTTCTCTTTTTATTTCCTGTATTGGAATTATTTTTAGTGAAAAAATATTTTTATTAATGAATCTCAAGCCCGACGTGGTGCCGCAGGCTACATTATTTATGCGAATTTATTTTTCAGGAATGATACTATTGTTTGGCTTGCAAGGTGTAAGTGGTTTATTAAGAGGAATGGGCGATTCAAAAACACCTTTATATTTTCTAATGATTGCTTCAATTTCAACTATAATTCTTGACATTATCCTTATAGTCATATTGAGAGTTGGTATTAAAGGCGCTGCTATTTCTGAAATCACTGGAAGTGGAATAGCTTTCTTTATTGCAGTTTGGTATCTGAATAAAAATCATGAGATAATTAAAATATCATTTAAGCATCTTATTTTTGATAAAGATATTTTTATAAAAATTGTAAAAATTGGCTTGCCTATGGGCTTGCAACAATCTTTTGTCGGCTTGGGAATGGCTTTTCTTGTAGGTATCGTGAATCGTTTCGGTACAAGTTCTGTTGCTGCTTATTCTGCTGCTTCTCAAATAGATTCTTTTGCTGCATTGCCTGCAATGAATTTTTCTATGGCATTGGCAACATATGTAGGACAAAATATCGGTGCAAATAAATTACATCGAGTAAAACAAGGTTTGTTTGCTACATGGCTGATGACATCAAGTGTCTCGGTGTTTTTTTCTATTGTTGCTTGGTTTTTCGGTAAAGATTTAATGCATATTTTCACGAGTGATCCGGAAGTGATTAGAATTGGCGCTAATTATCTCGTAATTGTCTGTTCATTTTATATCCTATTTTCAACGATGTTTACATTTGCTGGTGTTTTCCGTGGAGCTGGCGATACTTTAATTCCCATGTTTATAACATTATTTTCATTATGGGTGATACGAATTCCTGTATCATATTTTGTTTCTTTTAAATTAGGTATTAATGGTGTTTGGTGGGGAATACCGATTGCATGGTTTTTCGGTTTCATGTTTTCAATTTTATATTATTTGAAAGGAAACTGGAAAAATAAATCTATTGTTAAAAAGAAGGTTGAAGTAATTGACCTGAGTGAAAATTAATAATCTTTTTTATGCGAAAAATTAAAAATCCTTTTTCACGACTTGCCGGATATAATTGTTTTGCCTGTAGTCCGGAGAATCCGATTGGATTGAAACTTGAATTTTTTGAAGATGGTGATGAATTTTATTCTTATTGGGAACCTGTTCAGGATTTTCAGGGATGGAATAATATCTTGCATGGCGGCATTCAGGCTACTTTGTTGGATGAAATAGCAAGTTGGCTGGTGTTTGTTAAACTGCAAACTGCCGGTGTAACTTCAAAAATGGATATTAAATTGATGAGACCTGCTCACATTGATAAAGGTCGTTTCACTTTGAAAGCCCGACTGGTAGAGGTAAAGAGAAATATTGCATTTATTTTTACAGAATTGTTTGATGGTGAAAATGTTCTCTGTGCTTCCGGTACCTTGCAATATTATTTGTATCCTGAAAAGATGGCACGAGAAATTCTCCATTTCCCGGGACCGGAATGCTTTTGAAATTTATTTTTTTATTATCAATAGTGCATTAGATACAGGTCTTTCTCCTGCATTATCACTAGGAAAATTAACGATTCCTTTATCTTTCATCCATAGAGTGGTTGAGCCGCCACCATCTAAATTAATTGCATCAATACATCCAATGTTCTGTAAATATTTTTGAATTTCAAATAAACTCATGCCTTCTGCTTCTTTTCTTCTGCCGTCAATTGTTATGAATATAAATGCTTCCTTGGTTGCACACAAACAAGTTCTGGGATGCCGCTCATTTGTAAACTTCATATTTGGCAATCTTTGTTTTTTTGCATGATATAAGAGTAATGGTCCGGATACTAAAACAGCCATCTCTTGTTTTGATTGCTCATAATATTGATCTGTACGTGCCTGTTGTATTATTACTGAAGTGTCCTTCATTATTACAATTGCTCCATTAATCAGACTGTCTGTTTTTGCCCATTTTAAATTTGATGGTCTTGTTCTGTTAATTATTGTGTCATTTATTTCAAAATAAGTAACACTTCCACCGCTATCTCTGTCAAAGAAACTACCGTTGATTGCAGCTTCTGCATGATTGTTCTTTCCAAATGAACTGGTTGTCTTTAAATCAGATTTGCTATAACTAAATGCAATACGATATCTGTTGAAAGAGTTTTTGTGTAATGTCAATAGACTTATTATTTGATGGCTGTTAAAGAGAGAGTCTGTTTTTATTTGTATGAAATCTATTGAATCTGTTGATGTTTTTTTATATGAATTGACGAATACATTATTTTGTACACAATTTACATTGTGTATTTTTTTTTGAGCGTTTGATTGAATATGGAAAAATAAACAAAAAAAGATACTTGTAAATAAAACGATTATGTGTCTCATAGATAAATATTTTACAATTAAAATTGGAAGATTAAAAATATAATTTTATTCAGTTGAATTATAAAAAAAACAATGTTTTAGATTTGATATTGTATATTTAGTATTTGAGATAAGTATAAATTTTGTAATTTTGCTGATCATTAGTCTAATGTTTAGGAGAGATGGCCGAGTGGACGAAGGCGCACGCCTGGAAAGTGTGTATCTCGCTAGAAGCGGGGTCAAGGGTTCGAATCCCTTTCTCTCCGCAATATAATAAGCATAAAGTCGAAAACCACCGCAATCGCTTTAGGAATTGAGTTTTTTTATTTTTGCGAAAAGTAAAAAAGCACCACGAAAAATATATTTTCAAGTAG
>Ga0209697_10001261_pt1 | contig 39607 bp, 36 predicted proteins | sample AliMusrvi5mmetaG_FD_184115 | JGI IMG/M metagenome (GOLD analysis project Ga0209697, IMG submission 184115) | Freshwater lake bacterial and archeal communities from Alinen Mustajarvi, Finland, to study Microbial Dark Matter (Phase II) - Alinen... | ecosystem: Environmental > Aquatic > Freshwater... | reverse complement strand
CTGGTTTTCAAAAAAAATCACGAATGCTTAGTAAAATATTTTATGCTAATAATTGAAAGTAATTCTATTGCAGTAATAATCACTATTGCAATAAATACCCCATTATCTGCAAACGGGGGCTTAAAGAAAAAGGATAAAATAAATTTTGAAATACCGGTTAGAACAAAACTAAGTGTCAAAAATATTTTAAAACCATCATCAATTCTTGAGGCAGCTATATAATAAATTAATGCAAATGAAAGCGCAATGCTTATTTCACTAATTACGAACTTGTTTGCTACATAAGATGAAAGAAGCAAAAACAATACTATATTAAGTAGTAAAAAGAACACCCCAGTATATATAATTGATTTTTTCATAGTTATTTAGGTATTGGAGGAGGAGTTTGATTAAAAAGTGTTTTTATTTCTTCGATTTCAATTGCCTTAACCCAATCTTGTAAACCTTCAGTCCAAGCAAGCGTATCTTGCTTTACCATACCTTCTATTATTAATTTTGGTAAATCAGATAAAAGGAATGGTTGACTATGAACACCATTTACAACAAAAAAATATTTTTTTTGATTTGGAATAGGAGGGGGAGTTGGATTAGTATTCAGATTATTACCCGCCTGACTAAATTGATTTCCCATTGTATTCCCTAAACTCAAACCAGCACCTAATCCTAATCCTGCATTTATCATGCTGCCGGCCGAACCTTCATTTTCCGCAGCTTTTTCCATTACATCAAAACTCCTGTCCATTTGGTAAATGTCTTTACCAACAGTTTTAATTTTCATTGAAAGTTCTTTAGCTTCCTTAAGTTTTATTAATGAAGTATCATCTTCTGGCATATTGATAGACATAATATAGAAGTTCACTAATTCTATACCATATTTTATAAATTCTTCATTAATGGTTTTTCTGCAGATATCTGAAAGGTCATCCTGAAATGCTGCGATTTGCAAAAGAGATATTTTATTATGAACAATCGCTTTACCAAGAACAGTCGAAATTGAGCTCAACACCTTACCATTAAAATATTCCGTAATTTGTAGTGCAGAGAATGTTTTTAAAGTACCTACAATTGTGTGCAAGAAATTTCTTGGCTCGACTATTTTAAAGCCATACTGGCCAAATGCCCTAGCCGGTACAACAATACCATACAATGGGTCTTCTAAATTAATTGGCTTTAATGTTCCCCATTTATTATCAAGTTTAGTAACCATATTTACATACCAGACTTCCGCAGCAAAAGGTGATTTGTCGCCAAATGGTAGGTTAATAATTTTATTGAGAAGGGGTATATTCGCGCTTTTTAAAGTATACCTACCTTCTTTAAACTCATCGCATATGACTCCATTCTTGACAAAAAAGGTGCTTTGAGAATGGTTTACAATAAGTTGTGCCCCTAATTTAAGGTCTTCTGAGGGAAACTTCCAAACATATTCGCTGGTATTTCCATTATATTTAATAACTTCAAATAGACTCATAATCTAATTATTAATTAGTTTTAATCCCAGAAGAAAAATCACCATCATGACCAGAATGAAGATAAGAAAAAACGGAAGATTCTTGTAATATTTAGTCATTGGGTCATTTTTTGCAGCAAATGACATATTTTCATTTAGTTGTCGCCTCAAACTCTCATTAAGTGGAAGAAGGTTTGAGTTACTTATTGCACGTACTTGAATTAGAGAAAGATATTTTTCTGCATTTCCAACAATTTCGGCGTTCTTTATTAGAGTTACATGAATTCATTTTCCTGACCATTCATTAGCATTTGAATCTTTTCTTACGAGATTATAATCATTCTGTCTTGCTTTACCGACCCATTCGCCAGCATTCAAAATTAAATCTTCATTTGATATTGAATTCATATCAATTTGTGGTAATGAAGTTTTACAAAACATGCAATTAGTAAAAATCACATCATTTTCAGCCCCACATGAGGGGCAAGTTTTAGTTGCGCTCATAATATTATTAAAATTGCTATTTTCATTTAAAAAACTTATTGCTCATCTAAAATTTCATCTATAAACTTATCTAGAAGGAATGGATTCTCATTTATACCACAAATGTTTTTAGCAATAAGCAAATTCTTAAATTCTTCAACGTTATCTAAGAATTCTTTGTTATTTTCAGATTTTGCTGTTTTTACCATTTCTAAAAGTGGTTTCAATTCTTCTTTAAATTTCTCTGCTGTTTTCATGTTCTTTAATTTTTAAGTTTGTATTGTGTCGTGTCAGTCTTCTTTGTATTGGTGCCAACAACGTTGGCGGTATGGCCAGTAAGGGATTGCGGGCGATTTCTTGTCAAGTTACACGAAAAGTTGAAGCGGGCTACAACCCTTCGCATACCGCTGAAACCCTTATTGGCTATACCGCGTGTTGGGCACGTGTGGTTAATTTTTATTATATCCAAATTCTCTCGAAAGCAATATATCTTTCCAAAATGATTCTCTTTTTATTACTTCATCGCTCTCTGCATTCATACTTCTTGTTTCCAATATAGAAAATTGAAAGTTATTTGCATAATCAATCCCATTTTTGTCTATAAGTGCTTTTAATAATGTATTTCCGCCGTGTCCATTGTTCGAATATTCTTTCCATCGTGTCCAACGATTGTGAATACGCCACTGTGGCGTATATTTCGGACTTGGACGAAGGAGACAATCATTGTCAATTTCCGAAATAACAGTTTCAAAACAGATTATCGTCGCCTTCATCCAGTGATAGTTTTCTGATTACATTTTTTTCTTTCAACAAATGTAATAATAATAAATTCAGTTAATCAACTTTGCTGTTATAAATCGAGCTGATCAAGCGGGCTTTTTATCTGATCGAAGCCCTTGGTAGTAATATGAGTATATATTTCAGTTGTTTTGCTGCTCTCATGCCCAAGCATTGATTGTATGTATCTAAGGTCGACCCCATTTTCAAGGCTATGTGTGGCAAAGGTATGCCTGAGTGTATGCATTGTAACATGTTTTTTAATTTTAGTTTTGGCTACAACATCCCGGATCATATTCTGGATGCTGCGGGATGAGTAATCATCTCCATCTGCACCTTCAAACAGATATTCTTTCGGATGATATTCTGCAATGTATTCATCCATCACCGCTAAAAACTTTACCGAAAGTTTGGCATACCTGTCTTTTTTACCTTTCGATTGAACAACACGTATTTGCATCCGGTCGCGATCGATATCATTTATCTTTAAACGGATGATCTCGCCCAGCCTTAATCCTGCTGAATACCCCAACATGAGGATGGTGCGGTGCTTCTTGTTTTCGACAGCAGCAAATAGTTGTTTAATCTCATCGGTGCTTAATACTTCGGGCAGTTTATGTTCTTTTCGAGGCCGGTCGATAAAATAAAATTTCCGTTGACCACCTAAAACCTTTTCGTAATAAAACTTGATTGAATTAATGGCTTGGTTCTGGTATGAAGCCGAAACTTTTCGTTCGGTTACCAGGTAACGCAGAAACTCAATAATTTGCTTTTCGCTAATCGTATTAATATCAAGCCTGAAATAGTAATTGATAAATTCCTCAAATAGATTGGTATAGGTTTTTAACGTCGATGCACTATACCGCATTTCCCTGAGTTTCTGTCTCATTTCGTCGGGACAATGACGATAGTTGGGAACTGCTTCAGGTGCTACTTTCGGTAACCCTTTGTCTCCTTTGGGTTCTTCTTCGAAGGTAACTTTCATGCCTTTGGTAAGCGCAAGCTCCTTTATTTCGGCCAGGTATCGCTCCGAATAAGGCACCGACCACCATTTATTTGTTGCATCCCACCTGTAAAATGCAAAGCTCTTCAGCAGTTTTGTAATCTCACTGTCAAAACCAAAGATGAGTTTTAAACGGCCTGTTAAAGTTTTAATGATCAATAGCTCATTACAAACAAAGTTGCGTTCAACACCTTGTATGTTAATATTGGTAGTCTCGTTTACAATCAGCCGGTTGATTCTGAATTTGAAACGATCCTTAATCTGGTCAAGGTTTCCCGGATAATGGGGTATAATCCATTGCCTGTCTTTTTTATCCCATTTGCTGTAACGCAACGAAAGAATAAAACGGGTATCATCGTCGTTTTTTGGTAGTTGTAATAATATTTTCCGGCCTGTAACCTCAATGTTTACATCCTTTTCAATTAAAGGCAAGGCGGCTGGTATTTCCTTTTTTGCTACTGGTTTTGGTTTCGAAAACTCAGTTATCGTGCCATCCGTTTCGGGGAAAAGTTTTATCAGATTTTCGTATGATTCAATGGTGTATGGAATGTGCCATGCTTTGCGTGTCTGGCTCCATGTTGCTCCGTCAATTTGCTTCACCAGGTTCACTTTCTCACGGTCGAATGGAAATTGAATCATGATACGATCCTTATCCCTGTGATTAATTTTTGAGATTTTCATAGGTATTATGGCGTTTATATCTCAAAAATAGGGAATATGCGCCAAACTTCAAACAACTATTTACCAATTATTAAACCAAACCATTACAACCTTCAACATGCCCGAAAAGGTGGTCATTCTCACGATTCTTTTACGAAATCAAGTTAAGAGGATGGTGGTTTTTAGCTGTTTCTTATGCGCACGCATCGTTAGTCACAATAATTTTGTGCAAACGATGATCAATACAACTAAAATGAATATTGAAAGATATTTATTTGTAAATCTACATAATTATTTATTATTACGGTTCGCGGAAAGAAATTTTTAATTTTTTTGGTGGGTGGGGTTTTATTCGCTGTTGCGGGTCAGCATTTCGCTTGCGTTGCCGACACGGCAGGACACGAAAAACCCGCCAGTTTCCAAACTACTGGAGGGTTTTAAAATCGTGACAGTGATTTAGAAACTATCCGGCCACGGTTGCTCTGACAACGCTGCTCCACGGGCCAAACTCGCCGTTAGTGTTCACCCGATGTAACAAGTACCATGCGCGCATCCCGACATTTTTTTATTTGTAAAAATGAATCTTTCAATACAGAACAACTACGGGCATCCTGTTTTTATTGCAAACTTTTCCCTCTTCCGATCTCACTCCATAACTGTCCATCACCGTATTTTTCAAAAATGTAATTACGCAAAAGAAAAAACCGGAATATGCGCTTATCAAAGCTTTAGTTAGAGGGTGGTTTTGTATAAAAGTGCGGATTTGGATTACATCAATGACCCTACTTACGGTTTGGCGCTTAGTGGTATGAGGGCAATACTGTGCGAAATATATGAGTTTTGTCAGTTATTTTGTTGTTAAATGGGATAAAATGTAAAATATTTAAGAAAAAATTATTTTTGAAAATTTCTTTATCATTTTATTTGGATCATACAACTATTATAGTTTATCTTTGGTGTTAATTAATCATTTTTTAATATTAACTACTTAATAAATTTATCATGAAACTTAAAACAGTTATTAAACAAATTACCGCTGTGTTAAATTTCCCGAAGGCGTTGGGTAACTTTATCATTTATGCGAAGGCCATTTTGATGGCGATGATTAACAATGATTACTTCACAGCTTATGTTGTGGACATCAACAAACTTGGTGACAACATTACCATTCTCGAAGACACCGAAACGGCGTGTAAGACCAAACCGCCGACAAAGTCAATCGAAGATCGTGATGCCGCGCTCGAAGTGGTTAAAATGAATGTGCGTACGTTGCGCAACGATGTTCAGAATGTGGCCAATGCCAATCCACGCATGGCAATAGCTATTATTAAAAGCGCTGCAATGGAAGTTAAAAATTCGTCAACGCATGGCAAACAACAGAACACCGCTAAAAATGGTACCGAAAAGGGTACTGTAAATTTAACCGGCGAGGGTGCAGGCGCACACGATTGGCGCATGAGTTTGGACGGAATAACCTGGACAGCGTTACCTCCTACCTTTATATCGACAACGATTGTTCGTAATCTTGAGTTGAATACGGTTTACTACTTCCAGAACCGCACCGTGAAAGCCAATAATTTTTATGGCGAATGGAGCCCAAGCGTTATAATATTAGTCAATTAACTGCCTTCTATCGCAGTCAGCTATAAGTGAAGCATTCGTAATAACCTTTTGATCAATGGTTAATGCGAATGCTTCCTGTTTTATAAAACACGCAGTGAAATTTTAGAAAGTAGTCTCACCGCTTTTTAAGGGAGTCATCGCGCATATGGTAAATGCATCGTACCATCCAGGGAGGCTAAGCCTCGCATCGTAGGATATAATGTCATCTTTATAGGAATAAACGTATCATTCATAGGGATATGCTGCCGTTATTCAGGACGTAGCGTCATCATTACAGCGACGAACATATCACACTTAGAGTCGTACCTTCGCGCCTGAGGGGGCAATGTCATCCATTCAAGGGAGAACGTATCGTACATAAGGACATACTATCGCTACTTAGGAGGTAGTGTCATCCATATTGGGGCGAACGTATCTTATTTACCGAGTATCGTATCACAATGTGCGTCCTTCGTTTCTTTCATAGGGTGCTTATCCCCTCCGATTTATCTAACGACTCTCCCAGAGGGAGTATCGTCCGTATTTGAGGTAGCTTATCCCTTCCGATTTATCTAACGACTCTTTCAGCAGGAGTATCGTCGCTATCAATGGGAGCTTATCCCTTCCCAATTATGTAACGACTCTAACTGACGGAGCATATCTCCTCCGATTTTTATAACGACTCTATTTGTGATACATACAATCGTTCGGTGCTATCGAACCACTCACACTAAATAACGAACGTCTCACACTAAGGTATTAACGACTCTCCCGGATTGAGATTTTCCGACGATATAAGCAAATTAAACTCACTGATTTTGATGTAAATAGACATCTGAAAGACAAAACCAGGTCAGGTTGCGTCGTCAGAATATTTTGCGATTATAAACAAAAGAGGGTGATTTTGGCTGCTGGTTTTAAGATTGGTTAATCAACCAAGGTTTTTTCCTGAGCTTCTCATTCGAATAAAGCATTCAATACCATTTAATTTGCTGTGATGCGCGCATGATAATGGCCAGAATTATAAACAGTCCGATACTTCCGGCAAGCAGAGCATAATCCTGCAACTGTAGTATTGTAAACAGAAACAAATACAAACCCGTTTGTAAAAGCGTTACCCAAGCCACCATTCGCACATTTCGCAGCATTGTAAAGGCATACCACGAAATCAGTAAAGTTACGGCTACCGCCGAAATTAAGTATGCCCAATTGAACCCGGTTTGTTCGCCGATAGAGGTCAGAAGCACATAAAAAATCAGCAATGCAAAAGCCACCAATGAATACTGAAAAGGATGAATTCTGAATTTGCTTTTAATTTCAATGAAAAAAAAGATGATAAAGTTAAGTGCTATAAACAAGATGGCATATTTTACCGAACGCATCGATTTTTGATAATGATCAATCGGAATGAGCAGTTCAACACCCAACTTAGCCTCGTGCGCGTTATATTTCCGCCCGGTCCATTGCTGCGGAAAATTCCGGTTCATGTGGGTTACCAGCCAATCAGCAGTAAATCCTTTTGCGGTTACCTGACGATTGACCGGAAGAAATCCACCTGTAAAACTTGGTTGTGCCCAATCTGACTTCATAGTTACTTCTGACGTTTTCCCCAGCGCTTCCACCGACAGGTCCTCCGATCCATTTAAAACCAGCTCTATTTCAAAATTCATTGGCTTTTTCGGGTCAACAGAATTGGCTTTTATGGTCATTCCCGACTGGAACAAATCAGTATCGCCAACACCAGGTTCAACTTTGCATTTCTGACCATTTATAACCAATTCGGGGAGGTTTTTAATACCACGCATATCTGAAACGCCAATTGTAAAATAAGCTGCATTCCAATTGTAATTGGCATTTTCAAGATCCAGTTGTGAAACATCAGGCTGGGCGAACGAGCCATTCAATTTGAGTTTGCTTCCGTAAACCACTACCTTGTAGATCCCGCGCTGCCTTGTTTCCGGATACAGAACACCATCTGTTTTTAATGTTTCGGGCATGAAATGGGCAACTCCATGTCGTTCGTGAGTTTCCTGATTATTCTCCCCTGTTGTCGTCACCGAAAAGGGCACATTCAATACAGGACCGGCGATCACCTGTTTTCCTCCCCATTGAGCGTAAAGTTCATTTTTAACCTGCTGGCTGAGGGTTATTCGCTCGCTAATAACTTCCTGTATCAAAAACGACGGGATAAGCAGCAATATGGCCAATCCAGAAACGATGATCATCTTAACGCTGTAACTGTTCATGATCTGTTGAATACTTTTTGTTTCCATTGTTTTTAGTTTTAAAAGTACTTTGTATTACAAAGTGTTTAATTAAAAAAAATTATTGATTGTTTATTAATTCTTCAAGTGCCGCCAAATGCTTACGAAACAAATCCCTTCCCCCGTCGGTTGCCTTATAGGTTGTACTTGGCTTCCTTCCAATGAATTGCTTCGAAACTATTATTATATCCTGTTGCTCCAATGCTTTCAGGTGACTGGCCAGGTTCCCGTCAGTCAATCCGAGCAGTTCCTTCAGCGCATTGAAATCAACCGTGTCGTTCACCATAAGTGCCGACATGATTCCAAGCCTGATACGGCTTTCGAATACTTTCTGAAGGTTTGAAATTGGATTCTTCACAAGAAATTATTTACTGTTTATAGATTTACAATTTAAATTATACCGGTTTTATTAAAAAAGAGAGCTATTTTAACGTTCATGCCGATAGAACATTACTGAACCGTAAACGATATGCATCAAGCCAAAACCTATTGCCCAAAAAAGCAGACCGTGATTAATGAAGATGCCAGCAAGAATGCCCAAAACAATTTCCGTCAATCCAAGGTAATGAATCTCGCTAAAAGTAAACTTCCCTGCATTTACGAGCGACAACCCGTAAAAAATCAGCATGACCGAAGCAACCAGGTCCAAATTGTTCCGATACAATAGAATCAGCGTAAAGAACCCACCTGAAACCAGCGGAATCAATAAATTGATGAGTAACCGTTGGGTTGTTTTGGTCCAAAATTGTTGACCGGCCTTCCGGGCTTTTCTTTGTGAAAAGTATAAAGCCCCCAAAGCCGAAAATCCAAGAACCAGTATCGCATCAAGTGCAAGATAAAACCTGATGCCTGAAGTTGACCAACCACCCGGAATGCGCATATATTCGTCGTATTGAACATGGCCCGAATCCAAAATAAAAAACCATGCAATTGATCCTCCGATCAAAGCGCATGCGCCAGCAAAAATACCAGATAATCCGCTTAGCGACAAAAACTTGGATGACCGTTCCATGATTTCACGAATGGTCTGAAGATCTTCATTTGGATTTGTTGAATTTGATTTCATTTGAAAGTACTTTGAAATGCAAAGTTATGAATCAAAATTGCATTTCCAATAGGTTGAACAAATAAAAACGAAAAATTTTATTCGAATGAATAAAGGGGAACTTAAAAGTTCCAAAATAATCTGACAACATGTTGGTACAACTACACAACAACCAGATAACCTTCAATTCTGAAGATTTCAGTTCGTCCATAAAACCTGATATTCTTCAGGAAGAACCTGAAACGTTTGACCTATATTTCGCCTCTAAAAAATATCAGAAAGATGAATAAAATATTGCTAACCGTTGGTTTGCTTTCCGTGGTGACCTTAAACTGCCTCTCCCAAAATGTAAGCAAAGGCAAAATTATTACTGAAGAAAAAGGTAAAGGGTTTTACTACGAGTCGATCCTCAAAGACGTGACTGCCGTTGAAGAAAAACAGGCCGAAAAAGAGCCTTATAAACGCTTTGTGATGGATCAGTCGGGCATGGATCTACCTAACAATCAAGCCTTGTATAAGACTGTCTGGAGCAATGCAACGCAGTCGCAGGGAAATGCCGGTACTTGCTGGAGTTTTTCGACAACTTCATTTTACGAATCGGAAGTGTTACGCCTTCAAAATAAAAAAGTAGAAATCTCCGAAATTTACACGGCTTATTGTGAATACATCGAAAAAGCAGGCCGGTTTATTGATAAGAGAGGAAACGCTGTATTCTCGGAAGGTTCGGAAGGCAATGCTGTTGCCCGTATCATGAAAATGTATGGCGCTGTTCCTGAAGCAGCCTTCAACGGATTAATTGATGGACGCAAATTTCATAGTCATGCCAAAATGGTGGAAGAGATGACCGCCTTCCTGAATTCAATGAAAACATCGAATGCATGGAATGTTGAATTTGGTTTGGAAACCATCAAATCGATCATGAACCATTACCTTGGTGTTCCGCCAACCGAATTTGTGGTTGAAGGCAAAACATTTACGCCAAAAACTTACCTGAACGATTACCTCAAAATCAATCCGGACGATTATGTCGAAATTCTCTCGTACAAACAGGAACCCTTCTGGCAGCAGGTCGAATACAAAGTGACCGACAACTGGTGGCACAGCAAAGAATACTACAATGTTCCGCTCGATGATTTTATGAATGCGCTCAAGAAAGCGATTAAAAGCGGATATACCATGAGCATTGGAGGCGATGTTTCTGAATCGGGTTTCAGCCGCGAAACCAACTGTGCATTGATTCCTGATTACGATATTCCTTCGGCATATATCAATGATGATGCCCGTCAGTTCAGGTTTTCGAACGAAACAACGACCGACGATCATGGCATGCAATTGATTGGTTACCTCGAAAATTATAAAGGTTCTGGCAAAGATTGGTTCCTGATCAAGGATTCAAGCTCGGGATCAAGAAATGTGGGTTCCTCTAATCCCAATTTCGGATATTACTTCTTTCACGAGGATTACATCAAACTTAAAATGATGGGTTTTACGGTTCATAAGGATGCCGTAAAAGATTTGCTAAAGAAGTTTAAATAGTTCAGGCATGGTAAATTAAAGTTTGAGTTATCATCGTAATCTGACTTCCTGTATTCAAAGAAATTAAAAAGCCAAATCCGAAAAGATTTGGCTTTTTTGTGCGGCAAAGAATTACATTACTTCTATATTTTTCATTATCACTTTGGTCACAAATTCAATCATATACAAACACTCGTTGTACAAAACTGAATCAGGGAGCGTAATAAACCCTACACGATTTTAATAGGGAAAATAACAATGGGTATTCCAAATTTAAAGAACCTTTTCTGAATGCCAAATATGGTGTGGTTATGAAGCATTTGCGACAGGTAGAATGTCTTCGAGAAAACCAATTGGCCGCCAAAAAATGTCGGATTAGGAAGCATGGGCATAAGCTTCTTCACGATCATGTAAACTTCATCGACAGGATCAGTACCTATCGTCCATAAGCTTTTACCATAGAACCCGAACTGATTTGCAATTTTCACGTATTTCTTGCCGTCTTCTTTTACTGAAGTTTTGAAATGCTCAAGCTCTTCAGAACCTTTATAGATTTTAGAGTTGATGACGCCTACCCGAATGAAAATAAAATTTTGGTAAACCCCCTTGAAACTTTCATTGATTCTTAAAAATGTATGAAGCCCTGTCCCGCCATAACCCTTCACCAGGATAATCGCTGTTTTTGCTTCGGGATTGAATTTTACTATTGCAGGATCAATATGAGGGTCATACGAGGGTAGTTGTTCTAAAGCCACGTGAAGATCGGCGATGGCATGTTGGCGAACCCGGTGTAAACGGACTGTTGTTCTGAAATAATGTTTTTTTATCCGAGTGGCGAGGAAAACGAAAACACCCGTAATAATCAATGTGATCCAGCCACCTTCGCTGAACTTGATAATCGTTACTGAAATGAGGATAAAAGAGGTCAAAACAAATCCAATGCCATTTATCATCAGTTTTCTTCTCCAATGGTCAAGCCTTACACGTTCGATCCACCAGTGTTTCACCATTCCAAGCTGTGATATTGAAAAGGTGATGAATACATTGATACTATAAAGAACAACCAAAAATGCGACAGAGCCTCTCGATAAAATCATAAGAACAATTGCAGAAATACCCATGAGCATAACTCCGTTCATGGAAACAAGGCGGTCGCTGAGTGAAGAATATTTTTTAGGAAACCATTTATCAACAGCCATATTTGCCATGATCCGCGGACCGTCAATAAATCCCGTTTGTGCGGCAACGAATAACAGAGCAGCTTCTGAAATCAGTGTCGTTAATATAAAACTTTTCGACCAGAAAGGCGCCCACGTAGCAGTAACGTTGTCGAATAAAACGGCATTAAGGGTTTTGTGCGAACTTATTTGAACGCTGTAAAGTGCATAGGCAATCATCAGCCCCATTACAATAAATGATAAAGAAAGCGCCATCAGCACCATGGTTCTTCTGGCTGTCTTTACACGTGGCTGCCGAAGAATGGGCATCCCATTGCTAACCGCTTCAATTCCGGTAAATGTTCCGGCACCCATACTGTATGCTTTCAGGATAATAAATAAGGTACCCCAAACTCCCAGCTCTGATATTGAAGCGTGCAACTGGCTGGTTGTTTCGACAGATACAGCTTCAAAATTATTGGCTTTTAATGCTATCGCGTAAATAATTATAAATACATGCGAGACGATAAATACCACAAAAATGGGTGTGAGCGAAACGACCGATTCCTTAACCCCGCGCAGGTTTAATAAAATTAACAGCCCAACTCCGCCCACTGCAACAATCAATTTATAGACCTGCATTGATTCGGGCAGGAAACTAAAAAGAGCATCCGAACCACTCGATACTGAAATTGTAATGGTCAGCACATAGTCAATAATAAGTGCGCAACCCGATATCATCCCTACTGTTGGCGATAATAGTTTGCTGCCTACCAGATAACCACCCCCTCCCTGCGGAAAGAGTTTAATGATTTGGCTGTAGCTCGAACTGATAATGAAAATAGTAAACACTGTACCTAATGCTACAAAAATAGCGAGCATCGAATGTCCCTGTAAATTCCGGAATGCTTCTTCGGGACCATAACACGACGAAGAGATACCGTCGGCGCCAAGACCTATCCACGCGAAAAAGGCTACTAATGAGAGTTTGTGAAATATCGATGTGTCTTGTAAAGTCTTTGCTCTTCCAATGAAGATGTTCTTTAGTTGCACAAAGAGGGGGAACCGGTCTAAATTATTAACCATAAATTTAAGTTCTTCTTTCGCGTCAATTAATTATTGACATTGCAAAGGAAGGTAGCATTTTGTAAGGCGATTATCAATATTAGAAGAGATAGTATAAAGATTTTATAAAGATAGATACCTGTTGGGCCATTGATAAGTCATTCTTTTTTTCCCGTTTGCAAAGCTAAAACACTTGAAAACAGAAGGAAACCCTTTAGTGAATTCTGCAATTTTAAACACTCTTCTTGTAATTCAATAAGAGCAATGTTTATCATTTGATGTGAAATTGATCAAACCAATCTTGAAAACCGGACATTCGAGTTGGGAAAATCTACACCCATCGCAAAAAATACAAATAAGCCACTAATGGCTGCTCCCGCAACAGATTCCCAACTAAATCCCGCACTAATAACCGGACTAATAACCTGAGGCTCTATCTGTATGACTGTCATTAAGATTCCAATAATTACACAAACGATTGCCACCCATTGATAAAGGTGAAGACTTTTAATATTTGGAGTCTGTACCTCACCTCTGTAGGCTTCCTCTACAAATCGTCCAAGGCTTGTCAATATCAGGTATAGGCCAGTAATAATTGGGAAAGGCACATTTCCTTTATTCCAAAGTGTAAGCAAAAAAATTCCGACAAAGAAGAGCCACAAAATGGCGTAAAGTTGCGTGGGATGAACCAGCTTACCCTTTAAACCTGAAATATTGCATACCCTTGAACGCGGATGAAAATACCGGATGCCGATGATAGGATCATTAGTTTGGGCTCCGTGGCAACAGCCATTTACAAGGCAGCGCAATCGCCCGATCGCTTGTATCCAAGGCATTACTACGGCACTAACTCCCAAAACTACCCACACATTTAACCCCATCAACAAAACAGCAAGACTTCCAAATAAGCCCCCTGCCACTCCACCATAATATCCGAAAGGTCTTTTCAATTTAGCAGATCCTTCAATGATCTGAGCCCAAAGTGCAGCACATATGATCACAAGCATGTTAAAAACCATGAGTCCCCATGAATAGGCTTTACCTGCCAAAATTCCCGCAAAACAAATTCCAAAGAATGCACCGGTACCGGCATAGAAACCATGATTAATTACCCGAACCTTCCCGAACACCCATTCTTTCCATGAATTGGCAATTTTTTCAGCGGAGTTCTTCAGGAAAATCCAAATCTTCAGATAATTCGCCGAAAGTAGAAATATCAGGATTGAATCTGCCAAATTTAGTTCCGCCGAATGACTGTTCGCCAACTGAATGACAACAAGGAATGACGCAACAATCGTAAAGATGACAGTAGCTTGCCTTGACTGATGAAACATCGCCTTAATGGCTATAAATATTAGAAATACCGGAACTGAAAAGAGAACGAACCCTTGGGGTGGAAAATATTGCGCACCAATTGAAGGATACAATAAAGCAATGAAATCAGAAAAAGCCAGGGCAATAAATCCTGTAACTTCCCATTCTCTTAGAACATCTTTTCCCTTGAGCAAGAATGGGGTTATTATTAGCAAGATAACACTCAAAAATGGCAACAAAGGATTTTCAAGAGCTGGTAGATCCCGGAGTGGTTCTCCAAATAAGGGAGGTACGGTTCCATTCAATTTTTCGATGATGAAGTTACTGAGAACTAAATAGGAACCCACCCAAAACAAAGATGTCAGACGATCTCTTAAATCGGGTGAACCGGTTTTGCTTTCAGGATAATCCAGTACCGTTCTAATCGACTGTTCGGGAAACCGTTTCTTCAAATCAATTGATTCGTGTCCCAAAACAAGCGCAACCATTCCTAAAATCGTTAATGGCGATACAAGCCAGATTCCGCTTGGCGAACCCGCATAAACAAAATAACCAATCATCAGTAAACCAAAACCCCAATAAATTGGATGACGAAATAAACGGTAGGGCCCTTTTGTGACAAAAACAGGGGGAGGATAAGCATTCATAGGCAATCCTTTGCCATAGTAAATTAAGGCAAACATCGCCCACAACATGAGCAATGCACCTGCCACAACCAATATCCCTCCAGCCACCTTTGACTCAATGATAGGCAAAAGAATGATCTTCTCCGTTGACTTTGCCCAAAACCATAAACCGGCTGGTAGCAGAATAAGAAATGTAATTCCATAAAGGAATTTGCCAAGGAACAGATTGAAGTTTTTCATACGTATATAATTTGTTTTTTAAATGTCGTATGGAATCGTCATGAGGAAATATTCATTTCGGCTTGTGATTTAACAATCATGGCGATTTCATTTTTTCATTCGCATTTTGTTGTAAAAAATAAGCAACGCCAGAATCAAAAAACCGGTTCCATACAAAATGCTGTAAAATTGTGCAGGAACGCCGGAATAGTCAGTGAATGCAGCAATGATTGCTGATTGGGAAGGGAAGTAAGCGGGTAGGTAGCGAATGACTACATTGTTATGCGCTTCAGCATAATACATGGGATTTTTAAGCCATCCCGAGTCGATATTCGCCAGCATAACAATGAAAAAAACGCCTTCCAGTTTACCTTTTATCAGGCTGCCGATCGCCAGTCCATAACAGCCGTAAACGAATCCGATTAACATCAGTCCGAAAATAAACATAGGAACGTGCCTCAATGAAACGAATGAGCTAATTAATATACCAATATAAACAGCGATCGTCAGAATCATCATAAGAAGGGCAAGTAAGTTGGAAATCAGTAATTCAAACGGGTGGTATCCGCAGATAACAAGCCTTCGGTTAACGTCATTTTCTATCTGAACAAGATTGAGTGCGAGTAAGGATACCAGGAAACCGGAAGAGGTAACAGAAAAAAATACCATGGCAATTTTCTTCAGGCTTTCCCTTATTAATACATTTACATCGAGCGAGGCAAGCCGGAATGGGATAAACCTTGTCGGTGCAGTTAATTCTACGATTGTAAGAAATATAACCGGTATAACCACGAGTGCGATGAGAATGATTCTTCGCCGAAACAGCATTCTTAAAATCATCGATAATGCGGTTATGATTCTCCGTGCTTTCATAGCAGTTTTCCTTCAACCAGGTTAAAAATTCTGTCAAATCGTTCTTTTTCAGTAAGAAAATGTGTGACCACCAAAATAGCACAACCCTCCTTCCGAAGCTGATTGGTATAATCCCAGAACCTTAAGTAAGTATCCCAGTCAAATCCATTATAAGGTTCGTCGAGAATCAACAATTTTGGTTGATGCAGGAGTGCAATTGCAAGATTGAGTTTTTGCTGTGTTCCCCCACTTAAATTGGCGATTCTCTCCTTCCTGTATTTTTTGAAATTGAAAAAACTCATCAATGATTCGCTCCGGCTAATTAATTCTGACTTATTCATCTGATAAGCAGCTGCAAAATATTTTAAATTTTCATCTACTGTGAGTTGTGAGAAAAGCAAGGTTTTTTGCGGGCAATATCCAACTCTACCCTCAACAGATATATTTCCATGGTCAGGTTTCCATTCACCAACAATGATTTTCAAAAGCGTTGACTTTCCAGATCCGTTTTCACCCACAATCCCATATAGTAATGAGGAATTCATTTCAAAGGAGACATTCTTCAGAATTTTGTTCTTTCCAAAGATTTTGGTAATATTTTCAACTTTCAGTATCATGGTCGGTAAGGTTTGAAGTTGACCAGTTCATGTATCGACTTTCCACTGGCTATCGTCTCTCCCTTAGTCTGCAACTCAGAATTACTAAGCCATTTAGTTTCGTCGGCCATTAGGAAACTGAGAGGAATAACTTTGTTGATACCCGGAATGTAGCGAATCAGTTTTTCAACGACCGACATAACCTTTTTCTCCGATTCAAGGACGACTCCCCTATCGAGATTCAAAACCAGCTCCTTATCTGGCAATGAAATGTGATCATCCGCGATAATGCAGTTTTCAATTCTCGCACTGTTCAGCCAAAGCCATTGCCGCCTCTCCTTTTCAATGAGCTCTATCCATACCATATTTGTTTCATCCGAGCCAAAACGTCCCCATCGTAATTCATGCATCGGAATTTTCCAGGGAGGAACTGTGAGTATTAATAGTTCCGCATAACCTCTTCCTTCCAATAACCGATCGCTTATTTTCAATTGAACTTTTGAGGCTGGCTGATAACATATCCAATCAAGGTAACCTTCTTCGGAATCGAATAAACGGGCTTGAATCATTTTACCCATTGATTCCCAAGTTCCGGATACCTCGAATTTTGCTTCGTTCCAAATTATCAGGTTATCATTTACTTGCGGAAACTGAATATTACGAAATCTGGATTTCAGACGCACTCCGGATTTAGTATCAAAACTTAGCCAACTGGTATAGGTAGTTGACCATCCAAACCAGGTTAGTTTTGCAGCATAAAAAATCATAGCCTCCCCGTTTTCTCCTACAAAATCGAGAAACCATTTATCAAGGCGGAAATTTCCGTCTGCAGGGTGCTTTGTTTCTACTTCTTGCATAACTTCTTTCAGATTTCTTACTTCTGGCTTCTGAAATATTATTCACAAAATTCTCCAATCCAGGAGGAAATGGCCAATTATTTGAAAAGGTAGTTGTAAAGTTGTTCTGCAAATCCTATTATCAGTTAGTTGAGAATACACTGCCTGCTAAAAATTAGTACTTTTATCTGGTTTTTACCTGACAATAGTGTATAAAGTTACAAAAAGAATCAATGCGGTTCAAAGTAATTTTTCCTGCCAATTTTATTGATTCCTAATTTAACTTTTCAGACTATCCATATCGTATCAAACAAGAATAATAAGACTTAAACGGAGGTAAATGATGGAAAAACAACCTATTATACCAGACGAACTTCGATTTGCAGTTACCCGCAAATGTGATGGTACATGCAGACATTGTTATAATTTATCAGGAAAAGATATTGACCGACTCTCATCCGACGATTTTATCCAATTAATAAAAGAGGTACAAACTTTAAATCCGAATATGGATCGGATAACTCTGACAGGAGGAGAGCCGCTGATTGAAAAAGAAAAGGTGCTGAAGGTGTCGCAATTTGCCAGGACATTGGGCATTAGAGTCAGGCTGGTAACCCGGGGATGGGAATTGAATCCGGAAGTATGCACTGAATTGAAAGAAGCCGGAGTTACAAGAATTCAGATCGGTCTCGATTCTTCGGGCGAATTTGGTTTTGTGGATGATTTTCAGAAGCAATGGGATACTTTACACAGTTGGCTGAGGGGTGATGATAAGGGATTTCAAAAGACAGTTGATGCCATTAAAATTGCGGTCAGTTCGGGCGTGGATGTTTCAGTCCGGTATTCGTTATGCCGTTCTAATCTGAATGATGTGGTCAAAACCTATCAGTTTGTTTCAGCACTTGGAGTTTCCAAATTTAAATTCAGGGTTTTGTTTCCAGATGGCCGGGCAAAAGGAAGATTGGTTGATGAGCTCATTTCAGGCGAAGATATGGCAAATGCCCAGTACGATTTAATTCAGGCTTCGAAAGGGAATAAAACGGTTGTCGAAATTACCCAGCCTTGCCTTTATTCCCTTCCTGGGCGCTCCCATTTATTGTTTGAACCTGATAAATCGAATGCCTTCAATGAAACCTGCCCTTGTGGTACAGTTGCGGCATACATTGATTCAAACGGGGATGTCAAATATTGCCTTTTTGATGAAAATATATTGGGCAACATTTGTACCGATTCATTTTTGACTGTCTGGAATTCAGATGCTGCCTCCGAAGCAAGAAAACATCGTTGTCCACTCGATCGGTCCGGATGTGATTGCTCCTCTTTCAAAATATTATACGGTCAATTCAAAGACTATCATTCTTTCATGAATGACTATATCAATGTGGTTAAAGAAAAAACCCGGTTAAATTAGGAATATAGCCAATCAAAGACGAGAAGAGACTACCTTAGTTTCGGGAAGAATTATATAGATCCAGGGCTCTCACGAAAGTTTGTGGTTGAATAATATTGCTTGCCAATCAATAATAATTCCGTGCCGATGAATAATAAATCCCTACCGCTTAATAATAATTGCACGCCGATCAATAATTAATGTTTGCCGATCTAAAATAATTGCTTGCCCATGAATAATAAATCCATGCCGATCAATAATAATTGCGCGCCGATCAATAATAAATGTTTGCCTATCTATAATAATTGGATGCCCATGAATAATAGTTCCATGCCGATCAATAATAATTGCACGCCGATGAATAATAATTCCATGCCGATCAATAATAATTGAGGGTGGACGAATATTATTATATTGTCATTCAATCGATCAGCTACTTTTGTTAGAAAACATGTGTCTTATTGATTTCGAAATACATTCAACTGAATACCAACAAAAATCAGATATTTCTAAGATATCGGTAAAATTTATTAAAATACAATGTGATTATGGACGCCGCTGGCCAGGAACAACGAATCAAGCGCTCTCTGCGATTGGGTCCCGCGGTTTTTAACCGCGGAAGTTAAAAATGGGCAATTGGAAAATCACCCGATATGGCCATTTTTCCCGCGAACTGGAACTACGACTTGCTATTGGGTTGAATATAAATCATCAAACCTATACAAGGTTCCATACCGAAGTTTCCACTGAGAATACATTTTACAATTCCTTTCAATTTCTCCGCCCTATTTATTTTTGTCAATAAAAAGACCATTAAAAAAGAAAGATTCAGGCAAAATAATACAGATAATTATACCTTATTTTTAGCCTCAATCCCGAAGGTAAATCCGGCTTTCACCCTTTCAATCAATTCAGGCAAAATATCCTGATATTCGCCAACAATACCAAAATCAGCAAAATGGAAGATAGAAGCTTTTGGGTTATGGTCAATGGCAATGATTTTTTCAGACTCTTTCATTCCGGCAAGGTGTTGAATGGCTCCTGAAATACCCACTGCAATATAAACCTTCGGCCGAATCGTTTTTCCTGTTTGTCCAACCTGGTGCGCATATTCAGCAAAACCCTCATCAACCACCACACGGCTGCAAGCCCACTCTGCTTTTACACCCTGTTCTTTCAACGCTTCAGCGAGTTTTTTAATCAATTCCAGACCGTCGCTGGTAGCTCCTCTACCACCTGAAACTACGATATCAGCCTCGAAAAGGTTTTGCAAACCGCCCTCTCCGCGAACTGTCTTGAGAATTTCTACTACAAACTCATTGTCAGTCAGTACAGGCTTGAAAGTTGATAAAATACCCGTGCGTCCTTCCATTCTGGCAGGCACTTCAAAGGTTCCAGCGCGCGCAGTTGAAATCTGGGGATAAACAAATCCCAAAATGGTGGCCAGCTTGCTCTCACCATAAGTTGGCCTGCGTGAAAAAAGAATCGGTTTATTGATCAGCTTTTCTTTGCGGTTGATATATTCACCTATTTCTAGTCCGGTACAGTCAGCTGTAACGCCACTGCCGGTTTTCATTCCAATACGCGGTGCAAGTTCACGGCCAGATGTTGTCGCTGCAAACAGCGCAATTTCAGGATTGCGTTCTTTAATTACCTGGTAAAAAATAGACGAGAACGGAAGTACGAGGTATTCTTCCAGTTTGTTATCTTCCACAACGATCACTTCATCCGAGCCATGCTCAAACAGGATTTTTGCCTGATCTTTAACATCTTTACCAATCAGCAGCGTCATGATTTTGGTGTCATTCCCTAGTTCATTGGCCAACTTACGAGCGGGTGTTAGCAGCTCGATTGACGGACGGGTAATTTTTCCATTGGCAATTTCGGCCCAGGTAATGATATTTTTAGCGCCGTTTCTGTTGTCATAATATGGAAAATCGGGAGCTTCAGAAACCTTTTTTTCTGCTGCTTCCTTCTTCTCAAGAACATTTCCCCCTTTTTTGAAATTGGAAATCAGGCTGTCAACTAACACCGTCTCGTTATGTCCTGCAGACATTGTTATGGGGGCCCTTTCGCTCACGATGTTCACCACATTTGAAACAATGGTAGGCGATCCGCTCAAACCGATTTTCTCGGTTCCAAGTCCGATATCAGCAATCCCAAAGACAGTAATTTGAGCATTGCGCGCTTTTATTGCCCCGGTAAGTGACGGTTTCCGCGGAGGAATACCCGTAGGAGTCAGCGAAATAGCGCAAGGCATGGGCAATTTCATCATCTGGTAACCACCTTCAATAATGCGTTTTGCAATTACATTTCCTTCGCCATCCGATTTTACACTCTCAACAAAAGTCGCTTGTGGAATGCCCAGACTTTCAGCAACCTGCGAAGGAACGTGCGCTGTATCACCATCGCTGGTTTGACGGCCAGCCAAAACGATAAAAGGTTCTTTTGAGTCTTTTGTAAAACCTAAATGTTTGAGCATGGTTGAAATGGCCAATCCTGTGGCATAGGTATCGCTACCGCCTAATTTACGGTCGGATAAAAGATATGCATCGTCATAACCCATCGAAATAGCCGTGCGTAAAGCCACTTCGAAAGATTGCGGTCCCATGGAACAGACAATCAAACGGGCATCGGGATTTTGTTTTTTGAGCTGCAATCCTGCTTCAAGCCCAAACTGACAGTCAATATTGATAATTGACTTTGCCTTTGTCCGGTCCATCAATCCATCGTCGCCCATTCTCATTTCGGTAGGGAGCGGTACTTGTTTTATTAAAGTTATAATTGTAAGAGCCATAGTATTCTTATTTCATGTTTTTACTTCTCGTCAATTCATTCATGCCATTTGCTTCGCGTCATTAACTTCATGTCATTAGCTTCGCATCATTTACTTCATGTCATTGGGCTTCGCCGTCAATAAATTCTGTCATTTAGCTTCGCGTCATTTACTTCATGTCATTGGGCTTCGCCGTCAATAAATTCTGTCATTGGCTTCGCCGTCATATACTTCAGGTCATTAGGCCTTGCATCATTTAATGACCATCAATGACCCTTTAATGACTTTGTACATTTTCAATTCCCATCATCAACCTTTTTTGTGCCAATAGAATTAATATATTTATTAAGCTTGATTCCAATTGTATCAATTTCAACAATAAAACGATTGAAATCGCTTTCTGGAATCAGGTTACGATTGAATGCCTTAGTCAGCCATGTCTTAGTTTCAAACAAGGAACCTCTCGAATAATAACCAAAATGTTTTTCTTCATTATAATGGTACCTTCCAAAACCTTCACTTGAATTGGCAGCAATTGAATCAACAGATCTAACAACTTGTTTTCCAATAGTATCTTTGGCAAAGAAATCCCATTTGATTACAATATTCCAAATTTCATATCCAATTTCATTGATAATTGATAAACATGCAATTCTTCTAATTTCATCTTGACCTATTATTTACTTCAAACTATTTTGCGTCGCGTAAATTACTTCGTGTCATTAACTACATGTCACTAAGCTTTGCTGTCATTAAGCTTCGTGTCATTGGGCTTCGCTGTCATTTAATGAATTAATGACCTTTACAACGACCTTTACAATGACCTTTCAATGAATATTTTCCCAATGACCTTTTCACTGACCTAATGACTTTTACAATGACCTTTTTTTACTACATATTCTGAAATTCCGGACCATTGCCGCCATTGGGAACCGACCAGGTAATTCCATCGCCAGGGCTTTTTATATCGCAGGTTCTGCAATGCATGCAGTTTTCGGCATGAATCCGTAACTCCTGATGCCCATTCTTGTCGGTATGAAGTTCATACACCTCCGAAGAACAAAAATACTGTTCAGGGGCACCATACAGTTTGATGTTGATAGCATTAAAGGATTCAGGATTATTTATTTTCACATGGACCACCTGTTGCTCATCGTGATGAACACCGGAATAAAATACATTTGTAGCTTTGTCGAAAGTAAGAACTTTATCAAATTCCAGTTTCCCTTTGAATCGTTCCTTGAAGGGTACCCCTTTAAATTCTTTCAACGTTTTGGTTGCTTCACGATCGGGATGCGATTTTAACCTTCCGAAGAATCCGGCTCCTCCGGTAATCAGTTGAGCTCCAAAATGGAATGAACCTATGATAAGGCCTTTTGAAAAGCCTTGCCTGAAATTGCGCACCGGGTACATATCCTTGTAAATCAAACTGTCTTTCATTGACGATTCGTACTGACTAAGCGTACTTTCCGAAAAATCGTTTATACTCAAAGCTTCTGCAGCAGTTTTAGCAGCCAGCATACCTGATTCAATGGCTAAATGTATCCCCTTTAATGAAGGCATCGCCACCAATCCGGCGCTGTCGCCCACAATAAGTGCATTGTCGGTATAAGGCTTAGGGATTGAATAATATCCGCCTTCGGGAAGGGTTTTGGCACCATATTCCACCAGTTTTCCACCTTTCAGAAATTTAGAAACAAACGGAGTTGTTTTCCAGACATTGAAAGCATCATGTGTATCGAAACCCGGATCTTCGTATTCAAGACCGACGACCAAACCAACAGCAACTTTATTATCATTTAATCCGTATACAAAGCCTCCGCCAAATTCTTTCAGATTCAATGGATAACCCATTGTATGATATACCTCGCCAGGTTTGATATTTCCTTCAGGAACGCTCCACAATTCTTTACATGCCAGTGAATAGATCTGGCAGTTTTTTCCATTATCGAGTTCAAATTTCTCTATCAATCGTTTAGCCAGTGGTCCTCGTGTACCTTCGGCAAAAATGGTCAGTTTTGCTTCAATCCGGGTTCCCGGCTGAAAATTATCCAATTGATTTCCATGATGATCTACGCCCGTGTCAATGGTCTTGGCACCACTCACCTTTCCATCTTTATACAGGATTTCATTGACTGAGAATCCGGCATAGATTTCAACTCCCTTTTCTTCTGCCTTTTTTGCCAGGAAACGGCAAATTTGGCCCAATGAAGCCGTGTAATTACCTTTATTGCTCATATATGGCACATGAACCGGTAATTTGAAAGATCTATTCTCGGTCAGTATAACCGTAGAATCAGTTGATACTTTCGCGTTGAAAGGTATTTCACTGAAGTCAACATCTGGCAACAGGCTTTTGAAAACATCAGTTTTGATTACAGCACCCGACAAAATATGGCTTCCGATCGCACTTCCTTTTTCGATTAGTAATATTCTTTGGCTCTGACCTTTTTGTTTTAAGATATCGGCTAAATGAATTGCCGTGGCTAAGCCGGATGGTCCGCCTCCGATTATAAGTACATCGGTTGATACCGTATCAGCATTATTCATTTTTAGCCCTCCTATAATTATGGTGAATTTATACAAAAATAGATTTAAACCCGAATTCGTATTTTTCAAGTTCGTGTAAACATACAAAATAGTTCCCCAAAAGCTGGAAAAAAGAGCCGGAATTACAAAGAATCTTTTGCCATCTTGTTTCGAACAATTCGGATCGAACCCATCATTTAGTGATTTGGTGGTTTTGCCAAAACTTGTTCCCTGAAAAGATCTTTCAATCGCACATTAAGATGAAAATTATACCATGTTTATGGTATGCAGAATGACACGAAACAGGTATTGCGAATCATCGCAGATAAGAACAATATTGCAAAGTTATTTTCGGTGGTTCGGAAGAAGCGGTAATGTCTGAAACCCGAAAGAGAAATCAATATTAAAGACCACAGGCAATTACAGTTATGAGCAACAATTTTGCAACACCTCTTACCCCGGAACAATCTGATGCATTCAGACAGCTTACCAGTTCGTTAAATGAAGTGCAACTGGCCTGGATGTCTGGTTATCTGGCTGCATTGACCTCACAAAATGGAAATCTGACGCCTATGCCGATTAAAAATGAGGCCAATAAATTACAGGGTCTTTGCCCAATCACCATTCTATATGGTTCACGTACCGGGAATGGGGAAGGGTTGGCAAAGAAAGCTCAAAAACTGGCCACTGAATTCGGTCTGACAGCGAAGATAAAGAATATGGACGACTACAAATCACGTGATCTGCAATCTGAAAAGAATCTAATTGTAATCGTCTCCACACATGGTGAAGGTGAACCGCCCTTTGCCGCAAAAGAATTGCACGAATTCATCTATGGAAAACGTACATCAAGGCTCGAAAATGTAAACTTTGCAGTTCTGGGACTGGGCGATTCTTCGTACTTCCAGTTTTGCAAGACAGGAAAGGATTTCGATCTTCAACTTGAAAAATTAGGAGCAAAACGTCTGGCCGATATGGCAAGCCTGGATGTCGATTTTCAGGAAACCGCAGACCAGTGGCTGAGGTCAACGCTACTAGCATTTAAAGGTTCCGGAGGTGAAAAATTATTAATCACAACAACTGAAAATATTGAAACTTCGGCTTCACAAAACTATTCAAAGAAAAATCCCTACCAGGCAGAATTGCTGGAGAAAATCAACCTGCACGGGCGTGGTTCAGAACGGAAAACCATTCACATTGAACTCGATGCTGATCTTCCATTCGAACCCGGAGATTCTGCTGGAATTATGCCGGTAAATACCTCGGAACTTGTTAACGAAGTGCTTGAGATCGCAGGTCTTAATCCTGAAGAGGAGGTAGAAATCAAAAATTCTAAAGCCACCCTTTTTGAGGCACTTAAAAAAGAATTTGAACTGTCGAAAATAACCCTTGATGTCGTAAAACGTTACCTTGAATTTGCTCCAAACGAACAGTTGGCTGCTATTTTCCAATCTCCGGAAAAACTCCAGGATTACCTGTATGGCAGGGATATCATAGACCTTTTCGCTGATTACCCGGTTAAACTTTCAGCGCAGGAATTGTTAAAACTTCTAAGACCACTGCAGCCACGATTGTATTCCATTGCTTCAAGCCCTAAAGCGAATCCGGGAGAATTGCATCTTGCAGTTGGCGTGGTTGAATACGAAAACGGAGGAAGAAACCGTCGGGGTGCCTGTTCAAATTTCCTGTCAGATTTTGATGGAAATGAAAACAAAATACCTGTTTTCATTGAAAAGAACCCCAACTTCCGTTTACCGGAAAACGATGAAACGCCCATCATCATGGTTGGAGCCGGCACTGGAATCGCTCCTTACCGCGCATTTGTTCAGCATCGGGAACAGGCTGAAAAACAAGGGAAAAGCTGGCTTGTTTTTGGAAACCGCAATTTCGAAACTGAGTTTCTGTATCAAACTGACTGGCAGAAATTTCTGAAATCGGGAGCATTATCAAAAATGGACGTTGCCTTCTCGCGTGATACCGAAAAGCGGGTCTATGTACAACATAAATTACAGGAAAATGCGGCTGAAATCTATCGCTGGCTCGAAGATGGTGCCCACTTCTACATCTGTGGTGATATGAAAAAGATGGCTGCCGATGTGCAAAACACACTTGTATCGATTGTCGAAAATCAGGGTGCAATGAGCAACGACAGTGCTCTGGATTACGTAAATAAAATGCAGAAGGAAAAGCGGTTACAGCTTGATGTTTATTAATTAAAAATTCAAAATGGAAGATAACAACAATATATCAGCCCCCCCGAGTCCGATAGAAATTATCAAGGAAAACAGTAACTACTTGCGAGGCACCATCACCGAAAGCCTGAACAATCCGCTCACGGGCTCAATGAAGGAACAGGACCAGGTGCTGATCAAATTTCATGGAACCTACCAACAACAGGACCGTGATCTTGATGACGAACGCAAACATCAAAAACTGGAACCGCTTTACAGTTTCCTTATCCGCATTCGTGTTCCTGCCGGAATCACAACGTCTGCGCAATGGCTGGCGCTGGATGGCCTGGCCGATAAATACGCCGACAAAGCATTGAAATTCACCACGCGTCAGGCCTTTCAGTTTCATGGTGTATTAAAACGCAATCTGAAAACCACGATGCAAGAAATCAACAATACGTTGTTGGATACGTTAGCTGCGTGTGGCGATGTGAACCGCAATGTAATGACCTCTGCCAATCCGTTTGAATCACCAGTACATGCAGAAGTAGCCGAAGATGCAAAAAGGATTTCAGCTTATCTAACACCTCAAACAGCAGCCTATCATGAAATTTGGCTAGACGGAAAACTGGTTGAAGGGGGCGAAAAGGAGGAAGAGCCTCTCTACGGAAAAACATACCTGCCCCGTAAATTTAAAACAGCCATTGCGATCCCTCCTCGCAATGATTCCGATGTATTGTCGAACGACCTTGGGTTTATTGCCATTATCGAAAACGGGCAACTCGATGGTTATAATGTTACGGTAGGTGGTGGTATGGCTTACACCTTTGGAAATAATAACACTTATCCCCGCGTTGCCGATGTTGTGGGATATATCCCAAAAGCGGAAATCGTTAAAGTATCAGAAGCGGTTCTTGTTTTTCAACGTGATCATGGTAATCGGTCCGACCGCAAAAATGCACGGTTAAAATACACGATTGATCGATTGGGCCTCGACTATTTCCGATCAGAATTAAAGCGTACGCACAATATTGAAACTGAAGCTGCAAAACCTTACAAATTCACAACCCTTGGCGATAAATTCGGCTGGTCGCAAAGTGCCGATGGATTTTGGCATCACACAGTTTTTGTGGAAGGTGGCAAACTTGTCGACCGTGCCGGATATCCTGCCAAAACGGCCATTCGTGAAGTAGCTAAAATTCATACCGGAAGTTTCATCCTCACCGGAAATCAAAATGTAGTGATCGCACAGGTTTCAGAAAAGCAGAAATCAAAAATCGAAAATATCCTGAAGAAACACAACGTAGTTGATGGTAAAAGGCTGTCGCAGTTACGCCAGAATTCCATTGCATGTGCAGCTTTACCGTTATGCGGACTGGCCTTTGCCGAAGCAGAACGTTATTTGCCATCGCTTGTTGATAAACTCGACAAGGTGCTCGAAGCAAATGGTCTGCTGAATGAACCGATTTCCATCCGGATGACGGGCTGTGCCAATGGATGTGGTCGACCTTTTTTAGCGGAAATCGGCTTGGTCGGAAGAGCACCAGGTAAGTACAATCTTTACCTCGGCGCCAGTTTTGTAGGCGATCGTCTAAATAAACTTTACAAAGAGATGCTTTCCGAAGAAGAAATCATCTCCGCATTAACCCCAATACTTGAAGATTTTGCCAAAACAAGGGATCAAAATGAACGCTTTGGAAATTTTGTGATCCGCAAAGGATATGTAAAAGCCACCACAGAAGGAAAGAAATTTCACGACTAAAAAATGAAAAGAGAAGAACTGGTTTTCATGCCTATATCATTGAACGTAACTAATAAGAAAATTCTGCTTGTTGGCGGCGGGAAGGTGGCTACCCATAAGGGGAGCATCATGGCTCGAATTGTGTCGAATGTAACTGTCATTTCACCCGATTTTACAGATGAGATCCGCCTGTTGCCCTTCACCTTTATCGAAAAAAAATATGAGAAAACCGACCTTGAAGGATTCTTCCTGGTGTATGTATGCACAGGTAACCACGAACTGAACAGTCAGATCAAAGCAGACTCCGAAGAACTGGGAATTCTAACCAGCGTATGCGATGCACCAATGTTATGCGATTTTGTATCACCTGCCGTTCACAAACAGGGACACGTAACTATTTCGGTCGGCTCCAACGCACAGAATGTCTATCAATCTGTTGCAATACGGAACCAGATTACTCAGTTGATAGCCGATGGTCTGTTAAGAATCGATTAAGAATTCTTTCACCAAACTTTCGGAGCTTAAAAAAAGGAGGCTATTATTCCTAAACAATCCTAGTATTTCTCGGGATTCCTGTGTTTTGAAATCGTTTCTACCATAAACATGGTATACCAATTTACCCATAACAAGGGATTTCAAGAACCTTTTGCATCTGCGTTATTTGTCATATAGATTACTGTAAAAATATACACGACAACAGATGCCCGACACTTTGAATACGTTGAGAATAATTTCCAGGAACGATACACTTGCATTAAAACAGGTGATCAACGTGTTGGATCATATACCTGATTTGAAATACAAGTTAATTTCACTTCCATTGATAGAACACAGGCCCAAAGTGCACCTATTGCCTGGCAATTCATCATTTAATATTCTTCCTGCATTTGCAGACCGGGCTATCTTAGCAGGAAATGCAGATCTGGTGGTCCAATCGGCGGAAGATTTACCTTATCCGTTACCAGACGGACTGGAGATTATTGCGCTGTTAGAAGTATTGGATCCAGACGATTCAACCCAAAACAAGGAGCAGATTGCGATTGTTGCACTTGCAAACAGGCCTGAACTTAAAGCAATTTTTGCAATAAATGATATCCGAAATCAATTTGGTAAAATTACCCTTGTTGGATTTGGTCCGGGCAATCCGAATCTGCTGACGCTGGGTGGCGACAAAGCCCTGGCACAATCAGATATCATCTTTCATGACGATCTTTTGGATAAAGATTACCTTGAAAAATACGCGGCAGAGAAAGTGTATGTTGGCAAACGAAAAGGTAGTCACTGCTTTGAACAAGGTGAAATCAACCGTTTGATTCGCGATGCAGCAATATCCGGCAAACAAGTGGTTCGACTCAAGGGTGGAGACCCCATGATTTTTGCCCATGGTGGTGAAGAGGTTGAATACCTTGAGCGCAATTTAGTGGAAGTAGATGTGATACCTGGTGTTTCATCCGGTATTGCGGTTGCATCATTGCTAAAGATTCCGCTCACACACAGGGGAATCTCCTCTTCGATGGCTTTTATCTCGGGCCATTCCGAAAAGGTCCGCCTTCCTGATGCAGACACGCTGGTTATTTACATGGGTGGTTCAAATATCAGTGCGATAGCACGTAAAGTCATTAATCAAGGCCGAAATCCTGAAATACCGGTGATGATGGTTTACAACCTCTCGTTGCCCGATCAGCAGGAATTTTTCTTCACATTGAAAGAGCTCTCCCTCACAGAACAAAAGTTTCCTACTCCCATCATAATTGTAATTGGTGAAGTGGTATCCTTCCGGAATAAATCAACCATTGAGTTACTGAAAAATAACATTCCAGTTTCGGATACAAATACATACCATTTTAATGATTTGGGGAAAGGTTTTGAAAGATTAAAATCGTTTGATTGGCTGGTTTTCACCAATCGCCAGATGGTCAGTTTTTTCTTCGATGTCCTGGAAAAAAGTGGGAAAGACAGCCGTTTCCTAGCAGCAATAAAAATAGCGGCAACCGGAAAAAATACAGTTGCAGCCCTCAAAGAACATGGGATTATCGCCGACATCATCTCCGAATCTTCTCTGGGAGTAACATTAAGGATGAAAGATTTAGGAATTGCTCCATCCAAAGCGCTCATACCCTATTCTATTCAGGCGTTTTCCGTTTTGCAACAGAACTTAAAGGAACTGAATTGGGAAGTGTATCAATTGATTTTCAATCGAAATGATTCCCGGAAAACCTTAAGTCCAGAGGCTTCATCCTTTGGGAAGACGATTCTTCCACCAGTATCGGCATATCAAACGTCTTACGCTGACAAAGTAACTATTGTTTAAAAAAAATTAAAATATGGGACATATAGAATTAACACATCTTAAAGAACTGGAATCTGAATCGATCTTCATATTGCGTGAAGTTGCCGCCCAGTTCGAGCGCCCGGCATTGCTCTTTTCAGGAGGGAAAGATTCGATCGTTCTGGCGTACCTGGCCCGCAAAGCCTTTTATCCGGCCGCCATCCCTTTTCCATTCGTCCACATTGACACAGGTCATAATTTTGAGGAAACACTTCTGTATCGTGACAAACTGGTAAATCGAATGGGTGTTAAACTGATTGTAGGATCAGTGGAAAAATCGATTCAACAGGGTCGGGTATTCGAAGAGAAAGGATACTACGCCAGTCGTAACAAACTGCAAACATCAACGTTACTCGATACCCTTGAAAAATACAAATTTGATGCAGCCTTGGGAGGCGCACGCCGCGATGAAGAGAAAGCCCGTGCTAAAGAGCGTTTCTTTTCGCACCGTGATGAATTTGGACAGTGGGACCCCAAAAATCAACGCCCGGAATTATGGAATATTTTTAACGGGAAGAAACTTACAGGTGAGCACTTCAGGATTTTCCCCATCAGTAATTGGACCGAAATGGATGTTTGGCAGTATATTCTTCAGGAAAATATCCCGTTGCCATCACTCTATTATACACACATGCGGGAAGTATTTGAACGCGACGAGGTTTTTTACGCAGCCTTACCTGCAATCACCCGAAAGCCGACCGAAAAGGTTGTATTAAAGAAAGTACGTTGCCGGACGATTGGAGATATCACCTGTACCGGACTAACGCTTTCAACTGCCAATACTCTTGAAGAGATCATTTCTGAAATTGCCGGTTCACGCGTAACCGAACGTGGGGGTCGGGCCGACGATAAACGTTCGGATGCGGCGATGGAAGACCGTAAAAAGGTTGGGTATTTTTAGCAGAAAGCGCTAAATATCATTAGGAGTACATTTCGAAAAATTGACTAAAATTAGAAAACATGCAACAACAAATAAATGCATCAGCAATAAAACCCGTTCATTTATCACACCTTTTGAAGGAAGAAGGTCTGCACTCAGGTTATCTGGATATGGAATTGCTCCGGTTCAGCACAGCTGGCAGTGTTGATGATGGAAAAAGTACACTAATAGGACGGTTACTTTACGATAGTAAATCGATTTTTGAAGATCAGCTGCAATCGGTAAAAGATGCCAGTGAGCGATTAGGCGGCGAAGAAGTAAACCTTGCTTTGCTTACTGACGGACTTCGTGCCGAACGCGAACAGGGAATTACGATCGATGTAGCTTATCGCTATTTCGCAACCCCCAAACGCAAATTCATCATTGCAGATACTCCAGGTCACATTGAGTATACCCGCAACATGGTGACCGGTGCCTCAACAGCCGATGTTGCTATTGTTCTGATTGATGCGCGAAACGGAATTATAGAACAAACCAAACGCCACTCCTATATTGCTTCATTATTGCAAATCCCGAATGTGATCATTGCGATCAACAAAATGGATTTAGTCAATTTCTCCCAGGAGGTGTACAACCAAATTAAAACTGAATATAAAAAAATAGCTATAACATTAAAACTACAGAAAACCTATTTTATCCCTATTTCAGCCCGGGATGGCGATAATGTGGTTGATGCTTCAAAATACACGCCCTGGTACAGCGGGGAAACTTTATTACAACTTCTCGAATCTATTCCCGTGCATAACACCGACAGTGACCTTCCTGCACGTTTCCCTGTTCAATATATTATAGATCCGAAAACCGACAAATTTCAGGATTACAGAGGCTTTGCGGGACGGGTATCAGGTGGGGTATTCAGGGTTGGCGACACCATTCTTGCCTTGCCATCAAACAGACTGTCAACTATTAAGGCGATTGATGAAGGTCCGGTTGAACTAGATGAAGCGTTCACACCTCAATCGGTCACAATCAGGTTGTCCAGCAATATCAATATTAGTCGGGGTGATTTGTTTGTGAAGGTTAACGAGAAATATCCGAAATACAGCTCAATCGTTTCGTTACACGTTTGCTGGCTAAACGTTAAACCTCTAAGCGTAGGCACAAAATACATTGTTCGTCATACAACCAGCGAAACATTAGCGGTAATACAAGATATCCGTTACAAGGTGAATATCAATACGCTTGAAAATATTACAGACGACAAAATCGTAGGAATGAACGACATTGCACACATCACCATTAAGACTTTACAACCGTTGAAATACGACGATTACAACGAGAACCGGATAACCGGAAGTCTTATTTTGATTGACGAAAACACTTTTGAGACAGTGGGTGCAGGAATGATTGTTTCTGATCAGGAAGTCTATTCATACAATATTTAAATCGGAAGTCTCCAGCCCATAATAAACTTGACAATCCATTTATCTGTTCCTGAAGTGAGGCTATAACCTATTCCTGCATTAAATTCCCAGTCCGGATTAAAATCCCAGTCAATTGCACCGAAAATCGAGTGCTTTTGGTTCTGAATAGGATCGAACTGTTTGAAAGCACCCAGTCCACCATAATATTCTATTCCTAGATCAACCTTTTTGCTAACTTCATAACTGGTTTTAAAACAAGGATTAAATTGTAAACCATCGTGTTGATTTTTATCAAGACTCAAATCAACGGTTGCATTGATCACAAAATAATATTTATCAATTTTCTTGTCAATTATCGGACGTATTTCGGCAAGCCAGTGCCGGCCAAAGAAAGGAATTCTCTGATATCCTACTTCAGTACTCAAACTAATGCCTATCGGTAAATTGTACTCCTTCGGAATAACAAACCTAGGACGAATATGTGTACCTGCAAAACCTGTCCGACCGTCAGATCCTATAGATGTAAATAGATAGGTCCCAATCTCAAACCACCTTGAAAATCCGTGTGTGATCTCGATCGTTTCATGAACCAGGTGGTTGGATGCGAACATATTATCCTGTCCTTCCTTTGTACCGTTTAAGGTATAATTACTATGCAATTCGAACATAGTATGTTGTTTTTCAACTATTTCAGAGGAATAAACCTGAATTTCATAATTATCCTGTGCCCGAACTATATTGGAGGCAAATATTGAAAAGAAAACAAATAGTGAAAGTGAATAGAATAACTTCATTGATTTTTAGATTATTTAGATGTCGAATGTGAAAGCTCATGCTTGTCATTCAACTCGTATAACGTAAAAATTCAAATCATGTTTTGGGATAAGTACTCTAAATATTTTAATTCGTTTGATTTTTAGTTCAACCAGCCAATGCAGTATATTTACAATTTAGCCCTCACATATTGGACAGGCCATACTATTTCATCTTTTAAAACTGCTGCAGCTTTCAAAGCAAAATAGGGTTCCCGAAGTGACTCCCTTCCAATTAAAATAAGATCGGCCTCTCCCTGTTTTAAAATCTGCTCTGCCTGCTGCACCTCAGTTATCAATCCGACAGCACTTGTTAAGATGCCTGTCTCTTTTTTTATTCTTTCAGCAAAAGCCACCTGGTAGCCTGGCTTCCACGGTATTTTTGCATAAGGCACCAATCCGCCTGAAGAACAATCAATCAAATCAACACCAACCTCTTTAAGAATTGCTGAAAGTTGCACTGCCTCATCGACATCCCAGCCACCTTCGGCCCAATCGGTTGCAGATATTCGCACAAATAAGGGGAGATTTTGAGGCCATACTGTTTGGATGGATTTCACAATTTCAAGCAATAGGCGTGCCCTGCTCTCAAAACTTCCTCCATAACCATCGGTTCTGTGATTGCTTAACGGAGAAAGAAACTGGTGAATCAGATAGCCATGTGCAGCATGTATTTCAATTACCTTATAACCAGCATTCAAAGCCCTTAGAGCTGCAGCTTTAAAATCATCAATTACTTTCAGTATTCCTTTACTGTCCAATGCCAGCGGAGCTTCATCATCCGAATTAAAAGCAATAGCAGACGATGAAACCGTTTGCCAACCACCCTCATTCACTTTCAATTGATTACTTCCATTCCAGGGTGTGGTGCAGCTTGCTTTTCTTCCGGCATGAGCCAGTTGAATTCCTGCCAAAGCTCCATTCTCGTGTATAAAATCAGTAATACATTGCAACTTTTGAATATGCTCATCTTTATATAAACCAAGGTCGCCGGGTGTAATCCTCCCTTCAGGCGATACCGCCGTTGCTTCCTGAATGATTAACGCAGCACCACCAACCGCCCGGCTACCTAAATGCACGAGATGCCAATCGTTTGCAAAACCATCCACCGCAGAATACTGGCACATGGGAGAAACGACGATACGGTTTTTAAATTCAACATCTTTGATAATGAGAGTAGAAAAGAGTTTTGACATTACTGATATTCTTAAATTTAATAACTTGATAAACTTCCTGATATCAGGCTAAATTAAACATTGCTTTCTTTAATACCAAATTAATACTTTGCAAAGCTAAACTTCATTATCTTTGGATCTTGGTATAACAGATATAAATAACAATGACAAAAAAATACCTGATATTGAGTGTCGTATCACTCGCATTCTTCGCTTTTAAAAGTGATAAAAAGGCCTATCAATTATTTGATATAAAAGGGAATGAAGTTTCTTATACCAAACTTCTGGAAGAAGCCAAAGAAGCAGATGTAATCCTATTTGGTGAATTTCACGACAATCCGATTGATCATTGGTTGGAACAAGAACTAACCAAGGATTTATATTCTGATAAAAAGGAAAATCTTATCCTTGCAGCTGAAATGTTTGAATCTGATGATCAGATTGTTGTCGATGAATACCTCACCGGATCTGTATCAGAAAAGACGTTGAAAGACGAAGCCAAGCTTTGGACGAATTTTCCAAGCGACTACAAACCTTTATTGGATTTTGCGAAGAAAAACAAACTGAGATTTGTTGCGGCAAACATACCGAGGCGTTATGCGAATATGGTTTATACCAAAGGATTAGAAAAGCTCGACAGCATTAGCATTGAGGCGAAAAGATGGATTGCTCCTCTGCCAATTCAATATGACAGCACATTAACGTGTTACAAAGACATTTTCAATCAGGCCAAAGGACATGGAGGCCAGAACCTGCCAAAATCGCAAGCGGTCAAAGATGCAACCATGGCCTATTTCATTCTCCAAAATTATACCAAAGGCAAGACATTGATTCACTTTAACGGGTCCTATCATAGTGACCATCATCAGGGAATCGAATGGTATCTCAAAAAATCAAATCCCACATTAAAGGTTTTGACGATTGGATCAACCGATCAGGATGAGATAGAGAATCTTGAAAAAGAAAATCTGGGATTGGCCGATTTTATTATTTGTACACCTACATCTATGAGTAAATCCTATCGGCCATAGTGATTAAAACGGCTGAATAAATTGTTAAAGTAGGAGTATTAGATTCTGAATATGCAATCAATAATGAAACAATTCAAATTCTGGAATTGATCATTATTAATATCCTCCACTACTTCTTCCCCCGGTGCCTGAACTTCCCTGGTAATTTTGATTATTTTGATCTTTCTCTGCAGGATGCGTAGTTCCACCAACCTTAATCGGTTTTGGTAATTTTTTGGTCCGGAATATCGGGAAGCGGTAATAGACACCAAATGAAAAATCGAAAGGGACATCAGTTGTAGTCTTACCAATCCCTGGAATTATATAAGGTTTCATAATTTGATCATTCGATACGGACAGGGGAAACTTAGCTCTAAATGTCCATCCAAGAAAGAAATTACTGAAGATTTCGCCTTTCATTCCAAAAACCAATTCAGCCCAATGAGCATGCATCGTCCGGCCAGGAATCGAGGTAGTAATTGTTCCCCAGTAATTTGAATAACCAATACCATCTGTTGACTGATTAAAAAGAGAATAGCCGTATCTTGCTCCTATAAACGCAAAATCATGATCTTTCATCGATTCGAATTTTACGATGTTCATATCTACGCCTAACCGGGCATAAGTACCATTGTTCTTATAACGAAAACCATCATGCTGATCGTCAAACCATTGCATTCCCATTTCGACTGTTGGAAACCAATTTCCTTTGTAAGGAACATCCGCCTGAAGCTCCCAGCCGTTGCGCTTTCCCTTCTGCATATAAGGGGTCAGAAACCTTGACAAATCAATTCCAACACGAGGACCTTCATAACGCCATTCCTCGGCTTTTTTCTGCGAAAAACCTTGAAGGCTACTAATGAGCAGCAGAACTAAAGTAGATGCTAATATTTTGGTCATTCGTTGTTTTCTCTATTGAATGTGGATTAACCTTTTTGTCGGAGATCTTTACTGAATCGATACCCGAAGTGTATCGCAAGCCTGAAATTAAATAATCAGGAGCAAATCCGCAATTTTCTGAAATGAAGCTTATTACCATTGAATGTCTGATATAAAGCGTATCTTTTTTCCCATTGGCGTTAATGACAAATCCTGTTGAATCAGCAGATAAAGAAAGTGGAAGTGAATATCTTTTGGTTAAAGTTGAATCCTGATCAATTACAATTGTATCACCTACATCGTTCCGATCGATACCTTTGATCACCAAAGTTTTAATATACTTAAAGCTATCTACCGAAAAGGAAGTCACCATTACAGTATCAACCGATTCGTAGCAACCATTTCCGTCACTGCAGGACACCAAAGCAAAAGAAAGAAGCGAAATCAGGAACAGATAAAATCTCATGAAAAGATTAATTTGTTAATTTACAAAGATAAAAAAAATGAGACGATTGTTTCCGGCTCCTGAACAAAGTTAGATCTACTATTGTCAATTGAGTCTGATCTTATTAATTTTATAAAGTTTATTTTTGAACAAAATATATTTTCACATGCGCGCTACTTCATTTTTAATCTTTTTTGGAACTGTTTTACTGATCTATTTCTCCATTAATTTTCTCATCTATACCAGAGGTTTACAGGCTTTTTCGTTAACTCCTGCATGGCGTAAAACCTACATAACAGTCTTTTGGGTAATCGTTTCATGTTTTATTGTCGGCGAAATTCTCGAACATACCTGCTCTTCGCTTGCCAGCGAATGGATCTATCGGATTGGGGCCTTCTGGCTCGCGTTTATGCTATACTTCTTTCTGACGATACTTTTATTTGACTTTATTCGTCTCCTTAATTACTTTTTTCATTTCCTGCCCGAGATAACTCAAACAATAAAATTCAGAATTGGCCTTTTTACTGTCGCTTTTGTTTCGCTGGTCGTTCTGGCTGGTCATATCAATGCCTTAAATACACGTGTCAAGGAGATTTCCCTTACCATTCATAAAAAGATCAAAGGGAATCCAGAAATGAAAGTTCTAATGGCTTCTGATATCCATCTTGGAGCTTTAATTGGAGAGAACCGCGAAGAAAGACTCGTAAATATTATCAACAACCAGAAGCCAGATTTAGTACTCCTTTGCGGCGATCTTGTTGACGGGGATGTTGGGTCGGCGCTGCGGAAAAATCTGGGACGACAAATTCAGAAAATCAAGACACCTATGGGCGTATACGCAATTCCTGGTAATCATGAGTATATCGGCGGAATACAAAAAACCTTACCTTACCTGGAAAGTATTAATATCAATATCTTGCGTGACAAAACCCTAACTCTGCAGAACGGAGTCCAGCTCGTTGGACGCGATGACCGCGACAATCGTCGGATGGGAGATGAAACCGGACGGAAGACACTCAAAGAACTCATGATTGGCATAGATAAAAAATTTCCCATAATTGTGATGAATCATCAACCATTTAACCTGGATGAAGCGGTAGTTGAGGGTGTCGATTTACATCTTTCCGGGCATACTCATCATGGACAGCTCTGGCCACTAAATTACATAACTAAAGCCGTTTACGAGGTAAGCTGGGGATTACTAAAAAAGGGGAATACTAATTTCTATGTCTCATCTGGGTTTGGTTCATGGGGACCTCCTGTTCGATTAGGTAATACCCCCGAAGTGGTTGTTTTCAATATCAAGTTTGATGAACCTTCGTTATAATTACATTATTTTGACAATCAATAACTAATGAATCAAAAACGACTGGTCTGTCTGTGCAATCATGTTTCAGCGCTCGAGATAAAGAAGAAATTGCGCGCCGGCGCTCTTTCAACAACTGAAATTCAACAAATCACTACCGCCGGAACTGGTTGTGGCCGTTGCGTCAGAGAGATTGATGCGATCGTACACAAGTTTATGACTGAAACCAGCAAAGATCCACAGTTCAGAATAAATTTTAAGTAAAAACAGCAAATCATTCATTATATTTGTGGATCTGAATCACTTGAATAATCAATCATTAGGCTTAGTTCAAATTATCGTAGTTATTTGTTTAATTTAATCGATTGATTATTAAAGCAACCTTAAAAACAACACATTATGAGCAAATTGATTCCTAAATCATTTCTGGTAATTCTTTTATTAACCATCCTTTGGAGAATAGAAGCATTGGCTCAACCTCATACAAATTTCAAGGCACAGGACATTGGAAAGCCTGCAATCAAAGGAGATGCACAAATTGTTACCGATGGAGTTGATATAAAAGCGGGAGGTGAAGATATCTGGATGAATTCTGACCAGTTTCACTTTGTTTATAAACAAATTGAAGGGGATTTCGATTTTGTGGTACGGCTCGAATCTTTGGAAAGGTCGCATTTATATACCAAGGCAGGATTAATGGCGCGCGAGAACCTTACATCCGGATCGCGCAATGTAATGTTTCTCGCTTTTCCGGGCAATGACAAAAGGAACAACAATCGAGGAGGTTACGAATTCCAGTATCGTCTTGAGAAAGGTAAAGAAAGCAAAGCCATCTATCCCTCACTGACCGATTCGGTTGCACAAGCAGCATTTCCGGCCAATTATCCCAATGTATGGATGAGATTGAAAAGAACCGAAGCTAAGTTTTCGGCATATACCAGTACTGATGGCATCAATTGGGTACAATATACAGAATTTGTAATGGAGATGCCGAGAAAAATATATTTAGGAATGGCTGCAACAGCACATATCAAAGGTGCTACAACGGTTGCCAAGTTTCGCAACTTACAAATGAATCAGTAGATTGTCGGTTTAGAAAGGACCAACAGCTTTACCCTTATCATTTGTAACTTTTTGAGCAATGGAACACTTAACCCAACTTGCAGCGTTTTGATCAAAAATAAAGAAAAATCGGTCTAAAATCAAGTTTTTTCATCTCCCCAAGGGGTATTTTTGGCTCCTGTGTTTTGTAAGTGACTGATATTCAATCATAGAA
>Ga0209697_10001258_pt1 | contig 39729 bp, 24 predicted proteins | sample AliMusrvi5mmetaG_FD_184115 | JGI IMG/M metagenome (GOLD analysis project Ga0209697, IMG submission 184115) | Freshwater lake bacterial and archeal communities from Alinen Mustajarvi, Finland, to study Microbial Dark Matter (Phase II) - Alinen... | ecosystem: Environmental > Aquatic > Freshwater... | reverse complement strand
CCAGCCAACTCATTTTTCCTGTCTCAGCATCTTTAACTTTTATCAAGCCAATCGGTGGCAATGAAGTTTCGCGATTGTCAAAAATCCTTACAGCGATAAGGTCGTGCTTTCGATTTGCAATTCGTAATGCATTCTCAAATCCTTTATCCATAAAATCTGAAAAAATAAAAGCTGTACACCGTTTGTTAATGACATGCGTAAAATATTTCAATCCTTCTTCAATCTTTGTCAGGTTACTTTCAGCTTTGAAATCAAGAAGTTCACGGATGATGCGCAAAATATGTGATCGTCCTTTTTTTGGTGAAATAAATTTTTCAATTTTATCACTGAAGAAAATCACTCCCACTTTATCATTGTTCTGAATGGCAGAGAAAGCAAGCACAGCAGCCAGTTCCGTAATCAATTCTTTTTTTAATTGTTTCTTCGTTCCAAAATCATTTGACCCGCTGACATCTACCAATAAAATAATTGTTAGTTCTCTTTCTTCTTCAAAAATTTTAACAAACGGACTATTAAAACGAGCCGTCACATTCCAATCTATCGAGCGGATATCATCTCCAAATTGATATTCGCGCACTTCGCTGAAAGCCATACCTTTTCCTTTGAACACGCTGTGATAATGCCCGGAAAAGATCTGATTGGACAATCCTTTTGTCTTTATCTCAATCTTTCTTACTTTCTTTAACAGCTCAGAAGTCTCCATTTTGTTAATCGTTTCCTGTTCTTTATAAATTAGTCATTGGTCAATAGTCATTAGTCATTAGGTGGCTGTCAGCTTCAAATTTCAAGTTTCAACTTGTAACTTGAAACTCACAACTCGCAACTTTATTAAGGTACCTCAACCGTATTCAGTATTTCATTAATAATATCTTCCGTTTTAATATTTTCAGCTTCTGCTTCGTATGACAATCCAATCCTGTGACGGAGCACATCATAGCACATGGCGCGAACATCTTCAGGAATAACATATCCTCTTCGTTTAATAAATGCATATGCTTTAGCAGCAAGCGCCAAACTAATACTTGCACGAGGTGAAGCGCCGTAATTAATCAGAAATTTAAATTTATCCAATTTATATTCAGCTGGATAACGTGTTGCAAATACTATGTCAGTAATATAATTTTCAATCTTTTCATCCAGATAAACATTGCGCACTACATTTCTAGCATTAACAATATCTTCAGGACTAAGTATGGCATTGGTTGTAGGAAATGAAACATTAATATTCTGACGAAGAATTGTTCTTTCTTCATCTTTTGTTGGATAATTAATAACGACTTTTAACATAAATCGGTCCAATTGAGCTTCTGGCAAAGGATACGTTCCTTCCTGTTCAATTGGGTTTTGCGTTGCAAGTACTAAAAATGGTTCTTCTAACTTATACGTATGAACACCAATGGTTACTTGTCTTTCCTGCATGGCTTCTAACAATGCGCTCTGAACCTTTGCAGGTGAACGGTTGATTTCATCAGCCAAAATAAAATTAGAAAAAATTGGTCCTTTGCGCACTTCAAATTCTTCTTTCTTCTGGCTGTAAATCATTGTACCAATTAAATCCGCAGGTAAAAGGTCTGGCGTGAATTGTATACGGCTGAACTTTGCTTTAATCGTATTTGCCAATGATTGAATGGCAAGTGTTTTCGCAAGTCCAGGAACACCTTCGAGCAAAATGTGTCCATTGGAAAGTAAACCGACCATTAGGCTTTCCACCATGTGCTTCTGACCAATAATCACTTTACCCATTTCCATTTGAATCATATCAACGAAAGCGCTTTCTTTCTGAATGAGATCATTGATTTCTTTGATATCCGTGGTTGTTGTCATATTAATTAAAATTTATTATGATAGTATGATTTAGAAAACAGACTAAAATTCATCAAAAATTGTTCCAAAAATTTTCAATGCAATTAACGAAAATTTTTCTGAAATATTGTCAGAAAATTTGACAGTAGTCAAAAAATAAAATCTTTTTTCTCTTTTACAATTTTCAAAAAAATCAACCGAATTTATTAAAAATTAATTTATTGAAGCATTTACTCAAACTCTTTAAATCCAATAAAAATTTAATTTTCAACAACATATTTTTTCTGTTTTGTTTCTTGTGAAAATTACGCCGAATATAATAGGAAACCCTATACGTATATTGTACATTTGTAAAAAAATTTATTTAAAACAAACTCTTATGAAAAAAATTTATTTTTTTATTATCGGATTATTGATTTGTTTAAATTCACAAAGTCAGGTTAGCCAGATTATTGATCCATCCATGTATGGTGGGAAATTTCAGGGTTACGCTAAAAACTCAAGCTGTGTGCTTGTTGCAACTCATGGTGGAATATTCAGAACTATCGATGGCGGGATAAGCTGGACAAATGCTACTCAGAATTTTGATCCGACTAATGTTAGATGTAGAAATATTGTTAGTCTTGACAATGATTTTTATGCATATTCTGATAATGGCAATATTTATCAAAGCTCTAATAATGGTGTTAATTGGACTCAATTATCATTTTCTTCTTCTTCGTTTTATCCAAACTCATTTAGCAAACTTGGAGATAGTTTATATTGTATGGGTCAATCGAATAATTATTTAGATAATAATAGTGAATTTCTTTATTCATCTAAAGACGGTAGTACCTGGACAAAGAAAGCAAAATTGACGAATGGATGTTGCAATAATGGAAACAACACTGGTTTATATTCTTTTGAGCCAAACAAACTTTATATTATTTTAAGAGATACTTTGTTTTATACTACTGATGGGAATATTATTGATACGGTTTCATTTAATGGAATCGGTAAAACAGCTTTTAATGGGGACCATAATGGCGGAATTGGCGAAGATGTTTTAGGCAACTTATATTTATATGGTGGCAATTCTATTTATAAATATAATTTCATTACAAAAATTTGGGCTGATATTGCTTCAAGTAAAATGCCAAGTGGATTTTCAATTATGGACGCTTCTTTTACTGATCATGCAATTTTTATGGTTTTAATGAATCAACAAATTGGGTTGAAATTTATGAAATCAACTGATCAAGGCAGTACATTTACTGAAATTACCAATACAGGTTTAGTTTTTCCATTGGTTCAAAATATAGTAGAAATTTCTACCAATAGATTTATTGGGAATGATCTTTTTCGACAAATTTTATATTCTACAGATGGTGGAATGACTTGGTCTTCAAGTGCAAATCAATATATAGCTTCAACAGCGGCAAACCTAACTCATTCGGGCAATTCTCTTTTATTTTCACAAGAGAACAAGGGTATAACTCTTTCAAATAAACAAGGTGTAGATTGGATTTCCGGCAATAATGGAATTCCCGGGTTTGGTGGTATTGCTTATTTTGTAGATGACTTAATTCAGGTGAAAGATACACTTTTTTCAATGTGTCGTCCAAATCCCAATTCAGAATTAGATAATTTATACAAATCATCTGATCATGGCGCTTCATGGAATGCTTGTCCTATTCCTGCCCCTTATACCACAGGTTCACAATATTGGATTGCAGGGAAATGCGATTCAGCATTATTTGTGGATTATTTAGATACTGTAAGTTCAAAATATGCTTTAATTGTTTCATACAATAATGGTAAAACATGGACGAAAGCCAATAGTCAAAATAGCACCAAGCAGATTTATATTAAAGGAAATAAAAATCGTTTATTCGCATTTTATCAACCTGATAATACGAATGACGGTTTTGATAATGTTTACAAGGTATCTAACTGGGGCGCCAGTATTACCAGTATAAATAATGGCAATATGTTTACAAATAATGGACTTAGAATTAAAAGACTTCAGAACGCTAAAGGGAATGCAAGTGGACCTATAATGGATGTTGACCCAGGTAATAATATTGCAATATTTGCAACTACAAATTTGTTGTATGTATACAATATGTCTTTAAATTCATGGAACCAAATAAACTCAACAGGACTTCCTTTCGGTTATGTGGCAAATTGCATAAAATTTATTGGCGACAATATCTGGTTGCTTGCAACAAATAATGGTTTATATAAAAGCACAAATGCTGGAGTTAACTGGTCATTAACATTTACCAATACAAGCGATTGGCAAAATGGAATTGATGTCAATAGTATTCAAATGATTGGGAATAAAGCATTTTTAGGAACGCTGAATAATGGTATCTGGGTGGTTGATCTTGCTTTTGATTTTGGTGTTGGCTTCACTGCTTCACAATTTGCACTAAATAGTCCACCTTTTGATTTTACTTTTAAAAATAACACGCTCAATAAAAGTAATTTTAAATTCACATGGGATTTCGGCGATGGAACAACTACTTCAAGTACAATAGAAAATAATATTTCTCATATTTACTTATATAACGGTACTTATACTGTTAAACTTACTGCTATTGAAAATAATACCGGCTTTACTGATACTCATACAGAAGTTGATTACATTATTTGTAAAAATGGTACTCCAGACACTTGTTTTACTCCTGTGATTTTACAAGGCAGTTCAAAAACTATTTGCGGTAATGACAGTATTAAACTTTCAGTTGGCAATCATAAAGGTTACACTTATCAATGGACACTAAATGGATATGTTCAAACGGGAAAAGACTCGATTTATTATGCTCAAAAAGCTGGAGATTATCAAGTACAAGCTAACAATGGGGGTTGTAACCGTATTTCAAAATCATTTTCTTTAATGACTTATCCTGTCAAAAAACCCATAATATATTCAACAGGAAATATCAATGCATGCACTGGTGATAGTATGAAATTATTAGTAACACCTTCATTTAAAAAATATGCTTGGTCAACTGGGAAAACCGATACATCAATATATATCAAAAAAAGTCAAGAATATTTTGTTTCCGTTACAGATAATAATAATTGCAAAATTGTTTCATATCCTTACAATGCCAATTATTCAATATTAAATATTCCTTCTATTTGCATTGTAACTGTTGATTCTTCAAATTTTAATAAAATCATTTGGGAAAAACCGTTGACAAAACAAATTAAATCATATAATATTTATAAAGAAAGTTCTTCAGCGGGTACATATAATTTAATTGGAAATGTTCCTTACGAAAAAATGAGTACGTTTACTGATAAAAATTCTGCACCTACAGTTCATTCTGACAGATATAAATTAACTGCAATTGATACTTGCGAGAATGAATCAGGAAAAAGCAATCATCATCGCACATTGCATTTGAGCGTTGCAAAAAATGGAAGTGGCAATGGTTATCAGCTTATCTGGCTGGATAGTTATGAAGGCTTTACTTTTTATATGTACTATATTTTCAGAGGAACTAACAAAAGCGATTTAGTTGTGATAGACTCTATACCAAACACTACGTTTACATATACAGACACAGTTTCAAAGGCTGGAAAATATTTTTATTGTGTTGCAGCCGTAAAACCCGGTGATTCTTGCAAACCAACCGGTTTAACAACAAAAGGCGTATTCCCTGTTGATTTCAAAGGAGCCAATTATTCAGTATCAAATATTGATGCTTTTGGTTTAAATGGAATTGAAAATTATAATGAGTCAATGAATCTTAAGATTTATCCGAATCCAACAACTGATAGATTTACTATTTCATTTGATCATTCCAATAGCGCATACTATCTTGAAATCCTAAATACAGTTGGACAGGTCATTCTAAATAAAAAATTAACCAACAATATTGAACAGATTGATTTAACAGGTCGTTCAGCAGGTATCTATTTTGTCAAAATACAATCTGCTAATAATACCATTGTGAAAAAAATTATCAAACAAAATTAACACAACTCATTTTTAAACAAATAAAAGCCTATCGAATTTCGGTAGGCTTTTATATTATACTTAAACACAACAAAATTTCATCAGCAACATTCAGCAAAACTCCCATCACTATTTTCATTAACTTTGCAGGCAAATAAAACTTACTATTTTGATCTACCTTACTGTTGAAAATCTGACAAAATCTTATGGAGATATTGAATTATTTGAAAATATTTCTTTCGGTATTTCAAAAAATCAAAAAGTCGCTCTGATTGCGCGAAACGGTGCAGGAAAAACTTCTTTACTAAATATTTTATCAGGAAAAGATTCTGCTGATAGTGGACAAATCATTTTCAGAAATGGCATTACTGTTGGGTTTCTGGAACAAAATCCTATTTTGAATGAGTCGCTTACTATAATTGAACAAGTATTTAGTTCTCCTAGTAAAATTCTCACAACAATTAAACTATATGAAGACGCGCTAGAAAGCCAGAACCATGAGCAATTGCATGATTTAATTGAGCAAATGAATATGCTCAAAGCATGGGATTACGAAGTGAAAGTTAAACAAATTCTTGCAGAATTAAAGATTGATCATTTTCATCAAATCATCAATACTTTATCTGGTGGGCAAAAGAAACGAATTGCTTTGGCAAATGTTCTAATCAATGAGCCTGATATTCTAATCATGGATGAACCAACAAATCATCTTGACCTTGAAATGATTGAATGGCTGGAAGAATATCTCAGCAAAACAAGAATCACTTTATTGATTGTGACTCACGACCGTTATTTTCTCGAAAACGTTTGTAATGAAGTTCTTGAGTTAGATGAACAAAAAATATTCAGCTACAAAGGCAACTATTCTTATTTCCTTGAGAAACGCGAAGAACGCCTGCATAATCATAACACTGTTGTTGATAAAGCCCGCAATCTGCTGGTGAAAGAACTTGATTGGATGCGACGAATGCCCAAAGCACGCTCCACCAAAGCCAAAGCACGCATTGATTCATTTTATACACTTGAAAAAGTTGCTTCACAAAAAACATTTCAGCAAGAAATGGAGATTAATGTCAAGACTGAAAGGCTCGGCAATAAAATACTTGACATCAAATCATTGAATAAAAAATTTGATAATATTACTATTCTAAAAGATTTCAGCTATGTGTTCAAACGTTTTGAAAAGGTTGGTATTATTGGAAAAAATGGAACAGGAAAAACTACATTCCTTAATTTAATTACCGGTTTAGAAAAACAAGATAGAGGAAAATTTGAAGTCGGCGAAACCGTTGTATTTGGCTATTACAAACAGGAAGGCCTTCAATTTAAAGATGAAGACCGTGTGATAGATATAGTAAAAAATATTGCAGAAGTTATCACGCTTGGCGATGGTAAAAAATTCACTGCTTCGCAATTTTTAAATCATTTTTTATTTTCACATAAAATGCAACATTCACCTGTTGCAAAACTAAGTGGTGGTGAAAAACGTCGATTGTATTTGCTTACTGTTCTCATGTGCAATCCTAATTTCCTGATTCTTGATGAACCAACGAATGACCTTGATATCATTGCGCTCAACGTACTTGAAGATTATCTGAAAAACTTTTCAGGATGTTTAATCATTGTTTCGCACGACCGATATTTTATGGACAAAGTGGTTGATCATCTTTTTGTATTTGAAGGAAACGGTGTTGTGACGGACTTTCCGGGCAACTACACACAATATAGAAATTCTCCAAAATATAATAAACAAGTTAAAAAACTTCCTACTGAAATTAAATCAGAAGTTAAAAGACCAACTAAAGAAAAACCTCGTAAACACTCTTTTAAAGAAAAACTTGAATATGACCAGTTGGAAAAAGATATTTCTTTACTTGAAACAGAAAAAAAAGAAATCGAACTTCAACTAAATTCAGGAACTCTATCTTCAACCGAACTTAACGAACTATCGAAACGATATGTTGAGATAGAAACTTTACTTGAAAAAAAAATGGAACGTTGGCTGGAACTAGCGGAAATAGGAGAATAAGAGTTATGTTAGTAAGTAAAATATTTTTTTATCTTCGTTTAGAAAAAAAATACTAAAAAATATGAAAAATCTAAAATTTTTATTTATTCTTATTCTATTTACTTCTTGTTTTAGAAAAAAAATTGAACTAAATATTATTCCAAAACCTTTAGAAACAAATATAAAATCGAACACATTTCAAAAAAACATTGGGTTCTCTATTATCTATACTACTGACAGTTGCTCATCACTTGCCAATTTACTTTCACAATATCTTTCTGAAAATAATTTAATAAATTCAATTGATGGATTAAAAAATAATTCGTCACCAAATTTTATAAAATTAGAAATACGTCAAACTAAAAATTTAAATTCAGAAGGGTACTTGCTGAACATAAATAAATCAAACATAATTATCACTTCTTCAACACTCCGCGGACTATTTAATGGAGTGCAAACATTACGTCAGATTCTTTACCAATTTTCATCACAAGAAACATTGCCATGTCTTGAGATCAAAGATCAGCCGAGATTTTCCTGGCGTGGCATGCATTTAGATGTATCAAGGCATTTTATGCCTAAAGAATACATAAAAAAATACATTGATTATATTGCTTTTTTTAAGATGAATGTTTTTCATTGGCATCTTGTTGATGATCAGGGCTGGCGCATAGAAATAAAAAGATATCCTAAACTGACCAAAATTGGAGCTTGGCGAGATAAAACGTTAATCGGGCATGCAAATAATCCACCGCCTTTCAAATATGATGGTAAAAGATATGGCGGTTTCTATACGCAAGAAGATATTCGAGAAATTGTAAAATATGCTTCCGAACGATATATTACCATTTTACCTGAAATAGAAATGCCTGGACATTCTCAGGCTGCTATTGCTGCTTACCCTTATCTCGGTTGTACAAAAGACAGTATTAATGTTTGGACAAGTTGGGGAGTATCTCCATATATTTATAATGTTGAAGATACTACTTTTCGTTTTCTTGAAAACGTTTTAGATGAAGTTATTGAATTATTTCCAGGAAAATACATTCATATTGGCGGTGACGAAACAGCAAAAATTCAATGGCAAAGTTCTGTTATTACTCAACGAAAGATGAAAAAACTTGGTTTAAAAAACGAACAAGAATTGCAAAGTTATTTTATCGGAAGAATTGAAAAATATATTAATTCAAAAGGAAGAATAATGATTGGCTGGGATGAAATACTTGAAGGGGGACTGGCTCCCAATGCAGTTGTCATGTCATGGCGCGGAGAAGAAGGTGGTATCCAAGCTGTTAAAATGAATCACAAAGTAATCATGACTCCTGAGATGCCTTGTTATTTTGATCATTATCAAAATCAAGATACAACAGAACCACTTGCATTCGGAGGATTTACTCCACTTGATTCTGTTTATCTATATGATCCACTTCCAAAAGCAATTCCTAAAGAAAAAGCACATTTAGTACTTGGTTCACAGGGAAATGTTTGGACTGAGTATATTCCAACCACTTCACAAGTTGACTATATGATCTTGCCACGTATGACAGCACTTGCAGAAGTTTTATGGACAAAAAAAGAATTAAAAAATTATAAAGATTTTAAAAGACGTCTTATTACTTTTGAAGATTATTTTATTAAAAATAAAATCAATTATGCAAAACATGTATTTAAAAAATAATATCTAAAAACAGATATTCATTCAAGATATTATTTGTTTGTAATATAAGTTGCATTGTTGAATATAAATCTAACCCAAATAATTAATCTGATAAATAATTTGATTTTTTAATTATTTCCGAGAGTCCATTGATCAATAATCTTCATCCATACCCGGCTGTTTTCCATTGGCATTGGTATCTTTCTTTTTGGTTGATTTGCTTTGCTGACCGCCAATTCTGTAGATAAGACTTATGTAGCCAACACGCGTTTCGCGCTTACGAATCATTTCGCCATTGAAATTGCTTCCCTGGCTGGTCATGTCAAATTTTAACGTATTGAAAATATCACTCACTCTCACACTCACACTTAGTTTGTTGTTTTTCAAAAAATCTTTTTTAATCGCTGCATCAATCGAATACATTGGTTTCATTTCGCCTTGAGGCGTAACCATCGGCCCATTATAGAAACCGGTTATTTGAAGAATGAATTTTTTAGGCAGCATTGTGTTTGAAGTAAATTTAGTATTCCAACTATAATTGTTATTGGTCAAATCAGTATTCACATTATCACCATTGATAACTGTACGGAAATAACTAAAATTAGCGGTTACTCTCCAAAATTTAAAAATCTGTTGTTCAACATTTGCTTCAACACCATAAGATATACCTGAAGAAAGGTTTACTGTAGTCATGTGAGAAATACGATTGCTATCCACGGAAATCATTCGTTTAATTACATCATTGATTTGATGATAAAAAACATCAGCATTTACAACCGTTTTCTTCCAGTCTTTAAAATAACCTAACTCTAATGAATTGATATATTCCGGTTTTAATTTTGGATTACCATAACGAATGCTTTCCGGATGTGAATAATCAATCACAGGATTTAATGCGTTAACATCCGGACGATTTATCCTGCGGCTGTAGCTCAACTGTATGGCTTGTTCTTCGCTGAAATTATACGCCAGATGAAGCGAAGGAAAAAAGTTAAAATAATTAAAATTGTATTTTTCATTCGTTACTTTTTGGTCAGAACTTGTAAAGGTTTGCTCCAAACGAAGTCCGCCCTGATAACTAAATTTATTAAATGAATTATTGTAAACACCATAAACAGCATGGGTTTGCGAACTATAAATAAAATTATTAGAAAGGTTAGTACTGTCAATCCAGCTATGTGTCAGGGCTGCAAAGTCATAGTAATTAAAATTATCATTTGTATTTTTAAAAATACTTTGATATCCTAATTCATATTTAGAATTTTTATTTTTTAACGGATTAACAAAATTTGCCTGAAGAGTAACCGTAGAGAATTTATTATCATTAACTGTATTATTCAAAATCGGATTTCCTAAATCTGTATTATCACTATTCAATGTTTGGTTTACGATGTGGTCCTTATCATTCACTTCGCTTGTGCTGTAGATAGCGTCAGCCGTAAGCTCTTTCCCTTTTTTATCAAATGTTTTTTTATAATTAATAGTATAATCAATTGAGTTTGTATTAACAGTTGAATTATCATCAGTTTCATAATAATCATAGAGAATATGATTATAGTCATCACGAGTGCTTAATGTATTTTCCAATCCACTTCTAAAATTATTGTTTAACGTGGTGGCAAGCGTAATTGTATTTTTAGTATTGATAAAATAGTCAATACCAAGCTTTACATTATTTGCATTACTATTACGATAATTTGAAGCATGTTGTTTGAGATAAGAAGCCGTATCATTTACAAAAGTGGTTTGAGTCACATCTCCATAGCCTGTTCGATGATCATAGCGAGTATCATAAGATGCAAAAAGATTAACTTTTTTCATATTATAGTTAAGGTTAAGAGATCCGCTGTATTTGTTGCCTGTAGCTGCACCCAAAGTAACCATGCTGTTAAACCCCTGACTTTTTCTTTTCTTCAATTTAATATTTATAATTCCACCCATTCCTTCAGGATTGTATTTAGCCGAAGGATTCGTAATAATTTCAATATCTTCAATAGAACTAGCAGGTATCTGATCTAAAGTTGAAGCAGAAATACTGGAAGGACGACCATCTATTAATATAACTACATTTGATTGACCACGTAAACTTACAGCATTGTCCACATCAACAGTAACTGAAGGAATAGTCCGCAAAGCATCTACAGCTGTGCCACCTGTACTTGTGATATTTTTTTCAACATTAATTACTTTTTTATCTAACGAATATTCAACCATTTTTTTCTCACCAACAACCGTAAATTCCGACAATTGACTAGCAATAACAGGTAGTTTAATATTTCCGATAAAAACTTTTGGATTATTAGAATTTATAATAATATTACGAATAAATATTTTTTTATAGCCAATAAAATCGCAAGCAATATAATAATTATTAAAAGGAAGTTTGTCCATCACAAAATCGCCTTTCACATTAGTAACAGTTCCCTGAACTAATACAGAATCTTTTGTTCTATAAAGCGTAATATTTGCATATTCAACAGCCTGTCGGGTAAGGCTGTCAGTAACATTTCCTGTAATCGTACCCGTTGATTTGATTTCCTCTGCTTTTGTGATAGAAGCGAATGTCATTATTAAGAAAAGAAAACTTATAAATTTCATCTTGATGTGATTATTTAAAATTGTATTTTATTAAAAAAAATCTGTGAATTTTTGATTGAAACAATTGCAATTCAAAAAACGCTGCAAAATTAATATATTTAAATGAGCATGAAGCTATAATAAATGAATAAAACCTTTAAAAAAATATTTATTTTTTTTTATTAAACTATTTGAATTTAAAATAGTCCAACAACCAAGAAATGGGAATCTTATACTTAAATTTTAACTATGAAAAAACTAATTGCATTTATTTTATTCTGTTGTGTAATGAGCTTTAGCTTTGCACAAAATCAGTATCAAAGAACGCTTAAAACGCCTGAACAACGAGTACCCAGCATTTCTAATTATTTAGCCAAAGTTCTAACGCTTTCAGATGATCAAAAAACAAAAGTGTATAACTTGGCGTTAGATGGCGCTACAAAAATGAAAGACGCTCGCGAAAAAAACGCAGAAGACAGACAAGCCATGCGTAGTGCAATGAAGCAGATTAGAGATGAGTTTGATGCACAGATGAAAAATGTTTTAACGCCTGACCAATTTGCTTCATGGCAAAAAATGAAAGAAGATAGAAAATAAGAACGTCTGAATAATTCTGGAACGCCTCCAAAACATGATAGTGGAGATGATGACTTGGGGTTGTAAGCTTTAAAAGTTAATGCTAAATTTTAAGCAGCTAATGGGATATATTTGAAAACCAACACTTGAATTCCTTTTACCCAAATAGCCTGTCCGTTGCTTCTCTTGATTCTGCTACTTACTGAATTGTCAGTATTATTAGTTGAAGTAGTTTTTGTTTCAATTGTATTTGTATCAGTTGAAATATTTTTCTGTATGCTTATTGTTACATTATGTTTTGAAATCTTATTGATGCTCTGAGCTGAAGTTGAATTAACATTGATAAGAACAAAGAAAAAAACTAAAATACTAATTATGCTTGCTGTTTTTATCGTTCTGTTATTTTGTGTTGTTGTTTTCATTTTTTCTTTTGATAATTATTATGACACAAAATTACGCCCATATAGCAGACTCTGCAAATTTTCAGGGTGGACAAAAGGCGGACACAGGGGTGGACAAATTGCGGACAATTATTTTCATTTCCACTTCAAAATGCATGGTTAATTGAATATAATTAACTAGAAATCAACCGCCTGAATTAAGATATTCAAAATCTAAATTAGAAAATAAAAATAGTTGCATCTGTCCGCATGAAGAAATTATTAGGGTGGACAAGTTAAATTTTTGATGTAAAATGTTATAGGGGAAAAGACAAATAAAAACATTAAAATTGTTTGAATATTTTCAAAAACAATTCTAAAATTTATAGAATAAAGGATTGAAAAATTTTACAACCTAAAAATTATTCAAGTAAAATTTGGAAGGAATAAAATTTGAATCTAAAAAAAACGAAAACTGCTTATTCAGCTTTCTTTCTGCGTTTGCGTTCAGTTTCGTCGAGAATAATTTTTCTCATACGAATAGATTTTGGAGTTATTTCAACATATTCGTCTTCACGAATGTATTCCATGGCTTCTTCAAGAGAAAACTTAATGGCTGGAACAAGAAATACTTTATCGTCAGAACCTGAAGCACGCATGTTTGTTAGCTTTTTCGACTTCACTAAATTAACAACAATATCTTCGCTGCGCGTATTCTCACCAATCACTTGTCCGGTATATACTTCATCATTCGGTTCAACAAAAAACCTACCTCTATCTTGAAGCTTATTAATTGAATAAGCAATAGCAGTGCCTGTTTCCATAACAATCAGCGCACCATTGTTACGATGCGTCATATCACCTTTCCAAGGTTCAAATGCTTTAAAACGATGAGCTACAATGGCTTCTCCTTCAGTAACAGAAAGAATAGGATTCGTCAAACCTATCAAACCGCGAGCGGGAATGCTGAACTCAATCTTTATCCTGTCATTTTTGGGTTCTATCGTTACAAGATCACCTTTTCTTTTACTGACAATTTCAATTACTTTGCCTGAAAAAGCTTCTGGAACAAGTATGGTAAGAAGTTCTATAGGTTCATGTTTTTTTCCATCAATTTCTTTTATAATTACCTGTGGTTGTCCGAGTTGAAACTCATATCCTTCGCGGCGCATCGTTTCAATTAAAATTGAAAGATGTAAAATTCCTCTACCATAAACCAACAATTTTTCAGGAGAATCAGTTTCCTCAACGCGCATTGCAAGATTTTTTTCTGTTTCTCTAAGCAATCTATCGCGAATATGTCTTGATGTTACAAATGTTCCTTCTTTTCCTGCAAAAGGAGAATTGTTAACAGTGAAAATCATACTCATCGTTGGTTCATCAACGCTAATATTTGCAAGCCCTTCCGGATTTTCAAAATCAGCTATTGTATCTCCAATATCAAAATTTTCAGGACCTAAAACTGCACAAATCTCTCCGGCAAACAATTCATGTTTTACTTTTTCTTTTCCAAGTCCTTCAAAAGTATATAATTCTTTTACTACAGATTTTAATATTGTTCCGTCTTTTTTAACAACAGAAACAGGCATTCCTGCTTTGATTGAACCTCTTAAAATTCGTCCAACAGCAATACGACCAACATACGATGAATAATCCAATGAACTGATCTGTAACTGTAATGTGCCAACTGGATGAACCGGAGGCTTAATATAATCAATGATTGTATCAAGTAAACAAGAAATATCAGTTGTAGGTTGCTGCCAATCATAAGACATCCAGCCCTGTTTTGATGAACCATATACCGTAGGAAAATTCAATTGATCTTCGTTCGCATCCAGACTGAACATCAAATCGAAAACAGCTTCGTGCGCTTCGTCCGGAGAACAGTTTGGTTTATCCACTTTATTGATTACAACTATTGGTCTGAGTCCTAATTCCAATGCTTTCATCAACACAAATCTTGTTTGAGGCATAGGACCTTCAAACGCATCAACCACGAGCAATACACCATCAGCCATATTCAAGACACGCTCTACTTCACCACCAAAATCAGCATGTCCGGGTGTATCAATGATATTTATTTTTGTATCTTTATATCTAACAGCAACATTCTTCGAAAGAATTGTAATTCCGCGTTCACGTTCAAGATCATTTGAATCGAGTATCAATTCGCCCATCTCTTGATTTTCTCTGAACATTTTAACCTGATGCAAAATGCGGTCAACCAACGTAGTCTTGCCGTGGTCAACGTGTGCAATAATCGCAATATTTCTTATTTCATGCATAATTTCACTACCTTTTTTAAAAGAGTTTGCAAAAGTAGTGATTATTAAGGCAGGAAAAAGATTATTCTTAAAATATTTATAAGAAATTACAACGTTCCTTTTGATGAAGGCAGCACTTTACTAAATGCTTCACGCCTTTTTGCCATTCGTATGGCGCGCGCAAAAGCCTTGAAAATAGCTTCAATCTTATGGTGTTCATTTTCACCTTCTGCTTTGATATTCAAATTGCATTTACACGTATCGGAAAAAGATCTAAAAAAGTGGTAAAACATTTCTGTTGGCATCTCTCCTATTTTTTCTCTTTTAAAATTTGCATCCCATTCCAACCAGCTTCTACCGCCAAAATCAATCAACACCTGTGCCATGCAGTCATCCATAGGTAAAGCAAAACCATATCTTTCCAAACCACGTTTACTGCCAAGCGCTTTGAAAAAAGCTTCTCCTGTAGCCAAAGCTGTATCTTCAATCGTATGATGTTCGTCAACATGCAAATCACCTTTCACTTTAATAGTCAAATCACATCCGGAATGTGTGGCAATTTGTTCAAGCATATGATCAAAAAATCCAAGTCCTGTTGAAATATCCGCTTTCCCTGTACCGTCAAGGTTTAGGTCAATACAAATTTCTGTTTCTTTTGTTTTACGCAACACAGAAGCTGTACGATCAGCAACAGCAAGGTATTCGCAGATTTCATCCCAATCTTCTGAAATCAGAGCACAATATTGTTCAAGATTTTTTTGTTTCAGTTCATCTATGCGTTTTGATTTATTAAGCATCAAAATCGCTTTAGTTCCAATGTTTTTAGCCAATTCAACATCTGTGATTCTATCGCCAATAACAAAGGAATTTTTTAAATCATAATCTCCTTGAAGATATTTTCCTAACAAAGCTGTACCTGGTTTTCTTGTTGGTGCATTTTCTTCAGGAAACGTTTTGTCTATGATAATATCATCAAATCGTATTCCTTCATTTTCGAATGTTTTAAGCATTTTCAAATGAGGAGGATAAAAATCTTTTTCAGGCAAAGAAGCTGTTCCCAGCCCATCCTGATTGGTAACGATGACCAATTCAAAATCAAGATTTTTCCGAATAAAAGATAAATTGCGGAAAACTTTCGGATAAAATTCAAGCTTCTCCAATGAATCAACCTGCCAGTTATCGGTCGGTTCAATGATTAAAGTACCGTCTCTATCAATGAATAAAACCTTTTTCATTTTATTAATTTTTAAGATTTAAAGATTTTCAATGCATTTAATAATTCAATATTTTCTTCTTCCGTTCCAACTGTTATTCTCAAACAATTTTCAAGCAATTCAAGGTTTGATCGGTCGCGTAAGATGATCTTTTTTTCAACCAAAAATTCGTAAATCGCTTTTGGTTCATCCACTTGTGCAAGAAAAAAATTCGCATCCGAAGGAAATATTTTTTTCACAAAAGAAATCTTTAACAATTCTTCTATTAAAAATTTCTTTTGAGCCAAAATCATTTTCACCCACATATCCTTTTGTGAAAGGTCTTTCAGCGCTTCCAAAGCAATTGTCTGTGTGTTCACATTCACATTGTAAGGATATTTTATTTTATTTAAAATATTAACTATTGCAGGATGTGCAAATGCGATACCGAGCCGTATTCCTGCCATTCCCCATGCTTTGGAAAAAGTTTGAAAAATAACCAGATTAGGATATTCGTTTAAACAGCTAAGCAAACCGGCTTTGTCAGAAAAATCAATATACGCTTCATCAACAATGACAATTCCATCAAAATTTTTAACTACATCCAACACAACGTCATCAGGGAAATAATTTGCTGTCGGATTGTTTGGTGAGCAAATAAAAATGAGCTTCGTATTTTTGTCAACAGATGAAAAAATGCTTTTTGTATTCAGCGAAAAATCTTCATTCAACAAAACCTTTCGCATCTCCACATCATTGATATCAGCGCAAACAGGATACATTCCATAACTCGGATGAATGGTAATTGCATTGTCAATTCTTGGTTCGCAAAAAGCACGAAACATCAGGTCAATGGCTTCATCGCTGCCATTCCCCAAAAAAATCTGATTAGGATGAACATTTTTTAGTTGCGCAATTTTTTCTTTCAATTCACTTTGCAATGGATCCGGATAACGGTTAAATCCCGTGTCATACGGATTTTCATTGGCATCCATAAAAATCGCTTCTTTGCCTTTATACTCGTCGCGTGCGCAAGAGTATGGCTTCAGCGTTTTAATATTTTTTCTGACAACTTTATCTAAATCAAACATTTTATATTTCCTTTAAAAACAAAATTAATATTATAATTACTTAATCGAATTCAATCGCAATGTCACTGCATTCTTATGCGCCATAAGGTCTTCCGTGGCAGCCATTATTTCAACAGATGGTCCGATAGATTTTAAACCTTCCGTCGACAATTCCTGAAATGTAATTTTTTTAATATAACTATCAAGATTTACGCCATTATACATTTTCGCATATCCGTTTGTTGGCAATGTATGATTGGTGCCAGACGAATAATCACCAGCGCTTTCAGGAGTCAGATTGCCAAGAAAAACAGAACCTGCATTTATGATTCGCTCAGCTATTTCTAAATAATTTTCAACAGAAATAATAAGATGTTCTGGTGCGTATTCATTAATGATATCAACCATTTCATCAATATCTTTTAAAATAATAATCTTACTGTTTTCTAAACTTTTTCTTGCCAATTCTTTGCGTGGAAGAAGTTCAACTTGGCTTTCAACCTGTTGTAACACAGGCTTGACAATGCTTTCATCAGCAGTCACCATAATAACCTGACTATCAGCGCCATGTTCCGCCTGCGACAATAAATCAGAAGCAACGAATGAAGGATTTGCCGAACCATCAGCCATAACAGCTACTTCAGACGGACCAGCAGGCATATCAATAGCTACTCCATCACGACTGACTTGTTGTTTCGCTGATGTGACATATTGATTTCCCGGACCAAAAATTTTATATACTTTCGGAATACTTTCTGTTCCATAAGCCATCGCCGCAATGGCTTGAACACCGCCCACTTTAAACACGGAAGTAATTCCTACCAACTGAGCTGCATAAAGAATAGCAGGATGAATCTTACCGTTTTTATCAGGTGGCGTGCATAAAACTATATCTTTACATCCGGCTATTTTCGCAGGAATGCCAAGCATTAGAACTGTTGAAAACAAAGGTGCCAATCCACCGGGAACATACAATCCTACTTTTTCTATTGCAACACTTTTCTGCCAACATTTCACTCCTTTTGAGGTTTCAATGACCTTTGATTCCTGCTTTTGTGAGGAATGAAATACTTCAATATTTTTACAAGAAAGACTAATTGCTTTTTTCAAATCATCAGAAATTGATTTTTCAGCTTCTCTTATTTCATCAGTATTTACACTGAATTCATTCAAATCTGCTTTGTCAAATTTAAGCGAATATTTTCTGACTGCCTTGTCTCCATTGATTTTAATATCATTCAGAATATCCTGAACAGTTTTTTCAAGAGATGAAATGTCAAAAGTTGGACGTTTCAAAATCTCTTTCCAGGTTTCTTTTTTCGGATATTTAATTATCTTCATTTTCGTTTAAAAATTATCTTATACAATAATATTTTAGAAGTATCCAGAATATAGAAGTCAGTATCCAGAAGGAATGAAAATGTATATTTTTTAAAAACAATATTCATTTATATTTATTTTTTATAAATAATTCAGCAAACAAGAATCCTGTTTTTCTGAATTCTGACTTCTGAATTCTATATTCTTTTCCAAATTTAGTATTCTAATTAACAACTATCATAAAATCATTTTTTCAATCGGAACAACCAAAATTCCTTGTGCGCCGAGTTCTTTCAGCTTACTGATTATATTCCAAAAATCATTTTCGTTCACAACAGAATGCAAAGAACTCCAATTTTTATCAGCTAATGGTAAAATTGTAGGACTTTTCATTCCTGGCAACAACTGAACAATCTCATCCAGCTTATCATTCGGGGCATTTAGAAGAATATATTTATTGTTCTGAGCCTGTTTCACAGATCTGATGCGGAAAAGAAGATCATTCAAAATTTTCATTTTATCATCAGGCAACCCTTTACGTGCAACCAACACAGCTTCTGATTTTAAAACGATTTCAACTTCTTTCAAACTGTTACTGACCAATGTGCTTCCTGAACTAACAATATCAAAAATTGCATCAGCCAATCCGATACCTGTTGCAATCTCAACAGAACCGCTGATTACATGAATTTCAGCTTCAATCTTTTTCTCTTTTAAATACTTTTTTAAAATCTCAGGATACGATGTGGCAATCTTTTTTCCATTGAAAAAATTAACATCAGTATATTCAACAGATTTAGGAATGGCAAGCGACATACGGCATCCGGAGAAACCAAGCAAATCCATATTGTCAACAGGCAAGCCACTTTCAAGGATCACATTTAATCCAACAATTCCGGTATCAGTCACACCATCCACAACATATTGTGGAATATCATCATCTCTAAGAAAAAGAACTTCCAATGGGAAATTGGAAGCTGAAGAAAATAATTTTCCATTCGCGTTCTTCAAGCTGATGCCACAATCTGATAATAATTTCAGCGAACCTTCGCTGAGTCGTCCTTTTTTCTGAAATGCTATTCTTAGTTTTGTTTCCATGCTTTAAAATTAAAAAAAAAGTCCGCATGTGAAATGCAGACTTCTATATATTATTTATCCTAAACATTTCACTGAATGATATTCTTCAAAGAATGATGATATGTTGGGATAATGTTAAAATTCATTTTCAATCTAATTGAAGCACAAAGATAGTAAATATTTATTTCAAGATTGCAAAACAAAATATTTATACAAGTTTAATGATGATTTTAACTATTGAACTCTGTCAGGGTTCGAACCCTGACAGAGTTCAACTTGTTAATTTTGTTTAATAATCTTCCGAACAACACTATTATTCCCCAATTGCAGCTTAACAAAATAAACACCAGCCGCCTGACCGGATAAATCAACCTGCTCGACACTGTTGGATATTTTTTTTGTTAAAACAACCTGCCCTGTTGTATTGAGAATTTCAAGAGTATAAGCTTCTATTAGATTATCTGTTTGAATTGTAAACTTATCATTTGTTGGATTAGGAAAAATAGTAATGTTCATTTCACTATTTGATAGTTCATTAATTCCAACATTTGTTACATTAAAAATATTTGATGTATCAGAACTACAACCATTTTGAGTAACAATAATAAAATAATTTCCGTTTTGTTTTGGAGTATAGCTTTGATTGGTTTCATTTGGTATTAAAACATTTTTAAAATACCATTGATTTCCATTAATTACACTTGAAAAAAGGTTCTTTCCATTTTGTGTTATTGTAGGTGTTGTTGGCAAAGGATTAACAATTACAATAGCATTTGCAGTATTTGTGCATCCATTGTTATCAATGCCTGTTACTGTATAAGTGGTAGATGTAGTTGGATTAACTGTTTGCGGAGTACTATTGCCCAGCCCATTGCTCCAAGTGTAAGTATTTGCACCACCTGCTGTGATGTTCGTTGAATTTCCTTTGCAGATAGTTCCACCACCGGCAGTTACTGTTGGCAAAGCATTCATTCCAACAGACACACTGCTTGTTGCAGTACACCCTTTATTATCCGTCACAGAAACACTATATGTTGTGTTTGTAGTTATAACAACTGAAGGAGTTGAGCTATTGGAAGGAACTGCTCCTGTTGACCATGTATAAGTATATGGACTTGAACCCACGCTGGCGTTAGCGCTCAAGGTAACCGAACTACCTTTGCAAACAACTGCATCAGACGATTGTGCATTAGCAATTGGTAAAGGATTCATAGCAATAGTCACACTGCTTGTAACTGTACAATTATTTTTATCCGTAATAGTTACTATATATGTTGCATTTGAAGTTATTATTGCAGAAGGAGATGCAATATTTGCAGGTATTGCTCCTGTAGTCCATGCGTAAGTATATGGGCTTGTACCTGCTCCAGCATTAGCATTGAGAGTTGCTGAACTACCATTGCAAACAGATGCTGCCGATGACTGTGCATTAGCTGTTGGCAAAGGATTCACTATTACAATAGCATTGGCAGTATTTGTACATCCATTGTTATCAGTGCCTGTTACTGTATAAGTGGTAGATGTAGTTGGATTGACTGTTTGCGAAATACCATTGCCAAGCTCATTGCTCCAAGTGTAAGTATTTGCACCACCTGCTTTGATGTTCGTTGAATTTCCTTTGCAGATAGTTCCACCTCCGGCAGTTACTGTTGGCAAAGCATTCATTCCAACAGACACACTGCTTGTTGCAGTACACCCTTTATTATCCGTCACAGAAACACTATATGTTGTGTTTGTAGTTATAACAACTGAAGGAGTTGAGCTATTGGAAGGAACTGCTCCTGTTGACCATGTATAAGTATATGGACTTGAACCCACGCTGGCGTTAGCGCTCAAGGTAACCGAACTACCTTTGCAAACAACTGCATCAGACGATTGTGCATTAGCAATTGGTAAAGGATTCATAGCAATAGTCACACTGCTTGTAACTGTACAATTATTTTTATCCGTAATAGTTACTATATATGTTGCATTTGAAGTTATTATTGCAGAAGGAGATGCAATATTTGCAGGTATTGCTCCTGTAGTCCATGCGTAAGTATATGGGCTTGTACCTGCTCCAGCATTAGCATTGAGAGTTGCTGAACTACCATTGCAAACAGATGCTGCCGATGACTGTGCATTAGCTGTTGGCAAAGGATTCACTATTACAATAGCATTGGCAGTATTTGTACATCCATTGTTATCAGTGCCTGTTACTGTATAGGTTGTAGAAGTTGTCGGATTAACTGTTTTAGGTGTTCCATTTCCTAAACCACTGCTCCATGTATACGTGCTTGTACCACCTGCTGAGAGGTTAGTAGAGTTTCCATTACAGATTATTCCTCCTCCGGCTGTAACTGATGGCAAAGCATTCATTCCAACAGACACACTGCTTGTTGCTATGCATCCCTTATTATCCATAACTGTAACACTATATGTTGAGTTTGTAGTTATAATAGCTGAAGGTGTTGAACTACTGGAAGGTGCTACACCAGTTGACCATGTATAAGTATACGGACTTGAACCCGCACTGGCATTCGCACTCAAGGTAACTGAACTCCCTTTACAAATAGCTAAAGCAGATGATAGTGCATTGGCTGTTGGTAATGGATTTACAGTAATTATTAATGTGTCGGATGTCAACCCATCACCGCAGGAATTATGTCCCTGCACTGATATTTTAGCTGTACCTGTATATGTATTATTCCAGTCTATTGTTGCATTCTTTTGCGTTACATCAGGCGTTAATGTTCCTGCACCGGAAGGTGTTATATTCCATGTGTAACTTGTTGTATTGGTTGCGCCTGTTGTTGTATAAACTGTATTTGCACTATTCATACAAAGCGATGCAGTTCCTGTAGGTTTAGCAACTTTGGAAGGTTTCGGATTGATGGTTACTGACAATCCGTTTGATACTGCTCCGTCACCACATTTATTATGCCCTATGACTGTTATTGTTGCTGTGCCTGTATAAGTACTGCTCCAATCAACTGTTCCTGTTTGACCTGTTCCAGTTATTGTTCCTGCACCGGACGGTGAAATGCTCCAAATATAAGAAGTTGCATTAGTTGCACCTGTTGTTGAATAATTTGTATTGACTGCATCTATGCAAAGATTTGTTGTTCCTGTGGGCGTTGCAGCTTGTAAAGGTAAAGATCGAATATAGACTGAAATAGGATCAGATACCGGTCCATCGCCTTGCGGATTGTGTCCTTTAACCGTTATCTGTGCTGAACCTGTAAATGTAATATTCCAATCAACAGTTGCTGTAAGTCCGGTACCTATGATGGTTCCTGCTCCTGAGGGTGATATGCTCCATGTATAAGTTGTAGCATAATTAGCTCCTGTTGTAGTGAATATAGAGTTAGCAGGATTTACACAAAGAGAATCTACTCCGGTTGGTGTTGCAGGTTTTGCAGGCAAAGGCACATTAACGTTTAAGTTGAAAGTATTGGAACTGGTTGTTGAACCGGCAAGATCATACGCTTTAACAAACCATGTGTAGGTACCATTCAGTAAGTCTGTACTCATTGTATAAGTAGTATCGGTTTTAGCAATAACAATTGGCGATAATCCTGATATATTTAATTCATATTTTGTAAGCCCACTGCCAATATCGCTTGATGAATGCCATATAAATGTTGGACGACTGGAAGTTGAAGTGTAATTATCAGTTGGAGATATAAGCGTAAAATCAGTTGGCGGATCCCAGTCAACATAAAAAGTTTGAGTATTTGTCTGCCTATAATTTCCGGCAACATCATACGCCCTTACAAACCATGTATAGATGCCTTGTGCCAGTGCATTCTTTGGCGCAGTTGAAGTTTTTGAAGTGACGATGCTATCAATATTTACAATGCCATTTATCCATAACTGATATTTACTGATACCGCTACCGTCAATACTGTCAGTTGCAGCTTGCCAGCTTAAATTTGGGGTAGGGATACCAACAATTTCATTGTTTGCAGGAGTTAATAAATTAAAAGCATTAGGTTTGGCATTATCAACATAAAAGGTATAACTTGAGCTTGACCGATAATTACCTAAAGTGTCAAAACTTTTAATATTCCACATATGTTGTCCGTATTTTAATGGATTTGTAACTGTCCATGAGGTATTACTTATGTTATCTTTAACCAAATCGAGATCAATAAATAATTGATATTTTTGAAACCCGATACCTGCATCATAAAATGAACTCCATGTAAAAGATGGGTATGTAGTGGCTAAATACTGATAATTTAATGGAGTTTTTAATTCATTTGATGGCGCGCTTCCAATCACTATTTTATCAATCCATGCACAATCACTACCACTTGAATTATTAACATCTTTTGAATAAACCCATTTGAACGTATTGCTACCTGCGGAAATGCTATAGCTTACTTGTGACCAATTAACTTCTCCAGACCAATAATCCCACAGAACATCGTTAACGTAAAAATACAAGTAATCAAAATTTGACTCTGATGAAACTTTTATATAAAATGAAATAGTTGAATTTGAAGCAGCATTAGATGTTACACTAATTTGAGATGTTTGATTATTTGTTATGCTTCCTGATTTTGCTGAATAAATTCCATCATTTTTTGTAGATGATGTAATTGTCCATTGAGCATTTCCTCCTTGCTGCCAACTATATTTTGAAAAGTCACCTGTTTCAAAATTCTCATCAAAAACTGGAATAAAACTTGCTGGAGACTGATTATCTATTTGAATTGTCCATGTTTGTGTTGAGTTTCTAACATTTCCAACATTATCAACTGCTACAATATACCACGAATGTGAACCATTCGATAAATTGCTTATTGGTGTTGTAGAAGTTGCTATAGAAGAAATATTATCTCTGTTTAATACTCCATCAATCCACAATTGATATTCAGCTAAACCGCTGTTAGCATCGCTTGAAGCGCTCCATGTTAATGTGGGTAGAAGATTTGCTGTCCAACTGTTATTTGCAGGGACTGTTAAATTAAAAATGTTAGGAGGAGTAGCATCTACTCTGATACTCCAAGTTTCATTGGATTGCGTGCAACCATTAGCCAAAACATACCAAGTGTGCATTCCTTGTGTCAGTGCCTCGCTGCTAAGTAATGTATAGGATGTTCCGGAAATATTATCCTTTTTTAATGCGCCATCAATATATAATTGATAAAAGACAGTGCCTGTTGAACTATTCCATGAAAATGTTGGCTGAATACTAACATAGTTCCCATTTGTTGGACTTGCAAGACTAAATGCGGTTGCATTGTTTATACTAATTGTAGTATTAGCTGTTTGACTACACCCGCTGTTATTACTAACAGTGACATAATATGTTGTGTTTGCTATTGGATTTATAGATATATTTTGATTTGAAGATGAAAACCCTGAAGGAGATGAAGCCCATGTATAAGAATAAGTTGTACCACCTGTTGACTGAGTATTTATTTGTGCTGAAGCGCCTGATGAACATATAACAGGCGGATTTGCTGTTAAATTAACATTCATCCCTCCACCACATGTGGTTTTTAAAATAGTTCCTTTTCCCCCCACAGCATAACCTGTATTGGAATCGGTAAAATAAACGGAATATAAAGTATTATTAGTTCCACTTGATAATGCAGTCCATGTGTTACCTGCATTGCTTGTTTTTAAAATTATTGAACTAAAATTACCACTATTACCTCCTACCGCATAACCTGTATTAGCATCTGTAAAGAAAACTGAATTTAAAGGAGTAGTCGTTCCGCTGGATAAAGCAGTCCAGATTTTACCTCCATTTACGGTTTTTAGGATGGTTCCACCATTCCCTACAACATAACCTGTATTGACATCGGTAAAAAAAACGGAATATAAAGAAACCTTTATACTTTGGTAACTGGTTTGTAAAATCCAAGTTGCACCTCCATTGGTGGTTTTAAAGATGGTTCCATAACTCCTACCATCAATCCCATAACCACCTATCGCATAACCTGTATTAGCATCTGTAAAGTATACTGAAGATAAATTATTAGTTGTGCCACTGTTTTGTATTAACCAATTTGTGCCTCCATCCGTTGTTTTAAATATTTTACCTCCATCTCCTACAACGTAGCCAGAATTAATGTCAGTAAAATAAATTGATCTTAGAGTAGAACTTTGAGGATCTATTTTCATTTTCACCCAATTTGAACCACCATCTGACGTTTTGGCAATATATCCATATGCGCCAACAACATATCCAATATTTGTAGAAGTAAAATATAGACATAAGGGTCCCTCCATACAATAAGATTGCTTAGACCAATTAATACCATTATTTGTTGTTTTATATACATTTCCATAACTACTGACTGTATAACCTATATTGGCATCAGGAAAGTGAACTGATATTAATCCATAAGTTAAATTGAGGTTATATAGTGTCCATTGAGCATTTGCATTATTTAATAGGAATAATGCGAATAAAAGGGTGTAAAGTTTTTTCATAAATTTAATTTTTTTTAAATAAAATGTATTTACCATTAGAAAAAAAATAATATTTATCATTTATCTTAATATCATGAAATCCGCTATGTTTTGCTTTATAAATTTGTATTACATCCATACCATTATCAGAGTCAAATACATATATACCAGTTAAAATAACAGTCCATTTTCCATTTATGAATGAGAATATATTTCCCGTACATGGACCATGTGAAGGCGCTGTACAACAAAATGTATATTCAGGACTTTGGTCATCATTTAACTCAATTTGAAATCCTTGATCATAATTTGATTTATAATCATTTTTCTGATTAGCTTCAGCATTAACTTCTCCACATTTTAATGTGTTTTTCATAATTATTTTGATTTGTGGAGGAAGTGAAGCATAATTTATTGGTTTATACTTTTTATACTGAATACTATCTAAAACAACATTTTTAGCTTGCGTTTGAGAAAAAACAATATTCGTATGAAGCATAAAAAAAGTTGCAATTAAACAATTTAATATTATTATTATTTTCATAATTCTCTTTTTAAGTGGTCGTTAATTAACTCTGATAGGATACTAAATACTGTCAGATATTATAATTAAATTTTATAAAAACACTGCGAATTATTAAAGGATGTATTTTTTTCTCTTAATAGTTGCATTTTAATGATATATTAATAGTAGATATAAAAGATAAAAAGGCTGTTTAGTTTAATTTAAAACAGCCTTTTTGATGATATTTATTTTACGTTTGCACTATTAATATAGCCCTGCTTGCCACCAAGAATTTTTATTAAAACCCAATCTCCTTTTTCTTCAATCACTGTAAATTGAGTACCGCCGGGAACTTTAGCTAATGTTTCTGAAGTGTCAGAAGGCTCTGTCTTAACATCATATCTGTCTTTAGTACTTCCTCTCGTTGTAACTTTTTTAGCCATTGCATCTGCTTTAAATGTAAAGTCGTTTTTTTCAATAATAACACCGAGAGCCACCAATGTTTTATTCATTGCAATTTCTTTTTCTGCCCATTGTACTGAAGGCTGATATGTTTTTGCATCTATCTCCGCAGCGATTTTATAATACTCAAGCGATTTTTCATAATTGCCAACAATATCATAAAGATTACCCACATTATTTGCAGCAGAAGCATTATATGGGTCAGCATCGTAAACGGCTTTATAAATAGAAAATGCATTGTTTAAATCATTATTTTCAAGATAATCTCTGACGACTTTTGCTTTATCTTTAAATTCTGCTACTTTTATTTTTTCAAATTTATATTTAACATATGTAAAATATGGATTAAAATAACTTGCAAGGCTACCTGAAATAGACTGTAAACACGCATCTGCTAATGCTTCAGGGGTAGATAATCCAGTACGTTGATCCCCGCATTTATCATCTGAAGATGAAGCTGTGCCGGTTTCTGTTCCAATTATTTGCCCTGTAGATACACTAATTATTTTCATTCGCGCTTCAACAGTAACCGTTCGTTTTATACAATCAACATAACCAATCAAGACTCCTTCATTATTTGTAACTTTATCTTTTCTTGCTTCATCCTTTGATGAGTATGAAACGGTTCCTGTAATAATAGCGTCTATCCCTAAAATTTTCCCCACCTGTGCTGCTTGGCTATCATCTACACGACCTGAATTGCTAAAGTTTTGTTCATGAATGACTTTATTTAATTGGCTTCGTTCAATAATTGTAAATACATTAGTTCTTGCCCCAATCTGAAAAGTTTTACCTTCCTTTGGTGCAGAAGCAAATAACCCACTTCCTCCTCCTACCATGCTTATTCCTCTATTGTCTAATAATAAACGAGTTGTTAAATAATCAGCTAAAATTTCTCCCTTTCTTCCATCAAAATCAAGAACAGAAACTTTTTTAACATTTTCAAGAAATTTCGCAGGTGGAGACATTATAAAACAGTGAAAATCTTGTGCGAAAACACCGGACAAATTTAACATCATACATGTGATGACTGCTGTAATTAATTTTTTCATACTTTTTTAATGTTTAAGGTTAATAATTCAGTTAATGGTTATTAGTAATTTATTTATTTATTTTATTTATTTCAATAATACGTACTTCGAGAGCAGCAGATGAATAAATAGTTCCATTATTGTCTTGAAATTTTTTTTCAGATTTTTCAGCAAAACCATGGATTTCAATAATATCACCTTTTTTTAATTCATAAATAATATCTGATTTTTTTTTCTCAATCGAAAGAGAAAAACAAGGCATTTGATTATCCGAAGAACCAAAATTTGTTTGTTCTGATACATATGACGTATCTCTATGATTAATAAAAATCTTATTGTTTATATTAATTCCATAAGATAAATCATAAATATTTGTTGAAGTAAATTCTCCTAAAAAAATGACTCTAAACGAAATGTTTTTACCTGTAAAATCATCAATAAAATTTGGACTACATAATTTTTTATAAGAAACGTTAACAAATGTTGAATTTTGGCTATTTGTTGAAATTTGCGCAAAAGTATTGATTATTAATATTATCATTACGATTGTAAAAATTCTTTTCATATTTATTGATTTTATTTTCCTACTCATTTGGCTTTTCGGTTTCGCTCCGTTTTTTAAAGTGGGTTCTGGTCTCCACTGTTTTTAAATTAGTAATTTTTTTACGGTACTACTTTCATCACCGGGTCGCTACAAGGTTGCGTCCCATTGATGGTTACTGCCAACACTCTGAACCAAGCTTTTGTTGCGCTTTCTAAACCTGTTATTTTAAATTTAGCTTTGGTAGTAGAGTCACAATAAATCCATTGTTTTTCATCTGTAGGCAGAGTGCCAATGCTGTATTGCCAGACATAGGATTTTGCGCCTTGCACTGTTTTGTGTGCCAATTCAATTTCTCCCGGATTTTCGCCTGCATTCACTTCAAAAGTCTTGGTTCGCCTTGGTTCGGGCTGTTTTGAAATATGAAATCCTGAACTTAAAATAATGGCATCATTGCCATCGGCAATACGGTCAACATACGAAGCAAGTTTGTGGAAGGTAGTATCAACAATTTTAAGTGATTGATGCATTTTGGCAACAGATTGATGTGCTCCACTTTTGGCTGCTGCAACATCCGTTTCGAGTGTGTTGATCTGGGTGGTTGCCGTTGCCAATGTGATGTCGGGCGAAGGGAAGGAGGCATTGCCTGTCATTTTGCTGACTATATTCCTAAAAAATTCAATTTTTTCAGAAACAGAAAATTTAATAAAATCAAGAACGGGTTTAACTTTTTTCATAGGCTATGTTTTTAAGGTTTATAAAAAGGGTTTTATTTAGAATATTCGTAAAAAATGCTAATTCTTGTTTCGAAAAAATCAATAATGGGATAAAACAAACCAATCCCTTTGTATCATTAATCAATGTCTCTGCAATCATATTTGTTCCCTTTGCTTGCAATTTGTTTCCCTTCCTTTCCTTATTCAATTCCTCTGCATTCCATTTGTTTGTTGTTATTTCCAATATAAAATCACAAAAAACAATTAGAACCCATTGCTTTCTATGTGTTTCCTTCGAACATTGATTTAGTTTCAGTGGGGATAGGTATGTTTTACAGAGAGAGAGATTTGTGTTGCATAGGCATTGATTTTTTTGCAAAAAGGAAAGGCAACTATTGCAAAAGGATTGATAATGTTTGAATAGGGAAAAGTAAATATTCTTCATAGATTGACTAAAAAGTGAATATATGTGAATTAAAATACAGAACCTTTGATTTGTTGAAGGAAAAGATAGTAAAATAATTGGCTGGTAAAGGTTATTCTCTCTCTCTCTCTCTCTCTCTCTCTACAGCCGCAATGGGTTCAGAGGGTGCTGCTAAACTGGATTGTTTTATTAAATGCAATGTCTTTATCATAAATAACACAGGCATTAAAAATGTGGTTTTAAAATTCGAGTGCAATATAACATTTTTTTTGAAACTCAAAATTTTATTTGAAGTTTTGTATAGGGCTATTTTTATCTCCAATTATTCTTTAAAATAGAGATGAGAGTAAGGATTTATGCGTTTCTTATCTTTTCTGAAATCAGCTGAAATGTAATTTTATTAATGAGATAAAATGTTGTTTTTTTAAAAAAAAGTAGTAATTGCTATATCAAGTTGGTGGATATTTGATGATATTTGTTAAAAAAATTTCTTTTTTTACTCATCCTCAACCCTTCTCTAAAAATAGAGAAGGGAGTTGCAGCATTAACCTTGTTTAGTTCATTGTCTCCTCTCTTTTAGAAAAAAACCCTGCCAGAGTTTGGAACTCTGACAGGGTTAGCAACTATATTTTAAATAGAAATCAATTTCTAATAATCCTATAAACTTGTTTAACAGCATCAATCTTTCTGAAATTTTCAATCATCCGGTTTAGATTATTGATATCATCAACAAATATTTTTATTACACCTTCAAACAGTCCATTACTAGTGGAAAAGCTGATAGAATGTATATTCAGTTGCATTTCAACAGAAATAATATTTGTAAGCTTATTCAAAATACCAGGTTTGTCAATACCTGCAAACTGAATACCTGCAAGGAACTCAACAGCTTCATTATACCATTTTGCTTTAACAATCTTATTGCTGTATGTTGACATCAATTGAATTGCATTTGCACAATTTGTACGATGCACGATAATATCATTCTTGTTTCCATCCGTCCAAAATCCAATAATTTCGTCGCCCGGAATTGCTGAACAGCACTTGGCAATGGAGAAACGCAAATTCTCTACTTTATTCCCGATAATAAAAGTATCCGAATTGCTTTTCAAATATTCAGCAATATTGTCTATTGAAATTGCATTACTTTCGTCAGTATAAACCTTTTTCTTTTTTAACTCGCGGTATAACTTTCCTCTTTCTTTATCCTTTTTGTACTCCTTTATTTCCGGCAATCCGATATTGTTGATGGCAACATCATAATATAAATCAGCGCTATTTTTAATTTTAAAATAATTTCGCAGATTAGAAATATTTTGAGATGTAAATTCAATATTAGATTGGTTGAAAAGTTCATGCAAATCTTTTTTGCCTTTTTCTGACAAATCTTTTCTTTCCATTTTAATGGCATCCTTAATCTCATTTTTCGCTCTCAGCGTTGCCACATAATTAAACCAGGATTCATTGGGTTTCTGCGTATCTGAGGTTAAAATTTCTACTTGATCGCCATTCTTCAATTGATATTCTCTTGAAACAAGATTGTGATTCACTTTCGCACCAATGCATTGATTGCCAAGCTGCGTATGGATAGCATATGCAAAATCAAGCACCGTAGATTTCTGCGGCAATGTTCTCAATTCACCTTTAGGAGTATATATTAAAACTTCATCCGTAAAAAGATTCATTTTAAAATCATCCAAGAAGTCCAATGCATTGTTTTCACTGCTTTGCAGAAGCTCTCTGATTTTTGAAAGCCATTTATCCAAACCGCTTTCAGTATGAACAGACTCCTTGTATTTCCAATGAGCCGCATATCCTTTTTCTGCAATCTCATCCATACGTTTCGTGCGTATCTGCACTTCCACCCATTTGCCTGAATTGCTCATCACTGTAGTATGCAGAGCTTCATACCCATTTGCTTTAGGAATAGAAATCCAATCGCGCAAGCGTTCTGGATTCGGTTTATATGTTTCAGTAACGGCAGTATAAACTCTCCAACAATCAATTTTTTCATCTTCAACGAGCGAATCAATAATAATACGGATTGCGAACAAATCAAACACTTCTTCAAAGGGAACATTCTTCTTTTTCATTTTCTCCCAGATAGAACTGATTGACTTTGAACGTCCGTAGATCTCGCAATTGATACCGGTTTCGGCAAGTTTCTTTTTGATTGGTGTAATAAATTGTCTAACAAATTTGTCTCTTTCCTGACTCGTCTCTTTTAATCTCTCATAAATTGTATGATAAATCTGAGGTTCAGTATATTTCATCGAAAGGTCTTCCAATTCCGTTTTAATGGCATGCAATCCCAAACGATGAGCCAATGGAGCAAAAAGAAATAGTGTTTCAGAAGCTATTTTCAATTGTTTGTCATGCGGCATAGCATCCAGTGTTCGCATATTATGCAGACGATCCGCCAGTTTAATCAGAATAGCTCTTACATCATCAGACATTGTAAGAATAATCTTTTTCAGATTTTCTGCCTGAATAGAAACTGTTGTATCTTTATTGAATATCCCTGAAATTTTTGTTAAACCATCAATGATAGCAGCCTCTTTATGTCCAAATATCCGTTCGATATCTTCCATTTTGTAGTCGGTATCTTCAACTACATCATGGAGCAAGGCGCAAACAATAGAAGTAGTGCCAAGACCAATCTCTTCAACACAAACTTGAGCAACTGCTAACGGATGATAAATGTAAGGTTCACCGCTTTTCCTGCGCATATCTTTATGCGCCTCAACCGCAATATTAAAAGCTTTGCGGATTAATTTTCTTTCTTCAACAGAAACACTGGTTTTTAAAGATTTTAAAAGTGTCCTGAATCGTTTAAGAATTTCTTTTCTTTCCAATTCAGGCTCTGAGATAACATTTATCATAATCTATTCATAACTTAACAGGGATTTGCACAGATAAAAAATCGCAATTATCAAGATTTAAACAAAGGAAGTCCTTCAACCATTTTATTTACCCTTTTCTTTACAGATTTGATGACAGATTCTTTATCAATATTCATAATCACTTCATCAATCATATCTACAATTATTTCCATATGTTTTTCTTTCAAACCACGTGTAGTGACTGCAGGCGTTCCCACTCTGAAACCTGAAGTTTGATAAGGTGAACGGCTATCAAAAGGAACCATATTTTTATTTATAGTAATATCAGCCTGTCCAAGCGTAATTTCAACTTGTTTGCCAGTAATATCAGGCACTTTAGAACGAATATCAATAAGCATCAAATGATTGTCAGTTCCATCGGAAACAATCTTATAACCCTTATCAATAAATGCTTTTGCCATTACTTGTGCATTTTTTTTCACCTGAATAATATACTTTAAATATTGATCAGACAATGCTTCACCAAAAGCAACAGCCTTAGCAGCAATAACATGCTCAAGCGGACCACCTTGTTGACCAGGAAAAACGGCGCTGTTTAATATCGTTGACATCATTTTGATTTCTCCTTTTGGCGTTTTTAATCCCCAAGGATTTTCAAAATCTTTACCCATCATAATCATTCCGCCTCTTGGACCTCTCAATGTTTTATGAGTCGTTGTTGTAACAACATGGCAATATGGAAGCGGATCATTTAACAATCCTTTGCCAATCAAACCAGCAGGATGAGCAATATCAGCCACAAGAAAAGCATTTATTTTATCTGCAATCGCACGCATACGTTTATAATCCCAATCACGTGAATATGCTGATGCTCCAGCCAAAATCAATTTTGGTTTTTCTTTCATGGCAATTTCTTCCATCTTATTATAATCAACTGTACCAGTCGCTTCATCCACATGATATGGAATTGGTTGATAATAAGTGCCTGAAATATTAACCGGTGAACCATGCGACAAATGCCCGCCATGTGCGAGATTGAGTCCCATGAACTTATCACCCATTTTAAGTAATCCGAAAAATAATGCAGCATTTGCCTGCGCACCTGAATGTGGTTGAACATTCACATATTCAGCGCCAAATAATGCTTTCGCTCTATCAATAGCCAATTGCTCGGTTTGGTCAACAATCTTGCACCCGCCGTAATACCTTGCACCCGGATATCCTTCTGCATATTTATTCGTCAGACATGAACCCATCGCAGCCAACACCTGATCGCTTACAAAATTCTCTGAAGCAATCAATTCAAGTCCTTCCAATTGACGTTTTTCTTCCTGTTCAATTAAATCAAAAATTTGTTTATCCTTTTTCATCTTTTAATGTTTTATAAAAATAAGTTTTCAAAATTAAGAATATTCTAAGAAATACGTTTATTAATATTTATTAACTCTTGTTAACAATGTGTCCTTTGAAAATTCTGAAGTCAGGAGAAAAAATCAAGAATTCTAAATACATTCAACATTTTATTTATAAGCAAAATCAGCTATTTCAGAAGATAAACATCAATGCCATCTTTCTTTTGGACAAACATTTTTCCTCCGATAATCCGAAAAGATAAAATATCATAGTCAGCAAATTTCAATTCTGATTCTTCAAATGTTTGCAAATTATATATTTTCAACGTTGAATTTTCTTTGAAATAAAATAACTTATTATTAAAAATCTGAAAGCATGAAATATCTTTAAAATATAAGGTTTTGAGATATGTACCAAATCTGTCGAACACTAAAATTCCAACTTTTTTATCCCACAAATAAATTGAATTATTTTCTTCTGCTAAAAAATTCGGATTGATTTCATTACCTGAAAGCTGCATGATATTTCCGCTTTTCTGTGAAACTGATAATCCTTCATCATAACGAATGAGCTGTGAAAGCTGGGATTCATAAACCCAAAAACCATTGTTATAGGATGAACAGGCAAGTGTAGCTTGCTCCAAGTCAAGAGATGCAAGTTGAATAGGACTTCCAGAGATACTTAATGTATTTTCTAAAAAAATAATCTGACTGAAATCTTTATAAAACACTATGATTTTAAAGGGATTACTGACATCAATGGAAGTAATGCGTCCGGAAATTTTATTTGTGAAAGTCTTTTGTTGAATACCTTGTGCATCATATTTTATAAGGTTATCATTTTTCACTGCATAAATATTTCCTAAATTATCTACCGAAAAAAAATCACATTGAATTGGCAAACTGGCAATCAGTTGAATGCCGGATGCACTGATTCTACTGATAAAAAAAACAATAAAAAAAATTTGAATAAAAAATTTCTTCATGTTTAAATCAATTTTCTTAAAACAAGTTTTTATTCATTTCATAAATCTCTGTGATAAATATTCTGTCATTTGAAAGACGCGGAATTTTATGTTGACCGCCTAATTTATTTTTTTTCTTCATCCAGTTATAAAAAGTATTTGTCGGCATTTGCCTGATGATAGGCGCTTTGAGAAGCAAGTTGCGATAACGCTTGGCTTCATAATCTGAATTCAAAGATTTCAAAGCATTATCAAGCATTTCGGAAAAATACTCAAAATTTTCCGGCGATTTTGAAAACTCAATGAGCCATTCATGTGCGCCATTTTTATTTTCATTAAGATAAACCGGAGCAACAGTATATTCATTCACTACAGCGCCAGATTTCTCACAAGCAATGGCTAAAGCTTTCTCAGCATTATCAATGATAAGTTCTTCTCCAAATGCATTTATAAAATTCTTTGTACGTCCGGTAATCTTGATTCTGTAAGGATTCAATGATGTAAATTTGATGGTATCGCCAATCAAATACCGCCACAATCCGGCATTCGTTGTAATTACCAATGCGTAATTTACATCCAGTTCAACTTCGGATAATGATAATGTTTTCGGATGAGAATTATGTAACTCATCCAATGGCAAAAATTCATAAAAAATGCCATAATCCAGCATGAGCAACATCTCGTCTCTGTCAGTTGTATCCTGTATTCCAAAGAATCCTTCAGAGGCATTGTATGTTTCAAGATAATTCATTTTATCCGACGGAATCAGTTGTCTGAACTGTTCTTTGTAAGGTTTAAAATTAACACCACCATGAATATATAATTCAAGTTCCGGCCAAACTTCCGTTAAATCTTTCTTTCCGGTAATTTCAAGGATTCGCTTTAATAGCAATAAAGTCCACGATGGAACACCTGAAATATTTGTAACATTTTCCGTTATTGAAGCCATAGCCATTTTATCAATCTTCTCTTCCCAATTATCAAGCAATGCAATGGAAAGATTGGGAATCCTAATAAATTCGGCCCACAACGGAAGATTTTTCATTATAATAGCTGACAAATCACCATAAAAAATATCAGTATTATAATACGAAGCATCTCGACTGCCGCCAACAGCAAGTCCTTTGCCATCAAATACTAAAGTATCCGGGAAATTGTTGCAATAAATAGAAAGAAGATCTTTACCACCTTTGTAATGGCAGTGTTCAAGGGCTTCTTGAGTGACAGGAATTAATTTACTTTTGTCATTCGTTGTTCCTGAAGATTTAGCAAAATATTTAATATCCGAATGCCAAAGAATATTTTTTTCTCCATTGCGAAGCCTGTCAATAGAAGGTTTGAGAGAATCATAATCATTCAGCGGAACATTATTTTTAAATTTTTCAAAGGAATCAATATTTTTAAAGTCATATTTTTTCCCCCATTCCGTGTCTTTAGCGTCATTCAGCAATCTTTTCAGCCATTCATTCTGAACCTCATGAGGATACTTGATAAATAATTCTATCTGATGAATTCGTTTTTTAATTATCCATGATATCACCGCATTCAGAATAGCCATCGCAAGACGTTTTTGTTTGCAATTTACAAAATCATTTGAAAACAAAATTATATCTTTGTAAAGATATTTTTCTCATGATAAATTATCCGCAATGCAAAATCAATTTAGGGCTGAACGTTATTGAAAAACGTCAGGATGGATTTCATAATCTTGAAACTATTTTTTATCCGGTTTCTCTGTGCGATATACTTGAAATCATTCCATCAGATAAAAATTCATTTTCTTTGAGCGGTATTTCAATTCCCGGAAATCCCTTTTCAAATCTGGTTTTTAAAGCATATGAACTACTTAAAAAAGATTTTAATTTACCTCCGGTTCAAATTCATTTGCATAAAAACATTCCATCTGGCGCAGGTTTAGGTGGGGGTTCATCGGATGCGGCATCAACCATTGTTATGCTTAATAAAATCTTTTCACTTGATTTATCTGAAAATAAAATGATGAATTATGCAAGTTGCCTTGGCAGTGATTGTGCATTTTTCATTGCAAATAAACCAATGTTTGCTACAGGGAAAGGTGATATTTTTCAACCAGTAAATTTTTCTTTAAATGAATATTATATTATACTTGTAAAGCCTGACATTTCTGTAAATACAGCAGATGCATATTCTTTGATTAAACCAGAAAGAAAAATAATTTCCCCAAAAGAAATTGTTAAAAATCATGTTGAAGAATGGAAAAATAAATTAGTCAATGATTTTGAAAAACCTGTTTTTAAAAAATTTCCAAAAATTCAATCTATCAAAGAAAAACTGTATGAACTCGGAGCGCTCTATGCATCCATGAGCGGCAGCGGTTCTGCGGTATTTGGACTATTTAAAAATGAAATTTTCATTGAAAATATTTTCCCGAAAGAATATTTCATCTGGCAGAGAAAGCTTGATTAATCTGCTATTTCGGCGCCATCCTTAATAAATACAATCCAAGAAAACCAAAAATAATATTCGGTGCCCAAACGCCAATATATGGCGGCAAATTACTATAGATAGAAAATGTTGTTGAAATTTGCATAAACAAAACATAAGCAAAACTTATTGCAATACCCGCACCCAAGTGAAATCCCATGCCTCCACGCACTTTACGGCTTGACAACGTGACACCAATCAAAGTAAAAATGAACAACGAAATCGGATCAACCATTCGTTTATATTTTTCAACTTCATAAGTAAAAATGCTTTCATTACCTTTCATTCTCTCTTCATTAATAAACTGACGAAGCTCAAAAAAATTCATTGTCGCAACATTTACATATTTCTTAGAAAAATCAATCGAATGAAGATTATTGAAAATGGTATCTTTCTGTTTTCCTTTAATAATTTGTTCATTCATATCATTGATTTTCCGAATATAAAAATTTTCAAGTTTCCAACTATTTTTCATGCTGTCCCATCTTGCAATTTCCGCATTCAACTTATAATACAAACCTTTTTCATTCACTTTTTCAAATGTAAAATTGTAACCAATTTTTAATTCAGGATTGTAGGTCTCAATATAAGCGTAAGAACCTGGCTCCGTTTGCAAATGAACATCTTTATCTATCCAATTTGAACGGTCATGAAGATACATATTTTCAAAAGTATATCTGGTTTTATTTGCATGTGGAATAATAAAATTAGCAAGATAAAATGTCATCGAAGCTAAAATAAACGCAGAAATAAAATAGGGATACATAAACCTATTGAAACTTACTCCGCTTGAAAGAACCGCAATAACTTCGGTATTGAAGGCAAGCCTAGATGTGAAAAAAATAACAGCAATGAAAGTAAATAAAGGCGCAAAAAGATTAATAAAATATGGTATAAAATTTAAATAATAAACAAAAACAATTTGACTAAATGTCGCCTTACTTTCAAGAAAATCATCCAATTTTTCAGATAAATCAAAAAAAACAACAATGACTAATAGTAATATAATAGACAAAAAAAATGTTCCAAGAAACTTCTTAATGATATATTTATCGAGTATTTTCATGAAACTTATTGATTCTTGTTTTTCTGATTTCTAATTATTAAAAATCGCAGCAAAATTATAAAATGATTTACAATCTGACAGATAATTGTTTTACCATTTTATTTTTCCATTCAAAAAAAGTCCCTTGCTCAATCTGGTTGCGGGCTTCATCGAGCAATCTCATATAAAAACTAAGATTATGAACAGATGCGATCATGGATGAAAGATATTCTTTTGAAATAAAAAGATGTCTCAAATATGCTTTTGTGTAATGCTTGTCAACAAAGCAATCGCCGGATTCATCGAGTATTGAAAAGTCATCTTTCCATTTTTCATTTTTAATATTTATAATTCCATTTTCTGTGAACAACCAGCCATTCCTGCCATTGCGGGTTGGCATCACGCAGTCGAACATATCAATGCCCAATGCAATACATTCAAGAATATTTACCGGAGTTCCAACGCCCATCAGGTATCGCGGTTTATTTTTTGGTAAAATGGAACAAACCAAATCTGTCATTTCATACATCATTTCATGCGGTTCGCCAACAGACAAGCCGCCTATAGCATTTCCTTCAGCATTTTTTGAAGCAATATATTCAGCAGAAATTTTACGCAAATCCTTGAAAACACTGCCTTGCACAATAGGAAATAATGTTTGCGTATAATCATACGGACATTGCGTTTCATCAAATCGGCTGATACATCTGTCGAGCCAGCGATGTGTGAGATGCATTGATTTTTCAGCATAATTGTATTCACAAGGATATGGTGTGCATTCATCAAATGCCATGATAATATCCGCACCGATCTTTCGCTGAATATCCATAACACTTTCAGGGGTGAACAAATGTTTAGCACCATCAATATGAGAACTAAATTTTACACCTTCTTCTTTTATTTTTCTCGTTCCGTTCAATGAATAAACCTGATAACCACCACTGTCTGTTAGCATCGGTTTGTTCAGCCCAATGAAACGATGGATTCCGCCTGCTTTTTCAATAATATCTGTTCCCGGTCTAAGATATAAATGATATGTATTTGACAAAACAATCTGCGCTTTAATATCTTCTTCAAGTTCTCTCTGATGAACG
>Ga0209697_10001251_pt1 | contig 39862 bp, 40 predicted proteins | sample AliMusrvi5mmetaG_FD_184115 | JGI IMG/M metagenome (GOLD analysis project Ga0209697, IMG submission 184115) | Freshwater lake bacterial and archeal communities from Alinen Mustajarvi, Finland, to study Microbial Dark Matter (Phase II) - Alinen... | ecosystem: Environmental > Aquatic > Freshwater... | reverse complement strand
ACCCACCTTGGCCTTGAATTCCGGCAGGTGCACGTTGCGTTTCTTCTTCGATTCACTCATTTGGATTTCCCGTTTCTTTCGACAGTGTCCTACTTAAATCACTGTCCCAAAATCCGGGTCCACTTCATAATTGATCGCTGCCACTGCATTCCGTTCAACGCGGCACCGAGCGTGAAATGGCTTCCTTTGGCAAAACGGATGCTTGCTGATAACGGCATCAACACGATCACGGACGCGGCACTGATCGCTGTCATCGACACGTGCAATGGTTCGGCACGCAAGATTGTGGATCGCATCTACAGCGTCATTCTTGATGTGCAGCGCAACGCTGCCGCACCTCTTTAGTCACCATTTAGCAAATCAAACACGCAAGGACTCATGATGGAACAAGCTCAACTTTACAAGCGGTTATTCACAATTTCAGTAGATGAACTTGCGATGTTCCACGAAAACTCACGCAGCGTTGCCGACTGCATAAAGTTACTGAACATATCGGCTAAGCAAAGGACGGTAATTCGCCATGCTCAACTTGAAGATTTTTGGCAAGAAGAGGTAGAGGGCAAATGGGAATTTTTTGTAAAAATGAAACTCGCATCAAGTTCTCTAACTACAGAATTGGCTTTGAAGAACAACCTTAATATGCTTGAATGGCATATTGTTTATCAACGCTACTCAGACCTTGCTGCCGCAGATAAGCCTTTCACTTTCTTGGAATATGCTCACAAACCGCTGCGGGTTGAGATTATCGATATCGGCGTGGAATATGGAATTGCTGAGGCATGCGCCGTGTTAGATCATGTCTACGAATTCGGTCAGAAAGGGAATGTGCAGCAGCACACTAAACACTGAATTTTTTAAGCCACGAAAACGGAGGCTATATCTTGACATCACATAACGAACGTGTTGTGCGACTCAACAGAAAGCCCACTGCATCAGTAGTGGGCTTTTTTGTTGCTGCTTCTGAGGCATCAGACCATGACCTGTCGTGTAACACGACACCCACATAGCCGTGCTTCGCACGCCTATGTGCCGCAGCCCAATCTCCAGTGCAATCGTGCCTCGCACGAATGCCCACGCACAACCATCCAACGGACGCCCCCGTCCTGCCCCCTGTAGCGATTTTCAGCACGGCGCAGCAGCGACACTACAGCCCCCGACTTCTAAACGCCTGCGGACTTGTCTTTGGTCTTCGGCTTCGGAGCAGCTTTCTTTGACTTGTAAATATCGTCAATGACGCCCCCTGCGTCGATCAGTTGCCGACTTTCATTCCCGCGCAGTTGATCGATGGCTTGCACGACCTTCAAATGGCTGTAGTGCTTTTCGATCATCAGCACGCTAGTGCCCATCTGTTTTGCCAGCGTGTGGATCGGCACCTTGTCGTGAGTCAACGCGAGCGTGGCGTAGGTATGACGTAGGCTGTAGAAGACGCGCTTTTGATCGGTCGCGGGATCTTTCAGCAGCGTGTGTTCTTCCAGGAAACTGGCGAACATTTTCATGAAACTGGAACTTGGATCGCCCTGATCCTTGATCCGAAACACAAAATCGTCATTGGTGGGTTTGATGACGTTGATCAGCGGCGTCAGCAATGGCATGACCAGATCGGGGTAATTTCGCGCCGCAATAGCGCGTAACGCATCAACCGTCCTGTTCATTCCGACGATCTGCCGTGTGCCTGTTTTGCCGGAAACAATCAACGTCACTGATCGCCGCATATGGGGAACTTGAATGACCTCGCCTTCCTCATTCAGATCAGTGGTGTTGACCACGATCGGGTCACTGCGCTCCGTGACTTGCTTCCACTTCAAATTGAGCAATTCGACGCCAGGTCGAGCGCCCGTGTCGAGCAGCGCCATTACATAGTCGCGCATCAGTGTCCGCGATTCCGTCGATACCTTGTTTCGAGCGTTGTCAATCCATCCTTCAAAACTTCCGAGAAATGCCTGCACCTCAATGACCGAAAACGCAGGTCGTCTTTTTGAGTCCTTGCCTTTGGATTCCAACTTGGGACGGTTCACGTCGGTCAAAAAGCCGCGCATCTGCGCTTCGTCAAATACGCGGTTGAGTGCGGAATTGTGAGTGAGCATGGTGCTTTTCGATGGCACCTTCTTCATTTTGATGATGCGATCCGCATCCAACTCGTCCAACGCCGACGCATCAATGCTGGTGATGTTCCGATTGCCAAGAAACGGAATCAAGTAATCCTCGATCACTCGGATGTAGTCGGTGAACGAGACCTTGCCGTTCTTGCCTTCGAGTTCCTGCTTCATGCGGTCAATCGCAAGTCTGCCGATGTCACGGAATCGGCGCGTGATGACGGGCAGATTTTTCTCTTTGCGTATCTCGGCTTCAATGAGCAATCGCTTGGCGCGTTCGATTGCTTTCTTGAGGTCGATTTCTTTTGTGCTGCCGCGCTGCCAGTGACCATCGCACTTGTATCGACACTGCCATGCGCCGCTGTGACTGCGCCTGTAGATGATCAGTTGACGTTCAAGGATGACGTGAGTAGTTTCAATTTTTACGGGCATACAGCGACTTTATAGCCGCACTGCCGAAAGGTCAATGAATTGAGTGTGTAAGCAAACGGATTGGCTGAATTGAGGCGTTTTGGTGTCGTGTTACACGACAGCAGGCACCAACAATGTGGCCTCTTAGCCTAGACAGATGGTTGGGTCTGCATCTCTGTAAGTCAACGCGCTAAGTTGCAGGAAGCGTTTTAGAAATGCATCATTGCTGATATCCTTTTTCAATTCCAATTCTTTTGGCCCGCGGTATAAGCCCGCCCAGCATAAGACAGCATTTCCTGCCAATGGGTAAGCGACCTGGGTGACGAACTTTCCAAGAAACCGCTCGTTGACAATTTGGAGACTCTCCGAGTCCGCTGCCGCATGGGTCAATGTTTCCATGTCTTTGAGCAGGCCCGAGGGAACAGGACGGCCCCGTGGCGTGTATTTGAGTTCGATGATTCCGACAACACTTTTGGTGTCGCAAATGACAAGATCTGGGTAACGCACCGAACCATCAGCCAATCGTAGGCTCGGCTCAATAAAGACGCGCCGCCTAGTCTTCATTTTGCTGGACTCAAACTGACTAAGCAAGGCAGCACAGAAATGGACTTTTAGACCATGCTCGGAGTTGATTAGCTGAGTTCGATATTGACAATCAATAGTAGTCTGCCATGCTCTTCTGAGTTGTGCCCGCAATGTCGATTTTTCGTTCATATGTTGATCCACGCTGCATGTATGTCTATAGCTTCTGTCGTGTTTCACGGCACAGGTTTTTACTTCAACAGCTGGCAATGAATTCGGTGATCGCTATCACCTCGACAATGATCGCATGGACCATTTACGCCCGACTTATTCCCCATTATGTGTCGCGTTTCGCAACACATCAACCAATCACGGAATGAGGGCTGACCGCACGTGCAATTTTATTCTAATTTTGAAGATTGACCGGCTTTTGTTTTGCACTTAGGATCGGACGGTGACGTGCTACATTTTGTGAGGGCGCGCGCCTTTGTCGCGAAGGTCTTCTTTGTATAAGTTCGGAGATTAAGAGATGCCAAGGTCAATAAAATCTAATGCGATGGTCTGTGTCGATTGTGGAACATCGCCAGCCAAAAAGGGTTCACCTAGCGGTTGGTATGCCTGCGATACCTGTCAGCAACTGCATTGCCCAAGTTGTTATACCAAGGTTTTGAAATCCAGTTCGCATTGTTCCAAGCATTCGCCTAATGGCAAATGGCTTCGCTCTGGTCCGCCGATGAGTGGTGAAGTGACGTTTAAGTAAACGGCAGGCACGTACACGGCGTCAGACAAACTCACGCCGTCTCCCGCCTGAACCACTGACCGCCACCCAATATGCCAAATTGTGACTAGAGGCATCTTCAGGAGGAGCTTGATGAGCCGTTTTCCTCATACCACGCAGATCGATTCGAAGATTCTGCTATACCCATTACGTTGAAGGCAGCATGCACAGCGACAAACTTGAAGTTCAAATCACCGGAAGTTCTGGCAATCCGTATGTAGTGACATTTATCCGTGATGAGGATGTGTTTATAACGGCCTGCACTTGTCCCGCTGGTGAAAAAAGAACGCACTGCAAGCATAGGCTGTCGCTTTTTTCTGGTGACTTGACTGCTGTTAGAGGTGACATTCCGCCACACCTTTCCGAGAGACTTTCGATTATGGTGAAAGGAACAAAAGTTGAGTCGGCACTGCTGGAACTGGGGACAGCCGAAGCCGAGTCAACGGCTGCCACAGACCGAGTTAAGCGGGCGAAGAAACAACTTGACAGAGTTATGCACGAATGAAGAACAGGACTCGAACCGAGAATCTGTCCGTCAGCTTTGTTGATCGTCAGGCCGTTGGCTGGGCTTTTGGTGTTGGCGACTGGTTTCGCATGCAACTCGACATCCGACTTGACGTGCGCATGGATACGCAGGCGAATCTCCAAAAGAAAAACAGACTCGGTCGCAAACTTGAGCCTTCGGAGAAAATCACCCGTTCTGTATGGACGCAAGGTTCCCCACCTGCTTACTCGTTTTCGCGAGGTCACCTGTTCCACGAGATCAATGAATCGCCAGAAGGAATTCGACGGTCGATCATCGTGCTGCTGTCACGACCAGATCCAGGAGCGCTGATTGAGACCGAGCGCACAGATGAGACCGGGGCTGAATTAACCGTCGTCACTGAGTCTGAGGAAAGTGCTGACAAAGATGGCTTTGTTGACTACGAAGTTGTGAGCTACAGTAACGGAAAACTGATCACCGACGAAGCTGGATTTGTTGTCAAGGAGCAATCGAGTCGATCTCAAGCTGCCTTTGCCGAATTATTGAAAACTGGATAGTGAAATTTCAATGGGGTTGTAAATTGCTTATTCCTCATGCTGAGGATTCCAGTCCTCAATCTGCACTGGCGACTGACAGCAATGCGGTCTAAGGCATGTATGTAGCGTTAGACAACCTTACGCCGTCTGCCATTTGAACTGCTGTCGTGTAACACGACACCCACATAGCCGTGCTTCGCACGCCTATGTGCCGCAGTCCTAATCCCAGTGCAATTGTGCCAAGCACGAATGCTCTTGCTGAAACCTCCAACGGAAGCCCCCAGGCCGCCCCCTGTAGCGATTTTCAGCACGGGGCAGCAGCGACACTACAGCCCCACGCTGGAGTGCGTGCAAAACGACCAGCTGAATTTCAGATCGTTGGGTGTCGTGTTACACGACAGATACCGCTAAAGAGGCGTTCTAATAAAAAGTTGTCGCTCACTTACTTTGTTTTATACGCTGACTTCGAGGGTTTTGGGCGTGTAAATGTGCAAGCGGTGTGCAAGCTGGTCGAAAGTCACAAAACACGCTGCGACCCGCATAAACATTGGCTGCTATCAAAACGATAGTTTAGGGTCATCGGATTATGAATCCAGTGCAATTCGGATTTCACGCAGGAATTTCTGCGCCGTCGGCGCCACCTGATCGCGGGGCTGCGCGTCGATCAGCTGGATGATCCGGCTGCCGATCACGACCGCGTCGGCAACCTCGCCGATGGCACGCGCCGTGGCCGCATCGCGGATGCCAAAACCAACGCCCACCGGCACGCTCACATGACGGCGAATGCGCGGCAACATCGCCTGCACCGCCGCTGTGTCCAGCGTGCCGGCCCCGGTGACGCCCTTGAGCGAGACGTAGTAGACGTAGCCGCTGGCGACACGCGCCACCTGCTGCATGCGTTCATCCGTGCTGGTGGGCGCCAGCAGGAAGATCAGGTCGAGTCCGTGCTGCTGGAGTTCCGCTGCGAACGCTTCGCATTCTTCCGGCGGGTAGTCGACGATCAACACGCCATCGACGCCCGCCGCTGCGGCATCGGCAACGAAGCCGCTCTTGCCGTCGCGGCGGTCGTGCTTCTGGTTGTAGCGCTCGACCGGATTGGCATAGCCCATCAGCACCACCGGCGTGGCCTGGTCCTGCTCGCGAAAGCGGCGCACCATGGTCAGCACCTGGACCATGCCGATGCCCTGTGCCAGCGCCTTGTCACCTGCTTTCTGGATCACCGGACCGTCGGCGCTGGGGTCGGAAAACGGCACACCGAGCTCAATGACATCAGCGCCACCGGCGACCATGGCGTGCATCAGTTCCGGTGTGACGTCGGCAAACGGAAAACCGGCCGTGACGTAGGGAATCAGCGCCTTGCGGCCTTGTGCCTTCAGTGCCTCGAAGGTAGCGGCGATGCGACTCATTTTGGCCCCTTCACAACGCTTTCCATGGCGCCACCTTTGACCGATTGCCCGGTGCAACTCGGGCGGCAATAAAACTCGGCGTTCGACAGGTCGGCCACGGTGCCGATGTCCTTGTCGCCGCGGCCTGACAGGTTGACCAGAATCGACTGGTCGGTGCGCATGGTTTTCGCCAGTTTCATGGCATATGCGACGGCATGGCTCGATTCAAGCGCCGGGATGATACCTTCGGTGCGGCACAGGTAATGGAAGGCCTGGAGGGCTTCCTGATCGGTGATGCCGACGTATTCGGCGCGCCCGATGTCCTTGAGGAAAGCGTGCTCCGGGCCGACGCCGGGGTAGTCCAGCCCGGCACTGATGCTGTGCGTTTCGGTGACTTGGCCGTTGTCGTCCTGCAGCACGTAGGTGCGGTTGCCGTGCAGCACGCCGGGGCTGCCGCGCTGCAGCGAGGCCGAGTGCTTGCCGCTGTCCATGCCTTCGCCTGCGGCCTCGATGCCGATCAGGCGCGTTCCGGCATGGTCGATGTAGGGGTGGAAGATGCCCATGGCGTTGCTGCCGCCGCCGACGCAGGCCAGCACCGCATCGGGTTGCGCGCCGTGGCACCCCGCCGCCTGCAGCATCTCGGGCATCTGCAGCAGGCACTCCTTGCCGATGACACTCTGGAAGTCACGCACCATCATCGGGTAGGGGTGCGGTCCGGCCACGGTGCCGATGATGTAGAAGGTGTTGTCGACGTTGGCAACCCAGTCGCGCATCGCCTCGTTGAGCGCGTCCTTGAGCGTGCGGCTGCCGCTCTCGACGGGCACGACGCTGGCACCGAGCAGCTTCATGCGGTAGACATTGGGGCTTTGGCGCTTGACGTCCTCGCTGCCCATGTAGACCACGCATTCGAGTCCGTAGCGGGCGCAGATGGTGGCCGTGGCGACGCCGTGCTGACCGGCGCCGGTCTCGGCAATGACGCGCGGCTTGCCCATGCGTTTGGCCAACATCGCTTGGCCTATGGTGTTGTTGATCTTGTGCGCGCCGGTGTGGTTCAGATCCTCGCGCTTGAGAAAGATCTGCGCGCCCCCCTGTTCCCGGCTCATGCGATCAGCGTGATAGACCGGTGACGGGCGGCCGACGAAGTGCGCCAGTTCATAGTTGAACTCGGCGACAAAGGTCGGGTCATGCTGGTAGCGTGCGTAGGCGGCCTTGAGTTCGTTGATGGCGTGGGTCAGCGTTTCGGAGACGAAACTGCCGCCATAGATGCCGAAGTGGCCGCTGGGGTCGGGTTGTTGGTAGCGATTCATGGTTGATCTTTTCGGGACGGTCGCGCAAGGGCTTCGAATTGCCTGTCGGCCGCGCGCACGGCGGCGACAAACTGCCTGATTTTTTCGGGATCCTTGATGCCTTTGCCGCTTGGTCCGGACAACTCGACTCCCGAGCTCACATCGACGGCCAGGCTCTTAGCGCGCGGCCGCAGCTGCAGGATGCCATCGCCCACGTTTGCAGCACTCAGCCCACCACTCAAGACGAGGTGAGCGTTGACGTTTGGAGGCAGAAGTGACCAATTGAATGCTTGTCCGCCGCCACCGTACCCGTCGACATGCGCGTCGAGCAGGATGGCTTGGGCTCTTGAGTAATCGAGAGCGTATTTTACGAGATCGAAGCCGCGGCCGCTCTCGCCCAGCGGAATGCGGGCGGCGCGCAGAAAAGGCCGGCTGGCTTCCCGGGTGGCGAGCAGGCATTGGGCGGGCGTCTCGTCACCATGAAACTGAAGCAAGGCAGCAGGGATGGCCTCGCAGGCGGCGTTGATCGTTGCAACTTCTTCGTTGACGAACAGCAGCACCGGTGTCACAAACGGGGGCAAGCGGCGCGCCAGTTCGGCAGCGCGCCCGATGCTGACATGGCGCGGACTCTTGCGGTACAGCACAAAGCCAACGGCGTCGGCGCCGGCCGAAACAGCGGCATCGACATCGGTCTCACGTGTCAAGCCGCAAATTTTGATACGGGTTCTTGTCGTCATGGCAGTCCATCGAAGCCCGGTGTGCGATCCGGCAAGCCCCAGTGGGGCGCGTAGCGTGGCCCGAGAAAATACAGGCCATCGGGTGAAAAGGTTGGTGCGGCTGCATCCCGATTGCGCGCCAGCAGCACCCCGCGCAACCAATCCGGACTTTGTCTGCCCTGGCCGACGACAAGCAGGCAGCCCATGATGTTGCGGATCATGTGGTGCAGAAAGGCGTTGGCCTCGAATTCGAAGTGCCAGTAGGCGCCGCGCTGTGAAATATCGATGCGCTGCAGGGTCTTGACCGGCGACAACGCTTGGCAGGCCGAGGCGCGAAACGAAGTGAAGTCATGTTTGCCAAGCAGCCGTGCAGCTGCCTCGCGCATCGGCTCGATGGACAGGGGACGAAAGACCCAGCCGACCCGTCCGGTGTCGACACTCGGGCGCACCGGTGACTGCAGCAGCACATAGGCATAGCGGCGCGACAGCGCACTGGCGCGGCAATGGAACTCGGGGGTCACGGTTTGCGCCCATTCGACGGCGATGTCGCGCGGCAGAAAGCTGTTGGTGCCGCGCACCCAGGAGGAAGTGGGTCGGTCCAGTGCCGTGTCGAAATGCACAACCTGCATCAGCGCATGCACGCCGGCATCGGTGCGACCGGCGCACAAGGTGGAAACCCGGTGCGCGCTGAACTTGCCCAGGGCCAGCTCCAACTGGTCTTGCACCGTCTGACCTGACAACTGGCTTTGCCAGCCCTGGTAGGCCTGGCCGTTGTAGCTGATTCCGAGCGCCAGCCTCACGACGCGATCATGCCGACGACAACTTGCTCAGGGCGTTCTGCGCCTTGATTTTCAGGTCACCGGAGGCTTGTGTGATCACTTCTTCGATGAGTTCGCGCGCACCATCGGAATCACCGATGGCCTGGAACTCTTCGGCCAGCGCCAATTTGGTCGCCAGCGGGTCCGGCGTTGAAGTCGAACCCGGTGCTGATGCTGGAACTGATGCCGGTGCCGGTGCATCGTCCAGGTCGAGCGACAGGGCACTCAGGTCAAACTCCAGCATGTCGAACTTTGCTGGCGCCGTCGCACCGGGCTTTGGCTCCTCGACCGGAGCGGCTGCCGGCTCGGGCAGCGAGTACTCGATGGAATTTGTACTCGCATCGGCTGAAATCAGCGCGGCCTGCGTCGTCTGATCTTCGGCGCTGTCGCCGTGGTCGAGGTTGAGGTCGAGTTCGGCTGGCGTTGTATCGGCCAGGCTGTCGGGGCTATCGCCGCTGCCGCCGCTGGGCGTTTCAGTGCTCGAAAAGTCGAGATCCAGATCGATGTCAACAGAAGCTGTGGCCGGTGTTTCTACGGCGGGAGTGGCGCTGTCGCCGGTTGGCTGGCTGATGCGTGCCAAAGGCACCGGCGCCGTCGGAGCCTCATCCGTCTTGCCTGGTTGTCCGCCGGCCTGGTACAGGGGGTTGGTTGCGTCAATGCTCTGACCCAGTTCGCGGATGCGTTGCCAGTCCGGCCCCTGGCCCTGGCTTGCCTGGAAGGCCAACTCGGCAATGGCTGCAAAGGACTTGAAATCGCGTCGTTTGGCAAACAACTCCAACAGTTTCTGGTGAATGGCGAGCCGTTCCGGGTTGGTGCGCAGGGCTTCCCTCAGGATTTCTTCAGCCTGTCCATCACGCCCATAAGCGAGGTAGACATCGGCCTCGGCCACCGGGTCGACTTCGTCCGACGGGCCAAGCTGACTCGGTGAATAAGGAATGGCCGAGCCGTCCGTGGCGGGCTCGCTGGTATCGATACGCTGACCGCCGCTGGCTGCAAAGATTGAATCTGGATGCAAGCGCAGGTCCGACGAAAGTGCGTCGGCTTGCTGTGCGAGCTTGCGTTGTCGTGCACGGTAGAACCCGAGGATCGCCAGCAGGCCGACAACCCCGGCGGCACCGGCGGGAAGCAGCGGACTTTCCAGCAAGTCGTCGACCAGACTGCGCGTGGGGCTGGGCTCGGGTATTGCGACCGGGCGCTTTGCGGCGGGTATTGCTGCCGCAGGGGCGGCGGAAGCGGTCGCGGCGGCGCTTGCTGCGGCAGACTGGGCCGGGCCCGACGCACCTGTGGCTGGCGCTGGTGCGCCCGCAGTGGACGCGACGCCAAGCTTGCTGAGATCGCTGATATTCTTCGAGAGTTCCGCAGCCCGGTTGGCCGCTTCCTTGGCAGCGCGCTGCCTGGCCAGCTCATCTTCTTCCTGCTGCTTTTGAATGACGCCCTTGGACAGGGTCAGTTTGTCGGGCGCAGCGGTGGCAATGCGCTTGTCTTCGACCTTGGCCTGTACGCTGCCACTGGCCCGCGCTTGCGCGGCGCTGACCGGCGCGCCCGGCGTATGTTCAGCCAGTCTTTGGCGGAATTCGTTGAAATCCCGGCTTTGCGCCACGATGAGTCGCGTTGCCTCGGCGACTGGCGTTGCTGCAGCCTGCTCTGCCGAAGGGATGGTCATGACGGAACCGGCCTTGATGCGGTTCACGTTGTCACCCATGAAGGCAGTCGGATTAGTGCGCAACAAGGCCACCAGCATCTGGTCCAGCGACACACTGGCCGGTTTCGTGGCGGTCGCGATCTTGCTGGCCGTGTCGCCTGGCCTGATGCTGACCTTTTCACCTGTGCCACCGGCCGCCGCAGTCGCCGGTGAACGTACCGGGGTCTGGGGTGCGGTTCTGGGGCGTTCAGCGCCGCGTGGCGCGGCGGGCGGACCTGGGCGCACGGGTGCGGGTGCTGCTGACGGATTGGCAAGCTGTGGCGACGTTACCTGTGCCGGGTTCGGTGCGGCCGGTGCCGGTTGGCGCAAATTCGGCGGGTCAAACAGCAGCGTGTAGTCACGGACAATGCGACCGCTGGCCCAGCTTGCTTCCAGGATGATGTCCACAAAGGGGTCGTTGATGGCACGGTCGCCGCTCAAGCGGATATAGGTTCGCCCGTCCAGGCGTTTGTGCAGCGTTGCCTGCAGGCCGGACATCGCGGCACTGTAGTCGAGTCCGGCCGCCTTGAATGCAGCGGGTGATGCAATCGCTGTTTTCAGGGACGCCGCTTCTTCGGCATTGATCTCCGGCACATCGATCTCGGCACGCAAAGGTTCTCCGAGCGCCGACTGAACCGTGACGCGGCCCAGCGAAAGTGCCATCGCCTGGGGTTCCATCAGGGCGAAAAGCGCTGCCGCCGCCAAGGCAGTTAGTTGCCAGCGAGGTGATTTAGCGATCAATTTGAGGACTCCGGGGTTCTGGCGACTGCAAAATTAAGTCCCTTTGGGTGAACTCGCACAGCGGTTCTGGAAAATTGAAAAGCACCTTAACATCAATGTCCGGACCTGACAAGCCAAGGCTGTGGGTGACTTGGGTTCGTCGCAGGCAGTGGCGTCAGCGCCTGATTCTATGTTGTCAGGCGACAACGACCGCGAACGCCTCGAAAAAGAGCTGGCGGTCGCTGCCGTGGCGCGCTCAGGCTGCGAGCAGGAGACGCAACATGCGGCGCAAGGGTTCCGCCGCACCCCACAGCAGTTGGTCGCCGATGGTGAATGCGCCGACGTATTCCGGACCCATGGCCAATTTGCGAATGCGACCGACCGGAATGCCCAGCGTTCCGGTGACGGTCACCGGTGTAAGGTCGCGAATGCTGGCCTCGCGCGTGTTCGGAACCACGCGGACCCATTCATTGTCGGCGGCGATCAGTGCTTCAATGTCGGCGCTGGGCACGTCCTTCTTCAGCTTGAAGGTCAGGGCCTGGCTGTGGCAGCGCATCGCGCCGACGCGAACGCAGAAGCCGTCAACCGGCACTGCCGGCGTTCCAAAACCTGCGCCCTGACCCAGGATCTTGTTGGTTTCGGCCCCGCTCTTCCATTCTTCGCGGCTGATGCCCTGGCCGAGATCCTTGTCGATCCAGGGGATCAGGCTGCCGCCGAGCGGCACGCCGAAATTGGCGGTTTCCGCGGCCGTCAGGGATTGCTGCTTGGCCAGCACCTTGCGATCGATTTCGAGGATCGCCGACTTGGGGTCGTCGAGCAGGCTCCTGACCTCGGCGTTGAGCGTTCCGAACTGTGTCAGCAATTCACGCATGTGCTGGGCACCACCGCCGGACGCCGCCTGGTAGGTCATGCTGGTCATCCATTCGACCAGGCCGGCCTTGTACAGGGCACCCACGCCCATCAGCATGCAACTGACCGTGCAATTGCCGCCAATCCAGTTGTTGCCGCCTTTGGCCAGCGCGTTCTGGATGACCGGCAGGTTGACCGGGTCCAGGATGATGACCGCATCGTCCTTCATGCGCAGCGTTGAGGCCGCGTCAATCCAGTGACCGTTCCAGCCGGCGGCGCGCAGTTTGGGGAATACTTCAGTCGTGTAATCGCCACCCTGGGCGCTGATGATTATGTCGCATTTCTTGAGGGCGTCGATGTCGAACGCATCCTTCAGTGCGGCTTCAGTTTTTGCCTGGGCCGGGGCTTTGCCGCCCGCGTTCGAGCTTGAAAAGAACACGGGTTCGATCAGGTCGAAATCACGCTCGGCCTGCATGCGGTCCATCAACACCGAACCGACCATGCCGCGCCAGCCCACCAGACCGACCAGGTTGCCAATTTTCTTCATGTTGCGCTTTCAAAGAGTTGAAATAAAGGAATGAATGAGCCTACAAGGCCCGCAGTACCGCCGCGCCCATCTCCAGTGTGCTGACACGGGTGGTCCCGGGGCTGAAGATGTCGGCCGTGCGCAGACCCTGGGCCAGCACGGATTTCACGGCCGCTTCGATGCGCTGCGCCGCCGCTTCCTGATTCAGACTGTAGCGCAGCATCATGGCGGCGCTCAGAATGGTCGCCAGCGGGTTGGCGATGCCTTTGCCTGCAATGTCGGGAGCGCTGCCGTGGCTGGGCTCGTACAGGCCCTGCTTGCTCGCGTTCAGGCTGGCCGATGGCAGCATGCCGATCGAGCCGGTGAGCATGGCGGCCTCGTCGCTCAGGATGTCGCCAAACAGATTGCCGGTGACGACAACGTCGAACTTCTTGGGCTCACGCACCAACTGCATGGCGGCATTGTCGACATACATGTGATCCAGCGCCACATCGGGATACTGGGTGCCCACTTCGGTGACCACGTCTTTCCAGAACTGGAAGGTTTCCAGCACGTTGGCCTTGTCGACGCTGGTCACGCGGTTGGAGCGTTTGCGGGCTGCCTGGAAAGCGACATGTGCAATGCGCTCAACCTCGGGGCGCGAATAACGCATGGTGTCGAACGCTTCTTCGGCGCCCGGAAACAGGCCGTCCGAGGCAGTGCGCCGCCCGCGCGGCTGGCCGAAATAGACGTCACCTGTCAGTTCACGAATGATCAGAATGTCCAGGCCGGCGATCAGCTCCGGCTTCAGACTCGATGCACCCACCAGTTGTTCGTAGCAGATGGCCGGGCGCAGGTTGGCGAACAGGCCCAGGTTCTTGCGCAGGCCCAGGATGGCCTGCTCCGGCCGCAAGGCGCGTTCCAGCTTGTCGTATTTCCAGTCGCCCACCGCGCCGAACAGCACGGCGTCCGCTTCCTTGGCCAGTTTCAGGGTGGCTTCGGGCAGCGGGTGTCCATGCGCTTCGTAGGCGGCGCCGCCGACCAGTGCGGTTTCCATCTCCAGTTTGAGGTCAAGCGCGTTCAAGACCTTGACCGCCTCCGCCACAATTTCGGTACCGATGCCATCGCCTGGCAAGACTGCAATTTTCATGTTGAACCCAATTTGCTTCTAAACAGTTGAACACCGCCCAACCGATGCGGGCCGGTCTGCCACGGATCGCGTTGGTGCGCAATCGGCCGACCGGCTTATCCGATCAGGGTGCGAGCAAGCCACGGCTTCTCAGCCAGACGCCGCGCCTCAAAGGCCTTGATCTTGTCGGCGTGGCGCAGGGTCAGCCCGATGTCGTCAAAGCCGTTGAGCAGGCAGTACTTGCGAAAGGCCTGCACGTCGAACGGCAATTCGGCGCTGTCCGGTTTCACGACGACCTGGCGTTCGAGGTCGACCGTGAGCCGGTAGCCCGGGAAAGCGGCGGCCTCATCGAACAACTGGCTGACCTGCGCTTCGCTCAGGACGATCGGCAACAGGCCGTTCTTGAAGCTGTTGTTGAAGAAGATGTCGGCGTAGCTCGGGGCAATGATGGCGCGAAAACCATATTGGTCGAGCGCCCATGGCGCGTGCTCTCGCGACGAGCCGCAGCCAAAGTTCTTGCGCGCCAAAAGGATGGACGCGCCCTGGTAGCGCGGCTGATTCAGCACGAAGTCCGGGTTGGGCTTGCGCGTGGCCGGGTCCTGGCCGGGAAAGCCGGCATCGAGGTAGCGCCATTCGTCGAACAGATTCTGGCCGAATCCGGTCTTGCGGATGGACTTGAGGAATTGCTTGGGGATGATCGCGTCGGTATCGACGTTCTCCCGGTCCATCGGGGCGACAAGGCCCTGGTGCAGCGTGAATTTTTGCATGGGTGTTCTACTTTTTCTTGGCGACGTCTTCGATCTTTTCGCCGGCCTTCTGCAGATCCTGGCCGACGCCCTTGACTGTGTTGCAGCCCGACAGCGCGAAGGCGACGGGCACGAGGACTAGAACCAAAAGTGTTTTCATAAGGGTTCCCGGGCAAGCCGGTTCAAACAAATTTCCTGACGTCCACAAAGTGGCCGTGGATGGCGGCGGCTGCCGCCATGGCGGGGCTGACCAGGTGTGTGCGTCCGCCAGCGCCCTGGCGTCCTTCGAAGTTGCGGTTGCTCGTGGAAGCGCAGCGTTCACCCGGTTCCAGCCGGTCGGCGTTCATGGCCAGGCACATCGAACAGCCGGGTTCGCGCCATTCAAACCCCGCCGCTTTGAAAATTTCGTGCAGGCCTTCGCGCTCGGCCTGCTCCTTGACCGGCCCGGAACCGGGCACGACCATCGCCAGCTTGATGTTGCGTGCGACCTTCTGGCCCAATTTCTTCACCACGGCGGCGGCCTCGCGCATGTCTTCAATCCGGCTGTTGGTGCACGAACCGATGAACACCTTGTCGACATACAGGTCATCGAGGGCCTTGCCCGGTTCCAGCCCCATGTAGACAAGTGCGCGCTCGATGGCGCCGCGGCGATTGGCGTCTTTCTCCTTGTCCGGATCAGGAACGCGATTGTCGATGCCCAGCACCATTTCCGGGGACGTGCCCCAGGTGACTTGCGGGACGATGCTTGCGGCGTCCAGTTCCACCACGGTATCGAAGCGGGCATCGGCATCGCTGTGCAGGGTTTTCCAGTAAGCCACCGCGTGATCCCATTCGACCGTGGCTGCAGCGCCGCTGGCGGCGGCATGGCCGGGCGCCAGCGGGCGGCCCTTGACGTAGTCGATGGTCTTGTCGTCCACCGCCACGAGTCCGGCGCGCGCACCGGCTTCGATCGCCATGTTGCAGACGGTCATGCGACCTTCCATGCTCAGGGCCCGAATGGCCGAGCCGCCGAACTCAATGGTGTAGCCGGTGCCGCCGGCAGTGCCGATCTTGCCGATTACGGCCAGCACGATGTCCTTGCCGCTGCAGCCCGCCTGCAGTGTGCCATCGACCCGAACCAGCATGTTCTTGGCCTTCTTGGCCAGCAGGGTCTGCGTGGCCATCACATGCTCGACTTCGCTGGTGCCGATGCCATGGGCCAGCGCGCCGAACGCGCCGTGGGTCGACGTGTGCGAATCGCCGCAGACCACAGTCATGCCGGGCAGCGTGGCGCCGCTCTCGGGGCCGATGACGTGGACGATGCCCTGACGTTTCGACAGAAACGGGAAGTAGGCGGCCGAGCCAAATTCCCGCATGTTGGTGTCGAGCGTCACGACCTGCTCTTTGCTGGTGGGGTCGGTGATGCCGTCATAGCCCCGCTCCCAGCCAGTGGTCGGTGTGTTGTGGTCGGCGGTGGCGACGATGGAGCTGACGCGCCACACCTTGCGCCCGGTCTGACGCAGACCTTCAAAGGCCTGCGGGCTGGTGACCTCATGCACCAGATGGCGGTCGATGTAGAGCAGGGCGGTACCATCTTCCTCTGTGTGGACGACGTGTTCGTCCCAGAGTTTGTCGTACAGCGTGCGTCCGTGGGTTTCGATATTCATGCGGGCCAAATGGTTGTTGCTTGCCAGGCAGGGATTTTAAGCGGCAAGCGCCATCCCGACGCTGCCATGAAAAAGCCCGCCGGATGCTGCCATCCGGCGGGCTTTGCAGATGCCGTCAGATCAGCGTTTGGCGATCGGCAGGACGTCGCGCTTGACAGAACCCGTGAACAACTGGCGCGGACGGCCAATCTTGTACTCGGGATCACTGATCATTTCGTTGAGCTGGGCGATCCAGCCCACCGTGCGGGCCAGCGCGAAGACACCGGTGAACATGTTGACCGGAATGCCGATGGCGCGCTGCACGATACCCGAGTAGAAGTCGACGTTCGGGTAGAGCTTACGCGAGACGAAGTATTCGTCTTCCAGGGCGATCTTTTCCAGGGCCATGGACAGCTTGAACAGCGGGTCGTTTTCGAGGCCGAGTTCGGCCAGAACTTCCCGGCAGGTTTCCTGCATCAGTTTGGCGCGCGGGTCGTAGTTTTTGTAGACGCGGTGACCGAATCCCATCAGTTTGACGCCGGAATTCTTGTCCTTGACCTGTTCCATGAAATGGCCGACCTTGGCAATGCCGCCGCTGGCCTGAATCTCTTCGAGCATGTTCAGACAGGCTTCATTGGCGCCGCCGTGTGCCGGGCCCCACAGGCAGGCCACGCCGGCAGCAATTGCCGCGAACGGGTTCGTGCCGGAGCTGCCGCACAGACGCACCGTGGAAGTCGAAGCGTTTTGTTCGTGGTCGGCATGCAGGATGAAGATACGATCAAGCGCGCGTTCGATCACCGGGTTGACCTTGTACTCTTCGCACGGCGTGGCAAACATCATGTGCAGGAAGTTGCCGGCATAGCTCAGGTCGTTTTTGGGGTACATGTAGGGCTGGCCCATGCTGTACTTGTAGGCCATGGCAACCAGCGTCGGCATCTTGGCGATCAGGCGCAGGGCAGCCACTTCGCGGTGCTCCGGATTGTTGATGTCCGTGCTGTCGTGGTAGAAGGCCGACAGGGCGCCGACCAGGCCGGTCATGATGGCCATCGGATGCGCATCCCGGCGGAAGCCGCGCAGGAAGAATTGCATCTGTTCGTTGACCATTGTGTGGTTGGTCACGCGCTTGGTGAAATCGGCCTTGGCAGCGGCGTTCGGCAGGTTTCCGTACAGCAGCAAATGGCAGGTTTCCAGGAAGTCGCAATTGGTTGCCAGTTGCTCGATCGGGTAACCGCGGTACAGCAACTCGCCTTTGTCACCGTCAATGTAGGTGATGGCGGACTGGCACGATGCTGTGGACAAAAAGCCCGGATCGTAGGTGAACATGCCGGTTTGGCCATACAACTTGCGGATGTCGATCACATCCGGGCCGACACTGCCCTGATAGACCGGCAGATCCATGCTGGGGCTGCCGTTGCTGAATGACAGGGTGGCTTTGTTGTCAGATAGTTTCATTTCTCGCCTTTCAAGGAGTTTTTCTCAACATACACAATACTTCACGTACATCATCCCGGTCCAGATCGACATCGACCTGCGCCAAGGACTTGCGTGCCAGGTGCAGATCCAGCAGATCGTGGTCGCTCAGATCCATCAAGGCGCTGAGACCTTGCGACTGACGGATAGTCAGGGTGGTTTCAAAACGCCGGAAGAACCGATCGATGAAGATATCGTTCTCTAGCAGACCACGCCGACAGCGCCACTTCAACTTGCTCAGCGTTCTTGCGTCGATCAACTCCTGACTTTTTACCATAACGTGAAGGCTTGGGTATTGATCAAACCGTACTCGAAACCATCATTTCCTTGATCTTTCCAATTGCCTTGGTTGGATTGAGCCCTTTCGGACAGACGTCGACACAATTCATGATCGTGTGGCAGCGGAACAGCCGGTACGGGTCCTGCAGATTATCCAGGCGCTCGGCCGTCGCTTCGTCGCGGCTGTCGGCCAGAAACCGGTAGGCTTGCAACAAGCCGGCCGGGCCAACGAACTTGTCGGGATTCCACCAGAAACTGGGACAGGATGTGGAGCAACTGGCGCACAGGATGCACTCGTACAAGCCGTTGAGCTCCTCGCGCTCCTGCGGGCTTTGCAGGCGCTCCCTTTCGGGCGGTACCGTGTTGTTGATCAAGTAGGGCTTGATCGAGTTGTACTGCTTGAAGAACTGCGTCATGTCGACGATCAGGTCGCGCACGACCGGCAGCCCAGGCAGGGGCTTGAGGACAATCGTGCCGGTCAGCGTGCGCATGTTGGTCAGGCAGGCCAGTCCGTTCTTGCCGTTGATGTTCATCGCGTCCGAGCCGCAGACGCCTTCGCGACACGACTTGCGGAAACTGATGCTGGGGTCCTGGGTCTTGAGCTTGAGCAAGGCGTCAAGCAGCATGCGTTCGCTGCCGTCGAGCTCGATCTCGATGGTCTGCATGTAGGGCTTGGCGTCGGCGTCGGGATCGTAGCGGTAGATCTGGAATGTGCGTTTGGACATGGTGTTCTCGTTAAAAGCTGCGCACGGTGAGCGGCACCGATTCGACACTCAGGGGCTTCATCTGGACCGGCTTGTAGGACAGGCGGCTGCCTTCGCTGTACCAGAGCGTGTGTTTGTGCCATTCGGTATCGTTGCGGCCGTTCGGGTGCTCGGCGCTGTCCGCATAGTCGTCAACCGAATGCGCGCCGCGGCTTTCGTGGCGCGCGGCAGCCGAGACGATTGTGGCTTGCGCCACTTCAATCAGGTTCTCGACTTCCAGCGCCTCGATGCGCGCCGTGTTGAAGATCTTGGACTTGTCCTTCAGGCCGATCGCCTTGACGCGCTCGCGCAAGGCGGCAATCTTGACGACGCCCTGATCCATGCTGGTCTGCGTGCGGAATACGCCCGCATGTTGCTGCATGGTGCTGCGGATGTCGTTGGCCACGTCCTGCGAATATTCGCCGCCGTTGGCATTGTCCAGGCGCTCGATGCGTGCCAGCGTGGCGTTGGCGGCGTCGGCCGGCAGCGGCTTGTGCACCGGGTTGCTCTTGTTGAATTCGACGATGTGGTTGCCGGCGGCACGGCCGAACACCAGCAGGTCCAGCAGGGAATTGGTGCCCAAGCGGTTGGCGCCGTGGACGCTGACGCAGGCGCATTCGCCGACCGCGTAAAGACCGTTGACGATCTCACTTTCGTTGCGTGCGTTCTGGGTCACCACCTGGCCATGGATGTTGGTCGGAATGCCGCCCATCTGGTAGTGAATCGTCGGCACGACCGGGATCGGCTCCCGGGTGATGTCGACATTGGCGAAGTTGTGACCGATCTCGAAGACCGACGGCAGGCGCTTCATGATGGTCTCTGTGCCGAGGTGAGTCATGTCGAGGTTGATGTAGTCCTTGTTCGGTCCGCAGCCGCGGCCCTCCTTGATTTCCTGGTCCATGCAGCGCGAGACGTAATCGCGCGGGGCCAGATCCTTGTAGGCGGGCGCATAGCGCTCCATGAAGCGTTCGCCGTTGCTGTTGCGCAGGATCGCGCCTTCGCCACGGCAGCCTTCGGTCAGCAGCACGCCGGCGCCATGCACGCCGGTCGGATGGAACTGCCAGAACTCCATGTCCTCCAAGGGCACGCCGGCGCGTGCCGCCATGCCCAAACCATCGCCCGTGTTGATGAAGGCGTTGGTGGAGGCCGCGAAAATTCGTCCCGCGCCACCGGTGGCCAGCAAAGTGGTCTTGGCTTCGAAGATATGCACATCGCCGGTTTCCATTTCCAGCGCGGTGACGCCCACCACGTCGCCATCGGCGTCGCGGATCAAGTCCATGGCCAGCCACTCGACAAAGAAGCTGGTCCTTTCCTTGACGTTCTGCTGGTACAGGGTGTGCAGCATGGCGTGTCCGGTGCGGTCGGCCGCCGCGCATGCGCGTTGCACCGGCTTTTCGCCGTAGTTGGCGGTGTGGCCGCCAAACGGGCGCTGGTAGATCGTGCCGTCCGGGTTGCGGTCGAATGGCATGCCCATGTGCTCCAGGTCATAGACCACTTTGGGCGCTTCGCGGCACATGTATTCGATGGCATCCTGGTCGCCGAGCCAGTCGGAACCCTTGACCGTGTCGTAGAAGTGATAGTGCCAGTTGTCCTCTGACATGTTGCCCAGCGACGCACCAATGCCGCCTTGTGCCGCGACCGTGTGGGAGCGCGTCGGGAAGACCTTGGACAGTACGGCCACGTTGAGGCCGGCGCGGGCGAGCTGCAGCGAAGCGCGCATGCCGGAGCCGCCGGCACCGACGATGACGACGTCGAATTTGCGCTTGGGAAGTTTGGATGTGGCGATCATGGTTGAGTGGTTCTTTGCATTTGAATCTGGCCGCAGGCGGCTCGAAAGTAACGGGTTACAGACGCCACAGGACCTGGATGCTCCAGCCAGCGCAACTGAGCAGCCAGACCAGCGTGAAGACGTGCAGCGACAGGCGCAGCCAGACTGGCTTGATGTAATCCATCCAGATGTCGCGCATGCCGATCCAGACGTGGTAGAGCAGGGCGACGATGACCGTGAAAGTCAGGGCCTTCATCCATTGCGACGAAAAGATACCGGCCCATTGCTCGTATCCGAACGGACCGGTGCTGAAGATGAACCGGCCCAGAATCAGCACGGTAAAAAGTGCCATCAGTGTGGCGGTGACGCGCTGGCCGAGCCAGTCACGCAAGCCGTAATGGGCGCCGACAACAATGCGCTTGGCGCCGTAATTGACAGACATGTTAGGTCTCCTGAAAAGTTTGTGGCAGAACCGGGGTCCTGGCGGAGAGGTTGCTAATAGAGGCCAAACAGCCTGGCACCCAGCAGCAGCGTCAGGCCGATGCTCGCAGCCAGCGTGAAGGCGGCGCTGGATCGGCCGAACTCCTTGCTCGTGGCGTCATGATGGGTGTCCATCCAGAGGTGGCGCAGGCCGGCGATAAAGTGCTGCAGATAGGCCCAGATCAGCGCCAGGGCGATCAATTTCCAGATGACGCCGGGCACGCCCAGCATGCCGATATTGAAGGCAGCCTTGAACTTGGCGAACGATATCTCGGATGAAATCGAACTGTCGAACATCCAGACGATGAACGGCATCAGGAAGAACAGGATGGCCCCGCTGATGCGGTGCATACCCGATACCAGGGAGGCAAGAGGCCAGCGGTATCCGGGAAGATCCTTGAAGGCGTTGATGTTGCGGAATTCGGGGCGCTTTTTCGCTGCGCCGGGCGCTAACTCGGACATGCTTGGCTTTCTGTGGTGTGAGTGACTGCTGCGGAACCGGCAAGAAATGCCAATACCCAAATTCTATTGCAGTAGAGCGTCAATCTTGACCCAAGACAAATACCTGAGAAGTTTGTCTCGAGATTAGGAGTCGTCGCGCGCTCAGTTCAGCTTGTTGTGGTAATAGTGTGTGTCGGTCCGATAGAACGCGCGGCGCAGTTCCATGGGGACGTCTTCGTAGGTGTAGGCGATGCGCTCGACGCTGAGCAAAGGTGTGCCTGGCGCGACTTTGAGCAGTTGATCGCGTCCGTTCCTGGCGGGCTCGGCGCGTATTTTTTCATCGGCGCGAACCATGCGCACATTGAACTCGGTCTCGAACAGGGCGTAGGTCGGGCCCTGGTAATTGGCCAGTCGCTCAGCAGTCAGTCCCTTGAACGCGGCGGCAGGCAACCAGATGTCTTCCACGATGGTCGGGACGCCGAGAAAGCTCAGGACCCGGCGCACCTGTAGCACGGCATCGCCGGACCGCAGCGCCAGTGCGCGCGCCACGTCCACGCTGGCGCGCGTGCGCCGGCACTCGATGATGTCGCGCTGGGCCGGGCCCTCGCTGCCCGGCGTTCCGCAGTCGGGCACCAATTTCAGGAAGCGGAACTGCACCTGCTGTTCCGCATGGGTGGCGACGAAAGTGCCCTTGCCCTGACGGCGCACCAGCAGGTTCTCCGCAGCCAGTTCGTCGATCGCCTTGCGCACAGTGCCCTGGCTGACATGAAAGCGCGTCGCGAGATCCATCTCGCTGGGAATCACTTCGCCGGGTTTCCATTCACCAAGTCGCAGGCCGTTCAGGATCAAACCCTTGATCTGCTGATAAAGCGGACTGAATGATGGGGTCGGCGACGTGGCTGCGCTGGCGGCTGCGGGTGTGCTGTCGATGGTCGGAAGGGATGTGGTGGACATGCGCGATGGATTCCAAACAAGCGGCTCGGGACAGCGTCATCATATCTTATATAAGACATAAGACAAAATTGACGGCTCAGGGTTTTCCAGAGTAAACTGCCTGCACATTTTGTGGGGCTCAGCCATCCCGCTCGAGCCGCCTTGGTATCCGTTTCACAACACTACTGGAGTACTCACCATGAGCAAGAAGCCCGTCCGTGTGGCCGTCACCGGCGCAGCAGGTCAAATTGGTTACGCAATCCTGTTTCGCATCGCCTCCGGCGAGATGCTGGGCAAAGATCAGCCGGTCATCCTTCAATTGCTGGAAGTGCCGATGGAAAAGGCGCAGCAGGCGCTCCAGGGCGTGATGATGGAACTGCAGGATTGCGCCTTCCCGCTGCTGGTCGGCATGGAGGCCCATTCTGACCCGATGACGGCATTCAAGGATGTGGATTACGCTTTGCTGATCGGCTCGCGTCCCCGCGGCCCCGGGATGGAACGCGCAGAGTTGCTGGCCGTCAATGGTGCGATTTTCACCGCCCAGGGCAAGGCCCTCAATGCCGTGGCCAGCCGCAACGTGAAGGTGCTGGTGGTGGGCAATCCCGCCAATACCAATGCCTATATCGCCATGAAGAGCGCGCCCGACCTGCCAAGCAAGAACTTCACCGCCATGCTGCGCCTGGACCATAACCGGGCACTGAGCCAACTGGCTTCCAAGACCGGCAAGGCAGTCGCAGACATTGAGAAAATGGCGGTCTGGGGCAACCATTCGCCGACCATGTACGCTGACTACCGGTTTGCGACGATTGGCGGCGCCAGCGTCAAGGACATGATCAACGACCACGACTGGAATGCCAACACCTTCCTTCCCACCGTGGGCAAGCGCGGTGCAGCGATCATCGCCGCCCGGGGCGTGTCGTCGGCAGCATCCGCCGCCAATGCCGCTATCGATCACATGCGCGACTGGGCGCTGGGCAGCAATGGCAAATGGGTCACGATGGGCATTCCGTCAAATGGCCAATACGGCATTCCGAAGGACACGATGTTCGGATTCCCCGTGACGTGCGAGGGTGGCGAATACAAGGTTGTTGAAAACCTGCCGATCGATGCGTTCAGCCAGGAATGTATCAACAAGACTCTCAAAGAGTTGCAGGAAGAGCAGGCCGGCGTCGCGCACCTGCTGTAAACGACTCGAAATCGCGAGTCTGCGGTTTCAGGCGTCGCGGCTCAGCAGCCCGGGTCGGCGTCGCACCGGAATGGTCGGGGTGTGGCCGATCGGGCCAGCCTGTTCGACCGAGGGTGGTTCTTGCCTCGGCGCAGATGCGGATGTCGTTTCGGCGAGGGCTGCGGCGTGTGTCGTGCAGACCAAAGGGGTGCCCGGCCGCGTGCCGGACTTGTCAAGCAAACGTTTCAAGAGGAGCACCATGAAGTCTGTTCTAGCTGCTGTCATGCTGTTCATTGCACCTGCCCTGGTGCTGGCCCAGCCGGCCGCCTCGACCGCAGAGATTAAGCCAGCCAAGGCTGCCGCAGCCAGGCCGTCCGCGTCCAAACCTCGGGTGGGCGTCCGACGTTCGGCGCTCAAGGTGGTGGAGGAAGTGACGCCGATTGACGATGATGTCAATGTGACGTTGTCGGAAGCTGACCTTGAACTGGCCAAGCGTGTTTTTGTCGGCGTCATACCCTGTGAGCTGGGCGCAAATGTCGAGATCACGCCGAGCGACAAGCGGCCCGGATTCTTCCTGGTGCAGACCAAGACTGCGCGGTTTCGCATGCACCCCGTGGAAAGTCGCACGGGCGCGATTCGCCTTGAAGACCCGAAGGCAGGCGCGATGTGGCTGCAACTGGGGAACAAGTCGATGCTGATGAGTCAAAAACTCGGCCAGCGATTGGCCGACGAATGCATGTCGCCCGATCAGGTCACCATGGCCGCCATGTTGAAGAAGAACCCCGTTCCGAGCATCCTTGATGAGCCGAAACCCGTCGTTGGAAAATGATTGGCACCTGCGTCTTATTCCAAGTGCCCGAATAGATTACCGTTGATTGAAAAAGGAGTTTCCCATGTTGCAGAACTACCGTGCCCATGTCGCCGAACGCGCGGCGCTCGGCATACCCCCACTGCCCCTGTCGGCCAAGCAGACGGGTGACCTGATCGAATTGTTGAAAAATCCGCCAGCGGGCGAAGAAGCCACGCTGGTGGAACTCATCACGTACCGGGTTCCCGCTGGCGTTGACGACGCCGCCAAGGTGAAGGCCAGTTATCTTGCTGCAGTTGCGCACGGAACGGAGAAATGCGCGCTGATCTCGCGTGAAAAAGCCACGGAACTGCTGGGAACCATGCTGGGCGGCTACAACATCAGCCCGTTGGTGGACCTGCTTGATGATCCTGTGGTCGCCGCTGTGGCCGCCAATGGACTCAAGAAGACCCTGCTGATGTTCGATCAGTTTCATGACGTCAAGGACAAGGCCGACAAGGGCTGTGCCCCTGCCAAGGAAGTGCTGCAAAGCTGGGCCGACGCCGAGTGGTTCACCTCGCGCCCTGAGGTGCCGAAATCGATCAAGCTCACGGTCTTCAAAGTGGATGGCGAAATCAACACCGATGATTTGTCACCGGCGCCGGACGCTTTCAGCCGCCCGGATATTCCTTTGCATGCTCTGGCGATGCACAAGAATGCGCGCCCGGGTATTGTCCCGGAGGAGGATGGCAAGCGCGGCCCCGTCAAGTTCATCAACGACCTCAAGGCTAAGGGCAATCTGGTTGCTTATGTGGGGGATGTGGTGGGAACGGGTTCCTCGCGCAAATCTGCGACCAATTCTGTTCTGTGGTTTACCGGCGAGGACATTCCGTTTGTTCCGAACAAGCGTTTTGGCGGCGTGTGCCTTGGTGGAAAGATCGCGCCGATCTTCTACAACACGATGGAAGACTCGGGTGCTTTGCCGATCGAACTGGATGTCAGCCAGATGAAGATGGGCGACGTGGTGGAACTGCGCCCCTATGACGGCAAGGCATTCAAGGACGGCAAGGAAATTGCGTCGTTCCAGGTCAAGAGCGAAGTCCTGTTCGACGAAGTGCGCGCCGGTGGCCGTATTCCGCTGATCATCGGCCGCGGCCTGACGGCGAAGGCGCGCGAGGCGCTCGGTTTGCCGGTCAGTACCCTGTTTCGTCTGCCGCACAACCCGGCTGACACGAAGAAGGGCTTCACTCTGGCGCAAAAGATGGTCGGCCGCGCGTGCGGGCTGCCGGTGGTCAATGGCAATCAGCAGGGCGTTCGGCCCGGCACCTATTGCGAGCCCAAGATGACCAGCGTCGGTTCGCAGGACACAACGGGTCCGATGACCCGCGACGAGCTCAAGGACCTGGCCTGCCTGGGCTTCAGCGCCGATCTGGTCATGCAGTCGTTCTGTCACACCGCTGCGTACCCGAAGCCGGTCGATGTGAAGATGCATCATGAGCTGCCTGAATTCATGAGCACGCGCGGAGGCATACCCTTGCGCCCCGGCGACGGCATCATCCATAGCTGGCTCAACCGCATGCTGCTGCCCGATACCGTGGGCACCGGCGGCGACAGCCACACGCGTTTTCCGATCGGCATCAGCTTTCCCGCCGGTTCCGGCCTGGTGGCTTTTGGCGCTGCCACCGGCGTCATGCCGCTGGACATGCCTGAGAGCGTGCTGGTGCGTTTCAAGGGGAAAATGCAATCCGGCATTACGCTGCGTGACCTGGTCAATGCCATTCCCCTTTACGCCATCAAGGCGGGCTTGTTGACCGTTGCCAAGCAGGGCAAGAAGAACATCTTCTCGGGCCGGATTCTGGAGATCGAAGGGCTGCCGGACCTCAAGGTCGAGCAGGCTTTCGAGTTGAGCGATGCGTCGGCCGAGCGCAGCGCCGGTGGCTGCACCGTGCATCTGAACAAGGAACCGATCATCGAGTACATCAACAGCAACATCACGATGCTGAAGTGGATGATCGCCAGTGGTTATTCCGATGTGCGCACCATCAACCGGCGCATCAAGGCGATGGAGGCATGGCTGAAGGATCCGCAATTGCTCAAGGGTGATGCGGATGCGGAGTATGCGGCCGTCATCGAGATCGACCTGGCCGACATTCATGAACCGATCGTCGCCTGCCCGAACGATCCGGATGATGTGAAAACCTTGTCGGAGGTTGCCGGCGCAAAGATCGACGAAGTGTTCATCGGCTCCTGCATGACCAACATCGGGCACTTCCGCGCGGCCAGCAAGTTGCTGGAGAACAAGCGTGACATTCCGGTCAAGCTGTGGATGGCGCCGCCCACGAAGATGGACGCCAAGCAACTGTCGGAAGAGGGACATTACGGAGTGCTGGGTTCGGCTGGCGCGCGCATGGAGATGCCGGGCTGCAGCCTGTGCATGGGCAATCAGGCCCAGGTGAAGGAAGGTGCTACCGTGTTCTCCACGTCCACGCGCAATTTCCCTAACCGCCTGGGCAAGAACAGCAACGTCTATCTGGGCAGCGCCGAGCTCGCGGCCATCTGCTCCAAGCTCGGGCGGATCCCGACCAAGGCGGAGTACATGGCTGACATGGGGGTCTTGACAGCAGCCAGCGCGACGGTCTACCAGTACCTGAATTTCGACAAGGTGCAGGACTACACGGACGCTGCCGCTTCGGTCAAGGAAAGCGCCGCAGTCTGACAATTCGTTGAACCCGTCCAGTCCAAGGACGGGTGCACGCTTATTCAAGCGCCCCGCAATCTGTATTGCGGGGCGCTTTTCTGTTTGCTGTGCCGTGATCATGACTGCCCGATAATCGGGCGCCATGAACGCGCTTCAATCGATCCCCCTGTCCTTGCAGACGATCCTGTTGCTGGTCGGCAGCAATGTCTTCATGACGTTTGCCTGGTACGGGCACCTGAAAAATCTGGCTACCGCGCCCTGGTATGTCGCGGCATTGGTGAGTTGGAGTATTGCGTTGTTTGAGTACGGACTGCAGGTGCCGGCCAATCGAATTGGTTTTCAACAGGCGGGATTCAGCGTAGGGCAACTCAAGATTGTGCAGGAGGTCATCACGCTGACGGTATTTGTGCCCTTTGCCATGCTGTATCTCAAGGAGCCGTTCAAGTTGGACTATGTGTGGGCCGCCTTGTGCATGGTGGGTGCGGTGTTCTTTATTTTTCGCGCCACCTGAATTTTCAGGGGGTTACCTTCAAATCGGGCGGTTAAACTTCGCGCAGTCATAAGGAAGTCACTGTTTTGACTTTTTCTCTTCAGGAGTGAGCCATGTTTTTTGGCAAGTTGTTGCCGCGCGAAGGCAATTTTTTCGAGATGTTCAACCAGCACGCTGATCGTATCGTCGAAGCGGCGCGGGCGTTTTCCAAGCTGGTGGCCAATTACAGTGATGTTCACTTGCGTGAGAAGTACAACCAGGATGTGGACAACGCGGAGCGCGCCGCCGACCGGGTAACGCACGACGTGAACAAGGCAATCCACATCACGTTCATCACGCCGATTGACCGGGAGCAGATTCATTCCCTGATCAATACGATGGACGATATTGCCGATCTGATTCAGGATTCGGCTGAAACCATGGCGTTATACGACGTGCATCACATGACGGAAGACATCACGCGGCTGACCGATTTGAGCGTGAAGTGTTGTGAGCGCGTGCGTGATGCCGTGAGCATGCTGGCCAAGATTGCCGATCCGGCAACCGCAGCCGCGGCTTTGAAGACCTGTGAAGAAATTGATCAGCTTGAGTCTGACGCCGACCGCGTGATGCGCAGCGCCATGAGCAAGCTGTTCCGTGAGGAACCCGATGTGCGGGAGGTGATCAAGCTCAAGGCGATCTACGAATTGCTGGAGACCATCACGGACAAGTGCGAGGATGTTGCCAACGTCATCGAGGGCATCGTCCTCGAGAATTCCTGAGTCGCAGCAGTCATGGCATCGGTTCAGGTCGGTTTGTGGGTGGTCGTGCTGCTGGTGCTGCTGGCCTTGGCGTTCGATTTCATGAACGGGTTTCACGACGCCGCCAATTCCATCGCAACGGTGGTATCCACGGGCGTTCTCAAGCCGGGGCAGGCGGTGTTGGGCGCGGCTGTCTTCAACTTCATTGCGATCTTCGTATTTCATTTGAGCGTGGCAGCAACCATTGGCAAGGGGCTCGCTCAGCCCGGCGTCGTCGATGTGCATGTCGTCTTTGGCGCCCTTGTCGGTGCCATCAGCTGGAACTTCATCACCTGGTATTACGGCATACCGAGCAGTTCGTCACACGCCTTGATCGGCGGCATCGTGGGCGCAGTCATTTCCAAGGCCGGCGCCTCGGCCTTGGTCGTGTCCAGCATCATGAAGACGGTGGTCTTCATATTTGTCTCGCCATTGATGGGCTTCCTGCTGGGGTCCTTCATGCTGATTGCAGTGTCGTGGGCGTTTCGTCAGAGCACTCCCAGCCGGATCGATCGCTGGTTTCGCCGTATGCAATTGGTATCTGCGGGGGCTTACAGCCTGGGCCACGGCGGCAATGATGCGCAGAAGACGATCGGCATTGTCTGGATGCTGCTGATTGCGACTGGGTACACGGAGGTTGGCGCAACCTCGCCACCGACCTGGGTCGTATTGTGTTGTTACACGGCGATTGCGATGGGCACCCTGTTCGGTGGCTGGCGCATTGTCAAGACCATGGGTCAAAGGCTGACCAAACTCAAACCGGTGCACGGGTTCTGTGCCGAGACCGGTGGCGCCATCACGCTCTTCATTGCGGCAATTCTGGGTATCCCGGTCTCGACCACGCACACCATTACCGGCGCCATTGTCGGCGTGGGGGCTACGCAGCGCGCCAGCGCCGTGCGCTGGGGTATTGCCGGCAACATCATCTGGGCCTGGATTCTGACGATCCCGGCCACCGCGTCGGTCGGCGCGATTGCGTATTGGCTCAGCCTGCAGGTCTTTTGACGCCGTCTCGACGGTGCGTTCCCGTCGGCTCGGCGTTGCCGCTGTCAGTCGGTATCAGTGAGAGATCTTGCGCGCCTCTTCGATCTGGTACTCGAAATAGCGTTGGAAGCTGAACACAATACTGCTCAGCAGGACGGTCGTTCCAATCAGCAGTGACAGGGCGATGGCGCCAACGGTGAACCAGTTCGTGTGACCAGAAACGGCGTCGGCCGATGCCATCGGATTGAAGCGGGCATTCCACTTCTCCGGGGTCATCAAGCCATAAATGATGGCTGTCAGCGCGCAACCCGCAATTGTGAAACCTAGCAAGGGAATCAGGATCCAAGCCCATGGGTCGTCCAGACCATTGCTCTGCACCCGCAAGATGCCGTACAGACCCAGTGCCGTCGGAATCGGCAGAAGCCATGCCAGCCAGTCGTTCATGCCCCGTAGGTAAAAGCGATGCATTCCCAACGGCCCGCCGGCAAAGGCCAGCCAGGCGGCAGTAGTCTTATTCTTCATGGACGGCGGTCAAAGTCTTGGGGCAGTGGTGGCGCCTTCGCCCAAGGCCCGGTCCATCATGACCACATCGAGCCATTGGTCGAACTTCCAGCCGCAGGACTTCAGGACGCCCACCATGGAGAAACCGACGGAGCGATGCACGGCGATCGAACCGTTGTTGGCGGAGTCGCCTATTATCGCGATCAGCTTGCGCACGCCAGCCCGTTCCGCCTGCGCGGCAAGTTCCGTCAGCAAGACCCGGCCCAGGCCTTGACCCTGAGCTTCTGGTGCCAAGTAGATCGAGTCCTCGGCCGAGAAGCGATAAGCCGGGCGGGGTTTGAACCAGTTGCAGTAGGCAAAGCCCAATACATTGTTGCCATCGGCGGCGACGAGGTAGGGCAATCCTTTGTCGAGTACATCGGCGCGACGGTTTGCCATGTCGGCCGATGAGGGTGGTTCCAACTCAAAAGTGCCGGTGCCAACGAGAACATGGTGGGCGTATATGGCTGTGATAGCAGGGATGTCTTCGGGTCGGCTGGGGCGAATAATGGGCATATAAACAGGTTTCGTTATAATAGTCGGCTATTCAGCGTGTCGCTGGCCGGGTGGTCATGTCGCGTGTCTCAAACGCTGGATTAAGTGCTGAATCAATTGGTGGAAATAATACTCCGCCACCCAAAGGATAAATCATGGTCGTCATTCGACTCGCCCGTGGCGGTGCAAAAGCACGCCCGTTTTTCAATATTGTTGTTGCAGACAAGCGTACCCGCCGCGATGGCCGCTTCATTGAGCGCATCGGGTTCTACAACCCGATCGCGACTGCCAGTGAAGAGAGCATCCGGATTGCCCAGGATCGCCTGACTTACTGGAAGGGCGTTGGCGCCCAAACCTCGCCCACGGTTGATCGCCTGATTGACCAGGCAGCCAAAAAAGCTGCTTGATCCGGATCTTGATGCTACCTGGTCTTGAAGCTGCCGACTTGCCGTCGGACGCGATCGAAGTTGGGCGCATCAACGATGCCTGGGGCATCAAAGGCTGGTTCAAAGTCCTGCCTTACAGCGCCGATCCCGAGGCGTTTTTTTCTTCCAAACGCTGGTTCCTGATGCCGTCGGAAAAGGGGCTGAAGACCTTTACCGGGGTGGCCAAGCTCGCCATCATGGAGGCAAAGGTTCACTCCGATGGCGTGGTTGCTTCGGCGCATGATGTAAAAGATCGCACGGATGCCGAGGCATTGCGGGGCGCCCGCATCTTCATCTCCCGCTCCAGTTTCCCGACCGCTGCAAAAGATGAGTATTACTGGGTTGACCTGATCGGACTCAACGTTGTCAATCGCGAAGGCGTTGCGCTTGGTACGGTCAAGGAATTGCTCTCTACCGGCGCACAAACCGTGCTCGTGATGGACCACGAGCAGGACGGCAAGATGGTTGAGCTGATGATACCGTTTGTGGCGGTCTATGTGGACGAGGTCGATCTCGCAGGCAGACGCATTCTGGTGGACTGGCAGCCCGATTACTGAGTCGCACGGTATGCGCTTCGATGTTGTCACGCTGTTTCCGGAACTGTTCGCGCCGCTCTTGACCAGCGGCATTACTCGCCGTGCATACGAGTCGGGTCAGGTCGATGTTCGGTTGGTCAATCCGCGTGATTTCGCTGACGGCAACTACAGGCGCGTGGATGATCGCCCTTTTGGTGGCGGTCCGGGCATGGTCATGATGGCCGAACCCTTGGCGCAGTGTCTTGATTCGATTCAAGCGCAGCGAAGCGAAATTGCACCGGTGGTTCTCTTTTCGCCAGTCGGCAAACCGCTTGACCATGCCGACGTGATGCGATGGTCTGATAGCGCAGGGGCTATTCTCATTTGTGGTCGCTACGAAGGCGTGGATCAGCGGCTCGTCGACACGCGTGTGACGGAACAGATCAGTCTGGGTGATTTTGTGCTGTCGGGCGGTGAGATTGCCGCCATGGCCTTGCTGGATGCAGTCGCTCGACTGCAGCCTGGCGTTTTGAATGCCGCCGAGAGCCACGAGCAGGACAGTTTCAACCCCACGCTGGACGGCTTGCTGGATTGCCCGCACTACACCCGACCGGAAACCTGGGCAGGGCTTGGCGTTCCGGATGTATTGTTGTCCGGTCATCACGCCCAGATTGAGCGCTGGCGACGCGAGCAGCGGCTGGCGATCACGCTTCGTCAGCGCCCCGATCTGATTCAGGCAGCGCGGATGCAGGGACGCTTGAGTGCGGCAGACGAAGCGGTCTTGACCCGACTCCTGAACGAACGCCAAGTTGGTGATCATCGGTCGAGCGGCTGATCAGGCTATAATATTTGGCTTACCGATCCTCTGGTGGGCCGCCTTGCTGTCATTGCAGTAACGCTGTTGCGTCAATCCCGACGCAGGTGCCACCAAGATCATTTGAGGAAATCATGAATCTGATCCAAACCCTTGAGCAGGAAGAAATCGCTCGACTCGGGAAAGTCATCCCTGAATTTGCCCCCGGTGACACGGTAATCGTCAACGTCAATGTCGTTGAAGGCGCCCGCAAGCGTGTACAGGCCTATGAAGGCGTGGTTATTGCCAAGCGCAATCGCGGCATCAACAGTGCCTTCATCGTTCGGAAAATCTCCAGCGGGGAAGGCGTCGAGCGTACATTCCAGACCTATAGCCCGCTGATCGCCAGCATTGAAATCAAGCGCCGCGGCGATGTGCGCCGTGCCAAGCTCTACTACTTGCGTGACCGTAGCGGTAAATCGGCTCGCATCAAGGAAAAGCTGCCGGCGAAGAAGCTTGCCGGGAAGACGGCAAGCGCATAACGCGACCTGTTATAAAGAAGCCGCCCCAGCTTGTGCTTGTGGCGGCTTTTCTTATTGCCGGCTTCGAAACGAACCGGCAATTCCGAGCCTGCCCAACATCGATCGAGTGTCCTCGTTTCGCTCTATGTCTTCAAAGTCAATCGATAGCTCTCTGTCGAAGTTGCCTCATTTCGACCCACGCCAGGTTCCGGTAGAGGGCGTCGATTCACATCTGCCTGCGGTGACCCGGACCATGCTGCAACCGGCAGCATTGCGGCAACGATTTCTGGCCCCCCCTGTTTGGGAGCCGGAGCTGAAGGCGGAAACCCGATTTACCGATCATGCGCTGATGCCGGCCTCGGTGTTGGTGCCGATCGTGATGCGCGAGCAACCGACGATTCTGTTGACCGAGCGCACGACGCATCTTTCGACCCATTCCGGGCAAATTGCTTTTCCAGGAGGCAAGGTGGATGAGGAAGACGCGGACGCATTAGCTACCGCCTTGCGCGAGGCCCGGGAAGAGATTGGTCTTGATCCTGCTTTTGTGCAGGTCCTCGGTGTCCTGCCCCATTACATGACGGGGTCGGCATTCGTCATCACGCCCGTTGTCGCGTTGTTGGAGCCGGGCTTCGTCCTGACCCCCAACGCGCATGAAGTGGCCGATGTATTTGAGGTGCCGCTCGAATTCCTGATGAATCCGGCCCATCACCACCGTCACGCTTTCGAATGGCAGGGAGTCAGGCGCGAATGGTTTTCCATGCCGTACCAGGATGATCGGACGCAACGCTTCATTTGGGGCGCCACGGCCGGCATGCTGCGCAACTTCTACCGCTTTCTGTCGGCTTGATGCTTGGTGCGGCTATGATGATTGGATGAGCTTCATTTCCGTGCTTTTTGCCCTGCTGCTCGAGCAGGCGCGACCCCTGAGTCGGGGCAATCCGGTGCATGCGGGACTACGTGCCTGGGTGCGCTGGAGCAGCAGGAATTTTGACGCTGGCAATTCCCTGCATGGCTGGCTGGCGTGGGGCGTGGCCGTGCTCGGACCATCGGTGCTGAGTCTCGCCATTTTCCTGCTGCTCGATATGTTCATCGGTTGGCCTGCGGCTGTCCTGTGGAGCGTGGCAGTGCTTTACGCGACGCTGGGTTTCAGGCAATTCAGTTTTCATTTCACGCAGATCCGGGACGCCATGGCGGATGGCGAGGAAGACCGGGCTCGCGAACTATTGGCAGCCTGGCAACAGATCGACGCCAGCGAATTGCCTCGCAGTGAGATTGTGCGCCACGTGATCGAGCACTCTGTGCTGTCGGCCCATCGCCATGTGTTCGGTGTTCTGGCCTGGTTCTCGATTCTGGCCGCTTTTGGCCTTGGCCCTGCTGGAGCGGTGTTGTATCGGTTGAGTGAATTCGTCCCGCGTTATTGGCGGCACAAGAGCAAGGTGCACCATCAGCCGATCAGCGATGCCCTGCAGGAAATTGCTGCCCAGGCATGGATGCTGATTGACTGGGTGCCAAGCCGCATCACAGCCATCAGTTTTGCGGTCGTGGGCAGCTTTGAGGAAGCAATTGATGGCTGGCGCAATTACGAACCGCGTTTTGCAGGTGATAACGATGGCATTGTGCTGGCCGCGACGGCCGGGGCTGTGAATATTCGGTTGCAGGGAAATGAGCGCGAAGGTGAAACAGTTTCCGGGCAGACCCCCGAGCTGGCCCATCTGGCGGTTGTTGTCGGTTTGGTCTGGCGCACGGTTGTGCTGTGGATGGTGCTATTGGCACTCCTGACGCTGGCGCGTCTGCTGGGTTGAAGCGCTCAGTATTTTTCAGCTCGACTCAGTTCGGCATAGAGATCGCAATAGATCTTGTAGCGATTTTCACTGATCCCGTCGGTTCCGCCGTCGGTCTGCACCGCGGCGATAACACCGCAACCAGGCTCGTGCCGATGGCTGCAGTTATAGAACCTGCAATTCTTGACATGAGGTTTGAGGTCAGGCATGTAGGCCGCCAACTGCGCCGGATCAATGTGGTTCAGTCCGAACTCCTGGAAACCTGGCGAATCGATCAATGCGGTGGTCTTGTCGCTGTCCACCCAGTACCAGGTGGTGCTCGTGGTTGTGTGTTTTCCGGAATTCAGTGCTTGCGAAATCTCATTTGTATGCGCCAGCGCGCCAGGGACCAGCAGATTGATCAAGGTGCTCTTGCCTGCTCCGGACGGTCCGAGCACCAGGGTGGTCTTGCCGGCGAGCAGTTTCAACAATTCACTCCGGTCCACATCGCCTGATTTCTTCAGCGAAAGTGGCAGCACGCCATAGTGCATCTTTCGATAAGGTTGCAGCCACTCCCAGGCGCGCGCGAAAGGCTCGACCAGATCGCTCTTGTTAAGCCCGATGATGGGCGTGATGTGCTCTGCTTCTGCCGCGATCAGTGCACGCGACAGTTGGCTGCTGGAGAATTCCGGTTCCGCCGCGATCAGGATCAAGATCTGGTCCAGATTGGCGGCGAAGGACTTGGTGCGAATCTCGTCCTGGCGGTACAGGACATTTTTTCGCTCTTCGATCTTTTCAATCGTTCCTTCGTCACGCGAAGCCTGCCACAGAACGCGGTCTCCCACCAGGCCCTGACTCTTCTTGCCTCGGGAGTGGCAAATCAGGCGCTTGCCATTGGACGCTTCCACCAGAAAGTGGCGACCGTAGTTGGCGACGATCAGGCCGCGTTCGAGAGGGATTCGTTCGATCATTCGATCCTGCTTGTTGGCGAGGGTATGCGTGCTCACGCTACCAGCCGCGCCAGGCGCTCGGACGCGGGCGGGTGCGATGCGTAGAACTTCACATAGAGGGGATCGGGCGTCAGCGTCGAAGCGTTGTCTTCGTATAGCTTGAGCAAGGCCGCTGCAAGCGCTGCGCCGCTGGTTTGGACCGCGGCGTAAGCATCCGCTTCAAATTCGTGCTTGCGTGAGAGTTGGGCAAATGCGGGTCCGATGAAGAAACTGAAAACAGGCATGGTCAGCATGAACAAGAGCAATGCCAGTGCATCGTTCGGGGCGTTCAGGTTGGGTTGCACCCCCAGTTCCGTGTAAAACCACGCATGTGTTGCCAGCCAACCGAGCAGCGCAAAGCCAAGCAGGCTCAACGCAAACATGGATGCGATGCGCTTGATGATGTGCTTGCGCTTGAAGTGGCCCAATTCATGTGCCAGGACTGCGTCCACTTCGTCGGCCGTCAAATGAGACAGCAAGGTGTCATAGAAAACGACGCGTTTGCTGGCGCCAAAGCCCGTGAAGTAGGCGTTCGCATGCGCGCTGCGTTTGCTGCCATCCATCACAAAAAGGCCCTTCGCCGAAAATCCGCAGCGATGCATCAGGGCAGTTACGCGCGCCTTGACGGTTTCATCTTGCAGCGGCGAAAACTTGTTGAACAGCGGTGCGATGAAGGTGGGGTAGATCAGCAGCAGCAGCAGATTGAAGCCCATCCAGACCGTCCAGGCCCATAACCACCACCGGTCGCCTGCCGCGGCCATCATCCAAAGGATCACAGCCGCAATCGGCAGGCCGATGAGAGCGCCTATCAGACTTGACTTCAACAAGTCCAGCACCCAGAGCCTGAGTGTCATCTTGTTGAAGCCAAAGCGCTGCTCGATGACAAAGGTCTGGTACAAAGTAAGCGGCAGGTCGATGATGCCGCTGATAACGACGAATCCAGCAAGCAGCGCCAATTGCTGGCCCATGCCACCGCCGAGCCAGCCAAGCATCAGATGATTAAGGGCCGAGAGCCCTCCCAGCAGTGTCCAGCCCACAAGAACTGCCAGGCCTGCCGCAAGTTCAATCAGACTGAAACGTGTCTTGGCCAGGGTGTAGTCGGCGGCCTTCTGGTGAGCTGTTAATGAGACGGTGCTTGAGAAGGCGCTCGGCACCTCGCCGCGGTGCTGCGCCACGTGCCGCGCCTGTCGCGAACTGAGCCAGAGCTTCAGAACGGTGCCGGCCAACATGGTTGTAACGAAGATGGAGGTCAGCATGGGAAACAAAAAGTGAAGGCAAGCGGGTCAGACATTGCGCCCGAGTTTAGGCCATAAGCGACAATTCCTGCCATGAATGCACCGAACACATCTTCCCTGGTACCGCCGCTGATCAAGTCCGATCAGAATCTTGTTTGGCTCGATTGCGAGATGACAGGTCTCCTGCCCGAATTCGACCGGATCATTGAAATTGCGGTGATCGTTACCGGTCCCCGACTTGAATGCCGCACGGAAGGTCCGGTTCTGGTTATCCATCAAAGCAGCGAGCAACTTGACAGCATGGACGCCTGGAACAAGGGCACCCATGGCAAGACAGGTTTGATTGACAAAGTCAAAGCCTCGACATTGATTGAGTCGGATGCTGAAGCGCAGCTGATCGATTTCTTGAGCCAGTACGTGCCAAAGAACGCGTCCCCGATGTGTGGCAACAGCATCGGACAGGACCGGCGTTTCCTAGCCAAATACATGCCCAGGCTGGAAGCATTCTTTCACTACCGCAACCTGGATGTGAGCACCCTGAAGGAGTTGTCCAAGCGCTGGCGACCCGAGGTGTACAGCTCGTTCAAGAAGCAGCAGCGACACACCGCCTTGGCCGATGTGCATGAGTCGATTGACGAATTGGAACACTACCGTGAGCACTTCCTCAAATTGAGTGATTAGGTAGAAACCCGAATTCATGCCATAATCACTGGCTGCACTGCAAACAGCAGCGCACATTTGTACATCTCCCTTCATTCACAGGGTCCAACGCGGTTTCGCAGCAGCGAATCGGCAGAAAAGGACCCCCAGCGCTGATTGAACTCTTCTTGAGTCAGAGCCGGTTCCGTTTGATGGTTGATGTTTTTTAACCATTGACGGAGCAGTCGCATACCCTGCGGCGCTCGCGTGTGAGTAAATTCATGACTGACGCTATTCAAGCGACGGGCGATATTTCGCTTGTCGGAAATTTTTCCAATGACGCTTTCGAGCCGACCCAGAACCCTGGTCAAGTGGTTGAGGTCGTCGAAGAAGTCCCCAATGGCTTCCTTGCATTTGGACTGGCTCCTGAGCTGCTGCACGCGGTCAAGGATCTTGGCTTTACGCAGCCGACCACGGTACAGCTGAAGACCATCCCCCTTGCCATGCAAGGTGGCAATGGCTCTGGTGATGCTGCGCGCTTTATCGATCTGATGGTCTCAAGCCAGACCGGGAGCGGCAAGACCGCTGCCTTCTTGCTGCCTGTCCTGCACACCTTGCTGACCCAGCAAGCGCAAGCGGAAGCGAAAGAGCGTGCCGACTTCGAGCAGGCGGTGGCGGACGCTGCTGCCAAAGGCGAGGCGCCTCCCAAGCGTGCCAAGCGCAAGGATCCCACCAATCCGCGCAACTTCGGGCCGACTTCGCCTGGCGCCTTGATCGTCTGCCCGACGCGGGAACTGGCGCAACAGGTCGCACACGATGCGATTGACCTGGTACAGCATTGCCGTGGCCTGCGCATTGCAAACATCGTCGGTGGCATGCCCTATCAGTTGCAGATCGCAAAGCTGCAGAATGCCAACCTTGTGGTGGCCACGCCGGGTCGTTTGCTTGACCTGCAACGGTCCATGCAAATCAAGCTGGACCAAGTGCAGTTCCTGGTCGTTGACGAAGCCGACCGCATGCTGGACCTCGGATTTTCCGACGATCTTGCCGAAATCAACCAACTGACCATCGGCCGCAAGCAGACCATGATGTTCAGCGCCACTTTTGCGGCACGCATCCAGCAGCTTGCCGCACGTGTGATGCGCGAACCCCAGCGCCTGCAAATTGACTCGCCACAGGAAAAGCATGCCAACATTCAGCAAAAGCTGTTCTGGGCTGACAACGCGCAGCACAAGCGCAAGTTGCTCGACCATTGGCTGCGTGACAGCAGCATCAATCAGGCCATCGTTTTTGCCAGCACCCAAATCGAATGCGATGGTTTGGCCAATGATCTGCAGCAGGAGGGTTTCTCGGCCGTGGCATTGCACGGCGCTTTGAGCCAGGGGCTGCGCAACCGGCGATTGATGGCCTTGCGCCAAGGCCAAGTGCAGATCCTAGTGGCGACCGATGTGGCAGCACGCGGCATCGATGTGCCGACCGTGACCCACGTCTTCAATTTCGGCTTGCCGATGAAGGCCGAGGACTATACGCACCGAATTGGCCGTACGGGTCGCGCCGGGCGCGATGGTCTGGCCGTGACGTTTGCCGAATTCCGTGATCGTCGCAAGATCATGGATATCGAGTTTCATAGCCATCAGCAGTTCAAGGCCGAGACGGTTCCCGGCATGGAACCCCAACAACGTTTCCCCGACTCACGTCCGAACTCGAACTTTGGCGGACGCGACAATCGCATGGGTGGCGGTGGCCAGCCTTCCCGTGGCAATTTTGGCGGTGGCGGTCGTACCGGCGGCTTTGGTGCCAACCGGGGCGGTTTTGCCGACAGAAGTGCTGGTGGCAGCCGTGACGCAGGCCCCGGCACCTACCCAGCCAGCCGTGAAGGCGGATTCGGTTCGCGTGATGACCGCAGCGGCGGCGCGCGCGAAGGATTCAGCTATGAGCGCAAGGGCGGCTTCAATGACCGCTTTGCCAGTGCCCGCAATGATGGCGCACCGCGTGCGGGCTTCGCCGCGCGCAAGCCTGGGGTTGGCGCGCCGACGGGCGCCAGGCCCGGCAACGGGGGCAAGGTTTTTGTGCCGCGTGACGCAAAGAAGCGCTCCGTGCGTTGATGCTGGCATTGAGACGGCAAAATCTTGCTTTATAATCCTCGGCTGAGCAAAGAGATCTCGAGTCATTTTTGCTTGGTCGTTGCAGCCTATCTGCACTGACAATTTCCGGAAATTGTTTTTTTTTAACTCACTAGGTAATTTTTCAAATGAAAAAATCGCTCATCTTGGCCGCTGTTATCGCTGCCGCCGCTCTGGTCGCTTGTGGTAAGAAAGAAGAAGCGCCTGCTCCTGCTCCCGCTCCTGCACCCGCAGCAGCCCCCGCTCCTGCAGCAGCTCCCGCACCAGAAGCAGCTGCTTCCGGCGCCGCTGCACCGGCTGCTGCTGCCGCTCCGGAAGCCGCCGCCAGCGCTGCCGTGAAGAAGTAAGCTTCTCGCTTTTCAACTTCGTGTTGAAAAAAAGCCACCGTCAGGTGGCTTTTTTTTGTGCGCCCAGCATGGGCGCACTCCCGGAGGTGCAAGTCCTCCCGCAAGCTGACCACAGCGAGCGAAGTGAAGCGCAACTGCATGAGGGCGACCGAGTGTGGGAAGGAAGCGCGGAGCGTAAA